>Ga0351882_1046_pt1 | contig 43767 bp, 31 predicted proteins | sample BONcelFGM3001F13_FD_206762 | JGI IMG/M metagenome (GOLD analysis project Ga0351882, IMG submission 206762) | Enriched cells from coal bed in the Powder River Basin, Montana, United States - BONCAT cells FGM rep3 HSBNCT.FGM.300.1.F13 ... | reverse complement strand
AAGAAAAATTACTTTCGAGAAGTCCATCAGGAACTGTTCCTGTTCCTTTAACTTGTGATTGAATTTCAATTTCACTACTTGGTAATTGAATGTTGAGTTGATTTGTCAAAAAACGAATAAAGTCTTCGCCACCAACTTTACAAATTTGTAAAAAAGCAGCAGTCACTCTGTTTTCAGCTTGTTTATATTCTCCAAATATTGAAATGTCTTCTATTTTCATCGTCTGTTTTTTTAGTTGGTGTTTCGTCTATTACAATGAGGCATAACGAGCATATATACGCAACCCTGCGCATATTTCCACTTTACCAAAATCTATCCGTTTTGCTTTTATCACATTCGTAATCAATAATCTACCCATTGATAAACGTTTGCAAACGTTTACCGTGGGTTAATTCCGTGCCGTAAAGTTATGAAATCCTGTACATCTGTACATTCGGCAACAGAGTATTTCAAAAAAAATGTGCACTTTGCTTTATTTCCCTGCATGGCCGGATAATCCTTGCCAAAAAACACCCATTTTTCGCCTAAAAGATTCACTGCTGTGGTCATGCTTTCCTGATGATCTTGTTTGCTTACCTTTGCTTCAATAAACCAACCATAAAGGATGTTTGCAGCCTTTCCTCCACATGCTTACGCCCGGCGGGCTTATTTTGGCGGCATCATGGTGCTGCTCCTGCTGATGGCCATGCCATTGTTTGCACATTTGGGTGGTCTGGTGATCCGGCAATGGGACGAAGCGCGCCTGTCGGTGAACGCATGGGAAATGATGAAAAGCGGCAACATATTGGTAACCACCTACAATGGCGAACCCGACCTGTGGAACACCAAACCCCCGCTGTTGGTCTGGCTGCAGGCGCTTCTGATGGCCACAGGCCTGCAACCCGAACTTGCACTGCGCATCCCTTCGGCGGTGGCAGCTGTGTTTACCATCCTCATGGTTTATGTGTTTGTGGCACGGTTTACCCGCAATCTCTGGCTGGCTTTCGGCACATCGCTGGTGCTGCTTACGGCTCCGGCACTCACCTCCAACCATGCCGCACGTGCCGGTGATTATGATGCCACTATGGTGTTTTTTACCACATTATCTGCCCTTGCCTTTTGGGTATTCCTCGAAAAGGGAAACAACAAATGGTTTTTGATCTGTTGCCTTGCCCTGGCGCTGGGCGTGCTCACCAAAAGTGTTCAGGCATTGCTGTTTCTGCCCGGCTTTGCACTGTATGCCCTGTACAGGAAAAAATTGCTTCAACTGGTGTGGTCGCGCACCTTCTTTAAGGGTATCATCATATTTCTGGTCCCTGTTGCCGGTTTTTACCTGCTCCGCGAATGGGCGGCACCGGGCTACCTGAAAGCGGTGGCCGAAAACGAACTTTGGGGAAGATACCTTCAGGTGGTTGAATTTCATGACCAGCCCAGATGGTTTTACTACCACAACTTTGTCAACGAACGCTTTAAACCCTATATGCTGCTGATGATACCCGGCCTGGTTGCCGGACTGTGGTCGGGGAAGCAGGGGATAAGAAGCCTGACGGTTTTTTCTTTGGTATTGATAACCACCTATTTTGCGGTCATAACAGCCGGCAAAACGAAACTTTTCTGGTACGATCTGCCCATGCTTCCCTTCATGGCCCTGCTGGCAGCACCGGGCATTGTGGCTATAATCATGCTGGTAACAGAAGTTTTGTCGCGCTTTGTGAAACCTGCATGGCCCATGCTGGCATTGCCGGTGGTACTACTCGCACTGTTTTGTTACAAACCTTACGAAAAAACCATCAAAAGGGCCTACAAACCAAAAGATGCCTATTGGGAGCGCGACACCTACATCATGTCGCATTATCTGAGGAATGCCCTCAAAGGCCGGCATGAGCTGCACGACACTTATGTGCTGTATGATGGCTACAACACCATGATGATGGTATATCTGCACCAACTCAGGGAACAGGGAATCAATACTGAATATCGCTTTTACAAAACCCTGCAGCCCGGCGACAAGGCAGTGACCTATCAACCACAGATCAAGGAATACCTGCTGGAGCATTTCGATGCAGAAGTGGTCAGCGAATATAAAGAAACGACAACTTACCAATTAAGGGAGAAACGATGAAACTGCATGATATTTCCGTTGTAGTGCCTGTGTACAATGAGGAAAAGGGTATCCCGGAGCTGTTTGACCGGCTCAGGACGACTGTGGAAAAAGTAAGCCGTGATGCTGAATTCATTTTTGTGAATGATGCAAGCACGGACGGGTCGCTGAGCATCATCAGGCAGCTGGCCGAAACCGACAAGCGTGTGCGGTTTATCAGTTTCAGCAGGAATTTCGGCCATCAGGTAGCCGTAACAGCCGGGTTGGAACACAGCCGTGGAAAGGCTGTGGTGATCATTGACGGCGACCTGCAGGACCCGCCAGAGCTCATTCCTGAACTGTATGCCACTTATCAGAAAGGATTTAAGGTGGTGTATGCAAAGCGAAGGTCAAGGGCGGGTGAATCGTGGTTTAAGAAAAGTACGGCAAGGGTTTTTTACCGTCTGCTGAAAAGGCTCACCCATGTGCATATACCCATTGACACCGGCGACTTCCGGCTGATTGACCGTCAGATTGTCGAACAGCTGAGTCTGATGCCCGAGCCCAATAAATTTTTGCGTGGTCAGATAGCCTGGATGGGTTTCCGGCAGACATTTGTCGAATTCGACCGCGATGCCCGCAAATATGGCACCACCGGATATCCCATAAAGAAAATGCTTCGTTTTGCCTTCGATGGCATCACTGCTTTTTCCGATGTGCCGCTGAAATTCGCCACTGCAGCCGGATTTCTGGTATCTGCAATGGCCTTATTGGTAATTGTGTATGCACTGTTCAGCCATTTTGTGCTCAATCATACCATCACCGGCTGGACATCGCTTATTGTCAGTTCCATGTTCATAGGAGGCATACAGCTTTTTGCCATAGGTATCATTGGCGAATATATCGGGCGTATTAACCAGACAGTCCGCAAAAGGCCGCTCTACATTGTGGAAGAGCAAAATACCGGACAGGAAACCAATGATGAGGGAACAGGCGCCGGTTCAGCAGGAAATGAAAGCAATCCTTATGATTGAAACAGCCTTTCAGCTTAGGTGAGGCTACAATATTCCCATTTTGTCGGCTATCCAGGTCATAACCAACGACATGACAAATGCCAGGATGGGGGCCGCGATCCAAACCACCCAGAATTTTTTCACGCTGTTTCTGCTGAAGATCTCTTTCCAGCCCAGTTTGGCACAGCCAATGGCAAGTATGGCGCCGGTGTTCAGCTGAACCAGGGAGGCAGGAATGCCTTTAAATATCGAAACAGCGAGCAACAGACTTGCAGTGATAAATGCTATTACTGTGGCCGAGAGGGGGCCGAACTCCACAATTTCCTTGCCTGTGGTGCGGACAACCTTATGACCAAAAAAGGAACTGCCCATACCAAAAGCAGGAGCAATAACCAGGATGGAAAGCACAACGATCAAATTGAAATTCTTGTGCTCATCGGTGATATTCAGTTCGTTAATAACCATTGAGGCAATAGGGCCGCTGGCATTGGCCACATTGTTTGACCCGATGGCAAAGGCTACATAAAGGGACGAAAGGATGACTATTACCTGAAGGGCCGGATGATGTTTTATTTGCTCAAATTCGTACCTCGACCGCTTTCGCATGGGTGTATAAATATACCTTCCGGCAGCATAGGTGATTAAAAAGGCAATTATCGGCAACACAAACCAGGTGGGGATGATCTCGATGAAAAGTTTGTGTGTTTGCAACTGATCAAAGTACACCGCCGGGCCAGCCAGCGCAAACACGGTTGACTGACTTGTTGATTGCGGGATTCCCAGCAGATTGGCCATAAGCAGCGAAAGCGCCACCGAAAGAAGGATAATTGAGGTTAAAGTAATTGTAAGCAGGTCGGGGTTGATAATGCCTTTGCCCATAGTCAAAGCCACTCCTTTGCCGGCAACAACAGCACCGACGAAAACCATTATTCCAAACAGGCCGGGGATTAGCCCGCGCGGAATGAGGTTGGCTCCATAGGCTGCCGAAAAAGCCGGTGATGTACCGCTTCCGCCCATATTGATGGCCAGAAAAAGGGCGATCACAAATGGCAGAACAAGCTGACCATAAATGGGATCAAGCATAGCTCAAAAGGTTTATGCCTAAATTGGATTTTCAGGTACAAATCTATGGAATTCCTGCATGGTGAAAGCAAACACTTTCAGGATTATTCAGCCAGAATCAAAAAATAGTTTTTCTTTCCCTTTTGAATGAGCAGGTACTTGTTGTTGAGCAACATATCCTTGTTTATCTGATCGCCTTCCGACACTTTTTGTTTGTTCACCGACACTGCATTTTCTTTCAGACTCCTTCGGGCTTCGCCTTTTGAAGGAAACACCTGAGTGTGCTGTGCAAGCAGCTCAACCAGATCAACTTCCTCATCCAGCAGACTTTTGCTGATGCCAAAGCGGGGCACTCCGTCGAAGATATCCAGAAAAGTTTGCTCATCAAGTTCCCGCAACATATCGGTAGTAGCTTTGCCGAAAAGAATCTGGGAGGCACCTTCGGCCATCCTGAGGGCTTCGGAGGAGTGCACCATTTGTGTTACTTCAGTAGCTAAGGTGCGCTGCAGGGTTCTCAGGTGCGGCTCGTTGCGGTGTGCAGTGATTAGTGCATCAATAGTTGTCTGGTCGAGCAGGGTAAAAATCCTGATGTATTTTTCAGCATCCTCATCACTGCAATTGAGCCAGAACTGATAAAAGGCATATGCGGAGGTTTTGTTCGGATCCAGCCAGACGTTGCCGGTTTCGGTTTTGCCAAATTTGCCTCCATCGGCTTTGGTAATCAGCGGACAGGTAATGGCGAAAGCCTCTGCTTCGTGGCCTAATTTGCGTCGTATAAGTTCAGTGCCTGTAGTGATGTTGCCCCATTGGTCCGAGCCGCCCATCTGGATTCTGCAGTTTTTGTGCCGGAACAAATGCAGAAAATCATAGCCCTGCACCAGCTGATAGGTGAATTCGGTGAACGACATGCCCGTGCCGCTGTCGCTGCTCAGTCGTTTCTTCACCGAGTCCTTCGACATCATGTAATTGACGGTAATATGTTTGCCTACATCGCGGATGAAGTTCAGGAAGCTGATTTCTTTCATCCAGTCGTAGTTGTTGACCATTTCGGCCTGGTTGGGTTTTCCGCTGTCGAAATCGAGGAAGCGCGACAACTGGTTTTTGAGGCATTCCTGGTTGTGGCGCAGTGTGGATTCATCAAGCAGGTTGCGCTCCTGTGATTTTCCCGAGGGGTCGCCGATCATGCCTGTTGCCCCGCCCACCAGCGCGATGGGTTTGTGGCCTGCCAGCTGAAAATGTTTCAGCATCATGATGCTCACTAAATGGCCGATATGGAGTGAATCAGCTGTAGGGTCAATGCCCACATAAGCAGTTGTCATTTCCTTGTGCAGTTGCTCTTCGGTGCCGGGCGATACATCATGGATCATGCCGCGCCACCTGAGCTCTTCGATAAAATTGACTTTCATGTTCAAGCAAAATAATGTGGCAAAGATAAAAGGTTTATGCAGATCACTCCTGCAAAGCTGCTGCCTGTATTCCGTTCATAATATCTTTGCCTTCACTTCAGTCTGCCACTAAATTTAAGTCTTTCGTGAATATTATTTGTATTTAACTTTAACGATGTAGCGGACAGGGTTCAGCAAGTTTTCGTGTACATTTGCCTGATGAATCTGATAACCGGGGCAACAGGGCTTCTTGGATCGCATGTGGCGCTTGATTTGTGCAGGGCCGGACGAAAAGTGCGTGCCATCAGGAGGGCAGGCTCGGATTTGACCCTGATAAACAGGACGTTTTCGTGCTATTCGGCTGAGGACAAGAAGCTACTGGAGAAAATAGAGTGGGTTGATGCCGACCTGCTCGACTATTTTAGTCTGGCTGATGCACTGGAAGGTGTTGATGAAGTATATCACTGCGCCGCTATTGTATCCTTTCATCCGTCCGACCGCAAGCAACTGATGAAGATCAATGTGGAGGGCACGGCCAACCTGGTGAATGCCTGCCTGGAGAACAACAACATCAGGATGTGCCATGTAAGTTCAACAGCAGCTCTGGGAAAGGCCGACAAGCAAAGGCTGATCACCGAAGCAAACACATGGAAAAGCTCATCATCCAATTCGGTTTATTCGGTATCAAAATACGGGGCCGAGAGGGAAGTATGGCGTGGTATTGCCGAGGGCTTACAGGCAGTTATCGTTAATCCTTCGATCATACTTGGTCCGGGCGACTGGGGCAAAGGAAGCTCTGAATTGTTTTCGCTGGTATGGAAAGGATTAAAGTACTTTTCATATGGGGTAAACGGATATGTTGATGTGCGTGATGTTTCGGCAGCAATGCTATTGCTGGTGCAACAGCAGCAATTTGGCCAGAGATTCGTGGTTTCAGCCGAAAATGTACCCTTCCGCGAACTGTTCAATCAAATAGCTGTTGGGTTGGGGCGTGAGGCTCCGCGCTTTGGTATCAGGCCATGGATGGCCGAAATTGCCTGGAGGATTATTGCCCTTGGCGGACTGATTACCGGGACAAAACCGGCTATTACGCGTGAAACTGCAAGAAGCTCAAACAGAATGCAATATTTCAGCTCCGAAAAACTTATCAGTTCCACTGATTTTCGTTTCAGGCCAGTAGATCAGAGTATCAGGGAAATTTGTGCTGTTTTTCTCAATGAAAAAGAAGGGGATTTGCCTGAGTATGCCCAGACGAATTAGAGCAACTTTGCCGGAGAACCTCTTTACAGCACATGTGAATTTTTTGATCTTTCAGACAATCAAATAATCCATTGCAATTTAAAACGATTCTAAAGTGAACAGGGTTTGGCAGTGCTGATGCAATAAATCTTAATTTTACCTGCTGAATCAGATTCAATTAAAATAATCCTGTTTGCTATGAAAAAGACCGCATTATTATATTGGGCACCGGGCGGAAATGTTGAAAAAGCAGCTCGTGAAATATTCGACAAACTCAATTCGGACATGGTTGATATGTTTACTGTGGCCGGTTTTGACACCGGGCGCATCGGTGAGTACGATCAGTTTATTTTCGGGTGCGCCACCATTGGTGCTGAGGTTTGGCTGGATGCCCGGGCAGATAACAAGTGGAACGAATTTTTCGTGAAAACGGAAGGAATGAGTTTTGCGGGCAAGAAATTTGCCTTGTTTGGCCTTGGCGATCAGGTGAAATATACTGAAAATTTCGTGGATTCTCTTGGATACATGAAGGAGGAAATTGAAAGGAGAGGGGGCACGATCGTTGGCCGCTGGCCTGTTACCGGATACAGTTTCTATGATTCGGAAGGAGTTTCGGGTGGTTACTTTTATGGTCTTGCCCTGGATGAAGACCAGCAGGCCGACCTCACCCCTGAACGGATCAAACGCTGGGTTGCTCAAATCAAATCAGAGTTCTGAGCCTATTCGGGCAGCAGATTTTTATAGTGCTCGTATCTTTCGGTGATTTCTACCACAAAACGATACGTTTCTTCGCCCCTTGCATAGCCGTAATATACAACTTCATCGCGGTAAAAAGCTGGTTTTGATTTGTTTCTGAGAAAAAAATCAACATTGTCTGTCCATAAATTAGGATCTTTCCTGTGTTTCTGGGCCAGTCGCCTTGAATCGAGCACATGGCCGATACCTGAGTTATAAGCTGCCAGCACGAACTTCTTACGCTCATTAGAATCAGTTACCGATTCAGGTATCTGTACATCAAGGTATTGCAGGTATTTTCCGCCCGCATGAATTTGTTCTTCGGCTGATGCCGAAGTGTCGATGCCTAATTGTTCCATGGCCGCCGGCATCAGTTGCATGAGTCCGAATGCACCCGCCCAGCTGACCGCATCGGGCTTGAATTCCGATTCCTGATAGATAAGGGAGGCCAGAAGCCGCCAGTCCCAGCCGATTTCCTTTGCTACTTTACGGATTACATCATCGTAAGACGAAAGTTTACCAGCTGTCATTGAGTGGAACTCGCTTCGCCGTGATGAACTTATGCCGGATCCTTCAAAGTATTTCCTGTAAAGACCGCGTCCCGCTGATGAGGATGTAAAAACAGCAAGCCATTCGTTTATTTCGTTAAGCAGCTCATTGTCCGGTTCTTTGTGAAGTGCCCAGGCAAGTCGCTGTTCAAAACTAAGGGGTGTGCGCACATCAATATCGGGATAAATTTTTGAGAACAGCAATGCCATGTGTTCATCGGCAACGGTGTATTGAATCTGGCCTTTTGAAACAGCCTCCACCAATTCTTCAACACCCCTCTTATCTTCAACAATAATGATTGAGTCACCTGTTTCTTCGGCAAGAACTTCAAGTCTTTGCACGAAGACGCTTCCTTCCTGCACATAAATGGTCTTTCCGCCCAGTTCGAGGCTCGATCTGAGAAGTTTTGCCTCTAATTCGTCACGGGTGGCTAGTCGTCGCCAATTGTCGGGAAGCCTCTGAACAAGCACCTGACGGGTGATCAGCAAGGGTTCGGTGAAGTCAAAGCGCTTTCTTCTTTCGCCTGTCACGGTGAGGCCCATGGCCACCAGGTCGGTTTTTTTTTCGGCCAATTGCTCAAAAGCTTTTTCGAGATTTTCTTCAATCCTGATTTTCAGTTTCACACCTATTGATGATGAGAATTGTTCAAGCATTTCGTATTGAAAACCCATCGGCTGACCCCGATAAATGTAATAGTTCATCGAGTTGTAGTTGGTGGTCACTTCAAGGGTGCCCTCTTTCAGTACCCGGTCGAGCGAAGATTCTGAATCAGATTTAGCCGTAATCATGGGTTCATGACGCCAACCTGATGTGCAACTGCCCATCATCAGCATGCATGCAGTGATCGAACTGATTGTAACTACAGAAACTAAAACCCTCAGCAACATCTGAAAAAGGTTATTTGCAAAAGTAAAAATAGCAATATTTCAGGAGTACGAACCAAAGTCAGCCCGGAATGTAAAATAATTAGCTATGAAACGGGTGTGCGAAGCAGCCCGGGATTGAATGATTAATGCAAAGAAATCAACAATATGCATGAATTTTAGCAGGGTTAGCTGCCGGAATTACCGGATGTAATCGATTGCTTAAATGATCGAACCTTGAAGCAAATCAAAGGTTAGCTATTAATTAATATGGATATTAATTGACATGATACGAAAAATTTCTTAGCTTTGTTCCTGTTAACCACCAACCTATCTGACCAATGAAACATTTTTACCCTGTTTTTATTGCGGGAGTTATGATGCTGTTCTTCGGATTGCAGATGCGTGCACAGGAGTTTAGCGACGAGGTTTCGATTCCACAGGAAAAAGGCAGTTTTGGCATGGCCATTGGCCTGAAAAGCAGTTCTTTTGGTTTTGGCGGAGAAATCGTTGCAGCAGTATCACCCAAAATCAATCTGCGTTTGGGCGGAACCTATATGCGCATGACTTTTGCTTATCAGGACGAAGGATTTGCCCTTGAAGGAGACAACAAAATTATTCTGGGATCTGTTTCGCTGATTGCCGACTGGCAGTTTTCGAAGAATGCCTATCTGTGTGCAGGTGTACTGCATAGCATGAACTCACTTACCCTTACCGGGGTTTCGACACGTACCTTCACGGTCGGTGCAATTACCGTTGACCCCGAAAAGGTTGGGTCACTTACTTACGACATAAAGGCCAATATGCCGGTGTCACCATATTTGGGGTTCGGACTTGGACGAAACATTTCTAAAGACGGAGTTGTCGGTTTTGCAATTGAAGGCGGCGTGGTTTATCAGGGCAGCCCTAAAGTTGATCTGGCAGGAACAGGAATGGTAAGCCCTACTGCAAGCGAACAACAAAGGCAAATTCTCGAGGATAATGTTGCCGATGTCAGGTTTTATCCTATGCTAAGCGCACAACTTACTTTCAGAATCTTTTAAAACTACACACCATGAAAAGAAGATTTTTTTCGATTTACCCAATAATAGCACTGTTGCTGACTGGCATTGTATTTACTGGCCTTTCATGCAAGAAACTTAGCGATGTTACAGAAGGCGCCAAGCTTATTGTTGATTTCAGCCTTATTGAAACCAGTATCGAAGTGAGGGTTTTTGATGCAGCTACCGGCGAAATGATCGGTCAGGACGATAATCGCAATGTCACCATCAGAATCACAGGGATTGACAAGGATGGTGTGGTGGATGCAACAGGTCTTCAGCCGGCTAACCAACAATACACAACTCAGAAAGGAATACTTGGGCTCGGCCTTAATCCCACATCGCAATATACCCCATCGCAAATGCGAAGGGTAAGTTTTAATGTAGTTGCTCAGGCCGATGGCTATCTTTCGACCAGCCAGCACGTGTCCATATCTGCTGTCGGAAAGAATTTTGTCAGGATCAATATGGTTGCTCTTGACAATCCACCTGCAGGTGTCACCATAGTCAGGGAAGAAAACATAGGAAACCTTGTCGGTGGCCAGCTCGAAGAACCTTTATTGATCACAACTCCGGGCGGTAAGGCCGAACTCACCATTCCGGCAGGTGTGGTAATGAAGGATGCCGGTGGTGCCCTGCTTCAGGGGAACCTTGATGTGTTGCTGGTGCATTTCGACAATACAGTTGAGGAAGCACTTGCTGCTTTTCCGGGTGGTTTGATGACCAATGCAACCGCCCTTGACGGCACAAGCTCCGATGGAATGTTCTTTTCTGCTGGTTTTGTTGCTATTGAAATAAAGGACGCCAACGAACGGCAGGCGAAGACCTTTGAAGGGGGAACCCTGGGATTGGTCTCTGAAGTAAGCCCTGAAACTTATAATCCCTTTGCTCAGCGTACTGTGGCAGCCGGCGATGTGGTGCCATTCTGGAGCTACGACGAAAACACAGGCAGCTGGACCGAAGAGGGATCATATACGGTGGCAAATAACGGTGGAGTGCTTGAGTTGTCAGCCGAAATAAGCCATCTGTCCTATTTTAACTTTGACTGGTTCTGGACAGAGTTTTGCTACTATGGTGTTGATTTCGAGTTTGTGGTTCAGGGAGAAGTGTGCGACTGCTTTCCCCTCGAAGGCATCATGAGAAGGCAGTCAGACAACGCATACATTGCCTATGTGTATATGTGGGTTTGCCAAAATGAACCTGTACACACATTTTATGCACCAGCCAACATGCCTGTGTATATCGAATGGTTCGACAACCTGAATCCTACCATTGCGGTTGATGCCCAATACCAGCCAACCTATATTGAAGATTTGTGTGAAGATATTACAGTGACTATCTACCTCACAGCAATACCTTATGGAACCACGGTGACTGCAGAAGTGGAAGTGTATTGCCCAAGTGATCCGGAATTCATTATCAGGCCGAATTTTGGGCTTTGGTATCATAAATCAGGCGAACTGAATAACTGGCGATATGCCGAGATGGTAAACGGTTATGCTGAAATATGCGGAGTAGAACTTGGTGCCACTTATTATCTATTTGCATACTATGATGGAGAATATTATTATGAACCGTTTACAGTTACCGAAACAAATTACGAGTATATAGGTTTCGAGTTGCCGGCCGATGTTTGTGATGAGGTATTCGGGCTTTAGAAAGCCGGAATAAGTTTGTTGTGATCGCTGTCTGTCTGAAGCTGCTGCCTGTTTACGAAGATTGGTAAACTTACACTTTATGCTAAAAAAACTAAACTTTGCTCTGATTGTACTTTTCCTTTTTGGTTGTCAAAACAGCGAACAGCAATCAAACTCTGAAGACAGATCCGGCAAGGCTGGGTCAAAGGATGCCACGGCAGGTCCAATTGATAAGATGTTCAGGCTATCTGAAGAATTGGCTTTCAGGAATCCCGATTCAGCCAGGCTGATACTCCGCGAAGCCGGAACATTGATTCAGGCAAATGATTTGGGCCGTAAAGCCGAGTATTTAACTGTCGAGGCTGTCATTTACTGGTACCGGGCAGAATATGACAGCGCAATCCTGACCTATCAAAAAGTAATGATTTTGCAGGACAGGGAAGAAATAATGCCCTTTAAATCAAGGTCGGCCAACAACATAGGGGCATTGTATGGTATGTATAGCGAATATGACAGCAGCAGACAATACCTGGAAATATCGTTGTCCATCGACCAACAACTGGGAAACATGCGCGGTATAACCAAGAATTATTACGATCTGGGAGTTTTATACAAACGACTCGATATGTATGAAGTTTCACTGGGCTATTATCTTAAAGCACTGGATTATCAGGAGAAAGATAAAGATACTTTTCGGCTTGTGCATTCCCTGAATGCCATTGGCAACCTCTACACACTGATGAATCGTTATGATAAAGCACTTGTTGTGTATCGCAGGGCGTTGGAGCTTGACCTGGCATCAGAGAAAGTGGATGTGCTTGCCCAAACATATAACAACATTTCGGTTGTTTATTTAGATGGATTTGAGAATCCTGACAGCACCATTTATTATTGCGAAAGAGGACTTGAGCATCTTTCGGAGCGAGGCATTGACAATTTTATCACCCTGCACAACAATATGGGTGAAGCTTATCTGCAATTAAATATGCCGAAGTTGGCGTATAAATATCACCGAAAGTCATTTGAAAGGTTTTCGGAGAACAAAAAGCCATTGATTCATTCACGACAGTTTTTCTCCCTGGCCAATTATTTCTTTGTCACAGGGAATATGGATTCGGCGCGTTACTACACAGGAAAGTCGATGGAAAAGGCCATCGAGGTTCAATCGCTTAAAATGAAGGATTTAAACCTGAAGATGTTGTCGAAAATTGACAGTGCTCAGGGAAATTACTATCTGGCACTCAAACATTTTCAGGAGGCATCACAAATCAACGACAGTATTCTGAGTTCGGAAAACCTTAAGCGGTTGGCTGAACTTGACTTTATCTATGAAACAGAGAAGAAAGAAGCTGAAAATCTATATTTACGGGAGCAAAACGAGCTAAATAAACAAATCATCAGAAACCAGAAGAAGCTGCATTGGATTGGTGTGGCAGCTTTTGTGTTTTTTGCGTTGTTTGTGTTCACACAATATAACTCAAACCGTAAGCTGTTGAAAAAGAACCGTGAAGTCATGAATCATCAGTTGGAAATTGAGGCAAAAAACAGTCAGCTGACCGAGCTCAACCAAACCAAGGACAAGTTTTTTAGCATCATTTCGCATGACCTCCGCGGCCCTTTCAGTTCATTGTTGCCGCTTCTGAATGCTATTATTGATGATTATCATTTAATCACAGAAGGAGAAAAGCTTGGGATGCTGAAAGCAATCCGTAAAAGCAGTGAAAACACATATAACTTGCTTGTAAATCTGCTGGACTGGTCCCGATCGCAACAGGGACGGATAGGAGTCAGCAAAACAATCTGTCGGTTGTCTGAGGTTGTTGAAGAAGTATTTGAGGTTGTTCAGGCCAGAGCCAACTCTAAAAACCATACTCTTTTACAAGGGATCACGGATGAGTGCAGTTTTCATACCGACAGGCAGTTGCTTGCCAATATCCTTATTAACCTTGTAAACAACTCCATCAAATTTACACCTCCCGGGGGTAAGATTGAAGTGACCTGTCAGATTGAGGAGCAAAAAGCTTTGTTGTTTGTTCGTGACAACGGCATTGGTATTCCTTCCGGACAAATACCAAAGTTATTCAGGCTTGATTCAGACATGAACAGAATAGGGACAGATCAGGAATTAGGTACCGGACTCGGGCTCATATTGGTTAAAGAATATGTTGATCTGCTTGGTGGTGAAATTCTGGTGGAGAGCAATGATGATCCCTCATCTTCTGAGCGGGGCAGTACTTTTTGCGTGTCGCTGCCTGTCTGAGCTTCTTTATTCCATTTGGAATATTCATTCTTTGCTTTTGGTTTAACTTGAAAATGTGCTGAAAATTGGCAGGACTTGAGTTATTGTTCTTCGTTGCACAGCGACCGGCCAATCTTTTGAACCAAGTAGACTATTATGGAGAAAGATATTCGCATATATACCCAGGAGTATTGTATTGGATGGCAGGATGTGGATCCCGAAGGAAGGCTCAAACTGAAAACAATGAGTGCCTGGATGCAGGAAACAGCGTGGAAACATGCCGGACAATTGGGTTATGGGAGCGATTTCATGAGCCTGCACGAAAGTATTTGGGTAATGTTCAGGCTAAGCATCAGCATGTATCAATATCCGGAATGGGATGAGTCAGTTCAGTTGATCACCTGGCCAAGGGGGTTGAAAGGTGTTTTTGCATTGCGGGATTTCGAGCTAAGAAACAAGGATAACGAATTGCTTGCAGCTGCTGCAACCGAATGGCTGGTGATAGGCAGGGAAGACCGTAAGCCACGAAAAAGCGATATGCTCACTCCGTTTGTTCCTTTTACCCTGCCTGAAAAACGGACAGCTGTAGATTCACTTTTCATGCCCGGAGAATGTGAGGAAGCATTTCTTGGAAAGCACAAAGTGGATTATACAGAACTTGACATGAACCGGCACGTAAACACAAGTTCATATCTCGAATGGACCCTGAATCATATTCCTGTATCACTTCTCAGCCAAAAAACAGTCAGAAACCTCAGTATAACGTTTCTGTCGGAATGCACTCAGGAAGATGAAATTTATTTTTATGGATCATTGTATCAGGAGCCATGTTTTGTAAAAGGATGCCGGTCTTCAGACGGCAAACCGGTGTTCCAGTCCGTTTTTTTGATGCAGTAATCAGGCGGTTATCCATTGCCTCCACACTTCCGGTTAAGGTTGTTATTAAGGCATTGAAAATAAGACCAAAAACACACCCGAGAAGTAACCATATTTCCGGCAGTCTATTGCGATTGGCTTTGTAGATGGTTAATAATGAATATGTATAGCCGGTTCCCGACGACTAAGTTTTTTTCCAAATGAACTGTTTGCTTTCAAACAGTTTGATCTCATGATGGTATAGTATTTTAAGAACGAATTAAGAGAATAAGTTCAAAAGTTGAAATCGCGTTCTTCACTATCTACGCTGCAGCATTTTCCGCAGCATCAGAAGACAGGTAATGCAGCGAACAACAATCTAATGACAATACTTTTTTGTCCTGAGTCATACAAAATATTTTGCCAGGCTCATGGTTTTGAAGAGAAACATAGATTGGAGTTCAATATGAGACATGTATGAGGGTTGTTTTGCTTCATGTGTGAATCTTACAATTCTTTTCAACCAATCTGTAACGTCCGGCCTATTTACAGTTATGACCTTTGCCGGGTAGAAATCTTTCTATAACTGAACCGCCAGTTGCGGATAACAAATATCAAAACAAAATGATTAAAACAAGAAAAATACTTTCCTTGCTCACAGTTGTGATAGCAATGACAACACTAGTTCAATTCGCAGGTTGTAAAAAAGATGAACCGGCCAGAAAAACTGAGTACTCCCTGCTTGTTAAAGACGTGCTCGGCGTAACCGGCACCGCAACAGTCACCGAAACATCCAGCACAAGTATCACCATCGACATTCAATTGTTTGGAGCGCCCTCTGGAAGTCATCCGGCTGAGCTGTGCATGAATACGGCAGTTGAAGGCGGAAACGTTGTTGCAACCCTTAATCCGGTTGATGCAAGCGGAACCAGTTCGACGAAAATAACGACAATCACCTACAGCCAAATGATTGCTTATGATGGATTCATTAAGGTAACGAAAAGCAGCTCCGAACCTAATGTTATACTTGCACAGGGTGACATCGGCGGAAATGTTATCACGACCACCAATAAGTCCTACGCATTGCAGACCATTGGTACATTTGGGGTGTCGGGTAACGCGCTCTTTGAGAAAAGAGTTAATGGAAATACTTTAGTAACTATTTCATTAACAGGCACCATTGAAGGACAGTCGTATCCAGCCTCCATCAATCTCAGTTCAATTTCGACCGTAGGCGGCGGACCCGTTATGAAGTTGTTGAACAATGTGGATGGTACCACCGGAAAGAGCTATACCAACATTCGCACACTGGATAGTGGTTTGACAATTACCTATGAGAACTGGCTTGTTTATCAAGGATATATTAATATTTATCAGAACTCAGTGAATATTGACAATATTATATGCCACGGCAATATTGGATCCAACTAGTTCATTGATCTAATTACCCAATAATTGATTCGTTTTCCGGTTTTTGGTTTAATCCTGAAACCGGAAACGATTTATTCTTTAATGCTTTTTGTGATGAATGATACTTTCAAAGAACTATAAGCAAAGCTCAGGATGAAAAAAGAACCGGACAGTACAGATGAGTCATTGGTTTTTGCAAAAGAAACCATGCACAAAGAACTTCAGGAAGCTCTTATTGCTTCTGAATTCCGATACCGGAGGCTTTTCGAATCTGCGAAAGACGGGATACTCATCCTGGATGGTGAAAATGGAAAAATTATTGATGTCAATCCCTTTTTGATCGAACTGCTGGCTTATCCAAAGGAATTCTTTATCGGCAGGTATTTGTGGGAGATAGGTTTGTTTAAAGACATTGCAGAAAACGAAGATAAGTTCTTTGAGTTGCAAAAAATGGAATATGTTCGTTATGATCACCTTCCGTTAAGGTCATCTTCCGGACAGGAAATTCATGTTGAGTTTGTCAGCAATGTGTATTTAATGAACAATAAAAAGGTGATTCAATGCAACATCAGGGATATCACGGAGCGCGAAAGAGCCGAAATTGAACTATCCAGTTCCGAAACAAGATTGCGCACGCTTGTTCAAACCATTCCGGATTTGATCTGGTCGAAAGATTTACAGGGCACCTATTTATCGTGCAATCCCATGTTCTGTCGTTTTTTTGGTGCCAGTGAGGATGAGATTGTAGGAAAAACTGATTATGATTTTGTTGATAAGGAGCTTGCTGACTTTTTTCGAATGAACGACAACAAAGCCATTGCATCCGGCATGCCGAGCAGCAATGAGGAGTGGATTACATTTGCCGATGATGGTCACAAGGCTTTTCTCGAAACGATTAAGGCCCCAATGTATGACAGCAGTAAAAAACTGTTGGGTGTTCTTGGTATTGGACGCGACATAACCCAAAGAAAATTAGCAGAACAGGAGCTTATTAAAGCCAAAGATAAAGCAGAAGAAAGCGACCGGCTCAAGTCGGCTTTTCTGGCAAATATGAGTCACGAAATCAGAACGCCCATGAACGGAATCCTCGGTTTTACCGAATTACTGAAAGAGCCACACCTGACTATTGGAAGGCAGCAGGAATTTCTGAGTATTATCGAAAAAAGCGGTGAGCGCATGCTTTCCACCATAAATGACATAATATCCATTTCAAAAATTGAATCAGGAGAGGTTGACATCTATCTCTCCAATATATATGTAAATGAATTACTTGATGAAATTTTCAATTTCTTCAAACCCGAAGCAGAAAGAAAAAAACTACAGTTTTCGTTCATTAGATCATTTTCTGACAAGGAATCAATGGTGAAGACCGACAAGGAAAAGTTATATACCATTCTGGCAAATCTTGTTAAAAATGCATTGAAATTTACACAAGAAGGTTCTGTTGAATTTGGATTTGAGAAAAAGGGTGAATCCCTTGAGTTTTTTGTAAAAGACACTGGGATTGGTATTCAACATTCACAAAAAGACATCATTTTTGAACGATTCAGACAGGGTAGTGAATTACTTACCAGGAATTACGAAGGATCTGGCCTTGGACTTCCAATCTCAAAAGCATTTGTGGAAATGCTGGGTGGAAAGATATGGTTTAATAAAAATACAGTCCTGCAGACGAAAACGACTAGCGGGCATGCAGCCGGATCAACCTTTTATTTCACTCTCCCTCAGGAAAGGGTGGTGAGAGAATATACAATCCCTCATAAACACACACAGGAATCAGAAAAATCAAATCAGAAAGTCAAGCTCAAGGTTCTGCTGGTTGAAGATGATGATGTTTCTGCCATTGCCTTTAAATTTTACTTAAAAGAATTTGCAAGAGAGATTCTGATGGCCGAAAATGGTCGCGAAGCGATCGATCTTTGCCACAACAACCCTGATATTGATGTAATCCTGATGGACATTAAACTGCCTGTGATGAGTGGATATGAAGCAACCAGAAAAATCCGTGAATTCAACAAAACGGTGTTCATAATCGGGCAATCAGCATATGCAATGGTTGGTGATAAAGAAAAAGCTATTGCCGCAGGCTGCAACAATTACATTACGAAACCAATAGATAAACGCGCTTTAAGAGCTATGTTAAATAATATAGTACCTGATCAGAAAAGCTGAACCTGTTTGAACATACCATGATCATTTTTGGAAGAAAGGCCAATGTTATAAACAATAATAGGCTATAATTCAAATAGTTGATTTAGATTTTATGAAGTATCAAAACGCCACAAAAATCGGTTTACTAATAAAGACTGCGTTTAAAAAATGGTATGCCCGGGAACCATTTCGCGAGGGGGCTATTATTGCCTACTACGCCATTTTTTCCTTGCCCGGATTGCTGGTCGTAGTTATTGTTCTTGCAGGTTATTTCTTTGGGGAAGCAGCTGTGAGTGGTCATCTGCAGAATCAGATAACCAAAGCCATGGGAACCGACACAGCAGCCCAGATTCAGACAATGGTGATGATGTCGATGAAAAGCAAAGACTCTCTCTGGGCAGCTATCATTGGTATAGCAACCATCGTTTTTGGCGCTACCGCTGTTTTTGCCCAATTACAAATGTCATTGAATAATATCTGGGAAGTAAAAACCGATTCACACAAATCAGGAATATGGCTTTTTGTTAAAAAACGCATATTTTCATTCGGTCTGATTGTTTCCATTGCATTTCTTTTGCTCATTTCCCTGGTCCTTTCATCACTGCTTTCCGCATTGGGTGACTGGATACAACAATTCTGGTCTGAGTCCTTATTATCACTGTTTAAACTCCTCAACTCAATTATTTCATTGGGAATTATTACCATTTTATTTGCCATGATGTTTAAATTCCTCCCTGATGCAAAAATTAAGTGGCAATCAGTTTGGATAGGTGCATTTCTAACCTCCATTTTATTTACACTTGGCAAAACAGCTTTGGGGTTCTACTTTGGCAAAGCCAATCCGGGACTGGGTTATGGTGCAGCAGGCTCTATTATCCTCATTCTCTTGTGGACATCCTATTCATCTATGATTGTGTTTTTTGGGGCTGAGTTTACAAAAGTTTATTCTGATGTTTACTTTGGGGAGGCTCCTCCATCTGAAGTAGCTGTAAAGCAAGCAGAAGGTGATATTAAACCCGGAATGTCCAGCACAATGGAAATCATCAATGAGTCTGAGACATCCGATAAACAGATGTGAAAAGTGATATACATGTAAGTCTTGTCCCGGAATGTGTAACACATTCTGCCAATTAATAACCAACCTTTGCAGGTGGCTTTGTTTTACCCAAGCAATGACTGAATTACACCAAAGCCAGTATCTCCGGAATAGTATGTTAAATATTGATCAATAACTGGCTGCTTAATCAAAAAAAGATCCTTGTCCCATGAAAAAAATTATACCCGTTCTTATAATTACATTCTTCCTGTCAGGTTGTTCGCTAAACCTGGTCACAGGCCGGAAACAATTAAGCCTTGTAAACGAAAAAGAACTGCAGCAGATGGCGTTTACACAATACAACTCTTTTCTATCCGAAAACAAGGTGCTTAGCACAAGTAACCCCGATGCGGGCATGGTTGACCGGGTCGGGATGCGAATTGCCAATGCAATAAGTAAATACTACTCCGATCAGGGGAAGCAATCAGTATTGGAAGGTTATGCCTGGGAATTCAAAACGGTTGAAAGCAAAGAGGTTAATGCATGGTGTATGCCCGGAGGGAAGGTAGTGGTGTACACCGGATTGTTGCCTGTTACCCAAAATGAAACAGCGCTGGCAATTGTCATGGGACACGAAATTGCCCATTCCATAGCCAAACATGGCAGCGAAAGAATGAGTCAGGCTATGCTTCAGCAAATGGGTGGCATGGCATTGGAGGTGGCCCTTTCCAAGAAACCCGAGGAAACAAAAAACCTCTTTCTCATGTCGTATGGTATTGGAAGTCAGGTGGGAGCTATGCTTCCCTGGTCGAGGCAACAGGAAACAGAAGCTGATCAGTATGGATTGATCTTTGCTGCTATCGCAGGCTACAATCCGCAGGAAGCCATCCCATTCTGGCAAAGAATGTCAGCTGCAGGGAGCTCCGGCACACCCGAATTCCTGAGCACTCACCCCTCGGATGCAACAAGGATGAGAAAACTGAAACAGTTTATGCCCGAAGCTTTAAAACATTACAGACCATGAGATATTTTAAGCATTTCCAATCTTCAACCTTATTAAAAAAATTCAGATATCATCTAATTCTTTAAAATTATGAGCAGAAGGTTTTATAAGTCATCAAACGACAGGAAGGTATATATTATCGCTATTGTGGCTATCGTGATCGCATTTTTTCTGCTGGGCGGAGCTACCTGGTTTAAAGGGGCATCGCATGGTGGTTCATCGGCAATGGGTACATTACAGTGGGGACAAATATTGATTTCCTTGGGTGTAGGATTTTTACTCGGGATTCTTTTCTCGCGAAGGAGAAACTGGTAAGAAGCAGTTACCGATCACACAGTAAACCATTGATTTCCGATGCAATTGAGTCTCAAAGCTGGTCGTCGGTTAAAAATTCTGTTTTAAAATTAGTAATCATGCATTCCTTAGTTGGAAGCCCCCTTTAATCAATATCATATATGAGAAAGAATTCAATCCTTATTGTCATATTATTGACAATGCTTTCTGTTTTTGTCGATTCGTGCAAGCCAAAAGATGCTAAAGGGCTCCATGACAGCAGCATTTCACTGGATAGCACAGTAGTTGCCCTGTTTTTCAAGACATATCCTGATTTGAAGGAATACCAAAAAGAGCTGATAGCTTTTTACCAGATCTATGAATACAATTATATCTGGCACGATGAAAAAGGAATCGCAGAATATGCTTATTCACTCCATAACAAAGTGAAAGATATTGAAGAGGAAGGCATTTCAGCTACTTTCCCATATCAGTCTAAAATTGATGATGTTTTTTCCGATGGGAAGAAAAAAGACCTGAGCAGCACTGATGCTGAATTGATGTTAACCAGTTTATATTTGTTTTATGTTGATAAAGTGTATAAAGGCATTGACCACGACGCCACAACTGCTATTGGATGGTTGCTCCCCCGCAAAAAAGTTTCCTATACCGCCTTGCTTGATTTAATCATTTCGGATGATAATTTTACGGTAGGGGACAGTTTAACAATTTACAGCCAGTACTTTAAGTTGCGCGAGGTGTTGAAGCATTACAGGCAGATTGAAGAAAGCGGAGGGTGGAAACCTGTGAATATTGACTCAGACATAAAGTACTACAAACCTAATGATACGGCAGAAGCCATCGTGCAGATCAGAGAACATTTATTTATTACAGGCGATATACAGCAAAACAACCTGAGCAACAGATACGATGCTGATTTGGTTGCTGCTGTTCAGAAGTATCAGTTGCGTAATGGCTTCAAACCAGACTCGCTGATTACGCCCGATCATATCAAACATCTTAATGTTCCGGTTGGTGATCGTATAAAATCTATCGTGGTCAATATGGAACGCTGCCGCTGGCTATCACCCGAAACATTCCTGGCACCTGCGTACATCTTTGTTAACATTCCCTCATACGATATGCGGTTGATCCGGAAAGGGAAAACGGACTTTAAATCTAATGTGGTGGTGGGCAAAATGATGACCCAAACTGTGATTTTTGCAGGAAATATGACCTATCTGGTGTTCAGTCCCTATTGGAATTTACCAAAGAATATCATTGAGGAAGAAGTCAAACCAGGCTTGGAAAAGAATAAAAACTACCTGAAAACGCACAATATGGAGTGGAATAACGGTCAGGTTCGTCAATTGCCCGGCAAAAGCAATTCATTGGGTTTGGTGAAGTTTATGTTTCCGAATTCGAATGAGATATATTTACACGATACGCCTTCAAAAAATCTGTTCAGCAAAGAAAACCGGGCATTCAGTCACGGATGTGTGCGCGTTTCCAGGGCAAGAGATCTGGCCATAATTCTTTTGGAGAACAACGAGGACTGGAATGAGGAAAAAATTGATAAAGCCATGCATGCCGGAAAAGAAAGCATCTATAGTTTAAAGGAGAAAATCCCGGTACATATCGGGTATTTTACAGCCTGGGTAGATGATCTGGGAAACATAAACTTTTATGAAGATGTTTATGAAAGAGACGACAGATTGGCTTTGCTGTTGTTTTACAAAGAATAACGCAAAGGTAATGTTATCAGCGCATTGGTAACAAGAACCTTTCGGGTAGTCAGCACATTAAGAACACAGCTCAGGGTTTGATCAGGTGAACTCAGCCCATCTCATAATCAGGATTATACATCTGCAATTGGTTCGTTTGTGATCTGCCGGATGAACATACTAATGCATCACATCGATACATTTATAAAAACGACGGGTATACATTTCGCTGTTCAGTTCACTAATGGTAACACTATACGGTGCCCCGGAAGATGCATGAATAAACTTTGAATTCATGCCGTTCGCTTCACAAATAATGCCGACATGACCAATTTGTGTATTGTCCTGATATCCGTAAAAGACCAACACATCACCAAGCCTGAATTCCTCAGGCTTCAATGAAATTCCGAATGATTTGTATTCGCCTGAACTGCGGGGCACGTCAATGTTGTACTTCTGAAACACGAAATAAACAAAGCCTGAACAATCAAATCCTTTCGCGGGATTCATGCCTGCGTACTGATATGTCGTCCCAAGATATTTTTTGGCAAATTCGATGAGTTCAATTCTCCGGTCAATAACAGCAATCCCTTCCGGCACTTCCAAATCAGCAAAAGGAATATCAGTATGAGGCTGCATGCAATTGGCAAACAGCATGATAAAAACAATATTTGAAAAAGACCTAAACATGCGTGCTACTTGAAATTCAGGGTTGCAAATGATTATTCTCCTGCAGAACCTTTGTTTCATATTTAGGCCATACGCGGAAAATATTCAAAACCAGCAGGATAATACTGCTTTTAGGACAAAGATAAGCAATTTTCCGACCTAAATATTTGAACGTTCAAATAATAAATCATTAATTATGCACCTCATTACTTAAATACACTACTTTTGACAATTGATAATCCTTGTATCTTTATAAAATTCAGGAAATTAAATCATGTAATGAATCAAAAAACAGATAGTCATGATACCACCCATAACCCCGCCAATGCTTAAAGCCATCATTGTTGATGACGAACTTCACGGGAGGGAAAACCTGAATAAAATCATTGGTACTTACTGCCCCGAAGTTGAAGTACTTGGCCTTGCCGGGTCGGCGGTGCAGGCAAAACTGTTGGTAAACAGCCTGAAACCTGATGTGGTTTTTTTGGACATCAACATGCCGGTGCTTGATGGTTTCGACTTTCTGGAAGAATTTGATGACCGGAATTTTATGGTTGTCTTCGTGAGTGCTTATATGGAATATGGTATTAATGCGGTAAAAGCCGGTGCTGCCGATTACCTTCTGAAACCCATCAGCATTAAAGAGTTAAAGCTGACAATCAAAAAACTGCTTGCGATACAAGGCAAATCGCACAGGGCAGTAGTCGCGTCCGACAAAGACAAGCTCGTTATTCCTGCATCACACGGTTTCAATGTGCTTGCTGTGGACGAAATCATCAGACTCGAAGGTGATGGCTGTTATACCACTGTGGTTATGAAAGACCGAAAGAAAATCGTTGTGTCGCGAACTTTAAAAGATTTTGAAGATTCATTGCCAACGGAAAAGTTTTTCAGAATTCATAAATCGCACCTGATCAGCCTGAGCTATGTAAAAGACTATTCAAACCTGAGCGGAAACTTTGTGACTATGGCTGATGAAAGCAGAATAGAAGTATCAAGACGAAAAGCTCCGGTTTTTATCCATAAGGTTAAAACCTCAATGAACACAGTCTGAAAATGACCAAAAAAGGCTTGACATCTGCTCTTGTTGTTCACTTGCTTTCAGTTTGCATTTATGCGCAAACGCTTTCCTATTCAAATTATACAACATCCGATGGTTTGGCTTCATCCACTGTGTTCAGCATGATACAGGATAGCAAAGGCCTGATCTGGTTTGCTACCTTAAACGGTGTCAGCAAGTTTGATGGCAGTCAGTTTACTACATACAGAGCCGTTGACGGTCTCAATTCCAACTCTATCATTTCAATAGTTGAAGGAGAGAAAGGGGAACTGTATTTTGGAAACTTCGAAAAAGGGATTAATGTGCTGAAAAACGGGAAAATTGATAACTATTTCCAGGAAATACAGGGCGAGCAATTCCCTATCAACACGCTTATTTTCTCCCCGGAAAGCAATAATCTCCATAGTATTTATGCATTCGTTAAACATAGATCGCTTCATGTGATTCATGAAAATGCCGCTTCCATTATTTCAGCCAAAAAAATCAATATGAGGACTTTGGACCTGATTAAACTGGAAAAACTCCCTGCTGGCGAAATAGCTGTTTTGACTACAAAGGGACTCTCGGTAATTATAAACAATGAGGTAATAAAGCTTGACATCAAGGGATTGCCCGAAACTGAGGTTTTTTGCCTTGCCAAAAGTGATGATGACAGCTATTTTGTTGGTTTAAAAGGCAAAATTTGCCAGATTAAAGAAAACAGGGTAATCAGGGAAATTAGCATCGGAGTAACAGGTGAAAATGAAGTATTAAGTTTATTTCAGGACAGAAACCGGAATCTCTGGTTTACCATCAAGAACAAAGGGATATTTTTCATTCCGGATGGAACGGACAACATTGTAGATATCGGTATCAGGATTGGCTTGCAGCAAACACTCGTTAACTATATTATTGAAGACAGGGAGGGCAACATATGGTTAAGTACATATGGAAAAGGAGCATATTGCCTGAAGAATCTTTATTTGAAGAACTTCTCTGAAGCTGAAGGCATGAGCAGCAATATCGTGAATTGTATTGCAAAAGCAAGCAAGGAAAGGATACTTATTGGAACAGTTAATGGGATCAATATTCTGGAAAACGGAAGTGTCTTACGTGTCCCGAGTAAAACAGGAGTTGGTTTAGTTGAGTACATCCACCACATCAAAAACATTGACAATGAGCTGTATATATGTGGAGTATATGGCCATTTTGAAACAAGCACAATGATGTTTAACGGACTAAAACTTCAATTGAGTACCCGAAATGCATTTAATAAAACTGCAAACGGCCTCTACCTTTTTGGAACGACAGGTAATAGTTTGATTGTGAGACAACAATTTAATCCTTTGCAATATGATTTAAACAAGTTATTTGTTTTTGGTGACAATCCTGCTGACAATCGGATAAACGAAATCACGAGGGATTCTTACGACAATATCTGGATTGGTTCAAGCCAGGGTTTGTGTAAAGCCATTCCTCCCGAAAACATTAAGGATACTATTTGGAAGAAAACGTTTTTCACTGAAAATCAAGTCCTTAATTCCCGGATAAACGCGATAACGGAAGATCAACATAAGAAAGTGTGGTTTGCCGGAGAAAAGGGCATAGCATCCTATGATCTTACAAACGATTCCATCAGTACATTCGCAGCCATTTCCGGACACGATTTATCAGGTTCAACCTCAACAGCATCTGACAATCAGGGCAGACTCTGGGTTGGGAATATGAAAGGACTCTATATGTTTGATGGCATTTCGGTCAAGCATCTGAATGTTCACACTGGTCTTCCTTCCAACGAAGTTTTGTCTCTTTTTATGGACAGGCAAGAAAATCTGCTCTACATCGGGACAACCAATGGCCTGTCGGTGATTGACATACCAGTATTCGACAAACAAGTGATTACAGCTCCTGAGGTATTGCTAACCAGTATTAAAGCTGGTGATTCTGTTTTCACGGATTACAATAACCTTGTTTTCGAGCCACACCAACATGATGTTTATGTAAACTTCGCTGGACTAAACTTTTCCTCGCCCGGTTCTGTTGTTTACAGGTATTCAATTGATAATAAGTGGATGACAACTAATCAGCGGACTTTAAGCTTCATCAACCTCCGCCCGGGTGTTTATAAACTTCAGATCATGGCCAAAGCTCAAAATACCGATTGGGGGAAGCCTGCAATGGTTACTTTTAGGATCCTGCCGAGCTTTACTGAATCAGCGTGGTTCGGGTTTATGATTATAGGGCTGTTTATCACTTTTTCATTGCTCTTTATTCGCCTGAGGTTGAACGCTCAGAAAAAGAAAACAAGAAATGAAATGGAATTGACAGTAAGAATCAACGCCCTAAAACACCAGGCATTATCGGCAATGATGAACCCGCATTTCATTTCCAACTCCCTCAATTCGGTGCAGTATCTGGTAAATAGTCACCGGTATGAAGAGGCCAACGAATACATTGCCATGATGGCCAAACTGATGCGGAAAAACCTCGATAGTGCTGGAAGCGGCTTCATACTCTTATCGGAAGAAATTGACCGGCTGAAGCTTTACCTCGACCTGGAGAAGATGCGTTTTCAGGATGGTTTTACCTATGAAATTGGCGTTGGGACAAGCATAAACCCCGGTGCTGTTTTAATTCCGAATATGATTATTCAGCCATTTGTCGAAAATTCGCTCTGGCATGGAATTCTTAATAGCGGCCAGGCAGGTTTACTCTATGTTTCTTTTGATTTTGAGGATATTGAAATCAATGGCGTGGTTTCCAAATCCCTGATTATAAAAGTAACTGACAATGGGATTGGCATCCTTGAAGCGGGAAAACACAAAAAGAAGGATCATATATCCAATGGAATCCACATCATTGAAGAACGGCTTAAATTGCTGAGTACTAAGATGCAGCTCCCAAGTCCCATTATGTTTGAAGACCTGAGTAGCCGAGGCTCCGATTCGCAGGGAACCGAGGTCATCATCTCGCTTCCACAACCCTTGTACAGGATAATCAAGTAGATTACCCGGGCATCCATTTGCCGTTCCTTCCCTGATACACTCCGTTAGATTATTGATATCCCCCATTTGTTTATTGGCTATTGCGGCTGCCTTCTTTTGTAAATAGGTTTGTCGAAAATCATGACTCCAATTGAAAGCACTATTAACTTTATTTGGGTTTTTCAGAAAAAAAACCACTGAACTGTCACCGCTACTTATTATTAAGAAAAATGCCGATGACGGTCTTGTTAAAGAGTACCGATCAATCGAAGAAGCCATTTCAGAACTTGAAAACGATCAGAATATCTCAGTCGAGAAAATCGAGAAACTACGTCTTTCTGTTAAAAACCTGAAAGACAAAAGATCAATCACAATCAAAAATGGAGAAATCGTACAATGAACCCTTTTTTTATTTTATATCTGGCAATTCTTTACCTATATACTCCTTTTAGAAAACGAGTCAAACTTCATAATTATGATGGTCAGGGATGCCTAGAGAGCTACACAAGCACCTATAAACCAGACATCGCCAATGCTGACCAACATTTTCAGCCTGTTTCAATAATTTCCATGATGAAACAACCGCAGTTAGGACGTTTAAATTATTAAAAACTAATCCCATGAAAAAGGTATTGCTACTTTCTATATTTATCCTGTTCGCTATTGTTACACAGGCTCAGGTTAACGGATTCTCACTTGTCGAACCCTCATTCCCAACGGCACATAACCTCGGGACATCCTTTCCCTTGAACATATCCTTCAACTGGACGCCCACTACCACCAGCGCAATTGTGGTGATTGACTACGACGCGTCTCTTGTTGGCTATGATGCCAGCTGCGCTTCGAGTTTGCCGGGCTGTCTGAGCATTTCGAACAGTGGCACACAACTAACGGTTAACATAAGCAATTTGCTGGCCTGCACCAATACAGGTGCGATAAGCTTTAACCTGTGTTTTAAGTTCAATTGTCCCGACTCATGCACCGGCACAACAAAAACAGCATTGTTTACAGCAACAATTACCGACAATCTGCTTACCGAACAAAACTCCTCCTGTCAATCAAACGGGATATTGAACAACAGCACTACTTTATCACATAGTTTCTTTTCTTTCAATCAATTAAATGCTGAAGTAACCTACAAAGTGTGTTTCAACAATCCGGGTTGTTTCAAAATTGCCAATCCGGAATTTTCTGTTGCGCTTGCCCCATCAATTGGAACAATTACCTCGGTATATGGCAATAACTTCACTTATTCACTCAACGGAAATACCATAACCCCCAATGTCAGTGCGTTCAACCCATACGCAAATGATTGCTTTTACTATGTGGTTAAACTACCTTGTGGTGAAGGGCTTGGGGAAACGCTAACAAGCAATATAACCTGGACAGGAACCAATTGTGGTGTTCCGGAAAGCAATATACGCGGGCCTGTCCCGGCAAGTTATGTCATACCTGCAACTCCGGCAGCCAACTCCAATATTGTTGTAACAATGTCGGCAACGTCCAATTATTTCAACTACAACATTTATAATACCGGCAACACCCCGCTAAACCTGATTGCCACCAATTATCTCCCACAGGTCCATTTGAAAAGTAATCCCAGCAATTCAGTGATGCAGAATACTACCCAGACAGGTCTGGTTGGCAGCATTAATTATTTTGACTGCAACAATGGCTCACAAGGAACTTTTCCATTGGTTGGCAATGTCGCACTTGATCAAAATGCCCCATCAACAAATACAAAACTATTTCAACACCAGGTAACAGGACTTCTACCCGGACAATCAGTGAGTTTATACATGTATTATGATCTGACTTCATCGTGCAGTGGCGATGCAGGCAACCCGCCATTCATTGATAGCCTGTCAGTTACCTATATCTGCGCCGGCGCTGGAGCAAGCGATTGTGTAAATTGTGATGAGGAGGGCGAAGAAGAAGTTATTATTGAGTACAATCCGCAACCAAATATGGTTTGTGTTTTTAATCAGAATATTCAGGGTTGCAAAAGCACAGGAGACACCCTTGATTTATGCTATGAATTCAGGAATAATGGAGACAATATCTTAACCGGCGGACTCTATAACGTTCAATTGCCAGCATGGCTCGAAGCTATTCCATCGAGTGTTGTTTATACCGGCTTCACATCCGATCCTGTTATAGTGCCATCTACCAACATACAATTCACTTTACCTGATCTGGCATTCGGCACCAACACCTATAAAATTTGTTTTAAAGCCGTTGTTCGCAATGGTGCCGTAGGAGGTTCACATACTGTCTGGACGGTTATTTCAGGGTCAAACCTTCCCAATCCACAAAACCTGTGCAGGACTACGTTCAACATTTGTGCCTTTGCAGCCATTGGGATTGACAAAAAAGTAAAGGGCGATCTGGACTCAGATTTCACTTACAATGGCTATGGAAGCCCTAACTCAACCGTTCAATATGAGATCACCCTCACCAATACGGGTACTGTTGCTGTGGACAGCCTTGTGGTAATTGACAGGATTCCTCAGCCCGGAAACCTGACAATACTGGGAAGTCCCAATTCGGCGCCCATACCCAATGATTTCCAGATGGAAATGCTGCCAGCGATACCAGATGTCAACTATACAGCTGAATATACAAGCACACAGAATATATGCACAGGCTGGCCGGCAACAGGTTTGCCCTGCAATGCTGGTACATGGGGAACAACAACTGCAAATGGAGGAGTAAAATTCACTTTTAACCCCATCTTCGTGCTGACTCCGGGTGCCAGTTATACGTTTAAATTTGAAACGCAAATCCCCGACACGGCTGTTACCGGAATGGTTGATTGCAACACTGCTGGCTTTATTGGAAAATCAACCACCGGAGGGTACACCATCAATCCTGTAGAAACAAATCCTGTATGTATCACCGCTTACATAGATACATGCAATTTCCTATGCAATTCAGACTTTGAAGACAATCAGGTTGTTGAACCTGGTGAACAAGGGTTATTTGACCCGGAACTCATCCCATGCTGGAATACAACCGGAGAAGTTATCGACGTTTGGGGCAATGGTCATGCAGGTGTTCCCTCCTATTCAGGCAACCAGTTTATAGAACTAAATGCCCAAGCATTTGGAACACTTTATCAGAACTTTACAATTACTCCGGGTAGCACAACCATCATTTCATTTGCCCACAGGGGCCGCGTAGGAGTCCCAAACGACATGAGTGTTGCCATCGAACCGGCACCACTTGGCAGCGGGACACAGGTAATACTCGGAACTTTTACTGCTGATACAGCTTTCTGGACATTGAACAGTTTGAATTATACCTTCCCCAACGATGGGGTCACCGCCTATGTACTGAGTTTTACGTCACTAATTACCGGCCCTACCTCTGAGGCAGGTAATTTCCTTGATGCCGTTACGATTGCCTGCCCATCGAGTATTTGTGGATTCAAATACCATGATTTGAATGGAAACGGAGTCTGGGACGCAGGTGAGCCTGGTCTGGAAAACTGGACAATCAACCTAAGCGGAACATTGACTTCTACAACAACAACCGACACTGAAGGCAGATTCTGTTTCAATGACTTGCCCAGGGGAACCTACACCATTGCCGAGGAAAATCAGGAAGGTTGCGAACAAACAGCACCTCCGTCACCGGGAACCTTTACCGTAAATCTCATGGCAGGACAAGTTGAGGATAGCCTGGCTTTTGGTAATCTGTGTGGGCAAACTCAGTTAGGTTCCTTATGTGGATTTAAATACCATGATTTAAATGAAAATGGTATGTGGGACAGCAACGAACCCAAACTTCCGAGCTGGACAATCAATCTTACTGGTGGAACAACACTGACAACCACAACGGACGAAAACGGTAACTTTTGTTTCAACGATTTGCCAATAGATTCTTACACCGTGTCGGAAGTGAACCAGGCCAACTGGCAACAAACCCAACCCGCATCTCCCGGGACCTATTTTGTGAGCACTATTGCCGGACAAACTATTGACACCCTCTTGTTTGGTAACCATTTCGAGTCGTCTGACTTATGCTCTGAAACGGATTCACGCATCACCCAGTCAGCCATGGGAGAATGTTGTTTCATAGTAGAAATATCCAACAATTATTTACCAGACTATTTTTCGGGCATCTCGATCACGTCCGACAACCTGACCATTTCAAATGTTTCAAACGGAAACAACTGGAGCACGATCACCTATCAAACGCCAAATCAGGTAATTTTTACAAAAACGCCATTTTTTGACGGTATTCCGCTCGATTCAGCAGGATATCAGACGCTTGGTAATCTGTGTTTTGCCGGAACCGGCCTGAACAATATAACGATCAGCTTCATTGGCAATGCACCCGATTACGACACCATTTGCACCAAAATCCTGCAAAATGAAGGTTGCAGCGTGCCCGTTGACACAAGCTGCGTTGCCGTGTATGACCTGAGGGCCGAATGCGAATCAGGCAATGCCAGGATGAAGTTTAAACTCACCAACAATTCGAATTTCACCATGCGAGGAATCACCCTGTATTCGCAAAATACGGATGTTGTTCCATCGCCACAGTTTGTTCCTATTGCGGATTTATTACCCGGCCAAACCTCTTTAATTGATATTGATGTGCTTCTGCAAGTATCTGGTAATGCAAGCAATGCATGTTTCTTTATTGCTGCTTGCGACCAAAATACGCAGCCTGGCGAACAAGGTCAATACCCACAATATTGCTGTATGGACAGCATTCTTTATTGTGTTGAAATTCCTCATTGCGACCCTTGCGATGGTATCGCAATAACTACCATCGAAGAAGATCAGGATAATTGCTGCTATAGCCTGAACTTAATAAATGATTACGGCAATTCCAGAATCGGGTTTCTTGAGTTTATAGGAGTTGGTGGCACTCAGTTTGCTCTGTTATCAGGATGGAGCATAATCCCACCTGCCAGCAGCAGTCACATAAGAATCAAAGCTCCCGGAGGAGGTTTATCATCTGGTAATTATCCTGATTTTGCTTCCTTCTGCCTCACCGGCACATCCACAGCACCACACCTTGTGATGGTGAAGATATTTGACGATGCCGGTCTGCTCTTGTGCACTAAAATTCTTGAATTTGATTGTGAACTCGCAGAACCAACCTGCGCCAACATTGTCAACGACTCACTCTATTGCGCCGGAAGTGATTTGAAATTCACTTTCTCGGTCAAAAACAATGCGCCTTTTCCATTGTATCAGATCGACTTCAGGACACCGTATGGAGGTATACTGCTCGACACAACCTATATGGAACTCAATCCGCCCATTGCAACCGGAAGCACAGGAGGACCTTACACGGTAACCATATTATCTGCCGATGAAAACCTCGACAAGTTCTGTATCTATCTGTCGGGGCACAATGGTATCTATAATCCTGAACTTGGCCTTGCTGCAACGCAATGCTGCACCGATTCCCTGGGAGGCGTTTGCTTACCTCTGATCAATTGCAGCACTGAATGTGATTCAGTAGTATGCTGTGATTTTGAGAACATGAAAATCCCCAATGGGATAACTCCTAATGAGGACGGTAAAAATGATGTGTTTGAAATTCAAAACGCATCGTGTTGCGAACGCATTTCGATAGAGGTTTACAACCGTTGGGGAAATTTGGTGTTCACCAATGATGATTACAAAAACGATTGGAAAGGGGAAAATCAAAGCGGGCAAAAACTTGTTCAGGGAACCTATTTCATGATCATTGAACTCCCGACAGGCAACAAGAAAGCAATGTACATAGACATCAGATATTAAAATAATACCTTCTGAACGATGAAAAAAATCATAATCCTGGCACTGATGCTTTCAGCACTGATTGTCGAAGCCCAGCAAGAGCCACAATATACCCAAAACCAGTTCAACAGCCAACTGGAAATCAACCCGGCTTATGCGGGAGCCAATGATCAGGCAAGCATCAGCCTCCGGTACCGAAAACAATGGGTTGGATTCGATGGCTCCCCTTCCACACTAAGCTTCAACGGGGAAGGCAAGCTGTTGAATAAAACCCTTGCGGCCGGACTGAGCATCATTCGCGATGAGATTGGTATCACACAAAGCACCTCGGCCGATTTTAGTCTTGCTTCCCACATCCGGGTTAATGAGAAGGGATATATATCTGTTGGATTGAAAGCCGGAGTGAATTTCCTGAATTCCGATTTTTCAAAACTCAGCGATGTTGACCCAACCGATCCGCTTTATGTTACTGACAACGCAACCTTACCCTATTTAGGCCTGGGGGCACTTTACTATGCCGAGCGGGTATATATTGGGTTTTCAATTCCCAGGCTGGTCTCATTTGAAAACGTTTCACCTCAGTCCGATATCGGCAGTCCGCATTATTATCTGTATGGCGGCTACCGGCTGACAGTGAATGATGATATTGACCTGCGTCCTGCCTTGCTTGGAAAATATGTTGCATCGGCACCTTTTGAGGCCGACATATCACTGGATGCCTGGTACAACAATGTTTTTGGGGTGGGGGTTTCTTATCGCACTTCGGATGCGGTGAATGTCATGGTCAAAACAAAGATCAACCAGCTCTATATCGGCTATTCCTACGACATGACCATTACGAGGCTTCGAAATTATAATACCGGCTCACATGAGGTTTATGTCGGCTACATGTTTGGCAAGAAGAATACCACTCCCGACAGAAATCAAAACAACAGATACTTTTAAAAAAGGCCAAGAAGTAAGCCAAACAAATAAATATTCATAGCAACTGACATGAATATTATGTTAAGGCGATTTCAACGGACCAATCAAAAAAAATATACTGATGAAAAAATTGATGATTATCCTCTGCTGTTTGTATAGCTTTTCCGCATTGGCGCAGAAATCCCAGGCGGACAGAAAGTTCAAACTATATGAGTACAATGAAGCCATTTCACTCTACAGGCAATATCTGGAGAAAAATCCTGCCGATTACGGAGCCACCAAAAACCTTGCTTTGGCCTGCAAATACACCAACAACATCAGTGGCTCGATTGAAACCTACCGCAATCTGGTAAAGCTCCCTGCAGCCATACCTGACGATTGGTACGATCTGGTTCAATTGTTACGGATTAGCGGGCAAATAACCGAAGCCAGAGAATATGCCTTGTTGTATCAGCAGAAAAGTGAAGGTGAAAAGGCGCAAAACCTGATCAGATCAATTGATATGTATGGTGAACTTATGGCCGGGATGAACGACTATTCCGTGGTGAACAAAACACCCCATCTGAATCAATCCGTTTTTACAGTTCAGTTTCATAATGGACTGATTGTTACTGCAGAAGAAATAAAAGGCAGCAAAAGTGACTGGACTGGCAGGGGCTATACAAAACTGTACAAAACCGATACAGATTTTACGAGGCTTTTACCCTTCGCACCTGAAATCATGTCAGACCTTAACGATGGCATTGCCACATTTTCGAGGGATGGTAACACTATTTATTTCACCACAGTAAACAAAAAATCAATACTCGAACAGGATGTGAATACCAGCAAACTGCAGATATCTGCCGCCACGCTTCAAGGTGGTCAATGGAAACTGGCCGACATGTTTCAGTACAATAACATCCGTTACAATACTGCCCATCCGGCTTTAAGAAGCGATGGCAATCTGCTGGTCTTTTCGTCGGACAGGCCGGGTGGCAAAGGCGGCATGGATTTGTATTATTGCGTAAAACAATCCGATAACTCCTGGTCAGAACCCATCAACATGGCAATACTCAACACCATTGGGAACGAAATATTTCCGGTTTGGGATCCGCTTGATAAATTATTTTTTGCTTCCAATGGCTTGCCCGGTCTGGGAGGGCTTGATGTGTTTGTTTCAAAAAATGAGGGAAACACTTTCGGGCCACCCATTAACCTGAAAGCTCCCATCAATTCAAGTTATGATGATTTTTCGCTCTCAACGAATGATGTGCTGCAGAGCGGGTATGTGTCAACCAACAGGTTTGGAACCCCTGAAACCGACGATATTGCCTACTTTTCAAAGAATGTGAAAGAGCCTGAAAAGAAAGTCGTTAAAGCGGTGGAAAAACCCATCGTAAAAATCACTGTGCTTGACAAATATACTTCCATTCCATTGCCTTATGTGTCAGTCAGTATCAAAGATAGCCAAAACAATTTGATTTTTAAAGGGTTGACCGACCCAAACGGCCAGTTAACAGTGGAAGAACTAGCTGCCGACAATTACAAGGTTCAAGGAATTCTGAATGATATTACCACCACCCTTGCAACGATATCCATGGAGGAATTTTCGGAACTGCTCATCGAAAGAACGATCACCCACAATGATCCGCGGTTTACCTTATCGGGGATAACCATCAACACCCTTAATGGCCCTCCTGTTTCGGGAGTAACCGTGACATGCGAAAACACCAGCCTGAACAGGACAAACAGCATCGTTACAGGCGAAGACGGGAAGTTTTTCTTTCAGTTGGAACAGGCGAGTGATTTTAAGGTTATGGGTGAGAAAAAAGGATGGCTCTCAAGCGAAGCCATTTACGAAACCACAAAAGGACTCGACCGCAGCAAGGATTTATATGTGAAGATCAAACTGAGCATGCAGCAACCTACGGCAAAAGATGTCATCAGACTGGATAAGATCTATTATGATTACGACAAATGTGACATTAAATCCCGGGCGGCTGAAGAACTGAACCGGCTGATCAGACTCATGAACGATTATCCTGATATGATTATTGAACTATCATCGCACACCGACAGCAGGGGCAGCAATGCCTACAACACAACCCTTTCGCAATGCCGGGCAGATGCTGCAGTAAAGTACATCGTTGGCAAGGGAATACCGGCCGGCAGGATAGTGCCAAAAGGCTACGGTGAAACGAGGCTCGTAAATGAATGTGCTGATGGAGTGGATTGTTCCGAGCCAAAGCATCAGGAAAACAGAAGAACCGAATTCAGCATTCTGGAGTGTCCGTCCTGCCCTGAGGTTGTGAAATAAAACAGGGCCAGACATAGGGCTTTGGTACGAATTGAACCGCTAATACCTCCAGTGGGCGCGCCAGCATGCTGCATGGATACAAATTCATATACAGACATCTTAAAAACGAACAGTGACATATTTACAAAACCTACAGCCTTAATTTGACGTCACAAAGCCCGCCCCGAATGTTTTAAAAAATCTTCCCGCCGCACATCCGCCTATTGAGGACAGACTGCTGTTACCCAGAATTGTTTTTTTATATCGTGCAGATTCATAACCAAAACCTTTTTACGTAAATTTGGAGTATGAAAATGTCAAAGACCGGCATATTAAGTCAGATCAAGAGAATTGTCAGGGATAAAGAACCTACGGCAAAGATTTATCTATATGGTTCGCGTTCACGAGGCACAGCAAAAGACGATTCAGACTGGGATTTATTGATTTTGATTAATAAAGAGACTATTTCGGCAGAGGTCGAAAGAGAAATTACCTATCCGCTATATGACCTTGAATTCGATACAGGAGAAGTAATCAGCCCGATGCTTTACACTGTGAAAGAATGGAATTCAAAATATAAGGCTACACCATTTTATCAAAATGTAATGAAGGAGGGCATACTTCTATGACAGGGTATTAATCAGGAGTTCAGGTGATCAGAACGACCGACACGATACCCCGCCTGGTCGCTCCCCCAACATGCAGCCTTGGCGATAGAGATTGGCAGGATATTTATCAGTTATATAAGTGAAGGAGAAAAGGAGTTTCCGCTCTTTACCAAAGCACAACCACCGCCGCCCATAACTGCCCCACAAAACCCATTTTTTACATTGAAAAATTATATATCGCAAACTCTTGCAAATCTGGTGGATTTCATAACTTTACGGATTGAAATTAGCCCACAGTAAACGTTTACAAACGTTTATCAACGGATAGGTTATTGATTGCTAATATGATAAGAATGAAACGGGTAGATTCAGGTATAGTGGAAATATACGCAGTATTGCGTATATATACTCGTTGGGGGCAATTTGAAAACAATGAAAATTAACGATCTTTACAGATATGAAAAATGAGATAAACACAGTTGGACTTTTCTCTGGAGGGGGTGGACTTGACTTAGGTTTTTCGGCAAGCGGTTACAATCTAATATATTCATCAGACATTGATTCATATTCATGCCAAACACTTCGAAACAATCAGTCAAAAAAGCCATATTTGAATGAGCATTTAGTTGAATGTGCCGATATCCGGAAACTAACAGGAAAAGAGATTGTAAATAAAACTGGAGAGAAAGTTGACTTTGTAATTGGGGGGCCTCCATGTCAATCATTCTCCGTATTTGGGAAAAGAAAAGGATTAGAAGACCCACGGGGAAACTTAATTTACGAGTACACCAGATTAATTAAGGAATTAAACCCTAAAGGCTTTCTATTTGAGAATGTGGCTGGATTAAAAACCATTCATGGTGGCGAACTCTACTCAAGTTTACTAGAGACATTATCGATTAATGGTAAATATGCGGTAACGGCACATGAATATGAGGTAGCAGATTTTGGGATTCCTCAATTTAGGCGTAGAGTATTCTTCATTGGCTCTAGTGACGGTCATCAAATTCCGCAAATGGAACCAACCCACACTAGTCCAAAAAGCTTATTTAATGCTCATGGTGCCTTCCGTACAGTTGGAGAAGTGCTTTCAAATATGCCAGTACCGATTACAAATTGGAAACAAGAGCCGCCAATTAATGGGCATGTTGGCAGAAAGCATAGCCAACGAATAATTGACAGGTATGAATCTCTTGTGCACGGAGAACGTGACCACCACACAAGAATTAACAAACTTGACCCAAATAGACCTAGCTACACAATTATTGTTGGTTCCGACAAGGGGGGAGGTAAAGGTCACGTTCACCCATTCCAATCAAGGGAAGTTACACCGCGAGAAAGCGCAAGGATTCAAACTTTTCCAGATTGGTGGGAATTTTCGGGGACTGGCCGTCATATAATACGTCAAGTCGGAAACGCTGTACCACCTTTATTTGGCGCTTTACTAGCCCAACATATTAAAAGGCACATTTTCAAATCTGAGTTAGTGGCATCTTATCACGATTTACTCCATTTGTTAGAAATAGAATATTTGTCAAATGGAAATTAGAGACTTATTCAGTCATAAAATTCACTCATCAAGTGAATCGTGGGCGAACAAGTTGATTGATCTCGCCTTTGTGTTTTCAGAATTTGACAGGCAACCCTTTGACCGACAAGAATTAGAAGAAAGGCTTTCAAGGATTAGTCCTAGGGCTTCTACAGTCGCACGAGACCCTTCAAAATTCAGGGATGAGATAAGTGCTTATCCTGCGTATCTTGGTTTATACCGTGTGGAGTTAATCAATAGTAAATGGCACTTTATACTTAGCGAGACAGCAAAGAAGTTTCTTGTTACTGAGGAACCAAATGTTCCAGCCTTCATGCTTCTTCAACTTATTCTTTTCCAATATCCCAATGGCATGGGGGTGGCTTATTACTCTGATTCAGATAAGGTTAGAATCCAAGCAAATACCAGAGACAGAACCTTGGAATTTATACAAAACGGCATTCATCTATCTCCATTTAGGCTTATCTGCAAGGGCATTCAAGCAAAAAGCAACTTAAATCAAGAATCAATTTTCAATATTTCACTCACTTACGATGAAATCTTTGCGCTGGCAAACGACCCACGGATCAACATTCATGCAAATCCATCACTTGAATTAGTAAAGCAATCATTGGTGGACTTTTCAAACAACCTAATTAGTCCACCAAAACCATATGAAAGCAGATTCCACATTTTAAAACATACAGACTTTCTTATTCCTGAAAAATCGGGTGTAAGAATTAGAAACCCCATCAACTCACTTGACTTTCATGAGCTTTCAGAAAGACTCATCGCAATAAATAGCATTAATCTCTCTTTCAATGGCTTTGATGACGCAGAAGACTCAAACGACCTTTTGAAACCCATAGTAGATGGCACTTGGGGTAGATATTTTGATGGAATAGTTTCACTTAGTTCAGATGTAGTGAATACTCTTACAAAGGAAGAAGGTATTTTACAAGGTTCCTCTATTGAACTCATAACCGACCAAACGACACCAACAGAAAAACCTACCGTCCCCATTTCAGTTCCACTAACCTATGCCTTTAGGAAAAGAAATCAAGACGAAGATAGCTATTCCACATATTCCACTCCTCAAACTCGAACTGATCCTGAACTAACAAGAATTAAAAGACAAAAAAGCAATCTAAGTCATAAGCTGATCTTACAACAACTTGAAGAGTACTTGGAATCAAAAGGCTGTGATCCGCTAGAAAATGATCATATTGACTTATTCGCCCAAATTCCTGGAGATGGTAAGTTTCTGTTCGAAGTAAAGAGCATGAGCAACATAAATTTACTGTCTCAAACGCGAAAGGGAGTGAGTCAACTCTATGAATATCGATTTAGGTATCAAGAAGAAATCGGTTATGATGTTTCTCTATGTTTAGTATTTCCTAAAAAACCAGATGAAATAGACTGGATTGAAGATTATGTCTGCAAAGATCGCGGAATCGGAATTATTTGGTTTGAAGGAGATAGTCTGAAATTTTCAGAACAAGGACGAAACCTCGTTGAAAACCTAATTTAAAAAAAACTGCCCCCAACATTGTATAAGAGCAATAGCGGGTGAAGTGGTAAATTCAAGGTCTGTGCATTTAATAAACTTTTGTGGTGGCGGACAGGTAGTCGCTTTGAAATCCGCTACTGCTCTTATACTTGACCGTTATGGAAGTTGGAAGCATTTTTTTGAGCAAGGTCGCCTAACCTTCGATGACAAATGTTGAAACTGTGGCAACACCTCCAGTGTTCGCGCCAGAATTTTGTCTCAATAAACATTCATTTTACCTTCAAGCAAACTCTGCCAATAAATTTTCTCACACTGTCTTCCGGTACCTCCACACTGCCAGCGAAAGGGTGAGTAAGGCATAGAAAACAAGTCCAAGGAATAAGTCAGAGAAATCGCTGAATCCCGATCCTTTTAGCATAATCATCCTGTTAATCTTGATAAAATAGGCAAGAGGATTGGCTTTATTGATCCATTGCGCCCAATCGGGCATGCTTTCCACAGGGGTAAACAAGCCGCTCATCAGTATGAATATCACCATAAAGAACCATGAAATAAACATCGCCTGCTGCATGGTATCGGTAATGGTTGATACCAAAAGCCCAAAACCAAGGACTACAAGTAAATAAACAGCGGCAACCCCAAAAAGCAGGGGAATACTTCCGGCAACAGAAATGCCGAACACCACTCGTGCAAGAATCAATCCGAATGCAAGTTCAAACAGTGCGATGATCCAGAATGGCAGCAACTTACCTGTCATAAACTGGTATTTCCTTATGGGTGTTACATTGATTTGTTCAATGGTCCCAAGTTCCTTTTCCCTGACCACATTCATGGCCGAAAGAAACATGCCAATGATGGTTACCAGCAGCACCAGTATGCCCGGAACCATATAGGTTTTGTAGTCAAGTTCAGGGTTATACCAAAAGGCGGGCTCAATCTTCAGGGGTTCGCGAATGATGGAACCTCCGGTGGCAGCAGCAGCCTTTTCGCGTCCGAACTGATTGATTATTGAGAAGCCGTAAACATTCATCAGGCTGGCTGCGCTGCCATTAATGGCATCGGTAGTAAGCAGCACAGAAGCATTGCCATAGCGTTGCAGGTTTTCGGCAAAACCATGCTCAATAACCAGTAATTGTTCAGCTCTTCCGTGTTTGAGCTGCTCCAGGCCTTCATCGTAATTTGTTGCGAACTGGATGATTTCGTAAAACGAAGAACCTGCAAACTTGCTGCCCAGTTCGCGTGATTCGGGGCTGTGGTCCAGATCACATACTACCAGACGGATGTTGCGTATTTCAAATGTGGCTGTGTAGGATAAAATCAGCAGCTGGATGATCGGGATAAACAGGATCATTGGCAGCATTGATTTATCGCGGAGTACCTGAATAAATTCTTTCTGCAGGATATAGAGTATGGTTTTCATATCAGCTGAGCCTTACGTTGAATTTCCGGATGCTCATCATCAGGAAGAATATAGTCATCAAGACCAGAATGAGTGTGTCTTTCCAGAAATATGTGATGTCAAGGCCTTTCAGCATAATCTGTTTGATGATGATTATGAACCATTTGCTTGGCATCAGGTGACTCAGGTACTGGAGTGCAGCAGGCATGTTTTCGATCGGGAAAATAAAGCCCGAAAGAAGGATAGTTGGCAACATCAGGGCAAACATCGAAAGCAGCATGGCCTGTTGCTGGGTGTTGCTGATTGTGGAGATGAAAATCCCCATAGTGAGTGCCATGATGATAAACAAAATGCTTTCGGCAAGGAGCAGTATAAGGCTTCCGCGCATGGGCATGGCAAAAACTGTGTAGGCCAGAAACAAGATAAGCAGGGCATTGATAAACGAAAGTATGATGTACGGAACTACTTTTCCGGAAACGATCTGCCAGGTTTTCAGTGGCGAAACCAACAGAACTTCCATGGTGCCCAGTTCCTTTTCCTTTGCGATGGAAATAGAGGTCATCATGGCCGAAATAAGCATGAGCAACACTGTAATTGTGCCGGGCACGAACATGAACACGCCTTTGAGTTCAGGGTTATAGAGCATGTGGGTTTGCACTTGTATGGTCACCGGTGCCTGGTTGATTTCTTTTGTTCCGGCTGAGAAATCACGGATAATGCCCGAAGCAAAGCCCGACAAAAGGTTTGCGGTGTTGGGGTCGGAAGCATCGGCAATAAGTTGCACTGCTGCCTGACCTTCGCGAATAAAACGGGCCGAAAATCCCGGTTCAAAGACAACCACCAGGCTGGTATTCCCTTTACGGAACGCCGGCTCAATTTCATCACGGCTATTCAGGGTTTCGTTAAGTTTAAAATAACCTGAGGCAAGTAATTTGTCGGTAACTGCAAGGCTCATCTCGTCTTTTGATTGATCCAATATTGCGATTCCGGCATTGTTGATTTCGTTTGTGATGGCAAATCCAAACAAAAGCACCTGAACCAAGGGCATGCCAAAGAGGATGAGCATGGTGCGGGGATCACGGAAAATATGCAGAAACTCCTTGTAAATGAAACCTTTCATGTTTTGGTTATTTTCGGGCAAGTTTCAGAAACACTTCATGCATGCTGCCTGATTTATGGTTTTCTTTCAGGTTGCCAGGTGTGTCAAGGGCTTCGATGCGGCCATTGACCATGATGCACACCCGCTGGCAGTATTCGGCTTCGTCCATATAGTGTGTTGTAACGAAAACCGTTATCCCGGCTGCTGATGCTTCGTAAATCAGTTCCCAGAATTGCCTTCGGGTAATTGGGTCAACACCACCTGTTGGTTCATCAAGAAATACAATGCGCGGGTTATGCATGATGGCAACCGAAAATGCCAGTTTTTGTTTCCATCCTGTGGGGATGCTGCTGAGCACTTTTCCGGAGGCATGTGTCAGTCCGAGCCGTTCGAGAAGCAAGCTGGTCCGGTTTTTAATTTCGTCTGCCGATAAGCCATAAATGCCGCCAAAAAACCTAAAGTTTTCCTTCACGGTGAGGTCGTTATAGAGCGAAAAACGCTGACTCATATAGCCAATATTTTTCTTCACCTTGTCGGTCTGCCGTGTAACATCGTATCCTGCCACCCGAATAGTTCCTGAGGTAGGTTTCGACAATCCGCAAAGTATCTTCATGGCTGTGGTTTTGCCGGCGCCGTTCGCTCCCAGAAAACCAAAAATTTCACCCTGCCCTACATTAAAACTAAGGTTGTCGTTGGCAACGAAACTGCCAAATTTCTTCACCAGCTTATTTACCTCGATAGCGGGTTGGTCTGTCATGATTTTATGCACTGAGGGTCATGCAGCCTCATCTGCCTGATTATGTTGCATCAACACCATAAAACAGTCTTCAATTCCTGGTTCAATCCGTTTCACCAGAACTTCATGTCCGTGTTGCATCAGGTAGGATTTGATTGTTTCGGGGTCAAAGTCGTCTTTTTGATTGAGATAGTGCACAAACTCGCCTGAACGGTACACGGCAGTAGTATCATCAATATTGGATAGCAGCGCCGGTATGGGGAACATATTGTCAGATTTGATGGCGTAAAGTGTTTTCCCAAAAGATCTTACTATACCCTGTGGGCTGTCGGTGGCTAAAATTGAGCCCTTATTTATCAGTGCAACCCTGTCGCAGCGTGCAGCCTCGTCCATGTATGGCGTTGAAACAACAACGGTGACTCCATGATGCCTGATTTTATCCAGCATTTCCCAGAATTCGGTCCTGCTCACCGCGTCCACTCCTGTTGTGGGTTCGTCAAGAAACAGCAGCAGAGGCTTATGCACCAGGGCACAGGATAAGGCAAGTTTTTGCTTCATGCCACCTGATAGCTGACCTGCTTTACGCTTCCTGAAGGGTTCGAGTTGGGCAAAAATATCTTTATACAATTCGTAATGCTCGTTAATTGTTGTGCGGAAGATGCCGGCAAAAAATTTCAGGTTTTCGTCAACGGTCAGGTCGTGGTAAAGTGAAAACTTGCCGGGCATATAGCCAACAATCTTACGGATTTGGCGATAATCGCGCACGGTATCAAATCCGGCAACAGTAGCCGTTCCGCTATCGGGTATAACTAGGCTTGTGAGGATATGGAACAGGCTTGTTTTGCCTGCTCCATCCGGTCCGATAAATCCAAACAGTTCGCCGCTGTTGATTTGAATATTGATACCCTGAAGGGCTTTGGTGCCCGGATAGGATTTCCGAATGTTACTGATGTCAACGGCAACCTGATTCATGATC
>Ga0351882_1045_pt1 | contig 43862 bp, 35 predicted proteins | sample BONcelFGM3001F13_FD_206762 | JGI IMG/M metagenome (GOLD analysis project Ga0351882, IMG submission 206762) | Enriched cells from coal bed in the Powder River Basin, Montana, United States - BONCAT cells FGM rep3 HSBNCT.FGM.300.1.F13 ... | reverse complement strand
AATTAAGCTGGCTTCGCAGGGAAATACGGACTTCAAAGCACGTGCGTTCAAGGACAATGTTTCAAGCGCCGTCTCCGAAGTGCATTACGAAGTAGAATATATGTCGATCAAAGATTTTTCGATCGGTGAAAATCATGCATGTGCTATTGATGCCGACGGACAGCTATATTGTTGGGGCAACCCAAATCAAGGACGATTAGGCATTGAGGCGCTACAGTGGAATTCTCCCAACGTTTACGTTCCAACAATTGTTCCTGATGTAACGGAAGTGGTATCCGTTGCCGTCGGTATCTATCATACCTGTGTTGTAAACACTGATGGCGCGCTTTTTTGCTGGGGTGGTAATTCGTATGGTCAATTGGGAATAGGAGATCGGGTGTCAAAGAAAATCCCAACACCTGTAGGAGCGGATAATAATTGGTTAAAAGTGGATGCAGCAGACACGCACACTTGTGGCTTAAAAAAGGATACAACTCTTCATTGTTGGGGCGGTAACAGTGTTCAGAATAGTTATGAACCGTTGGGAATTGGAGATGGGCAACAAAAACTTTCTCCTGCCCAAGTTGGAACTGTTAATGAGGGAATTCGCGAAGGGTGGATTGACCTTGCGTTACATATGCAAAAAACCTGTGGAATAAGAAAAAAGGATGCTGAATCCAGGGAAGGGTTTCTTTACTGTTGGGGCAAAAATTATCATGGGGATTTGGGAGTCGGTGATGCTCAACATAGATCCACGCCGACGCAGGTGGGAAACGATTCAAACTGGGTAGATGTCTCCGCAGGTTTTGCCCACGCATGCGGGGTCAAATCCAACGGGGAAGTCTTTTGCTGGGGGAATAATCACTACGGGCAGTTGGGACACGAAGCAGAAAATTTGGTTTCGGTGGTACCCAAAAAGGTTGAAAATCTTGAGTCTGTATCGTCGATAACCTCGGGCGCCTATCACAATTGTGCAGTGACGAAAGATGAACACATATACTGTTGGGGTTACAATGTGGAAGGGGCGGTTGGAACAGATAAGGCGTCAATTGTGCGATTGCCAAATAAGATAGAAGGAGAGGTTCTCTGGAAGAAGGTTGGGTCCAAATCCAAAACTACATGTGCGTTGGATAGCGAAGGAGGAATGTCCTGCTGGGGAGATAACCGGTCCGGGGTGACTGCCCTTGGAGTCGGTCCAGAAATGTCTTCTCCGGCACCTGTGAAATCCGGCAAAAACTGGAGGGAGATAGCTCCTTCGTGGTTTGGTCATACCTGCGGAATAAAAAATGATGGAAAACTTTTTTGTTGGGGTAACAATACGTATGGTGCTGTGGGAATAGGCACTCAAACCATAGTTGCGACCGAGCCTGTGGAGGTCAAACCTGGAAAAACATGGTACAAATTGGCCACGGGAGCCAACCACACCTGTGCCATAGATGACGACTGCAAGCTTTTTTGCTGGGGACGAAACACTTTTGGACAGGTTGGATTCAAAGGCGATGGCGAGGTAATTGATCGGCCCCAAATCGTGGCCCAAGAAAAAAACTGGCGTGAGATCAAGGCAGGGGGGATTCACACCTGTGGGATTACTGCGGCCAACGAACTTTTTTGTTGGGGCAGTAATCTGAGCGGAGAGATTGGGGATGGCACAGATGTCCATGCTCCCAATCCCGTAAAAATCGACCTGAACGATACCTTGTGGAGAACCGTATCAACTGGATATCACCAAACCTGCGCCACCACCGAAAAAGGGGGATTATTTTGTTGGGGATATAATCAAAATGGCGAACTGGGAATTGGGGTGCGGGATGCTGATGCTCGAAGAGGCCGAAATACGCCCCAAGAAATAAAACTTGCAGATGGCTGGGCGCGCCGGTTTGAAGGTCCGTGGGAAGTTACTGCCCACGGGCTATCTGATACATGTGGTGTAAAGGGCGGAGCGATATTTTGCTGGGGAATTGGATTTTCACGCAGTCTTTTGCCAGAACAAGTGGGGGAGGATACGGATTGGGCCAATGTTTGGTCCGTTTCGGACATGTCTTACTATGCTATCAAAAAAAATGGCAAGGCACTCTACAGTATATCCACGTTTAATTCTCAAGTGTCCGTCGAGGAAGTGAAAATACTGCCCGGGCTCGATTGGAAAAAAATTGTGGGGAAAAAGCACAGCTGCGGCATAACAGGCTCCGGTAGTTTGTACTGCTGGGGGGGTAATGAGTATGGTCAGCTGGGGCGTGGTTTTTCGTCTAATGTTTTTATTCCGACTGAAGTGATATCGCCACCTAGGGTTCAAAATCCTTAAAAGTCGAACTTTATTTTAGAAATGTTCTTCTGTAATTCGATGAATTCGTCTTTGAGAATTTTTCCCGGCGTAGTCTTATTGCAGCTCTGGAATCTTGAAAAACTCGATGCCTTCTTCGATGAGTTCGCGCTCCTCTTCGGGAGTGGCTGTGCCGCGTATGTTGCGCCTGTCGGATTCGCCGAAATGTATGCGCAGGGCTTCTTCGGGAAAGCTGCCGCCCACGTCTTCAAATTCGCGTTCGATGACCTTTAGTATATGGGAAAGCCCGGGATGTATGACGGGCTTTTGGGCTTCATCCCTTTTTCCGCAGTGTTTGCCTATTCTGACGGGCGAAAGGGCCTGCTCTATGGCCGTGTCGCCACAGCCCGGACAGGTAATAAGCCCGGCATCCTTTTGATTTTCGAAATCGCACCTAGAGCGAAACCAAGATTCAAATTTGTGTCCGTTGGAACAAATGAGATCGAGAGCGTACATTGTAAGATGACCTTTCTTTGTTAGTGTTCGCGGCTATATGGGTGTTGATGGGAGATTTGTCAACTGGGCCGCTATTTTTTGCCATGGTTTGGGACGTGCCACGCTGCATCAAATCGATGCAGTAAGAAGCGATATTGGTCTTTGATGAAATCATTATGCCTTGATTTATAAGGGTTTTTATGTGGCATGTGGGTTGCAACCCTCCAAATGGATTGTTTTTTATGCGATGCGGTGTTAGCCTCCGCCGGTTTTTAAATTTTAAAGGGGCGTGCAATATGCGGCGTATCTGTAAAATTCTTGCAACAGGCTGTTATACAGGTCTTTCACCCGTGGCACCGGGTACAGTGGGCACAATTTTCGCCATGCCCGTTTTTTATCTTTGGGGACACATGTCCCATCCCAATTATGTCATGACCCTGCTTGCGTTTATCTTTCTGGCTGCTTGGGTGTCAGAGACGGCGATAGACATCTTTAAAACAGAAGATCCGAAGGAAGTGGTGATAGACGAAATGGTAGGATATCTCGTGACGATGGCATTTCACGAAGTGAATATAAAACTTATGATCGCGGGTTTTGTCCTGTTTCGCATATTCGATATCGCCAAACCTTTTCCGATAGGAATGATAGATCGCAAGGTGCGAGGCGGCGTTGGCATCGTGCTAGACGACCTTCTAGCCGGCGTTTACGCCAATGCTTCCCTCTGGTTCCTCATATGGCTTGCGGGCCGGATGGGTTTTGGATTTTTCTAAAAGGAAGATATGAAGATCGAAATAATTACGATAGGCGACGAAATAATGCAGGGCATAATCGCCGATACGAACAAGGTATGGATATCCAAAAAATGCGCCGGGCTTGGGCATGAAATTATAGGGCATGTATCGGTCTGCGATGATTTTGAAGATATTTCAAACGCACTCAAGGCCGCCTCTAAAAAGGCCGATTGCGTTATCGTGACAGGTGGACTGGGCCCTACCTCCGACGATATCACAATTGAAGCGGCAGCGCGTTGCTTCGGCCTAGGGCTCGTTCTCGATTTGGATGTTCTCGAAAAGATCCGTGCAAGGCTTGTAAGTACGGGTAGGATGATGTCGCCCGGCAATGAAAAACAGGCAATGATACCGGAAGGTACGAGGGTACTTTCAAATCAGGTCGGTACTGCGCCGGGCGTTTTGATGACTGTCGGAAAAAGCGATTTTTATTTTCTTCCCGGCGTGCCCAAAGAGCTCCATCGGATGTTCGAGGATTTCGTAATGCCGCGTCTGGCAGCTAAGGTTGCCGGTTTTTTTTGCGAAAAGACACTTAGATGCTTTGGAATCCCGGAGGCTGATATAGGAGATAGGCTAAAAGACGTCGAGCTTTGCGGAGCAAGGCTTTCTTACCGCATCAAGTTTCCGGAGGTGTTGTTAAAGCTCACCCTGCGAGGGGAAGATCGGAAAAAGGTCGCAGAATCTGCGGTTATCGCTGCGAAGAATATACGCGAAAGAATCGGAAATTTTATCTATGGCGAAGGAGATGCCGGGCTGCCTGCGGTTGTAGGCGGACAGCTTGCCTCGCACGGGTTTTCGATTGCAATTGCGGAATCCTGCACGGGAGGTCTTGTCTCCAGTATGATGACAGATGTCGCCGGATCCAGCGAATATTTTGAACGCGGCGTTATAAGTTACAGCAATAAATCCAAGATCGAACTTTTAGGCATCTCCGAAGAAATTTTGAAAGCGCATGGAGCCGTGTCTGCGCCTACGGCGATTTCCATGGCCCGGGAAATAAAAAGAATATCCGGAACGGATCTTGGGCTTTCCGTTACTGGCATAGCGGGTCCCGGAGGCGGTACGCCCGAAAAACCGGTGGGTCTTGTCTTTGTGGGGCTTGCGTCACCCGATGGAATTTGGGCTTTTAAATATAATTACAACTGTGATAGGTTGTGGTTTAAATCGCTTGCCGCGGCTACCGCCCTAGACCTCGTCCGCAGATATTTTTTGGAATGCCTGCCGAATGACCGGCAGGTGTGTTGACAATCGATGTCCTTATAATAGTTGCTGGTTACTAATTATGCTCATACGCTCATTTCTCGCATTCGATATTTCCGATGAGATGAAGACAAAACTCGCCTCCATAATTTCTTTGCTTTCCGGCAAGGTAAAAGGTGTGAAGTGGGTCGATCCATCGCTTATGCACTGCACCATACGGTTTTTTGGAAATGTCGAGGAGGACATGCTGCGTGGCGAGGTTTCCAAAGTTATAGCAAGCGAGGTCAGGCATCAATCGCCGATGAATCTTTCCGGAAGAGGCATAGGAGTGTTTCCGAATTGGCGTTATCCGGAGGTGATCTGGGCCGGTCTTTACGGCGACACCGATGCCCTGATAAGCCTTCGCGCCAAGCTCGAAGAGGCTTTCGAGAAATTCGGTTTCCAGAGAGATCCCAGGCAACTTAGGCTTCACCTGACCTTGGGCAGGGCGGGCGGCAAGCTAAAAAATTCAAAACAGCTCGTTCAAATCGTCGAAAAACTGGTCGAACGGGAGTATGGCGAGATAAAAGTGGATTCCCTCGTCCTTTATAAGAGCGAGTTGACGAAGGATGGGCCGATATATACGGTGATAGAAAAATTTTTATTAGGAGGTAAACGCTAGAGAGCGGGGGCAGGTGTTGCACGACGGACATGTGGTCTGTCGCGCTTTACCCGGGCCCGTTCTCTTTAATCGAAAGGGAGGAAGTAAATGGACCAGAACATGCAAACGAATGAAAACCGGGAGAAGGCCATAGGGCTTGCGGTGGCAAGTATCGAAAAACAGTTCGGCAAAGGTTCTATCATGCGGCTTGGAAAGGACGAACCGCTTATCAAGGGGCTCGATGTCGTTTCCACAGGTTCGCTTTCGCTCGATATCGCCCTTGGGATAGGCGGTCTTCCGCGGGGCAGGGTTGTAGAAATTTATGGTCCTGAATCGTCCGGCAAGACAACGATGGCGCTTCAGGTGGTTGCCCACGCGCAGGCTCAGGGCCATGTGGCGGCCTATGTGGATGCGGAACATGCGCTCGATGTGCCCTACGCCAGAAAATTGGGTGTAAAAACCGAAGAACTTCTCATCAGCCAGCCCGACAGCGGGGAACAGGCATTGGAAATAACTGACACGTTGGTGCGTTCGGGAGCGATAGGCATTCTCGTAGTCGATTCGGTGGCGGCCCTCGTGCCAAGAAGTGAACTCGAAGGCGAAATGGGTGATGCGCAGATGGGCGCTCAGGCAAGGCTCATGAGTCAGGCGCTTCGCAAGCTTACCGCCACGATATCGAAGTCGCAGACCATGGTCGTATTCATAAATCAAATAAGGATGAAGATAGGGGTGATGTTCGGCAATCCCGAGACGACCACAGGGGGGAATGCGTTAAAATTTTATTCCTCGGTGCGCATGGACATAAGGCGGATAGCACCCATAAAAAAGGGCGAAGAGGTCATAGGTTCCAGAACGCGGGTGAAGGTGGTGAAAAACAAGGTTGCGCCGCCGTTTCGACAGGCGGAATTCGACATACTTTACGGCGAAGGAGTATGCCTGGCTGGCGATGTGTTGGATCTAGCCACCGAAGAAGGGCTCATAGAAAAAAGCGGCGCATGGTATTCCATGGGCGAGGAACGCATCGGTCAGGGCCGCGAGAACGCGCGCGATTATCTAAGGGGCAATCCAAAACTTCTTGCCCGTCTGGAAAAGACCATCCTCGAAAAACATGGCATAGTGAAGACCGTGAAGAAGAACGATGTGTCCGCCGGAAATATTTCTTCTTCCGACAAGACGGCAAAACCTGCAAAGTAGGTAAAGGATCGGGCGTTTGCGTTTTGTCTAATGTATGGCACTTTGGCTGCGCCAGACTTTCCCTTGAAGGGGTGGGTTTGGCGCGGCTTCCTATAAACATGTTTTGGAGAGTTAAATGAATTCATCGGATATACGCGAGGCGTTTCTTGGATATTTTGAAAAAAATGGACATGTGCGGGTGAAGTCGAGTTCGCTCGTTCCCGCAAACGATCCCACGCTGTTTTTTACCAATGCAGGAATGGTACAGTTTAAAGACGTGTTCACGGGAGAGGATAGTCGTTCCTATCAACGCGCATGTTCATCGCAAAAATGCATGCGTGTTTCCGGCAAACACAACGATTTGGAAAACGTTGGTCATACTCCAAGGCATCATACTTTTTTCGAGATGCTGGGCAACTTCAGCTTTGGCGATTATTTCAAGGAGGAGGCTATCGATTTCGGCTGGGGTTTTCTCACCGGGCAGATGGGGCTTGATAAGAATCGTCTGTATGTCACCGTTTTTCGCGACGACGAGGAAGCGGAAAAGTTGTGGGAGAGACATGTCCCCAAAAATCGTATCCTCAGAATGGACGAAAAAGATAATTTCTGGGCGATGGGGGACACCGGGCCGTGCGGGCCATGTTCTGAGATACACTGGGATTTTGGCAAGGGGCCTGTCGCGCAAAGCGATTTCGACAGCGACCGCTTCATGGAAATATGGAATCTCGTTTTTATGCAGTTTAACAAGACAGCCGATGGAAAGATGTCGCCCCTCGCTGCGCCTTCCATAGATACCGGCATGGGGCTTGAGAGGCTTTCAGCCATAATGCAGGGCAAACACAGTAACTGGGAAAGCGATCTCTTCGTTCCAATTATCGACTGTGTGTCCGAAATTTGCGGCAATAGCCACGGTCAATCGCGGGAGATCGATATCTCTCTTCGCGTAATAGCCGATCACATCCGTTGCGCCACGTTTCTCATAGGCGACGGCGTGATACCCTCGAACGAGGGAAGGGGATATGTGCTTCGCAGGATACTGCGGCGGGCCATACGCTACGGGAAACGCCTGGAACAGAACGTGCCATTTCTCACCGAAATCATACCCGTCGTGATAGATGGAATGGGTGCGGCTTACCCTGAGCTTGCAACTCATCAACATTTCATAACCAAGGTTATAGGTGCCGAAGAAGAGCGCTTCTACGAAACGCTCGACAAGGGTCTCGAGCTTTTGAAAAACGAAATGACTGTCGCGGGGTCGAAGATTATCTCTGGAGACGTCGCCTTCAAACTCTACGATACCTTTGGTTTTCCTCTCGATGTCACCCAGATAATTGCTGGTGAAAACGGTTTTTCGGTGGATGAAAATCGTTTTGACGAGATGATGAATGAGCAACGAAAACGCGCGAGAGCGAGCTGGAAAGGTTCTGGCGAGCATGCCGTGGCTGACGTCTATAAGTCTCTGCATTCGCAAGGGATCAGGTCATCCTTTGTCGGGTATTTTGAAAACACTGTTGAATCCGAAATATTGGCAATAGTTTTGGATGGTAAAAGGGTTAGATGTGCCGAGGCCGGAATGGAAGTTTCCTTCGTAACCGTCGAAACGCCCTTTTATGGAGAATCTGGCGGACAGATGGGAGATGTCGGAGTGGCCGTAGCCCCGGGCATAGAGATAGAGATTGTCGGCACTCGAAAGCCGCTCACGGATGTCACGGTACACGATTGCAGAATAATCAAGGGCGAAATATTTCAGGGCACAAAGCTTACCTTGGCCATAGATGTCGAGGCTAGGCAAGCGACGAGATGCAATCATACATCTACGCATCTGTTGCATCGGGCTCTCAGACAGACGCTTGGAGAGCATGTAAAACAGGCGGGCTCGCTCGTGGGCCCCTCGCGCTTTCGTTTCGATTTTTCGCACTTCCAGCAGATGACATCCGAAGAACTTCGCGAGGTTGAAAAACAAGTGAACGAATCCATCCGGAAAAATTTGCCGCTCATCACCTATGAACTTACGTATGACGAGGCTGTGGCGAAAGGGGCACTGGCCTTTTTCGGCGAGAAATATGGTGAAAAGGTCAGAATGATAGATATCTCAGGACATTCCATGGAACTTTGCGGAGGTACCCATGTTTCGATGACCGGTGAAATAGGCATCTTCAAAATACTTTCCGAATCATCTGTTGCTGCAGGGGTGAGAAGAATAGAAGCGCTGACCGCGCAGGGCGCCTTGGATTATATCGAGGCCATGGAAAACTGGAGGATAGAGATAGCTAAAACGCTTAAAGCGCAGCCCTCCGAAGCGGCTGAGAAGATAAAAAAACTGATGGAACGAGTGCGTGCGCTTGAAAAGGATCTCCGGAATGCCATGAGCGGGAGGTCGGAAGGCGGTGATGTGGCCGATCTTGCCTCGCAGGCGAGGGAGATTGCCGGAATTGGGGTGCTTGTAAAGAAGGTGGATGTGCCGGACAGAAAAATGCTGGCTGAACTTGCCGAGAAATATCGCGACAAGCTTCAGGGAGTTGTTTTGCTGGCCGCAGAACTTGACGGCAAGATAGCCCTCGTAGCGGCGGTTCATAAGAGTTTGTCAGGCAAGGTGAGTGCAGGTGATATAGCAAAGAAAACCTCGGAGATCCTGGGCGGCAAGGGCGGCGGCAGGCCGGATTTTGCGCAAGGTGGTGGTGCCGATATCGAACAACTCGATAAAGCCCTGGAATCCGTCTTTGCGATGTTGACTTGATTTGCCTGGATGGATATAGCCGTGCTCCTTTTATTTCTGGAATCATGGAGGAATTTAAAATGGTACAAGCAAACAGATTGAGATCCGGGTCGATGATAATTTTCGATGGCGAACTTTGCAGAATAATGAGCGTCACGCATCTAACTCCCGGGAACCTTCGCGCGATGGTGCAGGCGAAGATGCGTACGCTAAAAAGTGGAACCCAGTTCGAACACAGGTTTCGTGCCACTGAAAACGTGGAAACGGCGTTCCTCGAAGAACACGAAATGCAGTATCTATATGATGATGGCGAGGTCTATCATCTCATGAACACCGAAACCTTCGAACAGATCGCTATGAACCACGAAATGTTCGGCGATGCCATAAAGTACATACTTCCCAATCAGAACGTGAAGGTCACGTTCTACGATGGTAGCCCCGTGGGCATAGATCTTCCACAGACCGTAGTTTTAAAAGTTCTGGAAGCTGAACCTTCCGTAAAAAAACAGACCGCCACCGGTTCATACAAGAAGTGCAAGGTCGAAACCGGTATCGAAGTTCAGGTGCCGGCATTTGTCGATGTCGGTGATTCCATCAAAATCAACACCGATACCGGCGAATATCTTGAACGCGCCTAACTTCTCTTCAAAGGCATTTCTTTAAAAAAAACAACAGACGTAGGGTGGCCGGTTTGAGCTTTCTGGCTGATAAGAATTCCGGGATCGGATATTCAGAAATTAGTGTATCGTATTTCCAAACTTGCGCTGAAGCGAATTTATCGCTTCGTTTTGTTCCAGCAGGCGATTGGCGACATCGAACTCGAAACTCTCAACGCTTATGCCCGTTTCTATCATAAGGCTTGCGAAGCGTTCGCCGTCCACATCCCCCTCCAGGACTTCCATACAAAGTGCGATCAAGGCAGGATCCATAACTCCCCCATTTACGGATCAATTTCCTCTCCCCACATACGAGAGGAAATTAGTGTTAGCTGCTTGAATTTTCACCGCTATCGCGATCAATTTGTGTACTATAATTATATATAATTTAGGTATATTTTATGTTTATATAACGTTAAGTCAAGCACAAGTAATGATATTTAAAAAAATGAATCGTTTTCTAGAAAGTTCTTAGGTGAAATAATATGAGGATAAAAACGCCAACACTTATAAACCTTCTGGATTTTTTCGGTTCATGTCAATATAACGAACCGACTCATGTATGAATATTCCATTCTTTCCTAATACCGGCGACGGAACTCACTGCTTTCAAGCGGCGCTTAAAATGGCGCTGGCCCATCTTTTGCCCGAGAGGGAATTTTCATATGAATTTCTAGATGAGATGTCCGGCAAAAAACCCGGCAAATGGACCTGGCCCACAGCGGCCATGCTCTGGCTTATAGAGGAGGGATTTGAGATCGGTCTTGTCGAGGAATTTGATTATCGTGAATTTGTCAATGATGGTGGCGAATATCTTCTGCGCCGCTATGGCAGAGAAGTAGGAGAGGCCCAGATAAAAAACAGCGATATCGAATATGAAAGGGAAATCGCCAAGAGATTTATCGATATCGCGCCGATAGAGTATAGAATTCCGAATTTTGATGATCTTAAAAAGGCCTTTTCTGAAAATTCGGTGAGCATAATCAATTTGAATGCGCAGGCGCTTTTGGGTATTTCCGGTTATTCCGGTCATTTTATAGTGGTTTGCGATGTCGATGAAAAAAATGTTAGGCTTCACGATCCGGGCCTTCCTCCACGTCCTAATCTCATTGTTTCGTGTGATGTATTTAATAAAGCATGGGGATATCCAACGATCCACGAACGAAATCTTCTTTTCATGCGAAAGTTAAAACTTTCTTGACCGGTCCGCTAATTCTTGCTATTTTCTCAATAAATTCCACCGATTACAAAGGGGTGGGCGATGAACAGATCAGAACTCATCGAACAGATTGCGGAGAAATCGAAGATAACGAAGAAAATGGCCGAGGATGTGGTCAATCTCATCTTCGATTCGATGACAGATTCCATGGTGAAGGGTGATCGAATCGAGATCAGGGGGCTTGGCAGTTTTGTCGTCAGAGAATACGGTTCTTATACGGGTCGCAATCCAAGAACTGGAGAGTCCATCAGGGTTAATTCGAAAAGGCTCCCGTTTTTCAAGGTGGGCAAAGAGCTAAAAGACATAGTCGATGGTAATGTTTCGCCGTCGGCCGGAGCCGTCATAGAACAAGACGATACTGACGAAGATACCGAATTTTAAATAAGTTTCATAAGCTACCGTTCGCGCCAGATAGACCATACGGAGGTTTTATGGATTTGGGCGAGCGGTTTGCTTTTTTGGCTGTTTCTTCGATTTTCTTTCAATATCCCAAAATAGGGGCAGCACTAATAACCCATGCCGGTTCTGCTAGAAAAGTTTTTGAAGGGGATAGAAATAGGTTCATCCATTTATTTAACAATAATCGGCAACTATTCGATTTTTATAAATTATTTAACGATTGGGTGAAGATCGAAAAAAACTTCGAATACATGCAAAAAAATGGGATCGATATCATCGTCTTGGGTGATTCCCGTTATCCAAAACTTCTTTCTGAAATAGTCGATCCTCCTCCTCTATTTACGATCAAAGGCGAAGGCAAAAAACTTTTAAATGCGCCTTGTGTGGGCATAGTGGGAGCTAGAAAGGCAAGGCCATCCGCCCTCGACAAGGCCGCGGAAATCGCCGAATTTTTGGCCGATAAAGGCTATTGCGTGGTAAGTGGTCTGGCCTATGGCATCGATACCGCTGCGCATAAGGGGGCCGTTTCATCTTCGGGTGAAACCATCGCAGTGTTTGGATGCGGAATAGATACGATCTATCCATCTTCTAATGTTTGGCTTTCAGAAAAGATTGTTCAAAAGGGTCTTCTTCTTTCAGAATTTCCGGTTGGCACCATCCCCATGCCTAGAAATTTTCCCCAGCGAAATAGAATAATAAGCGGTCTTTCGCTTGGAGTCATCATAGTTCAGGCTGCGGTTGCAAGCGGCAGTCTCATCACCGCAAGATTTGCGCTCGAACAAGGACGCGAGGTGTTTTCCGTTCCCGGTGAAGGAGGCCATCCTAGCTGTGGCGGATCAAACAGGCTTATAAGAGACGGTTCCATGCTCATAGAATCCGGCGAAGATGTCTTCGAGATTCTTGAAAAGGAGCGTCTTAAATATCCGTTTCTTGAAAAATCTGGACATTCATATCCCGATGTGGATAAGGGTTCACCACTTTTGCAGTTTTTCCCGGATAAAGGCAGTGTCTCTTTCGACAGTCTTTTTTCGCGATCTAAAATGGAATTGCCGGATTTTTTACGAGAGCTTACGAGTCTTTCGCTTTCCGGCGCGATAGAAGAGCTTTCCGGAAGGCGCTATCGCATAACTTAAGGAGAGAGATGGCAAACTCCCTGGTCATAGTTGAATCGCCCGCAAAGGCACGAACTATCAAAAAGTATTTGGGCAAGAATTTTTCGGTGATAGCCTCGGTAGGTCACATCATGGATCTTCCGCAAAAAGAGCTTGGCGTTGATGTAGAAAATTCGTTTGAGCCCAAATATGTGATCATTCGCGGCAAATCCAAAGTTCTAAAGCAGATAACCGACGAGGCCAAAAAGGTTTCCGATGTCTATTTGGCGCCCGATCCAGACCGCGAAGGCGAAGCGATAGCTTGGCATATTGCCCAGAAAATAAAAAATTCCGGCAAGTCCAAGTGCCCGCGCATACATCGCGCCCGCTTTAATGAAATCACCAAAAGCGCCATAAAAGAGGCGATAGAAAATCCGGTCGAACTCGATCAAAATCTCTTCGAGGCCCAGCAGGCAAGGCGCATTCTCGACCGGCTCGTTGGCTATCGCATAAGTCCGATACTGTGGGAAAAGGTGAGGCGCGGTTTGTCGGCTGGCAGGGTTCAGTCGGTGGCGGTGAGAATAGTTTGTGAACGCGAGGCCGAAATCGATGCCTTCCGTTCCGAGGAATATTGGTCGGTGGTGACAAAGTTCGAGGGCAGCATCCCTCCGCAGTTCGAAGCGAAACTGTTTAAGATAAATGGCAAGGATACCAAAATATCCGACGAACTATCCGCTGGGAAAATTGTTGAAGAACTCAAAAAACAGGAGTTCATTCTAACCGATGTTAAAAAGAGCGAGCGCAATCGTCGTCCATCTCCGCCATTTATAACTTCAAAGCTGCAGCAAGAGGCGGCCAGAAAGCTCGGATTTACCGCAAAAAAGACTATGATGCTGGCCCAGAAACTCTACGAAGGTATCGAAATAGGTTCCGATGGTCAGACAGGTCTCATAACCTACATGAGAACCGACTCTATAAGAGTTTCAGGACAGGCTATCGACGCTGTCAGGGAATATATAGTTAGTCGTTACGGCAAAGAGCATCTTCCGGAGAAGCCGATTTTTTATAAGGGGAAAAAGGGTGCTCAGGATGCGCACGAGGCAATAAGACCGACCTCTATGGAATATCCTCCCGAGGTGGTAGCCGACTATCTCGATAAAGACATGCAAAGGCTCTATGAACTCATCTGGAAGCGTTTCGTCGCCTCGCAGATGAATCCTGCGGTTTTCGATCAAACGGCCTTCGATATAGATGCAGGCGAGTTTAGGCTTCGTGCCACAGGTCAGGTGATGCGTTTTCCCGGTTTTATTTCAGTTTATCTAGAAGGCGTCGATGACGAGGCCGGAAAAGACGAGGAGGAAAATCCCGTTCTTCCAAATCTTGAAATAGGCGAGCGGTTAGAGCTCATCGGCATAGAGCCTCATCAGCATTTCACCCAGCCGCCCCCGCGATTTACCGAGGCTTCACTGGTGAAAGAACTCGAGGAAAAGGGAATAGGCAGACCCTCCACCTATGCTTCCATCATGAGCGTGATTCAAGACAAGGGATACGTCCGCAAGGTAAAAAATCGTTTTTTTCCATCGGAGCTAGGCAAACTAGTCAACGAACTTTTGGTGAAAAATTTTCCAAGGATCTTGGATGTAGGCTTTACCGCCAGAATGGAAGAGGAACTAGACGAGGTCGAGGAGGGCAAGCTCACGTGGGTCGCCGCTCTCAATGATTTCTACGATTCTTTTGAAAGTCAGCTTGCCAAGGCGCGTGAGAATATGCGCGATGTCAAGCGCCAGACGATAGACACGCAAATCAAATGCGATCTATGCGGCAAAAACATGGTTATCAAGTGGGGGCGCCACGGTGAGTTTCTGGCGTGTTCGCAATATCCCGATTGCAGAAGCACCAAGGAGTTCACCCGCAATGAAGAGGACGATATAGTGATACAAAAGACGGAAGATACCGGAGAAGTATGCGACAAGTGCGGCAAGGCGATGCTCATCAAAAGAGGGCGCTTTGGCGAATTTTTGGCATGCTCGGGTTATCCCGAATGTAAAAATACCAAGTCGATAAGCACGGGGGTAAAATGTCCGAGGTGTGGCAAGGGCGAATTGGTGCAAAAGACCACCCGGCGCGCAAAAATGTTTTATGGATGTAGCCGATATCCTGAATGCGACTACGCCACTTGGGATCGCCCCATTGCCGAACAATGTCCCGAATGCGGTTTTCCGATATTAGTCGAAAAATATTCGAAAAAATCCGGCGAATCGACGATCTCATGTCCCCAAAAGGAATGTCACTACAAGAAAACCGTGTAATGACAATCAGTTTTCAGTTGTCTCGTTTTTGAAAGCGACGAAACTGCGACGAAGCTGCGATGATGAAACGATGAAACTGCGACGATAAGGCGAGTCACGGTTTACGAGTCACGAGTCCCGGATTTTACGGTTTTCGAGTCCCGAGTCCCGAGTCCCGAATCCCGAGTCCCGAGTCACGGGTTTTCGAGTCCCGAGTCCCGGATTTTTTTGCCGATTATTTAGCAACTAATTCATTTCTCAGCCGACAATACCAAAAAGGACGGTTTGGGAGATGGTCAGTTCGATTACAGGAATGCCCTTTGCCGGAATTCCGGGCAGCGTTGTATTTACGGCGGGGCCGGGGATGCTTACGAACGTGGCAGCTGGCATCGACACCTACGGAAGCGTCGGCGGGGTCGCAAACGCTCCGGGCTCCATCCTCACCCCGGCCGCATTTTTCGGTACCTGCCACATCGATCACAACGGCCGCACCCTTCCATTTGGCGATCTCGAGGCATCCGTCGGCGTCATATCCATGGGGCTTCGTGCAGACACGAGCGGTGCACACCGGGTCGAAATGGATTCCCGCCACGCAGATATCCTTGCCGGCAATGGATTGGAACAGCTCTACCGGGACCTTGTCACAAGAAATGTAATTCCAAGGCCGGTCGCACTCTCGGCAGATATCTTTCAAACCGACAATCCAAACCGCTCGATCGTTGAACTTTCCAGCAACTCCCTCGACGCCGGCAGCCGCGACATCGACATTCAACTCGAAGAAGGTTCTTATGTAGTCACGGACACAGGCTCCGGGATGGATGCCCGTGCAATCGTCGTAAAACTTCTGCTTCCGAAGTTGTCCGGGAAAATCGGAGAGTCAAAAAAGGTCGGAAGGTTTGGGATAGGTTTTTACACGGCGCTTCGGCATCTCAAGGCCGACGGAGATTTTTTGGAACTCGAAAGCTGTCCGCGAGGAGGAGGAGATGCCCACAGGTTGATATTTAAGTATCTTGCGGGAAAAATAGGATTTTACTCCGAACAAATCGCCGTCGAGGCCGGGGATGCGATCTCGGAGGGCGGCACGCGAGTGCGTGTAAATGCCGGCGACATCGAGGTCTCCGCAATCGAGGCGGAGATTTCAAAATATCTGCGCCTCGTAAACGACGGGCGTCGGGTGCTCGTAAACGGCAGGATGATCAACAGCTTTAACTATTCGCTCTACGATGCCCTGAATGCAGAGGGAGATCTGGGCAGGGTTTATCTTGGACAGCAAGGTCCATCCCTTGTCACCATAAAGGTGGGCGAGATAATCATCGAGTCCCGGGCGATAGGCGGCGATATCGTCGATGGAGAGCTCGTGATAGAACTTCCGCATACAAGCGGCCTTTCGATCACGAGGGATGCCATAGCAATTGACAAAAAGATATATGACTACCTGCGCAGGCTCGTGGCGAGGGTTCAAAACATCCGTGAGGCAAACAGCCTAGCCTCCCTCCTCGAGTCGCTCGACCGGCGCCACGAATTCGAACCGCTGCGAAATCTACTTAGAGATCGGGTGACGAATATTCTGAAAAGCTCCGATATAGGCGCGCCCATCTATCCGGACATTCCATCTCTGCGGGAAAAGCTCGCACCCGGCACGAGGGGCTTCTTCGTCCATCCCTCGCTTTATAACCCGGAATGGCTCGAAAGGTTTGCGGTTCCGGATGAGTTTCTGGGGGGCGTGGTATTTTCGGCCGGAGGATGGGAAAGACCTCTGAGGCTCGTTTTGACGGGCGACCTTCAGAGTTCGATGCATCTGGATAAGGCGATGGGGGTGCTTTATATAAACGAGGATATCTACCGGGCAAGGCCCGCTTTTGTTTTTTCCGCACTGGCGCTCGTGCCCGGAATGGACTTTCGCATGCGCTGGAGCCATGCCGAACGGGCGATTTCTGGTGGGATGAGAACTTCGGGAATGGGGGATACGGGCATCCCGGATGCAAGGCAAAGAGAGACCCCGAACAAAAAAGAGGTATCGCCCATTCCCGGATCGGATGTCATAGCGATCATGCGAGAATTGAAGCCCCTCGGATATGACCTGAATGATTTCCAATTGAGAATTGGGGTAACCACAGCGATTGAAAAAGCCGGCGGCCGGGCGTGGATTAAGGTCCAAGACAACGGGAGAGAGAAACTCTACGACGCCGAGGGAAGGCCGGTCTATTATCACGGCACCAAAAAACAGATAGAGGGAGATCGGGTCGAGATATACGAAGCCGGTGGCCGGGCGTGGATTCGGGTCAAAGACAACGATATAGAAAAACTCTATGACGCCGAGGGAAGGCCAGTCTATTATCCAGACACCGACAGGCAGATAGAGGAAGATGGAGTCGACGTATTCGACGTCGGCGGCCGGATGTGGATTAAGGTCCAAGACGGCGATATAGAAAAACTCTACGACATCGAAGGAAGACCGGTTTATTATTCCGAAACAAAAAGACAGATAGAGGGAGATGAAATCTACATATCCGAAGCCGGCGGCCGGGCGTGGATTAAGGTCCAAGACGGCGGGAGAGAGAAACTCTACGACGCCGAGGGAAGGCCGATCTATTACCATGGCACCGAAAAGCAGATAGAGGGAGATGAAATCTACATATACGAAGCCGGCGGCCGGACGTGGATTTGGGTCAAAGACGACGGGAGATGGAAACTCTACGACGCCGAGGGAAGGTCGGTTTATTACCATGGCACCGAAAAGCAGATAGAGGGAGATTTGATCATAATATCCGAAGCCGGTGGCCGGGTGTGGATTCGGGTCAAAGACGACGGGAAAGAGAAATCCTACGACGCCGAGGGAAGGCCGGTCTATTGCCACGGCACCGAAAGGCAGATAGAGGGAGATCGGGTCGAGATATACAAAGCCGGTGGCCGGGCGTGGATTAATGTTCTAGAGGGCGGGAAATATAAACTCTACGACATCGAAGGAAGACCGGTCTATTATCACGGCACCGACAGGCAGATAGAGGAAGATTCAATCTACATATCCGAAGTCGGCGGCCGGGCGTGGATTCAGGCCAAAGACGTTTGGAGATCGAGACTCTACGACGCCGAGGGAAGGCCGGTCTATTATCACGGCACCAAAAAACAGATAGATGGAAATCGGGTCGAGATATACGAAGCCGGCGGCCGGACGTGGATTGAAGTCCAAAACGGCGATATAGAAAAGCTCTACGACTCTGATGGAAGATATATTCCCGGTATAACCTACATTAAGGAGACTCCATCTGGAGTTTTGGCGCTTACCGAAGATGGCTTCATCCGCCTCCACGACCTCGAAAAAATCCTTACCGATTCTGCTATCAAAAAACGTTTTGAAGAGCTGAGGAGCCACCGCATATACGCTCCGTCCGTTAAATATGCCCTCTTCAACGCGGATGAGGCCGTCTGGCGGCAGTTTTTGGATAATCCCCAAATACGTCGGCGGCTATCGCTCATCCGCACGCGCGAGGCGCTTGCCTATGCCGCAGCTTATCCGCAGGAAGATGCCGAAAGGCTTGAAAATGCACTCGTGCTCATAGATAAAATTCCTCCTCAAGGCCTCGATGAAAACATCTATCTGCAACGCATAGCTACAGTCATGCGCTCCGGCATGGACATATCTGAGATCATAAAAGATCTCAGCTCGGGAAGAGACACTCAGGACATTCTCGCCCTCAGGGAATATCTCAGGGTTAAGGACAGCGTGGGCCCCGGAAAGGTTCAGATAGCAAAGCCCGAAGGTGAAGCGAAAAGCCTTGCAGATGTCGTCACCCACCTGCGCCTGTATGGCCGGAAATCTGGAATAGATGGTGCAACCCGGGCAGCGCAATATGGAAGCGAGGAGGACCGGCGCCTCGTAAATCACGCGATCCATCACCTGCACGCCATACATCCGCATGTGTATCTAAGGGAGCTTCTGCAGAACAGCCTCGATGTGCAGTCCGTTCCCGGACGCGTGGCAGATGAGCAGCATCGCATCGAGGCGGAGACATTTATCGATGGAGACGAGCTCGTCCTTCGTATGCGCGATTACGGAGGCATGACCGAAGATGAAGTGACCGGCCTCATCCTTCCCGGAGAAGGCTCCAAGGGGTCTGGCGACTCCAGGGGTGGATTCGGGATAGGCTTTTATGCCGCAATGGCGGGTGCTAGGTGGGTCCGGATGAAAACGGCTCAGGCCGGTGCCGACTATTTCATAACGCTTAACTTCGAGGTGAAAAGAAATTATGATGGCGAAATCATCGATATTCTCCTGACGACGAAAAAAGAGGAAAATCGCGACAACTTTACCGGAACGATCGTCGAAACGGCCCGCCACTCTGACGTGCCTCTTCTGGCGGCGGCGCATATACAAACAAGGCTGCGCAATATGGGACAATACATAAGCAGGCACGAAGCGGAGATGGTGGTCAACGGCACAACCGTCAACGCCTCGCGAAACGGTGCCCTGATCACCGTGGAGGATGACGAGATAGGAAGGGTGGAGCTCTACGACGGCCTTGAAAATGCGATCCTCCTTGGCGGTCTGCCTCTCACCGATCTTCCAGATGAGGTCTGGCAAGGGGTGCCGGAGGGGATCAGAGACTACTACGCGCGAAAGGGGTTTTATATAAATCTAGATCATAGGCATCTTCTGCCGACGCCGACGAGGGACAGGCTGAGGGAACAGACGATGGTTATGAATAGACTGCGCGACATTCTTCCCGGCATGCTACTCAAAGGATTTTTGACAAGGGTCATGAGCGTGGAGCATCCCGAGGATCTGCTGGAGCTGCCGGAGGTATATTTCATAGATTCCTACGGCATGGCCTCGAAAAGAAACCTCGGCAGACAAATGATCGCCGACGCGAGACTCATCAATTCGGGAAGATATGCCGAGGTGAATATGTCACCTTATGCCGATCCGCAAAACGGGCGAACAAAGCTCGTGGCGCTTTTGACGATGGTAAAGTTCATCAAGGTCGAGGGAATAGACGAGCATCTCTCCTTGAGGGAGGTGCATGACACCTGGATTCGGGCCTGCAAAGGAGATCTCACTGCCCGGTCGCGACTTGAGTTGATACTAGTCAGCGAAACTCTTCCGCCCTCCATTAGAGACAGACTTATGTACGCGGGAAGCAGTCGAGCTACAGGCGAAACAAATCAACGGCTGGTGGAAACTCTGGCCGCGACCGGTTCGAATGTGGTGCGAGATTTTCAGGCAGGCATAATATACGATCTGGAAGAAATTCAAGATCCGGCCTACGAAAGATATCTGCATTTCCTGCAGGAGATGACGATGGCGATCTACGGCCAGTTCGGCGGAAGAAATGTTACGGTGGGAATAAACACACGACGCGATCATTCATCGGCATTTGCTTTGCATTGGGCTGCTGACGCAAATTACTATCTCTATCTCTCGTTCGGTTCGTGGCTTAATAAAGATGTCACAAGCCTTGAGGAGCTACGCAGCAATCCCGATCGGGCCGCGGCACGCACCCGTTTCGACCGCTTCCTCGCTGGCATGTACGAGGTCGTGACCCACGAGTTGACACACGTTCTCAGGGAACATCGCGACGTAATTACCCACACAGGACGGTTCTACGCCGACCAGATGGACCTCATGCTTACGCCAACGTTTACCCAAGGCCAAATCGACAACTGGTTTTCTTCTATCCGTGATTAAGAGGAACCGGGGATCAGGGACCGGGGAAAACTACTTCACGGTTTTCGAGTCCCGAATCCCGAGTCCCGGATTTTACGGTTTTCGAGTCCCGAGTCCCGAGTCCCGAATCCCGAGTCCCGGATTTTACGAGTCCCGAGTCACGGATTTTACGGGTTTTACGTTCTTTCGATTAGGTGAGATGGGACTCTAGGATTGCCCAGTTTATAGCGTCCTCTGGTGTCGAATAATTCGCCAAGTTTCTTTTGATTTATTTCTCCTGTTTTCTGGGTGAGTTTGGACTCTTTTATCTCGGTGTCGATGATTTTAGAGTCGGCTTCGGCGGATCTGAGTTCTTCTTTGGCTTTTAGAGATTCGGCATGCATTTCACTTGTCATTTTCAGGTTGTCTTCCTGCTTTTTTACCTGTTCTAGCTGCGCATCTCGATCAAGTGCTGCCGTGTTTTCGCCGTGTTGGATCTGGTTTTTAGCCATGGCCATTTGGGATGCAAGTATTTCTTTCCCATGGATATAGGAATAAATTGCGCTTACCGTCTGACATACTGCGCTAGCGGCTGCGCCTATGCCGTTCCACGTCATCCAAGCGCCGCTGGCGCTTGCTGCCGGAGCTGCGGGGGGTGCTGCTATCGGAGCTGCTGCTCCTCCTGAAAACATTCTAAACTCCTTTCCAAGACTGTTTAAGCGCGACCGTAAAACCAGTCTTCTCGCGAGGATTTAAACGCATCGGTCATCGAAAGTGTCCTAGCCCTAGTGTTCTTGCCGTCCTCCTGAATGCGCGCGAGTTTCGCCTGCGTAGAGCCTTCAAGCCTAGCTATGCGTTCTTCATGGGCCAGCTGGTTTCTGTGCATCTGGCTTTGCGTTATCACGGCTGTTTCCTGAACATCGAGCTGTCTTATGGCGACCTGTTGCTGAAAACCGGCTATTTTTTCCTGCGCGCCGTAATATGATTTCATAACATCTTTTTGTGCGCTGATGGATTCACTTTGTAATCCGTAATTGAAACCCGCAATTAGAGTATTTGCCGCCATGCCTCCGGCCTGAAGCCAGCCCTGCCAAGCTAGGGCTTTTGAAGAATCCTCTGGCTTGAGAGTGGCTTTTATGTTCATGCCCGAGGGCTGGGCTATGCCGGCTATCGGCGACACACCTATCTGCATGGGAGGTCCACCACCGCCACCGTAGGGGCGTTGTGTTTGCTGGGGTTGGCTGTATTGACTGTAGATATCTCCGCTCATAAATTCCTCCGTTATGCTTCGACTGGTTTTCCGTAATTTTGCACTGGCCTAGGACCTGTATTACCGCTGGTTGATTTAGTATTTATATTCGCCTTTTTTTCGGCATTTTGGAAACGCATCCTTTTTGCCCTTAGATGATCGGTCGCAACTGCAGAACCCATCTGGGCCCTCAGTCTGGCTGAGTTTCTCTCTTGAAGTCTTGTTTGAATGGCATTGTTAGCGCCTTGTTGTTTTTCGGTCTTTGCGTTTGCCTCTTCCTGCATATCCTGCATTTCGCGTTGAGCTGCGGCCTGTTCTTCACCTTGCACATAACTGACCACACAGGTGGCCGCAGACGCCAAGGCAGCAGCTATACATGCACCTGCAGCAACCCACGCGCATCCCATGATTCCCGCTATGCCAATAATTCCTATCATATCTCACCTCTCATGAAATTTACTTCACCCAATGATATTATCGGCCGGGAGGAAGGCCGAAGTTGCGTGGAATACAATTTTTTCCTGAATTTATTCAAATCCCCTTGCTTGGTGAATATCCCCATGCTACCCGAAGGTTTATGTCAGGAAACGCCCCAAGCTCATATAATGATGCGCCGACTCCGATGCTTGCCCAATACCTCAAGATCAAGGAGCAATATTCCGATTCCATACTCCTTTTCAGACTTGGCGATTTTTATGAAATGTTCTTTGAAGACGCAAAGATAGCGGCATCCATACTGGATATCACCTTAACATCTCGCAATAAAAACGATAAAAATTCAGTGCCTTTATGCGGAATACCTTATCATTCGGTTGAACCTTATATTGTTAAGTTGTTGGAAAATGGAAAAAAAGTGGCGATATGCGATCAGTTGGAGGACCCTAAAAAGGCCAAAGGAATAGTGAAAAGGGATGTCACAAGGGTGCTTACTCCGGGGGTTGTGCCCGATGGTTTGGGGCTTAAAGGCGACAGAAATAACTATTTGATGGGTCTTGTTGCACCTTTGGAAAATAATTCAATAGGAATGGCGGTGGCCGACGCCTCTACGGGCCATTTTTTAGCCGCCGAACTTAAAAGCGAGGTGGAACTCATAGAAGAGCTCACCAGACTTGAGCCTTCCGAGATCATTTTTTCGGGTCAATTCAAGGATTATAACCGCTTCTCGGAGAAAATTTCCCGCTATGCCCCAAAGGCCCTCTTTACGATGCTTCCTGCAAGAAACGATAACGGATCGATCGCCAGGCTTGAGGGTGGAAGCCATCTGATAGATGAGACGGCGCTTGGCGCTATGGCGGCATCTGCGGTGCTTGAGTATATAGAAACCACCCAAAAGGGCAATCTGGGTCAGATAAATTCGGTGGGATTGTATTCCGCCGGCAGATTTATGAAGCTAGATGAATCCACCGTTAAAAATCTGGAGCTTATAAGGACCACAGATGGCCGGGATGTCGATGGAACACTGTTTTCCGCGCTATGCCGGACGAAAACGGCGGCCGGCGCGAGAAAACTCAAAAGATGGATACTCTATCCGCTCACCGACATCGGCGAAATAAACAAGAGGCTTTCCGCTGTAGCCGATATTCTCTCCAGTCCAAATCTCGGGCGCGAGCTTCCGTCGGTGCTTGCTCAAATATACGACATAGAAAGAATACTCGGCAGGATAAACAGCAAAACGGCCAATGCCAGAGATCTAATCTCGCTATCGGCTTCTCTGACAGCGATAAAACGCGCCCGCGCATCAATAACGGGTGTTTCAGGATTGCTTGCCGAAATTCATGAGGAAATGGATCCATGCGACGACCTTGCAGACGAGATAAGTGCAAAAATAGCCGACGATCCTCCGATTAGCCTTCGCGATGGCGGGATGATAAAAAAAGGCGTGGATTCTGATCTTGACGAACTTCGAGACATAATAGCCGGGGGGAAGGATCAAATACTTTGGGTAGAGCAGCAGGAAAAAAAACGCACGGGCATTTCCTCCCTTAAAGTCAAATACAACCGGGTGTTTGGATATTATATCGAAATTACCAACACCCACCGGGACAAGGTGCCCCAAAATTATCTGCGAAAGCAGACGCTCGCCAACGCCGAGCGCTACATCACGCCGGAGCTGAAAGAATACGAGGAGAAGGTGCTAGGCGCCGAGGAAAAGGTGCGCCTCTTGGAGTATGAAATATTCTCCGCTCTCAGGGAAAATACGGCCATGCGGACGAGAGAACTTCAAAAAACTGCCGATGCTGTGGCAAGCCTCGACGTGCTCTGCTCTCATGCGACGATTGCCGCGGAGTTTAACTATCAAAAACCGCTCGTCGATGCCGGTTCGGCGATAAGCATAAAAGACGGACGGCATCCTGTCGTCGAGAGATTAAACCCGCTCGAACGTTTTGTGCCAAACGATATCGAAGTGGATGTGGATTCCAAAAAATTTCTCATGATCACCGGGCCTAACATGGCCGGAAAATCCACCGTCATGCGTCAGGCAGCCCTGATCGTCCTTATGGCGCAGGCAGGTTCTTTCGTGCCGGCAAGAGAAGCCCGGATAGGGGTCACAGACCGCATTTTCACCAGAGTCGGGGCCTCGGATATGCTTTCTAGGGGGCAATCTACTTTCATGGTCGAGATGTCCGAGGCTGCCTTGATCCTCAAAAACGCGACCCCAAGAAGCCTCGTCATAATAGATGAGATAGGCCGAGGCACGTCCACCTTCGATGGGCTTTCCATAGCGTGGGCGGTTGCCGAAGACCTTCACGACCGGGTCGGCGCGCGAACGCTCTTTGCCACCCATTACCATGAGCTTACCGATCTCGCATCGGTAAAGGAGGGAATTTGCAACATGCAAATCGCCGTCAGGGAATGTGGCGGCGAGGTAGTGTTTCTAAGAAAGCTCATATCGGGAGCTACCTCCAGAAGCTACGGGATAGAGGTGGGGCGACTTGCCGGTTTGCCGCCTAAAGTGATCGAACGCGCCCGGGAGATCTTGGCAAACCTCGAGGCCGGCGAACTAGATGAAATAGGCATGCCGCGAATAGCAAAACATGCCCGGGGAGATGGCGCAAATCCAAGGCCCGAAGAAGAAGCCCGGTTTTTTTGCAAGAGCATTTCCGACGAAGTATATGAAAAAATTTCAGCGCTTGATACCTCGACGATAACTCCTCTAGAAGCGCTTAATCTCCTGCATGAGCTCAAGCAGAAAATAAGGCAGTAAAAACCGTTGGGGATCTCTAATAACCGCCCATCTGCTGCGTTGCCCTCCATCGGCGCGGCCTGCGACGTACTTCAAGTACGACTCGGCCGGCCTCTGTCGGGGCGCCTTGCGACCTTCAACGGTTTGCGGTCCTCCAAAGGAGGACATCAAATGCTGAAGTGTCAATGCGTGGGTACCGCGCATTGACCATCTGGACGATTCTTAGAAATCCCCAAAACAGTAGTTTTTAGAGGTGCCCCGTTGTCTGATAAAAAAAAATTCATCGAGAGGCAATTCGATGCTCTTTAACCACTTGATCGTCAAAACCCTTTGATGCTACTATGCGCAACTATGAGATATAAGAAATTTTTCGGCATTTTGTTTGCCTTCGCACTCATTTTAATTGGCACAGTTTCAGTCGTTTACGCCCAAGCCACCGCTGGCGAGGCTTATGAGCGCGGCAAACAGTGTTATGACGATCTCAAGTTAAATTCCAATTCGTCTGCTGTCAGGGAAGAGTGGGAAAGGTGTATCGATATATTCGAAAAAGTAAACATGGCCTTTCCAAGCGATGCCGATGGCACGAAGGCGCTTTTCAGCGCTGCGCGTTTAAGGCGCGAGATGTATCATAGGTTCAAAAACAAATCCGATGTCGAAGCCGCGATAGAACTCTACAATAAGCTCGTCAAAGACAATCCGAAAAGCACGCTTTCCGATGATGCTCTCTATCACATCGCGGTTCTTAGGCACAGGCCCATGGGCGAAGATGACAGGGCGATAAAGGCCATCGACTACCTTCTTGCAAATTATCCGCGAGGCGACATGGCAGGTCAGGCAAAAGCCCTTAGAGTGACGCTTTCCAAAGAAAATATTCCCAAGAAGGACGCTTCTCCAAAGGTGGCCTCAGCTGACGATGAGAAGCTCGAGGTCATTCAAATTCACGAGAACGGTCAGGAGGATGCCTTTGCTGCCGATGTTGCGGGCCCTTTCGACGGTGCATTTCTTACCAACGTGGAAATCAAGGATTTGGATGGCTCCACCCGGGTCGAGCTTGGGCTTACCAAGGCTGTCGGATACGCGGTGGAATTTACCGAAATGGGTCCTCGCACCGGGTCTCCTCCGGTTCTTGAGCTTACGCTATCTTACGTGAAACCGACCGACGCCCTTACGCGCAGCCCTCCGGTGAGTTCTTCGGAATATCTTCAGGATATAAAGATCAAAAGGCGCATACTGGGCAGTGGTATCAGAATTGTTTTTACGATGAAGCCGGGTGCCTCCTACGAAATTATTCCGGGCAAAGAAAATATATCGATCAGCTTCAGGCGAGGAGGGCCTCCGCCCAAGGGGCTTGTAAAATCCACGTCAAAAGAGGCATCCGGGACACCCTTCACGGATTCAAAAAAAAAAGCTGCGGATAGTGATCGACCCGGGGCATGGCGGGAAGGATACGGGGGCGATAGGGCCATCGGGAACGATGGAGAAGGACGTGGTGCTGGCGATTTCGAAGAAGATGGCCAGATACCTCAAAACGAAGACGGGAGCGAAGATATATCTTACGAGGAAGAGGGATAAATATCTAACGCTCGAGCAGAGAAACGCCTTTGCCGTTTCAAACAAGGCCGACATCTTCATCTCAGTTCATGCCAATGCATCCACGAATCCTGCCATGACCGGGATAGAAACCTATTACCTAAACAACGCCACAGACAAGGCAGCGGAGAAATTGGCTAGGCGGGAAAACGCTGCGTCACACAAGAAACTTTCCGATGAAGAACACATACTTTCCACCATGCTGCAAAACGTAAACACGGAGGAGTCTAAAACCCTTGCCCTGCATGTTCAAGGCTCGCTGATGAAAAAAATGAAAAGCAATTACAAAAATGTGAAGGACAGGCAGCTGCGCTCGGCCCTCTTTTATGTCTTGGTGGGTGCAAAATGTCCGGCCATACTCGTCGAGACATCTTTCATATCCAACAAGACGGAGGAAGAAAGGCTGCTTGATCCAAAATATCAGGAAAGCGTCGCGGCAGCCATAGCCGAAGGCGTGCAAACCTACATCAAGAAAAACGAAAACTATCTGGCATTTAGGTAGGGGGATAAATGTCCGGCAAATCTGAAAACCTCGATTTATCCCAACTCATCGCTTCCAAAAACCGCATTTTCAAAGAAACGGTGAAGCTCGAATCTTCTTCCTTGCTTGCCATACGTCGTAACGCCGAAGAAGTAGATTTTATATTGAAAAGGGTTGCCGAGGCATCGCCCGCGTTTGCTGCGCACCCAGAAAATGTTTGCCTAGCGGCGCTTGGAGGCTACGGCAGGATGGAGATGTGCCTGTGTAGCGATATAGACCTTCTGGTTGTCTATGACAAAAAACTCGATAAAAATGTCGTGGAAGAAATTTCCAGTTCGATTCTCTATCCATTTTGGAACGCCGGCGTGGAGATAGGTGGCGCAACCAGAGACCTCGATGCCTGCGTTGAAATCATAAACGAGGACGCTAAAGCTCTCACCGCAATGCTTGACGCGAGAAGGGTTGTCGGCAGTGAGGCCCTATTTAATGAGCTTCGGTCCCGGGTGTGCAGACATTTCGAAAGCAGGAAAAACATACTCAGGTTTTTGGAGGCCAAAAAACAAGAACGCAGACAAAGACTTCGGCAGTTCGGTGACACGATCTTCTTGCTTGAGCCAAACGTAAAGGAAGGCGAAGGGGGGCTTCGCGATTTTGATACCTTAAGATGGATGACGAAAGCGGCAAATCCCTGTCTCTTCGCTGAAGATGAGCTGTTATCCCGGGCCGTGCCGTCTCTTGCAGCGAGAAGTGAGCTTAAAACGGCACGCGAATTCATCTGGAATATAAGAAACAGATTGCATCTGTTAGACGGGTCGAGAAGGGAAAATCTCACCTGCGAATATCAGGATAAAATAGCTTTGGCCATGGGGTTTTGCGATCACGACGGACTTTCGGCCGCTGAAAACCTGATGCGCGAATACTACGGTCATGCATCGAACCTTCATCTGCACTGCGCCAGAGCGGCGGTTAGGATAATCAGATCGGTCAAGGGAAGAAGTTTTTTTAAAAGAATATTTTTAAAAAGAAAGATAGGCGAGGGGATATGCCGCACCGAATACGGGACGGCTGCATTTAACTCTGCCAAAACCCCAGTAGGGATGAAAGAGGTTTTAAAACTTTTCAGGACAGCCCAAAAAATGAAGTTGCGTCTAGATCCGGAAACTATGGATGCCATAGCTTCCTTTGATAAAAAAAATCACAAACCCGAATGGGATGCACAGGCTGCCAAAATTCTGCTGGAGATTCTTTCAGATCTGCCTGAAGCCGGTCGGACGCTTAGCCAGATGTATGAATGTTCGTACCTTCTCAACTGTTTTCCCGAGATGCGTTCGATGTTGCATCTGGTTCAGCACAACGGTTGCCATATCTACACTGCCGGCAAACACTCCATGATAGCCGTACAGACGCTTTGCGATCTTGTCTGCAAGTTTAAGCGCGGTAACAGTGTGATGGCAAGGGCCGTGCGCATGATAAAACGTCCTCAGGTTTTGGTGCTGGCGGTTTTGTTGCACGATTTGGGCAAGGGCGGAGGAGAGGATCATGCAGGCAGGGGTGCCGCGATGTCGGAAGGTATCTGCAAAAGGCTCGGTGTTTCCGAAAGGGACGTAAAGGACGTGAGTTTTCTGGTTGGTTCTCATTTATTGATGTCGAAGATAGCCTTCAGAAGGGATCTGTCCGATGAGTCCCTGATAAAATTTTTTGCGGATTCGTTTAATACTCCGGAGCTTCTAGCAATGCTTTACCTGTTAACCTGTGCAGATATCATGGCTATCGGACCCAACGTATGGAACAGCTGGAAACAAAGTCTTTTGAACGAACTTTTCGAAAAGACCGTTTTGGTGATGACAAACGGCGAAAAATCTCCGGCCGAGCGCGCAAAAAATCAGGAGCGAATAAAAAAATCCATCCTTTCAAAATTGGATTCCGGCAGCTCCAGATCCGATGTCGATCGATATCTTTCTGAGCTCCCCGAAAGATATTTGTATGCGCTTTCTCCGGAAACGATAGCGGCACACATGCTCGTGCGTTCGCAAAATTTTGGAAACGATGTCGAGGTCATCTCAAGGCATCTGGAGGAAAAAGGCTGTACTGAAATGTCTATTTTAACAAAGGATAGGCCGGGCCTTTTTGCAAAGATTGCCGGCATCCTTTCGGCGGGAGGCGCAAATATAGTCGATGCGCAATTATACACAACCTCCGACGGCCGGGCGATAGATGTGATATGGCTCACCGATGCCGTCCATAGACCCTACCGCGACGAAGATCGCTGGAGGTCTATGACCGACGAGCTTAGAAAACATCTTCAAAGCGACGAGGACCCGGCGGTTTTCGGTAAGAAATTTCGCCGTCGCGTTTTAGGCGCTAAAAAAAGGCCGCAGGGGGTATGGATAAGCATGGAAAACGATGTTTCCGCTGCAGAAACCGTCGTGGAGATACAAGCCGACGATAGAATGGGGCTTCTTCATGCCATAGCATGCGTATTTAACGATATGGGCCTTTCAATAGAAAGGGCTATGATATCTACCCATCTTGACCGCGCAATCGACGTTTTCTATATTAGGGAAATGAATTCGACCAAATTTAAATCCACGGCAAAACTGGAAAACCTTGAACGGGCGCTTAGGTCGGCGTTGGAGGATTAGAATATGATGACCTTTTGGTGGATAGCCGGGGCTTTCGCATTGGTGCTGGTCGTTGCGGTGACAGCCTTTGTTTATATAAGCGACAAAAGATATTTGAAAAAAAAGACCTCGGAAACTTTCAGTCCGACTCTTCGCGAAGAAATAGAAGAGGAGCGAAAATATTCGCTTGCGAGACACGAGAAATTTGAGGAGGCGCTTAAAACGGCCAAGGTGCAGGGCGACAAAAACCGTGATTGACGTAATATTTATGTCCTGTTAGCCCTAGTCAGACAAAGAATGCCGGATTGATGCTGGCCGATATTTGCCAAATGGTGGTCTGGATATGACGAAAATAAGAATATGCAAACATGAAGGTTGCAAGAACGCCGGGGTGGCAAAGGGATATTGCCGCCTCCATTATCTTAGGAATTGGAGGAGGATAAGAGAAATCGAACGCAAAGACGCCGCCAAAAAACTCAACGATTACATAGAAAATATCTGCAAAAAACATCCCACCAGATATTTGGAAATCATAAAGGAAGACATCCGCGAACACCGCGCTGACGAGGCGGAAAACATCTTTGAAAAAATGCCGACAGAATCCAGAATATTCGGCGAACCCACCTGCGACGAAGAAATCGAAAATCTCATCCGTGAGCTCAAGATAGAAAAGGGATTCTAATTGAGTGGTCAGAATCTTGAGCCCCTTCGACGTTGCTCAGGGCAGGCTCCGGCGAAGAGTCCCGTGCGATCAACGGGATCCTGCGAAGGAACCGGGTGTTTACAGGTTCCTCCGCAGGATGAGCATTTGTCTTGAACTTTTAGGCTTTCTTTTTAAGGGGCAGCCAGATGAGGCTGTAGGCCACCACTGCGAATACCAAAATTGAGATCCAACCGCCGTAATTGCTGTAGATTGCAAGCTCCGAGGTGCCAAAGAAATATTCGGCAAGGGAAGGTATGCCAAGCAGCACAAGTCCGGCTAGAACCACTCCGGTTATCGCTTCGCCGGCTATGAACCCTGAGGCTATGAGTATGCCCTTGCCTTCACCGGTCTCCACGTTTTCGCCGCGCCTTGTCTTTATCGTATCAGCCACCCATTTGAAGGCACCGCCCACGAAGATCGCAAAGGTCGTCTCGAAGGGAAGGTACATGCCAACCGCTATGAGCATGGGAGCCGGAGCCTTGACGAGGATCAGCCCGAAGGAAAAACACATGCCTATAAGGACGAGTCCCCACGGCATTTCGCCCCCGACTATTCCGGTGGCGAGTTGTGCCATAAGACCTGCTTGAGGTGCCGGCAATTCGGCTCCGCCTATTCCGATTCCGCCTGCGGCTATATTGCCTTGATGCAGTATCATTATGGGAAATACCAAAACAAAAGCGACTATCACGGTGCCTATTATTTCCCCAAGCTCCATCTTCCAAGGTGTGCCGCCTATCATCTGGCCGATTTTTAGATCCTGTATCATGTCTCCCGACATGCAAGCCACGCAGCATACTACGGCGGCAACTCCAAGCACAGCAGCTATTCCGGGCATGCCCTTGACGCCAAAAAGCAAGAGCACAAGTGCTGCGATGATGAGAGTTGAAAGCGTAAGTCCGGAAACCGGCTGATTGGAATTTCCGACAAGACCTACTATCCATCCGCCCACGGCCGCAAAAAGAAACGCCGTGATAAGCATGACTACAGCGGAAACTATCGCACCCGTGACGCTATCTGAAAAATAGTAGTAAAGCACCGCCATGGGAATTACGAGGGCCAGCGCACAGAAAAAAACTACGCGAAGGTTGAGATCTTTGCCAAGTCTTCCACCGTCTTCTGCGTGATGATGTTTGGAAAAAATTCCGCGAAAGGCACCGGCAAGCGATTTTTTAAGTCCCCAGAGCGTGTAGAGGGAACCGACAAGCATTGCACCGACTGCTACCGGTTGTACGAGATTTTTCCAAGCCGTGTAGGCTATATCCGAGTGTTCAAGGGTTGCCCCGGAAGCGGTTAGTTGTTCTGCAAAACCCGGATTTACGAAAACCACAAGCGGTATGAGGACAAGCCATGCAAGCACGCCTCCGGCGAAATTTATGCACGCATATTTAGGGCCTATCACATATCCGACTCCCAAAAGCGCAGGCGATGCAAGCGGCGACCGCATGGTAAGGCTTCCTGAATATGCTATCTCCGAGAGAGGTTGTTTGGAGGTGTTGTAATGATGTATCACCGATCTTGGAAAGTGTATCAAAAATTCCTTACACTCTTTGATGATCGGTATGCCTCCCCAATTTTTGAGTATCTCAATGACAACGCCTATTCCCATGGCGCCGAACACATAACCGGCGCCGCTCTCACCTTTTTGACCTGTCTTTATGATTTCATAACACGCCCACGCTTCGGGAAAGGGAAGCTCGGCATCTATGCAAAGAGTTCTACGCAATAAAATCACGAAGAGTATGCCTATCAATCCACCTATGAGTAAAATGAGAGATGATTCCCAGTAGTGAAACTCCGTCCAGAGACGCTGGCCGCCAACATTTACGATCAAAAATGCGGGGAGGGTGAAGATGGCCCCTGCCACCAGAGCTTCTCCAACGCTAGCCGTGGTTCTGGCTATATTCTGCTCCAAGACGTTTCCCCGCATAAAAGGAAGTCTGAATGCGGCTATGGATATGACCGCCGCAGGAAATGCTGCGGCTATGGTCATGCCGGCTTTAAGACCCAGATAAGCGTTGGCAGCACCTAATACCACCGCCATGAGTACGCCCAAAACTATCGCTTTTAGCGTAAATTCGGGCAGGTTGCTGTTTTCCGGCACATAAGGCTTTAGTTCTTTGGACATTTTTCCCTCCCTTTTATTTTCGCACTTTGGTACAAAAAATATAAAAATAAGTCAAACCCCTTAAACTTGCTTGCCTTTTCTTCATTGTATGTTATCAGCAAAAAATTCTAACCGTCTCTTTGATTGACGATAAAAAGGGGGTAACGATGGCGCATGTACCATATGTTCCGGAGAAGACAGAGCTTAGAGAATTCACCTTTAGGGCCATTTTTTTAGGTGTCATCATGGCCGTGATTTTAGGCGCAGCCAATGCCTATTTAGGGCTTAAGGCCGGCATGACCGTCGCCGCGGCCTTTCCGGCTGCCGTCGTTGCCATGGCCGTGCTGCGGGTTTTTAAGGGTTCGATACTCGAAGAAAATATGGCCCGTACAGTTGCTAGCGTGGGCGAGGCTTTGGTGGCAGGTGCCATCTTTACCATACCGGGCTTCGTTATAGCCGGCATTTGGCAGGATTTCGGCACTACCGGACATTACCTCGAGACCACAGTCATAATGATAGTCGGCGGAATCTTGGGAGTGCTTTTTGTGACGTTGCTTCGCCGCACGATGGTCGAAGAGGCCAGTCTTCCCTTTCCGGAATCGGTGGCTGCAGCAGAGATACACAAGGCCGGAAGGACGGGTGGTTCAGGAGCGACTCTTCTTTTCGGTGCAATGGGTTTTGGCGGACTGGTCGAACTCTTAGCCAGAATGCAGTTCTTTCTGCCTTCCTGGGAAAAATTCATTTCCTTTGCCAAGTCCACAGTAACCTTCGTGACGAGCAGAAACAACGTCATGGCCGAGATTGTCGGCGGCGGAGGCATAATGGCATCCACGCCCGCGGTAAGCCCCGCTTATCTGGGCGTCGGCTACATCATAGGCCCAAGGCTTGCCTCCATAACCTTTGCCGGAGGCGTGTTGGGTTGGGGGCTTTTTATCCCGTTGTTAAGTTATTTCAATGCGCCCCAGCTTGAAATGTTTCTGGGCACCACTCCAGACGGTCTCGGCACTTCCCCCATCTCTTGGATGGAACTGGCATATGGCGTATGGAAATTCATGGTTCGTCCGATAGCCGTAGGCGGCATGCTTGTAGGCGCTGTATATACGCTCTTCAAAATGAGAAATCAGCTCTTCGGCGGCATAAAGAGATCTATAAGTGATGTTAAAAAGGCCGCAGAAAGCGGAACGAGTGAAAACAGGCTCAACAAAGATATACATTTCAAAACGATCTTTATTTTGGTTGGAATTTTTCTTCTGCTGATGGCCGGACTTTATTATTACTATTGTTCCAGCATTCCCGGCGCCATAGCTTCAGCTTTGGTGCTTGGAATCTCCGGATTTTTCTTTGCAGCCGTTGCGGGCTATCTGGTGGGGCTTATCGGTTCCTCCAATAATCCTATTTCCGGTCTTACGCTTTCAACGCTCATAATAGCGGCGCTACTTATGGTGGTGATAGGTGTCGAAGGTTCGGCTGGTGTGGCTGCGGCGCTAGGGGTTGCAGCCGTGGTCTGTTGCTCCTGCGGCATAGCAGGCGACATGCTTCAGGATATGAAGGTGGGATACATACTAGGCGGTACTCCTTGGAAGATGGAAGTTGGAGAAATCATAGGAGTCATCTTTTCGGGTGCCATACTTTTTCTTCCGCTTCTCATACTTCATCATGGAGACATAGCGTCGGGAGGAGTAGGCTTTGGCGGAAAAAATCTCCCCGCACCTCAGGCAGGTCTTATGGCTATGTTGGCCGATGGAATCATCCGCGGGCAGATGGCTTGGCCGCTGGTTTTAACCGGCATGTTCATGTCGATAGGGCTCATTCTCGTAAGAGCGCCTTCGCCGATGCTCATAGCCGTTGGCATGTATCTGCCGCTGCACACCACCTTCGCCATATTTGCAGGCGGCGTCATTCGTGCCCTGCTTGAATGGCTGATAAAGCGAAAAAAGCTAAACGATGCGCAAAAGATACGCGTGGATAACAGGGGAATATTGATAGCCTCGGGTTTCATCGCAGGGGAGGCGCTGCTTGGCCTTTTCGCTGCGGGGCTGGCGTTTATGAGCATAGGTCTGCCCACGATATTTGAAGAGCCAAAGGCTTGGGTGGGCTACATAGTATTTGGAATAATAGGATACATACTGATAAAAATACCTCTTTCAAAACCGGGAAGGCCAGATGAACCAGCACCTCCAAGCGCAATGGGATAACGTCATCCCCAGAAAAATAGTGGAATCCGAGAACGGCCCTAAAGGCGGGGCCGTTCTCCTTGTGCCACGCTTTCGAAAAGGGCCGCTGGCTAAGTGGTTGCAACCAAGGCTTAAGCGCCCCTTTATCAAGGTCAATCTCGACGATATGGGTTCTTTCGTATGGACACACATCGACGGCGAAAAGAATTATGCCTGCATACTCTCCGAGATGAGGTCGAAATTCGGCGAGGAATTTGCCGAGCCCGATATCAGGCTGCAGAAATTTTTGACCGTGCTTTCGCACAACAAATTTGCAGATCTGGTGGTCCCCGTGGAGCATGAACCGGAAAAAACCGCATGAAATCGCACGACCACAAATCCGCCTATATAAAAACCTTCGGATGCCAGATGAACGAACACGATTCGGGAAAGATTTCCATTCTCCTTGAATCGCTTGGTTATCGCATGGTCGAAACGCCCGAAGCTGCGGATCTTGTTCTTTATAACACCTGTACCATAAGAGAAAAGGCGCATCACAAAGCCATAAGTGAAATTGGCCGGGCCAAATTCTACAAGCACAAAAATCCCGATGTAATAGTGGGCGTATGCGGATGTGTCGCCTCGCAAGACGGGGAGGAGCTTTTTAAAACCTGTCCTCACCTGGATATCGTTTTTGGTCCCGACCAGATCCACGCCCTACCGGACCTTCTGAAAAACGCGGCTGAAAAAAAACGGGCAGGTGCCGTAACTCTTGTCGATGCTCCGGCAGATTATGTTTTTCCGGATTTTGTGGATGAAAAAAAACGTTTCAAAGCGAGCGAGTTTGTTTCCATCATGAAAGGGTGCAACTGCGCGTGCAGCTATTGCATAGTGCCCAAGGTGCGCGGCCGGGAAGTATGCAGGCCGCCGGATGAAATCGTTTCAGAGATTGCAAGGCTTGTCCGGGCCGGAACCAAAGAAGTCGTGCTTCTCGGTCAAAATGTGAACGCCTATCAGGCGAGGCGAAGCCGGGCGGGAGGCGAAATGAATTTTTCTGGCCTTCTAAAGAAAATTTCTCTTGAAACAGAGATTTCGCGTATGAGGTTTGCGTCGCCGCATCCAAAGGATGTTACAGACGAACTAATTGCGCTTTACGCGTGCGAAGAAAAACTTTGCCCGCACATACATCTCCCGGTGCAGTCAGGCTCCACTTCGGTCTTGAAGCGAATGAGACGCGGCTACACCCGCGAAAAATACCTCGAGACTGTGGAGGGTTTGAGGAATGCGAAACCCGGGATCTCCATAACCACGGACATCATAGTGGGTTTTTGCGGCGAAACCGAGGCCGAGTTTCAAGATACCCTCGACATGCTTTACCGGGTTCGCTTCGATTCGATTTTTGCGTTTAAATATTCCTCTCGGGCTGGCACCGAGGCCGCCTGCGATATGAACGACGATGTTTCTCAAAAAGAAAAAGAAAGGCGTCTAGAGTTGATTCTCGAATTTCAGAAGAAGGTCACTCTCGAAAAAAATGAAGCGCTAATTGGCTCGGTTCAAAACGCCTTGGTTTGTGGGACAGACCGCATGAAAAAGGGGCTCCTGACAGGAAGGATAGCCGATAACCGGATAACACATTTTGCTGGCCATGAAAGGTTTGTTGGGGATATAGTCCCTGTTCGCATAATAGCTGCAAATAAAAATTCGTTGTCAGCGGAGGTTGTCTGATGATCGTTCAAAATGAAACGCCGTCCCAGAATTTGGTGCAGATGAAGGTGACGGGACTTACTATAGATCCCTTTACCAGCATGCCCATAATCATATTGAAAGATATGGAAGAAAAATGCGCGCTTCCCATCTGGATAGGTCTCATAGAGGCGAGCGCGATAGCCACCGAGCTCGAACAAATAAAACTTTCCCGTCCGATGACGCACGATCTGATGAGGACCATGCTTGAACGTTCCGAGGTCAGCGTCGATAGAATAGAAATCTGCGATTTAGCCGACAATACCTTCTATGCCAAGATATGGTTTATAAGACAGGGAGGCGGATTTATGTTGGATTCCCGCCCGTCAGATGCCATAGCCTTGGCGCTGCGCACGAAATCGCCCATTTTTGTGACCAGGCAGGTTATAGAAAAATCCAGAAAGATAGATCTTTCGAGCGAGGATTCCACCGAGGAGCAACGCAGACAGAAGTGGACCGAGATACTCGAAAATTTAGCCCCGGACGATTTCGGGAAGTACAAAATGTGATATGTTTAAATTTTCTCCTTTCATAAGATGGCTTGTCACGGCGCTTTTCGCGTTTTTTATATTTTTCATCTCATCTAGACCTATCGACGGCGCACCGTCGATACCTTACCTAGACAAGATCGCGCATTTTGTCGTGTACGCGGCCTTTTCACTTCTCATTATCTGGTCGCTGCGCGCCACCGTGATGCGCAGCAAGCTGGCGATACTTTTTCTCGGTGCTGCCATCGCCACAGGCTATGGCGCGCTCATGGAATATTATCAATCCTTTGTGCCTGAGAGGTCCTCCGAATATCTCGATATCATAGCGAATGCGGCCGGAGCCTTCATAACGGTGCTTGTATGTTCTAATTTTTTTCAGGTAGCAGAAAAAAAGAAGGTTTCGTGACCGTGATCAAAACTATTTTGACCAAAAAACCAAAGATCGCCGAAAGCGCCTTCATCGCCGAAAACGCCTCGATCATAGGGGACGTTACAGTCTGTGAGGGGGCCGGCGTTTGGTTTGGAGCCGTCATAAGAGGCGATTGTCTTCCCATAAGGATAGGCGAGCGTAGCAACATTCAGGACTTGTGCGTCCTTCACGTAGATGATGACAATGCCCTCACGATAGGAAAAGACGTCACCGTGGGACACCGGGCGATACTTCATGGTTGCACCATAGGCGATCGGGTTCTGGTCGGAATGGGAGCCATAATCATGAACGGAGCTGAAATAGGAGAAGACAGCATCATAGGGGCCGGGGCTTTGGTGACGGAAAAAACTGTCATACCGCCGCGTTCGCTTGTCCTTGGATTTCCCGCAAAAGTGAAAAGGCAGCTTGTCGAAGAAGAACTGCACCTAAATCTAGTTTCGGCGCGCCACTATCTGGAGGCAGCAGCGCTGTATCGTAAAGAGGGAAACTAGGTGATCTATCCGGAATTTAAAAAATTCGTTTTAGAACACAACATCATTGATTCGGGAGAGACTATCGTCGTGGGTGTGTCCGGGGGCGTCGATTCTATGGTGCTGTTGGATATGTTTGTGAGGCTTTCAAAATCGATAAAATTCAAAACGATTGTCGCGCACGTCAATTACGGGCTTAGAGATCGGGCCTCCGATTCCGATCAGTCGCTTGTGGAAAAGACCTGCGCAAATATCGGTGTCGTCTGCGAAGTGCTGAAAAAAACGCCTCCGGCCGGAAAAAATATTCAAAATGAAGCCAGAAAAATAAGGCGGGATTTTTTCGAAAAAACCGCTGGCAGCTTTGCGGCTCAAACAATAGCCACGGCTCATCATCTAAACGATCAGGCGGAAACCTTTATTTTGCATCTGATCCGGGGAGCTGGGATAGAGGGGCTTTCGGGCATTTTGCCCGTTTCGCACCTCGACGGAATAAAATACATCCGTCCGCTGCTGGAAATTTCGAAAGCGAATATCGAAGAATATGCGCATGCCAGAAAAATCAAATACAACGAAGACTCCACGAACAGGCAGAGGAAGTACCTAAGAAACAGCGCTAGAATGGACATCATACCCATGCTCGCCCGCTACAATCCTAAAATAGTGGAGACGCTTGCCAAAACTGCAAAACGCCTGTCGAGGGATTTCGGTGCAATCGAGGTTATATCCCGCGAGTGCCTAAACGAGGCGGTTCTCGAAAAAAAATCTTCGCAGATTATTCTCTCAAAAAGGGTCTATACGCAGTTTCCCATTGGCATCAGGATGCATATGGTGCAGATGGCCTTTTGCGAACTTACAGGTTCAAAAAAAAATCTGTCCTCTGATCATCTCTCTAAAATAGATCAAATAGCGACTTTTCAGGCCGGTAAGGGTTTTTACAGGCTTCCGGCGTCCTGCCGTTTCGAGCGTAACGGCGATTCCCTTCGCATCGCAAGATGTAAAACCAGCCATGATAGATAGGATAAAAGTCGGCAAATCCCCTCGTCTGTCAATAATTACCTGTAATACCAACGAGTTAAAAAAATTTTCACATCACGCAACTTTTGAGTAGCCGGCAGCCGATAATCTAAGTGGAAGGAAACTTAATCTCGGAGGATTAAATGACTATTGAAACCATAAATCCGTTGGCATTAAAGCAGGGAGCCAAAGCCAACAATCTAAAAGGCGCATACGGTACGAGTTATGGTGGATCCTCGCCTTCGAACTTCAATACCATGATGGGCGCTGTGGGTGCCATGGAAGGCGTTGCCGCCACCACCGCGGGCATGTATGGCGATGTCAATTCCTCAACGGTGCTTGCGGCTGCCTTTTCAGGCGTTAATTCATTTAATGCCCAGACCGGCGGCGGGGCGCCTTATCTCGCCAGCGGCGGTATGAACAGCCTTAACGCATCTCTAATGCCGGGCGGCTCTAGTGCTGTGGTTCCGGGCACTGAGAATTTTTCGCACATGGATATGATAAATACCATGAACCAGAACAATCTCCAGCTCTTAGAGCTTCAGGCCACCATGCAAAGCAACATGCAGTCCTGGAATACCAAATCGAACATCTTGTCGGCTGATCACAAGGCCCGCATGGCGATGATCGAGAAATTTACAGCCAGAGGCTAATAGATAAATGAGTATTGGAAATCTTGCCGCGGATTGCATATAATGCGATCCGCGGTTTTTATTTGGTGTCGATAACAGATTAGGCAGGTTCAAAAACGTCTTGGTTTTCGCATTCTATTTTAGGGTTTACATTTGGAGGGATTATAAATGATCGATCTCAAAAAAGAACATTTGGCGGCCATGATGGAGGCGGGCTACATATACCTAGGGATGCGCCGCTACAAAGAAGCAAAAGAGCTTTTCGAAGGACTTATCGTATTGGCCCCCGGCAGTGAAATACCTCATGTGGCGCTTGGAAATGTGGAGTTTTGTCAGGGTAGGTTAGCCAAGGCTGTAAAACACTATGAAAAAGCTATAAAAATCGACAAAAACAGCAATTTTGCCTGTGTTTATATGGGGGAAGCCCTGCTTTTTTTAGGAAAAAATGACAAGGCAATGGAATTGTTGGAAGCTGTCGCAAAACGAGACAATAGTGGCGCCGGCGAATTCGCGAAGGCGCTCATAACCGCCGTTGAAGGCGGTTTTAACCCATTAGAAGCCAGAAAAAATAATCCGGGAAAGGAATTTGAATGAATATCAGAATTTTCGTTCTGTCTGCCATAATTGTTTTATCTACAGCGGTTTCAGGCTGCAGTAGGGTGGCGCTGTACCAAAATCTAAGCGAGGAGGACGCCAATACGATACTCGTTTTGCTTTCCGAAAACGGCATAGATGCCAAGAAGAAAAAAGAGATCGTTCAAAACGAGGTGAGCTACGCCATAGATGTTCTCGATTCCGATATGGTCAGAGCCCGTTCTTTGCTTATGAAGCACAATCTACCCAGAAGAAAGGCTCCGGGCCTTGAGGCTGTATATAGGGAAAAGGGTCTTATACCAACCCCAGACGAACAAAAGGCGAGATTTCTGTTGGCTGTAAAGGGAGAAATAATAAATTCGTTGGGGAAACTTCCTAACATAGTGGACGCGGATGTCGTTTTAAACATTCCGGAAAAAAACGAATTCGCCGATGCCGAAACACGTCACAGACAGCGTCCAACCGCATCGGTCGTTATCAAGGCGACGCCGATGGAGTCCGGCACCGAGCCACTTTCAGAACAGAAAGTACAGCAATTTGTGGCGAATGCCGTGGAGGGTATGAATCCCAGAGATGTTGCGGTGGTAATCACGTATCTGCAAAGGCGTGGCGACATTCAAAAGCCCGGTGAGGTTATGAACATTCCATCTTCAGGAGGTATGGCAAGATCTCTTCCTCCTCCTGTTTTCGAACAGGAACTCATAGGTCTTAAGCTCGATGAGGAATCCAAAGACCGCCTTAAAATCTATTTGCTCATCTTTTTTGTGATTCTGGTAGTTCTTTCGTGTGCGCTTATAGTTGTCATAATTCAGGGAAGTCGCATACGCAGACAGCTGTCTTCTTTTCAGCAAGGTTCTGCCGGAAATTATCCCGCCTTGGAGGGACAGGTAATGGACGAGCAGACGGGGCTTCCCAGTGGACGTGATCAAGACGAGTTTTAATGATAGTCAAAATTTATTTATAAAATTGGGGATTTAGGACCGAAAAAAGGGGATAAACAAAAACCGCAATTTTTATCCGAACCGTTGACTTTTCTAGAAAACTCAATAAAATCGCCGAAAATCATTTGGTTAGTCAATTATGGGGGAGGCTGGGATGTTGAAATCCAAGGTATTTACGAGTGTAGTAGCCGTCGTTGTTTTAATGCTCACTTCAACCGCTGCCAGTGCCAACCACAGTCCAGATGTCGTCAATTTCAATCCTACCACCGATGCTGGTAAGTACGTTACTGTCCACCAATCGTGGACTCTTCCTCAGTGGGGTTTTAACGTCGGGGCATATTTCGATTATGCCTATGAACCTTACGAAAGAGCCACCGCGGCAGGGGTGAGAACCATCGGCATAGTCGATGATCTGCTTATGGCCAATGTGCAAGCGGCCATTGGCTGGACTGATTGGTGGTCCATGGGTTTTAATATGCCGGTTGCCTTGTGGGAGAGATGGTTCGATCCAAACTTACCTATTCAAAATGTCCAGAAAGAGACCTTCTACGGCAGGCAGGGAGATTTAAGGATTGAGATGAAGTTTCGTCTGCTCGATATCAAGCGTTATCATGTGGGCTTGGCGATCGTTCCGTTTTTCTATTTCCCGACTGGCAAATGGCAATCTTATCTTGGAAACGGGATGTGGTCCCCGGGGGGCACTCTTGTTTTCGATGCGGACATAAAAAACAGGGTATTTCTCGCCTTAAACGTGGGCTATCGAAACTACGCTAATACGCGCTATGACGTAAACAACGTCAACGCCGTCCTAGACGACACGCTAAACCTAGGTGGCGGCATAAACGTCCGCATAAACGACAGCTGGGGGCTCTACGGCGAGGTTTACAGCGAGTCGGTCATAAAGGGCCTGTTTAAAAACCAGCTACAAAATCCTGCCGAGGGAACGGCCGGTTTCAAGTTCACGCCGCAAAAGCATGCCAAGGGCCTCGGTCTTACGGTGGGCGGCGGCAGGGCGATCACCAAAGGCATAGGCAGCCCCGATTTTAGGGTGCTTGTGGGTCTTAATTACAGAAACGATCGCGAACCTCCTCCACCTCCTCCGGCGGAAGTCGAAGCTATGGTCGAAGAAAAGATAATCATAACCCAGAAAATACATTTCGAATTTGACCGCGCAATCATAAGGCCTATTTCCTATCCGATCGTCGATGATGTCGCGAGGCTTCTGCTTTCAAACCCGCAACTTGCGCTCATCAGGATAGAGGGCCATACCGACTGGATAGGTCCTGACGACTACAACCAGCGTCTTTCCGAAAAAAGGGCAAACGCCGTTCGCGATTATCTAGTTCAGAAAGGGGTCGAACCCTACCGGTTGCAGGCGGTGGGTTATGGCGAATCCCGCCCGATTGCCGACAACAATACCACTCAAGGACGTGCCCGCAATCGTCGCACGGAGTTTACGGTGGTGCAGTGACGGCGTCTATGCTGCACGGGGCTGATGACGTATTTTCCTGCCTCAAGCAAGATCTGATGGTTTAGACAGTCCCGGAAATGGATATTGACACTCGCAAATTTCCGCTTTCCACTCCCGTCCAATATGTCAAGGGCGTAGGGCCGGTGCTTGCTGCCAAGCTCTCTCGCATGGGCATATTAAATGTCGGCGATCTTCTTTCGGTAACTCCCGTTCGCTATCTCGATCGTCGCACGATCATGCCCATTTCCGAATTGTCGGTGGGACGGGACCAGACCGTCGTGGGAAAGATAGCGCGCTCCGGTGTCGCGTTTATGGGTAAACGCAGAAAGCGTATATTCGAAATAATAGTCGAAGACGAAACCGGAAAAGTGTCCGCTAAATTTTTTCACTTCAAACAAAAATTTTTCGAACAAAAATTTCGTGTCGGCGAGAAAATTCTACTCTCGGGAGAAGCGAGCGAATTTTTGGGCCGACTGCAGTTCATCCATCCGGAAACGGAAAATTTGGAGGATACCGAAAACGGCGACGAACGATCGCTGGGAAAGATTTTGCCTGTCTATCCCCTCACCGAAGGGCTTTATCAAAAGACGATGCGCAAAATCGTAAAGAACGCGTGGGATAAATTCAACTCTCACATAAAACCTGTATTCCCCGAAAAATTTGCAGAAAAGCATGATCTTTCCGATCCATGGAGCTGTCTTCAGGAAATGCACTTTCCGTCTCCCGATTTGGATCCGCACCTTTTAACCGTCGGCCGCTCTGCGGCTCATCGCACGCTCATCTTCGACGAGTTCTTTTTTTTGGAGCTCGGCCTCGCGCTTCGCAGATGGAACCATTCGGAAAAAAAAGGAATAGCCTTTTCGGAAGCCGATTTAAAAATCGGCGGTTTTTTGAAATCGCTTCCGTTTGAACTTACTCACGCTCAAAAAAAAGTGCTGGAAGAAATTTTCACCGACATGGGCAAACCGCGTCCCATGAATCGCCTTTTGCAGGGGGACGTGGGAAGCGGAAAAACTGTTGTGGCCCTGACGGCCGCCATTCGCGCCGTTGCAGCCGGCTATCAGGCAGTTATTATGGCGCCTACCGAAATCCTCGCGGAGCAGCATTTTCACACCATAGCAAATTTTTCGAAATCGCTCGGATTTCAGCCCGGGCTTCTTACAAGTTCGATTAAAGGAGCCCAGAGAAGCGAAATTACGGCCGCAACAGCAGATGGCCGGATGAGCCTTGTCGTGGGTACTCATGCACTCATTCAGGAAGGTGTGCAGTTTAGAAAACTCGGTTTCGTGGTCGTTGACGAACAGCACCGTTTCGGAGTGATGCAGCGTGCGGCCATAAGGGAGAAGGCATCTGCCGAAGGCAACAAGGGAGAAGGACTTTGGCCCGATGTTCTTGTCATGCGCTTAAATTCTTTCATTCGCATGTTCGAAACGCGCGGACGGATTG
>Ga0351882_1042_pt2 | contig 43973 bp, 45 predicted proteins | sample BONcelFGM3001F13_FD_206762 | JGI IMG/M metagenome (GOLD analysis project Ga0351882, IMG submission 206762) | Enriched cells from coal bed in the Powder River Basin, Montana, United States - BONCAT cells FGM rep3 HSBNCT.FGM.300.1.F13 ... | reverse complement strand
TGATGAAGAAAAGCTCCGCCGGGATCTCGCCACCAAATACGGTCACAGTCTTACCGCAAACGATTGGAAAGACCTCAGCCGCCAATATCAGCTTATTGTACAAAATCAGGAACTCGTGACGGCCACCGAAGCCGTGCAGGAAAAATCACTGACCTCACTCTCCAGCGTCATCGGCACCGAGGATACTTCCGCCGTACGGGCAATGATTTCAACAGAGACCTCTTTTTCTGACCCGTCCGTTGTCTTCGATCAACTCCTGGATGCTTTGCAAGGCAGAGCATCCAGCGAGTCCCCCTTTGCCGATGGCCCACTCCAGCCCATGAAGTCAAGGGCTCAGCATGGCACGGACGATATTCCGCACCGCATCGACAGTTCTGATCCCTCTCATGACCAGGCGGGCATCATCTACTTCCGTTGTCATGATCCTGTGACCAAGGAGAATATTGAAGACGTCGTCGTCGATTATCCAGGGGATGAAAAAGCTAAAATCCGGTTTCAGCGTCAGTTTGCCCAAGTCCTGTCTCCTCTGGCAGGTAGGCTTTGGTTTCGAGAGGACTATGTAAAGAGAGCTTACGATTTTTGGAACCGTATGGGGTTTGAAGTCGAGGGCTCCCTGCTTCCCCTTCAATCCGGATTTCAGAATACGGATAAGGTTCGAGTTCAATTGACGCCCCTGACCGCGATCAGCCCCCACCTTGCCGTTGCTACCATCCCTCAGATTGTCCTTTGGAAAATCTCCTTCCGTTCCTGCCCAGACGAAACGCGTGAGCGCATTAAGGAAGCGGCTTTCTTACTCGGCAACCTCCTGGATCAAGTGACATATCTCGCAGTCTTGCCCCGGATTAAACAAGCCATCCTTGAGGGAGCAGACAAAATCACTCTGGCCGTAGAAGATCCTTTGAAACCTTTTCAAGCCGAGAGCGATGAAGCCGGGACCATCATTCCGCTGAGCAAAGGTCAGGTCTTTTACCACACCCGCATGCAGAGGCAGATCACGGCGATCCAAGCCGCAGATTATGACGTTCAGATTCTGACCCAAAACAATAAAAGAACGCAGATCTTCGTTACCGCCGCGCATCCAAAGGAGTGTCCCTCACCCTCACCCTCACCGAAAATCGAGGTCAAAGTACCCACACACCTTAACGAGGCTCGTGTTTTTGCAGGCTTTCAGCCGATTCAAGGATGGAGTTTCGGAGCGAGCTACCAGCGCACTTCTCTGGAAAATGCGGCTGACTCTCTCTACGTGGAGCTTGGTGACTTCCAGCAAATTTTTGGCTCCGGCAGCTACTCCCGTAAATTCCTGATGCCGTGGCTGGAACGTGAGGCCGATCTGGCCATCAAAGGCTTCTCCCAGTTTGTTCCCGACCGCCTGCTCGCCAATGAAGAAATAGATGAACGACGATCTGGAGGAAGTCTCCAACTTGGTCTTCCTCTTTTTGAAAATCTCGGAGGACAATATCTACGCACGAGTCTGAATTACACCATTGAAAGGGTGCAATTTACCAACCCGGCATCTTCTCAGGCAGACTCTATGGAAGATTCCACACGTTGGGACATTTCCCTGACCACCACATGGTATGCCGAAGCTCCCTTCATTCCCTACGGGCACAGCCTGAGCTTTCGCAATGCCCTCGAGGCAGGTGGAGAATATTCAGGGGACTCGTATGCACGGATTGAGGCTCAAGGACAGTGGCATGGACTTCTCGCCCCGTTTTTTGAGGCGGAAATTCGTGCAGGTTTTGCCGCCGCCACGGAATCCACTCCTCTGGATGATCTTCCCTCCGTGGGGGGAGAGACAACAGTACGAGGCTTCCGGACGGATCAGGGCATCGGAAATTTTGGCTGGTGGATACAGTCGGAACTCTGGATTCCCCTTCGGGTCGTTACGTTTGAGCCGATTCGCAATGGACTCTTCATAGTCCCCTTTCTCGATATCGGTGGCATCTCCAGTCCCGGTCTCGGAAATGATGCCGGTATCCTGGCAGGCAGCGGCGTGGGCCTCCGCTATCGCATCGCTGCTGTCAGCGTGGGCGTTGACTGGGCGTACGGCTTTCATGACTCCGTCGGAAACGGCGGTGGCAGCAACTTCTACTTCTCTCTCAACGCTCCCTTTCCATTCTAAAAATCCCACCCATTCCTTCTTATGTTTATCCTCAAAAAAAAGATCCAGCTGGCAGATGTCGATTTCACCTTCACCGATGCCGGGAAGTACGAGGCATCGGACGGAAGCAAAGGCTCCTGGAAGGTCAACGCGGCAAACCAACTTGAAATCGCCTCGGGCACTCATGTTGCCGCCACCTTCGATGTTCTGTGGAGTTTCGATAGAAACAAACTCGTTCTGAAACCGGCCACCGGTGCATTCACGCTGTGGAACTTTCACGATAATGACTCCCCCCGTATCACGCTGAACCAGAAAAACCTTCTCAACGTTCATGTGATACATACCGGATTTGAATTTCAACTGACTCCTTCCCAGTTTGAGTTCCACAAGGAAAACGGCTACCTTTCCTTCAAGATAGGCACATCTCTTTGCGAGCTACAGGGCGAGCCTTCTGATTTCATGGAGATGTTTACGTACCGTTATACGGTAGGAGCAAATTTCCAGACACTCCACCTTCAGGGGGCTTGGGTTAAAAGCGATCAGGCCGGGGAAGAAGGCAGTTTGAAACTTCTTTTCAACTATCAAATAAACGATGCAGGCCCCTACCAGATTGATGTTCCCACCATGGGCATCAACCCATTTAAGAACACCCTGGCTTTCTCCTATCAGAGCAAGGACGGTCGGAAAGCCTGCCTGGTACAGGGAGATATCGAAATCAAAGACAATAAACTTCGTTTTACCCTCCTCGGCTCACCCAACACCCTTTCCTTCGATCTTGTCGGTGAATGGAGTCCCGACAAAGGCATTATCAACCAGGCGACCTATGCCATCGCACTCCAAAAGCAAAATGGTAAAGAAGGCTCGATCGTCCGTCTCGGAGGTAAAGTTACCTTCAAGCTCTCCGACGATCTCGGCGGCATCGATCTCAATTTCGAATATCGGAAAATATCTGAAATCAAAGGCGATCTTCCGGCATCTTCGGCCATCGAAATTGCCACAGGCCTGCGCTATGCCAGCAGAGACAACCAAAACATATTCACTCTCCTCTACACTCGGACCAACAATGAATATGAGCTGAAACTCGACGCTTCTACCCAGCTCCAACTCGGTCCCTCCTCCACCGTACTCGCCAAGGCAGGCCTTCTCGCAACACTCAGCGACGGATCAAAACGCAGCATTGAGGGTTTCATATCCTTTAGCTGGAAGTCGTGACCATCAGTTTTGTCACATCAATGATACGATGCTCGATACATCTCTTTACATGGCACCCCTGCTTTCCGTCATCAAGGCCATGACAAATCTCCCAAATCTGCCTAGGGTCTGCGCATGTCTGACCAGATCATCCTCATCGGTGATGTCCATGGATGCAGCGCGGAACTGGCGCGGCTGCTGGAGAAGGTGTCTCCCACCGTGGACGACCGCGTCGTTTTTCTGGGGGATCTGACGAACAAGGGTCCGGACCCTCGGGGAGTCTTTCGCATCGTGCAGTCGCTCTCATGCGTCTGCATCCGGGGCAATCATGACAATGGCCACCTGAAGTGGCGCGAAGGCATCGTGGGGCCAAACAAAGAGATGCGGGAAACCCGCCGTCTCATGGGAGAGAAGGACTACGAGGCCTACGTGGACATGGTCCTGCACATGCCGCTGTACTTTGAAACCGACCGCCTCATCGCGGTGCATGCAGCCCTGCGCAATGGGCTGCTCCTGTCGCTCCAGCCCGCCGAACTTCTCATGGGAGAGATCCCGATCGAGAAGACCTGGAAGGACAGTCTGGAGAGCGACAGATCGGTTGTCGTCGGTCACAAGCGCTACGGACGCGTACCGGAGGAGCCCTATATCGAGGAGGGCCGCTTTTATGGTATCGATACGGGGTGTGTGTACGGCGGCGCACTGACAGCGCTGGCATACCCTTCGGGAAAAATCTGGCAGACCAAGGCCAAGAAAACCTACGCCTGACGCACAACCTCAGGCCGCGCGGCCATGACACTGCTTATATTTCCGCCCACTACCGCAGGGACAGGGATTATTACGACCGGGAGAACGCACCCCAACCTCCTCGCGCGCAAGCATTTGCATGATCGTTGCCGGGGCACGCTCGGCACGGAGAAGATTCGTCATCACCCGCATGTAGGGATCGACATGCGTGAAGAAGCGCTTGTACCCCGCACACAGATAATTCAGCCCCGCCTCACCATCCGGCGTGCGGATAAAACGATGCTTCGGACACTCCCCATGGCAGGCAAAGCGCACCTCACACTCACGGCAATAGCGCGGCAGCGTGGCTGACTTGTCGCGGCCAAATTTCTCCTGCTCCGGCGAGTCCAGCATCTCGCCAAGACTCTGGTTCAGCAGATTGCCCAGACGATATTGCGGATAGACGTAGTGGTCGCAGGAATACACATCCCCATTGTGCTCCAGAGCCACCGCCCGACCGCAATTCTCCGAGAAAACACACAGCCCCCCACCCATCCCACTCCAGTTCCCCAGCGCCACATCAAAGGTCTGCACAAACACCCGCCCGACATCCCGACGCACCCATTCCTCAAAGATCCTCACAAGAAACTCCCCATACGCCTCCGACGGCACACTCCAGGATGTGACCTGCGAGGACAGCGACTCCGGCTCGGCCAACATCTCGCCCGGACTACTTCGCTCGACCAGCGGGATGAACTGGATGAATCCAGAGCCGATCTCCTTGAGAAACCGGTACACCTCCAGCGGATGGCGGACATTGACGTTGTTGACGACGGTGAGGGTATTGAACTCCACCCCGTGCCGCCTCAGGACCTCGATCCCGCCGATGACCTTGTCAAAGGTGGGCCGCCCTCCCTTGTCCACGCGGTAGGTATCGTGCAGCGCCCGCGGCCCGTCGATGCTGACCCCGATGAGAAAATCCTCCCGCTTGAGAAACTCCCCCCACTCGTCATCGAGAAGCGTGCCATTCGTTTGCAAGGCATTGCGCACAATCCGGCCCCCGGCATAACGACGCTGCAGAGCCACGACTTTGCGAAAGTAATCGACGCCCATCAGCGTGGGCTCCCCCCCCTGCCAGGCAAAGGAAACTTCCGGCCCCGGCTGCGAATCGAGATACTGCCGGATATACGTCTCCAGCACCTCGTCGCTCATGCGAAATTTCTCCCCGGAAGGAAAGAGCTTCTCCTTCTCCAGATAGAAGCAATACGAGCAGTCCAGGTTGCAAAGAGGCCCGATGGGCTTCGTCATGACATGGAAAGGCTTATGACGCCCCACCCCAGACTGGGACGCAAGGGCACTCATGGCCGACAGAGCAGCTTGAGCGGGGTCCTTTTCGTATCCACCACCCCCATCTCACCGCATTGCAGAGGGTGAGGCAAGGAGGGAAAGTTGTTAAGGAACCCTAAAAAAATCCCATCCAAAAGGATGCGGGGTATGCAAAAAGGTGCTTAATTCTCTTAATGGACGACGTCTATATCCCCCTAGATGACCATGGCATCCCGATCGCGACGATCGCCAGCGTCAAAAAAACCTCCCGGCCCCCCGCCCAGCCTGAGACACCGACTGAGCAGGGCAGACGTTCGCTCGCGGGCGCACCGCGTTCTGTGGAATCTCCTCACGTCGAGGCGACTTCTTAGTCCCCCCGAGTCAGGCCACGGGCCTGAGCGCATCGAGCAAATTCTGCGGCGGATCGCCCTTGTGGAAAAACAGATCGGCTCCGGCCTTGAGGGCTTCGTTGCCGTAGGGATGGAGGTCAAACATGGAGAGCACGATGATGCGCAGGCGGGGAAATTCCCGTCGGATGGCCGAGATGCGACTGAAGTCCACATCGTGGCCGAGCATGAGATCGGTGATGAGCACATTCGCCCCAGTCTCACGAAGCTGGCTGGCGAGATTTTCCCCATCGGCGGATTCGCCGCAGAGCACAGTGCCTGAGGCCATCTGCAGGAGGCGGCGCAGGCCATCGCGCACGATAGCGTGATCATCGACGACAAAGACCCGGAGTTCCCGCAGGATCCGCACACCGGAAGGCTCCAGAGTCACAGCCTCACCGCCGCTCTCGGGCACGGTCCGTAAGACGGCCGGAGGCAGGTCGATGAAAACCTTGCACCCGGCACCGGGAGAAGACTCGATCCGCACATGCCCGCCCAGACGACCGGCGCGCACCTTCATGGCTTCCAGCCCCAGACCGTCATGCACCGGCAGGGCCACGAGATCAAACCCCTTGCCATCGTCCTCGACAGAGAGCGTCCATCCGGTCTCGTGGCTCCGAAGGCGCACTGTGATCAGCAGCGCGTCGGCATGCCTCGCGGCATTCGTCAGCATTTCCTTCACCAGCAGGAAGAGATCTGCGGCGAAGACCAGCGGCACGGTGGCCTGAGGCACATCGCTGACCATGAGGAACTCCGCCTCAAACATCCGCTGCATACGCTCGCAGAGCTTCGCCAGGGAGGCCACCATATCGCGGGCTTCCGCATAGCCCGGGCCCAGGCCGTAAACGAGGTCGCGGGAAAAAGCAGCCGCTTCCCGCACGAGGGAGGTCACTTCCTCCAGAGAAGCAATGGGAATGCCGACTTCTCCGGCGAGGGCACTGGTCTTGTAGTTCAGCGCCGCGAAGTACTGCCCCAGCCCATCGTGCAAATCCTGCGCGAGCTTTTCCCGATCCCTCGCCACGGACTCGATGATACGGCCCTCGACGCGTTGAAGCTCCGTCACATCCCGCACGACGATGATCTCTGCCGGCTCGCCCTGATACGTCGTGGATGAGCGGCTGACGACTTCTCCGAGTCGGTCAGGGCCCAGGAGGATACGGACACCCCTCGCCGCCTGGAGCAGGTACGGGAGGAGAGTCTGGTCCTCATTGACGGGGCCAAGCATCTCGCGCAAGGCCGCGTTTTGAAAAATCATCTTCCCCTCCTGCACAATCAGGATGCCGACAGGGAGGCTACTGATGAGTTGATTCAGGATGTCGCGCTCATGCTGCATCTCGCCGACGAGTTGGCGGAGTTCCTGCTGCTGGGAGTTCACGAGGCTCATCATTGAGAAAGGCCAGATGAAACGGTGCACGAGCCGACGCAGACGATTCAGCAGGGAGCGGGATTCCGGCAGACGCAGCGTATAGACTCCGAGGCGCGGGCTGACTTCCGTTTCAATCTCCGCGGCGGGGAGTCCGATGAGTCGGGTCATACTGGCAAAGCCCGGCTCGCTGCCCCAGAAGAAGCTCGGGCAGTCTTCGTATTCCTCCGGGATGCGGATGCGGATCTGAAGCCGCCCGTCCGGGCAGTCCTCCACGGCGAAATCGAGATGCGTGTACAGGCTGCGCCCGTGCCGCAGTATGATGAAGTCATAGACTTGGCGTGGTGTAGCCAGAAGCCCGGCCACACGGCTGACATACGACAACTCGCGAGAGCTGCCGTAGGTCTGCTGGATCTGGCGGGAGCGTTGCTCGCCACCAAGCTCGTACACCGCATCGTTGCAAAATTTCACGTACTCCCTCCAGTCAATGCGATTGCCCGAGGTCAGGAGATATTCCTGAGTATAGGGCATGCGGCGGATAGCCCGATCCACGCTGCCTCCGTTTTCACGAATGAGCTTAAACCAGTAGCCAAACTGCCGGCAGGATACTTCTTTCATGAGCGGCGGCTGAGAGAACGAGACGCAGTGTAGGGAGCAAGATCTTCGGATTCAATGATCAATGCCTTCGCATGACGCATTCCCCGCTCAAAAAGTCAAAGAATCTTTAGAAAAATTGAGATTTTTCTCTTGCGCCGATGGAGGCTCACCCTATTCTACCTACCGCGTCATTTTTTAGCCAAAAGGCTACTCAAAGGAGTTCGTTCTTCTCCTTTCGAATCTTTTCTCAGGCTGTCCAGTGCCGTCCTTTCCGCTTCGGCGATCAATGCCTCGGGATGATAGCCCCGTCCGGTGAAAGCCCGGTGAGGCGGAAAAGACGGCACAGCCAGCCAGAAGGAGAGATAACTTGGGATCTCCCCGTCTCATCCGCTACTTAACTTAACGCGGTGCGCCTATTTGTCGGACTTCTTTTTAGTCGGAAGCTTTTTGCGCGGCGTCTGAGCGAGTTCCTTGAGTTCCGACTCGGACATGGATTTGACCATTTCTTTGGATGCGCCCTTGAGACTGGATTTCTTGGTTTCCCCGCGCTTGGCGCTGAGAGCAGCACCGGCGGCCATCTGTTGCTTTTTGGATTTCGCAGGCATGCAGAGGATTCGCTGACCATGGACACGATACATGCATTTTGCAGGTGCCTGATGGCTCAGTGAGGGCGGCCGCCCACAGCTAGTAGGAAGGCGGATGCGATGACAGGAGGAAACAGATCCTTATGAAAATCCTCCTACTCCTCCTCATTGTCGCCCTGACGGCCTGCCACACCCCGAGGGGTGGCTACCGCGATGTGCGCTATGAAACCGACATGAATAGTGAAGTGCCACCCGGCGGTGACGGTGCGAATCGCGTCAATGGCCCCGTCGCTGGGCCATTCTGAAATATCCCTTCCTCAGTATCTCCCCTGAGCAAACCCTAGTCCTCGGAATCAGCAAGACCACCCCTCTCTCTCCACGCGAAACCTCATCAACTATGAAAGCCGCCGTATTTCACAAGCCTGGCGACATCCGAGTCGAGGACGTCGAGGACCCAAAACTGGAGGCCATCGATGACGTCATCCTCAAAGTCACCTCCACAGCCATCTGCGGCTCGGACCTGCATATCTACAATGGCTTCCTCCCCCAGACCAAGCCTCTCGTCATGGGGCACGAATTCATGGGTGTCGTCATGGAAGCCGGTGCGGGCGTCCGAGATCTGAAGGTCGGCGACCGCGTCGTCGTCCCCTTTCCCATCGCCTGTGGCGGATGCTTCTTCTGCGATCGCGGACTGCCCGTGCACTGCGAGCACTCGAATGACAACTACGGCCCCGAGGGCGGTCTGATGAAGCAAAAGGGAGGCGGCCTCTTTGGCTATACGGACCTCTACGGCGGCTATTCCGGCGGACAGGCGCAATATGTGCGTGTGCCCTATGCGAATGTCGGACCGCGCAAGGTCTCCGAGCGGTACACGGATGAAGAAGTACTCTTCCTCACCGATATTTTTCCCACCGGCTTTTCCGGCATTGAATGGGCGGGAGTGAAAGGTGGAGAGACTGTGGCCGTCTTTGGCTGCGGCCCGGTGGGGTTGATGGCCCAAAAATGCGCCTGGGTGCGCGGAGCGGCGCGAGTGATCGGCATCGACATCGAGCCCTACCGCCTGGAAGCCGCCAAGCGGACAGCCCGCTCCGAGGTCATCAACTCCCGCGAAGTCGATCCCGTCGAGGCCATCCGCGAGATGACCGATGGCCGGGGTGCAGACGTCTGCATCGATGCCGTGGGAATGGAGGCGCATCGGGAACTCCTTGAGAAAGCGGCAAATATCATCCACATGCAGGCCGGGTCGATCTCCGTCCTGAAGCAGGCGATCAGCGCCGTGCGACGTGGTGGCTCGATCTCCATCCTCGGCGTGTATGGCATGCCTTACGACAACTTCCCCATCGGCCAGATCTTTGACAAGGGCCTGACCATCCATAGTGGCCAAGCTCTCGTCCATCGCTACATCGACGAACTCATCACTTGGATCGATGAGGACAAGATCGTGCTCGATGACATCATCACCCATCGACTCCCTCTCGAGGACGCGGCCAGTGCCTACGACGTCTTCAACCGCAAAACCGAGGACTGCGTCAAAGTCGTCCTCCGCCCCTGAACGCCATGGAACACAATACCGATAAAATTCACATCATGCCTCTCGGCGACCAATGGGAGGTCGAAGCCCAGAGTGGCGCCCCTCTCGCCCACGCTCCTGACCGGGATTCCGCCATCGCTCTCGCCCGCAGCCTTGCTTCCGAGGCCGGTCAAGAGGTCGTCATTCTCCATGATGGCGACGGCGTCACTGAGGAAATCACCGTGACCGGTGAAGCCGATGCCCAACCCACCAATCTCTCCCCCGAACAAACCAACCCTCAATAATCCATGAAACTCAATACCCTGAAGGATCTCTACATCCACGAACTCAAAGACCTCTACAGCGCCGAGAAGCAAATCATCCGCGCCCTTCCCAAGATGGCTCGCGCAGCGTCCAACGCAAAGCTCGCCGAGGGCTTCAAGATGCACTTGGAGGAAACCAAGGAACACGCCAGCCGCCTCGAGGCACTCCTCTCCAAGCACGAACAGACCACCCGCGGCCCGAAGTGCAAGGGCATGGAGGGTCTCCTGAAGGAAGGCGAGGACATGATCGAGGAGGAAGCCGACGAGGAAGTCCGCGACGCAGGCCTCATCTCCGCCGCCCAGCGCGTGGAGCATTACGAAATCGCCGGTTACGGCACAGCCCGCACCTACGCTGAACTCCTCGGCGACAAGGAAGGCGTGAAAGTCCTCCAGACCACTCTGGACGAAGAAGGCGCCACCGACCAGAAACTCACAAAGCTCGCCATGAGCGCCGTGAATCTCGCCGCCGCCGAGAAATAATCCCAGCCACCAACCCGACGCCGTCTCCTTGTTTCAACAGGGAGGCGGCGTTTGGCTTTGCGGGGGCTGGTCCGTAGTCCAATTCTCTTTTCCTGAATCAAGCGAAAAGGGGAAGTCCTCTGTCATGAAACCCTTACCCATTCCCTTGTCTGACTTCATCTTTTTTTAGGGAGATGTGGGTTCCCAGATAAGCCTCACGGCAAAAACGCGTCCATTGTCGCGAAGTACGAAGTGGTGTCCGTCCATTCCAGTCGCCAGAGCACTGACAAGCCGCAGTCCGATTCCCAATCCGCCGGGCGCCCGGGATTCCCCGTGGTCATTTGCAAGTGACAGGACTGTGGAGCGGTGCGAGGGAAAGACCCGCAGCCGAGCAGAGGAGGATGCATACCGGCAGGTATTCCCGAGGAGATTGTGCAGCATTTGCCTCAGAAGATCCGGGTCCGTATCAACCCTCATACCGGGGGCCACCACCCAGACCAGGTCGAGGCCCGCCTGTGAGGCGAGGATTTCGTATGGTTCCTTGAGCTCCTCCAACAGTGCGGAGAGATCAACGGAACTGCGCTTGACTTCCAAGCGCCCGGCTTCCGCTTTGGCGGCGAGCAGGGAGCGCTCCACAAAGGCCGACAACCGGGACAACTCCTCCTGGAGCTGCTCGGAAAGCTCCGGTGGCATGTCCTGCGCGGACTGCTCGATCCGCATCCGCAGCAGTGTGAGCGGGGTCCTCAGTTCATGCGCGACACGCGAGGAATACTCCCCGATCTCATCGTAGGCATTTCCCACGCGGAGAAGGAGAGCGTTGATCTGCGACACCAGCTCGGTCAAAACGCGATCTCTCTCTGGAAGAGGAATGCCGGTTTTTAAGGTGTCGGGATTTTTTTCGGCCAGGGCTTTGTTGATGCGCTTAACCGGCCCCAGAGACCGGTTGGCCAACAGAAACCCTGCTCCCAAGGCAAGGCCCAGCGCAGGAAGTCCGACCCAGACCCACACCTGGATCAACTCGCCGAGGATGTCATGCACCTCGGCATCTGTGTAGCTGCCATGTAGCGACCACTCGGGATAGTTGGGGTGGGATCGGTCCCATTTTTCCTGACGGAGTTCGTGATCGAGGTGCTGATGCGCGGTGAAGATGAGGATCCCGACGATCCCGACCAGCGCGAGCCCGAACCACGCCGCCATGCGCATGCGGAAGTTCACGAGGGCTCCTCCCTGAGGGCAAATCCGACCCCTCGGACCGTGTGAATCAGCGGAGGCATACCGGGCAGATCGACCTTTTTGCGGAGGTAGTTGACATACACATTCAGCACGTTGGTGCCGGAATCAAAGTGCTGGTCCCAGACCCGCTCAACGAGTGTCGTTTTTGTGAGAGTGCGTGGAGACGCCTCGGCCAGCGCTTCAAGCAACGCAAACTCCCGGTTGGTGAGGACAATTTCCGTGCCGCCGCGGGTGGCAAGCCGTGTTCGGAGATCGATTTCCAGGTCCGCAATCCTGACGATGCTGCAAAGATCCGGACTCCGGCGCCGCAGCACCGCCCGGATTCTGGCCAGAAGCTCCTCGGTGGAGAAGGGCTTCACCAGATAGTCGTCCGCCCCGGCATCCAGTCCCCCCACTTTGTCCCGCAGATCCCCGCGCGCCGTGGCGAGCAGGACAGGAAAAGTCCTGTAAGCCTTGCGCAGCGCACGGGTCACACTGACCCCGTCCATCCCCGGCATGGAAATATCCAGCACGGCGGCATCGTAGGCGTGTTCTTTTCCAAGCCAGAGCGCCTCCTGACCGTCGCCGGTTTCATCCACGGCATACCCGGCCTGCATCAATGCTTGTTTCAGGTGCGAGCGCAGCTTGGGATCATCTTCAGCGACAAGAATCCGCATGAATGGGGATCCTACCCGCTCCACGAGTTGCTAGCCAGCAGCAAGGCGGGCAATGAGTGCAAATCCGCCAGCTTGCCAATGCGGAGTTTTTCCATGGCGGCCCACGCCATCTCATGACTCTCGCCTTTAATCATCATCGTCGTCCTTTTTCTGGGTTTTTCGCTGATCCGGCAGAGCTTCGCCAGGTGCGGCACCGAGTGATGAGCCGGCAGAGACATTCACGCCAACTCCATGTTTATAAACGACCTCGCCTCCATAGTGACCGGCTTGCGCCACGGAAAAAGCCGCTGCCACCGCCGCCAGAGCCGCCGCCGCGCCGAGCGCTCGCCCTGCCACAGGTCTGCGCCCAAGAGCTGCGGAGATGATTGCGAGCACCGCAGCCACCAGCCCGGCATTGCGGGCGCGCTCTCCCCACTCCTCGTGAGCGTCGAGAGTATTTTCTCCACCACCACTCAACTCCCCGGCCACTTCGGCTTCCTCCTCTCCTGTCCATGTCGCCACCATGGCTCCCGCTGCTCCCAGAGTAAGGACCGCCGCAGTGAGCAGAGGAAGATGCCATTTTCTCAGAAACAAAGACGCAAGCGCGAGGGGGGCTCCCAAGAGGAGAAGAACAATCGGAAAATGAACGATCGCTGGATGAAGTGGATCAGGAAGCATGGAGACTCCTTCAGTTGATGAGCTTGAACTCGTCGCGGCTCTTGCGGCAGCTCGGACATTTCTTTGCGGGAAGCTCCGTCAGAGTCATGCCGCAGACCTGACAAACAAAGTAGTCCTGCGATGGGTTCTTCCCGAGTTGATCGAGGGCCTGCTGATATAACATGGCGTGCTCCTTCTCTGCGGCGAGAGCGAACTGCAAGGTGCGGATCGCGGCTTTGGCATCGTCGGCTTTTGCGGTCGCAAGGAACCCCGGATACATGGTATCGCGCTCATAGCTTTCCCCCTTGATCGAAGCCTTCAAGTTGTCAGCGGTGGTGCCGGGATTCACCTCATCGAGCTTGAAGCTCTCCACCGTACCGCCGAGTTCGATGATCGCGGCCTTGTGCGTATCACGATGGATGGCTTCCGAGGCTGAGGTGGCGCGAAAGAGTCTGGCCACCTGCGGAAATCCCTGCTGATCAGCCGCCTTGGCAAAGGCCGCATAGCGGTTTGAGGCATTCGATTCTCCCTGGAAGGCGGCGTTGAGATTTTTGATGGTTTGCGTGGAGGCACTGGAGGCGGCAAATGCCGGAATCCCCACTGCTGCAAGCACGAGTGCACAGATGATGGCTTTTTTCATAACCCCGCCATCCTCGCTCGGCGAACGTTAGAAACTTCCTGCCCACAAGATTAGAACTTTTTAACAGTTCGGGGACGGCGCCTTGCCGGGAGGGTCAGAACTAAACGGTGGCAAGTCTGCCTTGGCTGAGGTAATAGGAAAAAAGATCCTCCGCCATGAAAACTCTGACCACTTCCCTTCTGGCTCTCATCCTCCTCACTGCCACCACCTTTGCCGATACAGCTCCGGAAGATGTGAATAAAATCTTCGATACTCTGGTGAAGGCGACCGTCAGCGGCGACTACACCGCCTTTCAGGATCCGGGGACTGAGGAATTCCGCAAAGGCATCACAGAGGATATGTTCCGCAGTGTCAGTACCCAAGTCGGGTCTCTCCTCCGAGATGGCTACACGGCCGAGTACCTCACCACTCTGAAGCAGGCTGGATACGACGTGTACGTGTGGAAGATCACACCGACCACCGGCGAGAACCAGTTCCTCGCCCGCCTCGTCGTGAGTGGCGGCAAGGCCGCGGGGTTCTGGTTGCAGTAGGCGGGCGTTGCGCTATCTCGGGCCAGCACCGAGGAGGCCGACTTTGTAGCCATGACCGCGCAGAAAGGTGGTGGCGTGCACATTGACGAGCACAAGGACGATGAGGCTGACACAGGGCAGGAACAACATGCTTACCAAAAACAGGCGAAGGACAAGCTCATGGGCGTGCTGATTGGCCAACAGCAGCACGATGGCGCTGAGAAATGGGGAGACCAGCAGAAACGTCAGAAATATGCGCTTTGCGATGTGATAGCCCAGACCGCGAGTCATTTTCAGAAAGCCATAAATCGCGGCCATGATCGTCAGAATCATGATGATGGCAACCACCATGCTTATGATAAAAACTTCACCATTCGGATTGAGCCATTGCACAAGGTAGGCTGCGATATGCAAAAAGACGGCGCTGAGGGTATATTTTTGCCCCAGGCGTACGGACTCAGTCTGCCGCACATCGACGTTAGGAGTTGGATTCATCAGTGGTCCATCACGGCATCCTGTGCCGGATCTTGGGAAGTTTCGTTTATTGCAGCGGATTGGGCAGAGCCGCCGACTCGATCTCCGCAGAGAGGGCCAGCAGGCGGGCAAAAATCACCTGCGAGGCAAGCTTGTGGCCGCGGCGGTCGGGGTGGTTCAGGCCGTTGATGAGCCAGACATCCGTATCCAGGCCGTCGGCTGCCATGCGTTGCCATTCGCGATGCACATCGGCCAGGATGACTGTATGCGCGATGGCGATACGGCGGATGCTCTCGGCATAGCGCGCAAGCATCCCGCTGGTCTGAGCATGAATGATCGCATCGGCAAAGGCTTCGTGCTCGGGATGAATGCGGAAGCTGCGGCGGTGCGCCATGAAGGGCGGCGTCACCAGCACGACTCCCGCCTGGGTCTCCCGCCGGATACGCGAGACGATCTCCTCGACAGCGTCTTCAAATCCGGAAAGTCCTTTTTCCCCGCCCATCGAGTCATTCAGTCCGAAGGCCACCAGCACCAGATCCGGCTGATGGCGGATCACATCCCGGTCCAGCCTATCGAGCGCCTGCGGCACACTCCCACCGGAGACCCCCGCATTGATCGTGCTGAAGGTCGTCGTCGGATAATACGCCTCCAACTCCCTCTGAAGCACTCGATGGTACACGCCCTCACCATCCAACTGATGATGCTCCATCACACCCTGAGTCACACTGTCCCCCAGCGCCACAATGACCACCGGAGCCACCTCCACCTGCCGGGATTTTTCGTGAATACGCTCAAAAAAGTGGTGCATAGAGAGGAGAGGAAAAACTCCCGCCATCCTGATCAGAAAGAGAGAAATTGTCTTTCTTAAAAAAAGCCACCTCTCAGCGAAACATCATCTCCATTGAGATTCCTGCCCCCCTGAATCCAGCACCCATGGAGCGTGATCGCACCCCAATGAAGAATCTCAAGGCGTCGTGCTCGGAATCGCACTCGGCGGAGTGTAAAGCGTATTACCAACCGTCGATGCTCCCTCCTGCAACCCACCCCGCTTCATGATCTGAATCGGCTCCCGATCCGCAGGCTGGTTGACTTCGAGTGTGTATGGCGGGGCCTCGGAAACGGGCGCAGGCGCAGCAATGGACTTTTCCTCAAAGGTGCTACTGCTAGGGGACGAGAATTGCGGTGCTGTCGTCGGAACCGAGAGAGGATTCAAGCCGGGCGCGAGGAATTGCGAGGGTTGCTGGAGTTGAAAGGAAATAGGCTCCTCCTCCGTCGCTCCGACCGGCAGGCTTAACGAAAAACAAACCACCAAAAAAGTGATCTGGAAGATCCATTTCGATCCATTGCGGTTGATTTTCATATCACGATCCTCTTTTCTCAGGCTAATCCCATGCCTCAGAGGGAACAAGCCAGAGAATACACCAAAAAATAAGCCCATACACGTACTCAACCACGCCCAAGCGAATACCAGCAGAAATGAATATCGATCGTACTCCCCGCCGAGTTGTGAAGAGTCTATGCATCCTCGCTGTCCTGCTCGGAGGTCTGTCCGTGGCGAGAGCTGAGAAAATCGATATCCAGGTCCACTATGTGGAGGTCCCTGCGGCGATGCAGCCGACCGTTGATCTCACCCTGCTCGACCGCATGGAAAAGGCCGAGGTCATCAAGCTCGACCACGTGAACACCGAACTCGGGCAGAAAGTGACGATCTCCTCCGGAAAGGATTTCCCTGTCGAGGGACAGCCCCCCGTTTTCACCGGCGTGATCATTCACATCACACCGAGCAAGGAGGGCGAGGCCATCAGCTACACGATCGATGCCGAGGAGACGCGCTTTGCCGGATATGCAAATCTGCGGAAGGCCTTCGCCACACCGGAAGCCCCCGCCTTCACCACCCGCAAGGTCTTCGGTTTACGCGGTACGGCCATGCTCGGCCTGGCGCAAATGGTGGAACTCCGCCCACACTCTGATCCCCTGAGCGACTCGCGGACGAAAGTCTTCCTGATCATCAAATTCACCGCCGTCGCAGAGTAAGGGATTCCCCGTCCAGTCAGGCTATTCCTCCGCCGACAGCGAGGTCACGCGATAGCGCCTACCCTGCTCGTCGTGAAAAATATCGCCCTCGTCCTGAGTGAGCAGCAGACGATCCCTCATCGTCACCGCCCCTCCGGCCAACCGCGCGCAAATCGGGATCACCAGAGTCAGCAGCAAGGCAATGACCGCGACCGCTCCCATGGAGCGAAAGAAAAACGAACTCGAAGCATCCAGCCAGATCACCGACAGGATCTGGAGCACGAGGATAGCGAGACAGATATTCAGCCCCCGTCTCACCAGCCCGTAAGCCGGAGCCAGCGTGGGGATATGGAGTAGCAGCGCATGCGCCAGGAAGACGGCCACCACCGCAAAGGACGCCGTCCACTTCCAGTAGTCATCAAAATTTAACTCCGCCCAGATTCCGAGCAGCACCAGCAGAGCCGTCGCCGCTGCGAAAAAAATCCCCACCCCGCCCGGCCATATCCACCGCGTCTTCTCGACGAAGGCCGAGCATGCCATGCCACAGAGACTCGCCCCGGAGATCGTCAGCGTGGACAGAATGATCTTCACCTGCACCTCGCCGAAGTCACCCAGCAGCAGACACACCACAGCCAGCAAAGCCGACGCACTCAGAAAGCCGATCAGGCTCCAGAGACAGATACGCTTGAGGGAAGAGCTCGTCATGGCGGGAACATCTCCACCATCCCGCAGCGGCACCGGAAGGTAAAGGGGAAATCAATAAGCTTCCAGCGCCCGATCCCGTGCCTCGGCTTTTTTCTCCGGCGTGTCGTCCACTTTGCCGAAGCGACCTGCCCAGGGGGTCTTCTTCATGGCTTCGCGGGAGGTGAAGCGCAGGATCTTCAGCGGCGTTTCCTCGGAGCGATACTCCAGGGGCACGCCCTGCTCGCGGATCGACTTGCCGTCAGCGAATCCCATGCGCTTGCCCTGCACGATGTCTTCGATGAACCACTCGCCATCGGGAACCCCGGAGATGGGCTGGCGATAGGTACCGGGCTTTTCATTGTAGATGAGAGCGTAGTATCGCCCGAGATGCTCATGCTTGGCCTGAAGCATGAGGGGCAGCGGGCGGGCGGTGCTCTTGTCGATGGCTCCGGCGGCATCGGCGATGGCGGCGAGGATGCCCTTCATGTTATCGCCTTTCAGGTCCGGCGTGCCCCAGAAGACGACGACCTTGCCCTTGCCGACATTGTGCAGGCTGATGGCGGCGCCACCATCGGGGAAGCGGGCCAGCACCTCGCCGTTGACGTCCTTGTTATTCGGATAATGTCCGAAGTAATCCGACTGCGGGATCCAACGATACGGCCACGCCCAGAAGGTGGAAGCCGTCTCGGGCTTGCGCAGATCATCCTGCATGTCGGTCTGGGAGAAGAAGTCGAGCGGAGCCTTATGATCGAAAAGCTTCTGCCCGGCGACAAACTCCGCCTTCACCCCGGCGCTGGTGGTGTCGTACTCGGCGACGGGGCGGGTGATGCCGAGGCTCTTGAGCAGCGCGTATTCGTCACCGCCTCCGGAGGAGTAATGTCCGCTGCGCGCACCGATGACCACCCAGGCTCCGTCCCTCGCCATGCGATCCACGGCAGCGATGGACTCGGGACTCATGACCTCGTCGAGGGGGTTTACAATGACGAGCTTATAGTTCTTCTCGTGGGCGGGATTGTAAAACTCGTAGTCGATGGAGTCCGCGCGGGCCATCTCGAACCACCTCCGCAGATCCTGCAACCGGGCGGAGAAGGTGGTGCGGTGCTTGCTGAAGAGCGTGTCATGCCCCTGCATGACAGCCACCTTGCGCGGTGGATCGATGAGGGTCATCCCATGCAACTCGCGGAGGATGGGCTTGTACATCTCCATGCGCTCAAAGGACGCGATGTGTCCGTAGTGGGACGAGAGCGTGTAGTCATTATTCGTCGGCACGTAGTACACATGGAGATTCGCCCCGCCGGGACCGGCCTGGGCCGTCATCACATAGACCGACCAGTCGAGAATCCAGCCGCGCTGGCCGGGGTCATTCGGCGCCGCCCAGAAGTGCGGGTGATGCGGCTCGGTGATCCAGCCGAGTTTGCTGTCCTTCCACGCATCGACGAGCGAGCCCTCGCCCTCCAGATTGTCATTACCGCCATTGTGGAGATAGTCCACGAGACCGTAGAGACGGGTGATGTCCTGATCCCAGCCGCCGCCATAGCAGATGACCACGCGGGAAGGATCGTAGGAACGGATGTCCCCGGCGATGAGCGGGAACCAGTCATCGCGCCAGAAGAGCTTGGCCCGGTTAAAGTCCACCCACTGCGGGCGCAGATCGGGCTTCACTCCGGCGGCGAGATCGGGCTGCGGAGGCAGAACCTCGGACCAGTCCTTGTAATCCGTGCCCCACCGCTTGTTCAGCGCAGGTAGGTCCAGCTTGAGTTCATTGCGGAGATAATCGCGGAAGCCTTCCTTCGCACTCCAGGAGTAGTCGGCAATGTTCCCATTCCACGGTTCGTCCGGGATGGCCCATTCTCCACCGGCCTGCATTACATAGTAGCCCTCAAAGGCGGGATGATTCTTGTAGCGGTCGTGTATGGCCCGGAAGGCGCGCTTCCACGAGTCCACATAGCGGGGATCGGTGACGGAGTAGCTCCCATAGGCCTCATGACCGTAAAGCCCCGCGCCATCGAAGTTCCGCGGAATCGTGAAGGGCACCCAGCGGTACTTCGCTTCATTCTCCTTGTGCGCAAGACGGATCGTGATGCCGAGCCCCTGATCGGCAGACTCGTCCATGATCTTGTCCAGCAGGGCAAAGTCATACACACCGGGGAGGATTTCGAAATCCGCGAGTTCGACCATGTAGGTCATATTCTCGGAGATCTGCCGGGCTTCATCGACCATCGTGCGGTAGTGGCCGAGCAACTCCTCCTCGCTGCCATGCGGCAGATTCAGGGTGTGAAAGGTAGTGCGGTTGTACGGGAATCGCTTCACCTGCTCGCGATTGCGCAGCGGGCCCGTGCGGCTGGTGCGGGCGGGCACACCCTCGTGACGAATGCCCACGATGTATTCGCCCTGGTCGAGCACCTTGCCTCCGTCGCCGAGGACGCGGTATTCCAGACGCGCAGCATCACGGTCCTCCAGCTTGGGCAGATCGATCTTCACCTCGGAGAAGCCGCCCTTGCCTGCGGCAGGCACCTTCACCTCGCCCTTGGTGATCTCCGTATCGTAGGCATACTGGCGCAGTCTCCACTCGATGCGCAGCTTCTCACCTGCCGGCGGGAAGACGCGGAAATCCACGGCCAGAGGCTTACCGGCGGGATAGACTCCCCCGACTTCGTTCGGGTCCTTGTCCGGGTTCACCCGCACGACGCCGATGGTCGGTGGCTTGGCCAGATCGACCGCACTCACCTTGGCCGAGGCCGAGGGCGCGACATCCTGATCCCAGCGAAATTCCCTACTGGCCAGGATCTTTCCATCCGCGTCCATCGCGCGATAGCTCAGCCAGCTTCCCTGCAGATCCCCCGTGGGGAAGGCAATGCGCTGGAGGCGGCTGGTCTCGTTCGCGGGATCATAGGAAATGGCAAGGGACTCCTCAATGACGGGAGCCGCCTGGAAAGCCGCACGGGTCTGGAAGGCAAAGTTATAGTCGCCCTTCTCCTCCAGCAAGGCATCGGCAAAGGCAAAGGCAGGCTCCTCCACGCGCAGACCGCCCGTGGCCACATTCGTCAGGAGGATGCGCCCCTGCTTGCGGCCCGTCTGCTTCTTGCCCGCATCGGCATAGACCCGGATCTGGAAGCCAAGGAAACGCAGATCGCGATCCGGCCACGCATTGCCACCCGAGCCTTCGCTCTCGTAGATGCCATGCGATGCACCACCCGCCTCCGTGACGGAAAAAGGCGGTGTACGCCATGCCGTCCAGCCATCGCCCTTCTCGCGCTTCGCGAGGGAAGGCTGTGCCTGCACGGTGTAAGTGAGTCGCTCGCCCTTCGCATCCTCGATCATCGGGCGAATGGACAGAATGGGACGAGGGTTACCCGGCACGCGGGCGTCAAAGGTGATGCGTTCCTCCTCGGTTTTCAGGTCAAGCGGCTTGACCAACTCCAGCCCGAAGCTGGCTTCGATATGCGTCCCGTGACCGACCAGCCGCTGGCTATCGACATTCACATCGTAATCAATGACGAGCACCCCACCCTCCTCCGAGAGCTTCACCGTATCACCCGGCTGGGCCGTCACGCGCCAGAGCGACGGGGGCACGGAGGGAATCGACGCTGCCTGCGACACGAGTGGAATGAGGGCAGTCGTCATGGCGAGAAAAAGGAGTGGTAGTCGGTGGCTTTTTTTCATGCAGGTAGAGAGGAAAAGAGTGTCTGGGAAGTCAGCGATTACCGGTCCACCGATCTTCCGACTTGCTGTATTTGTAAGGCTCCTTGGTCAGGAGAAAGACGTCCTTCCACTTGGAAATGTGGCCGTCGCACCATGCAATATTATTGGCACCTGCGTGAACGCCGGGGCGGAGGTTGCCATCCGCGTCCATGGTGGATTGCTTTATGGTGTAATCATTGAGAATCCCGGTGCATGTGCCGTCCAAATAAAGACCGGCTTCGGAGAGAAGGATAGTCTCCGATGGCCGATTAACAGAGGCGAGAGTTCGCCAGTTGGCAGGACTTTCTTTGTACGGTCCCAGGAAGGTATTCATGGCGAAGTTGCGAAGCTGATGGATGGTATAGGCATCCTCCGATATTTTTCCGGTACGCTTGGCTGTGAACTGGCGGTGAGACGGGCAGCGCATGTACATCCGGGTGGCTCTCCATTTTGCCAACTCGTTATTCGGATCCGCTCCCATGTAGGCGACCACGGTATTAACCCACGACTTGATCCCGTCGGTGTCCTGAATCGGCGGGAAGTAACCGCCATTGTCATTCGCATATTGCAGGATGGCCCCAGCCGTCTGGCGCATGTTGCTCGCGCAGACCACGTCCGAGCCCTTGCTCAGAAAACGGTTCGCTCCGGCAAAAACCAGCACGGCGAGGATGGCGATGATGGCCACGCTCACGAGAGTCTCGACGAGCGTGAAAGCATGGGACGAGGAAAAGCGGGTCTGGGACATGCGACTTGGGGGATCGAATCAGGGAGACATTCTGCCCTGAACTGCGAAAACTATCACCGGGAAATCGATTTGTCGCAATGGTCCATATGCCCCGCTTCTTGTCAGAATTTCCCGCTCAGTGGGAGGATTGACCGGCAGCCATCACGGGGGCAAATACCCGGCACAGAGGAAAAAACACCATCTCAAGAAACCTGATAATAAGATGATTACGCATCCATTCCATCTCAGAAAGTGGAACGCTATCAGCTAATTTCCTCTCCCTCCCTACGTCGGATTGTGACAAATGCCCAGCTATGCCATTTGGAGGTTTTTGTTTAAAAACAAACCCGATTTCGCAATTGTCCGCCCCTTTGGGTTCCGCTAAGGAGTCTCTCATTCGACGCACATCATGAGAGCCTACCCCATCCTCTACATCACCCTGGCTATCATCTGTGCGCTTTTCATCGGAGCGGGCATCTTTGGGGCGGCGAGTACCGATCAGACGCTACCGGGCGGGCAAGCGGAGGTGGTCTTCTTCGCTAGCTGGATCCCCATCAGCTCGATGATCCTCGTCACGCTCTCCCTTATCATTTGGATCGGGGCTCTCGTCCATCTGCTGACGAATAAAGCTCTTGAAGGAACGGAAAAGATCGTCTGGCTGCTGGTCGTGATCTTCCTCAATGCGTTGGGGGCGATTCTGTATTTCTTCCTCGCACCCGATCCCAGTCGGCCGAGGGCGGTCCCTCAAGGCTGAGAAGCCTCCCTTCCTTATACCGCTGCCGGGCTTGGCGGAGGCAGGATCTCGATGCCGTACTGCGGAGCCAGAGCCACGATGCGGCCAATGCCCTCGGGCGTCAGCGGCACGGGTGGCGCTGTGCGTGAGGACAGAGCCGTCCCGACGCTCTCAAAGAAATTCTCCACGCCAGCGGGTGTCGCCGTCATGATCATGATGGCATCAGTGCCGCCGGTATTTGTGTAGTGATGCGGGATGTCTCGTGCGCCGAAGATATACTCGCCCGCACGCCGCACATGCACTTCGCCGCCGCAGTAAAACGTCACCTCACCCGCCACCAGCATGAAGGCCTCATCCTCGCGATGATGGACATGCGGAGGTGTGCCGCCGCCGGGTGGCAGCGTGATTTCCATCACGGAATAGGCTCCCTGCGTGTCATTGCCATCCAGCAGAATCGTGATGCGATCTCCGGCGACTGAGGTGGTTCTTACGGGCATCGGAGTTCCCTAGCGGAAAGCCCCCCGCCGCGCAAGCGCCACCCCCTATTACATATTCACCAAGGGAGTCCGATGATGGCCGAAGGCCAGCGCCCCCCCTCCACCGATCACCACGGCAGCAGCAATGGTCGCCAATATCGGGAAAAATCCTCCCGTCACATCGTGCAACTGCTCATCGGAGAGAGCCTGAGTCGCCACGTCCGAGCAGATGGGAGCTTCGTTCACCAGAGTCTGAGTTGTATCGGTATTCATGAGAGGCATTGGTTGTTACGACTCCCATTTACCTCCCTCCCCACACCACGCCCACGGTATTGGGACGAATGGTGTGAAAACTAGGATGAGCGGTAAAAAAACACCGCCTCCCGTTTTCACCGGAGGCGGCATTGTCAGAGCAAGAGCCGATTACCTCGCCGTCCGCAATCCCCGGAAAGCCGCGACTCCGAGCGCTACAAAGAGCGCCAGGACAAGGGTCTGCGCGATGCCAAAGGGTGGCTCCGTCTGGTTGGGAGCCAGCGCCTTCAGCGCCGGGGTCTTCTGAAAGAGCTGGGCCACGAGGACGAAGAAGTTCAGGTACAGCGCCGTCAGTGCGGTGAAGAGATACACCTTATTCCAGCCGCCCGCCCGCTTCGCGCCGTAATAGGCGTATGCGGCAACGGCCAGCAGGACGAGGGAGATGGCCCCGACCGCAAAGGCCGGGGTAAATCCCTGAAACGGGAAGAAGTATCCCGTGATGCTCGTGGCCGCCGTCATCACGAGGAAGAAGGCGGTGAGCTTCGGATAATGTCTCCCCGCGATCCAGCCTCCCACGACCACGAGGCCGGAGAGCAGCCCGGAGAGGCTGATGAGGATGTGAACGAGTGTGAAGATGTCGAGGCCCATGATGTGAGGTTCCTTGACTTAGGATTTCGCGAATTCCAGCAGGTCGGCATTGAGCTGATCCTTGCTCGTATCGCCGAGGCTGTGGGTGCCGCCGGGATAGATCTTCAGTGTGGCGCCCGGCACCAGCTTGGCGGAGAGCAGAGCCGATGCGCCGATGGGCACGATCTGGTCGTCATCGCCATGGATGATGAGCGTGGGCACGTCGAACTTTTTGAGGTCTTCGGTGAAGTCGGTTTCCGAGAAGGCCTTGATGCAGTCGTAGCCATTCTTGTGCCCGCACATCATGCCCTGCAACCACCAGGACTGAATGAGTCCCTGCGATACCTTCGCGCCCGGCCGGTTGAAGCCGAAGAACGGCCCACTGGCAACATCGAGGAAGAATTGCGCGCGGTCCTTCAGATACGCCTCGCGGAAGCCGTCGAAGACCTCGATCGGCAGCCCACCAGGATTGGCTTCCGTCTTGAGCATGATCGGTGGCACCGCCCCCATCAGCACAGCCTTTGCCACCCGGCTCGTGCCGTGACGTCCGATGTAGCGGGCGACTTCGCCGCCGCCCGTGGAGTGACCGACCATCATAATGTCGCGCACATCGAGGAAATCCAGCAACTCAGCCAGATCGTCCGCATACTGGTCCATGTGATTCCCATCCCAGGGCTGGCTGGAGCGTCCATGGCCCCGCCGGTCATGCCCGATGCAGCGGTAGCCCTGCGAAGCGAGGAAAAACATCTGCGCTTCCCAGGCATCCGCGCTCAGCGGCCAGCCGTGGCTGAAGGTGACGACGGGACCGTCCTTCGGACCCCAGTCTTTATAATAGATAACAGTGCCGTCTTTGGTGGTAATGGTGCTCATGGATTTGTTTTTTCGGGGGTTATGATGCGGGAAATAACTAAAGAAGCTTGCCTGTGGCATAGTGGAGCTGCCCGTTGATCCACGCGGAAGCATCCGAGGCCAGGAAGGTGACGATATTCGCGATATCCTCGGGCTTGCCCACAGGGCCGAGCGGACTCTCCTCGCCATTGACAAAGCCGCTGGCATGCGTGCCCTCGGTGGCGATGAGGCCGGGATTCACTGAGTTCACGCGGATCTTGCGACCGGCGAGCTCGCGGGCAAAGGAGCGCGTGAGGGAGTCCACCGCACCCTTCGTCGCATTATAGACCGCAATGCCCGGAGGGGTCACGAGAGCCACCACCGAGCTGACATTCACGATCACCCCACCCTTGTCTCCAAATTCCGCCACAGCCTTCTGGGAAGCAAGGATCAGGCCAAGTACATTGAGGTCAAAGTGTTGGTGAAAAGATTCTTCCGTGATCGATCCGATCGGCGTCGGATGGTAAATCCCCGCATTATTAATGAGGATGTCCGGCGCACCGAGCGCCGCCTTGGCCTCGGCGAAGAGGAAGTCGATGTCAGCGGACTTGGCCACATTCGCCTTCACGGCGACGGCCTTGCCTCCGGCAGCCTCGATGTCCGCTACCACGCGGTCAGCGGCGTCCTTGCTGGAGGAGTAGTTCACCACGACCGACGCTCCGGCAGCGGCGAGGGATTTCGCGATACAGGCACCGATACCCTTGGAGGCTCCGGTGACGATGGCAACTTTGCCAGTAAGTGAGGATGGATTGTTGCTCATATTAGGATTTGGGTTGGGTTGATGATCAGAGGGAAAATTCCAAAGTGGCGACGGCACAGAGGATCTGTCGCAGAGCCTCCGTATTCCGCTTGCCATAGGTGGATTCAAAACGAGCCTGCGCTTCATTCCATTTCGCAGCGGCAGCCTCGCACTTGGCGCGCCCCTTGGCAGTCAGGGTCACCACCCGCGCACGCCGGTCCTGGTCGGACTCGACCAGCTTTACAAACCCATCCCGCTCCAGCGGACGCAGATTGTGCCCCAGCGTGGAACGATCCATCACAAGGATCTCCGCCAGCTCATTCATCGCAAGCTGCTGCTCAGGCCGGAAATAAACCGCCCGCAACAGCGAAATCTGCGTGATCTTCAGCCCCGTGGGCCGAACGACCGAATCATAAAACTGCGAAACATGACGCGACGCCTTGCGCAACAGCGCACAATGGCAGGGCGTGGAGATTTTTTCAGGAGTAGCCATGACGTTACGCAAAAGGGGCATATGCCCCTTTCTTAATAAGGTCAACTTAATTTCTATCAGACTTAGGATAAAACCTTGCGCGTGGAACCCACCGCTCTCCATAATTCCAAAGCGCCACCACTCACGCTCCCCCATGAACAAATTCCTCCCCATCCTCGCCCTCCTCCTCGCAACTCCCATCTTCGCCGCTGAGAAAATCTCTCAAATTCAGGTCATCGCTCGTTATGAGGGACTTGATCCGGCTTATGGCTACGTTGAGAACCTGGAATCCGGTTCCAAGCCACAGACGGACCTTACAATGCCAAGAGCCACGACCCTTTCCGACAGACGATTCGTTGTCCGAATGGCCAACGATCTCCGTGTTCCCAGTCGCCCTGAAAATGTCAGCAAAGAAATCGGCATGACCCTCGACATCACTCCCACCATCGAAGGCCGGACAATCAAAGCAAGCGGTAAGAGCAGCATTTGCGCCCTTGCATTCCCTCTCGGAAACACCCCGCCTCAAACTGTCGGCTTCAAAATCCTCGAAACCTACTTCAACCAAACTTTTCCCAACAACAAGGAAGTCGCCATCAAACTCGCCGACGACATCCCCGGCACCCTTTATCTGACCTTCACGCTTCTGAATCGTGAAGGCTTACCCGTAGAGTAATCACACACGCTTTCCCTCCCCATGAACAAGCTCCTCCCCATCCTCGCCCTCCTCCTCGCAACCCCGATCTTCGCCGCAGAAGAAGCTATTCATGTCCAAGTCGCAGCCCGCTACGAAGGGGTCGATCCAGTTTACCTCCAAGCTCATATTGACGCCCCTCAGACAAATGTGGTGCTGCCGAAGATAACAACCCGATCTGGTAAACAGGCCAGATTACGTAATGCTGGCGAATTTGTCTTCAGTGCCACTGATATTAAGTATCTCGGTGCGTCCCTTGAAGTCTCTCCGACTATCGAAGGCAACCGCATCAAAGCCATCGGCAAAAGCACCCTCTGCGCCCTCGCCTCGCCAAGAGACAAAACCTCTACTCAACTCGCCAGCTTCAAAACCCTCGACACCTACTTAAACCAAACTTTTCCCAACAACAAGGAAGTCGCCATCAAACTCGCTGATGACATCCCCGGCACGCTTTATCTGACCTTCACGCTTCTGAATCGCGAAGGCTTACCCGTAAAATAACCGCACACGTTTCCCCTCTCTATGAACAAGCTCCTACCCATGCTCGCCTTCCTCCTAGCAACTCCGATCTTCGCCGCAGAAGAAGCCACTCAGATCGAAGTCGTCACCCGCTATGAAGGTATCGATCCAGAGTATGTCCAGTTTATGAAACCACGGGACCAGGACAAATCTCAGACCCAGTTTGTACTGCCCAAGATTACAATACGGTCAGGGAAGAAAGGCGTCGTTCGGGTTGTTCGCGAACACCTGACTCACCCTGGCAAGGGCACGGATTTGGGAACGACCCTGGAAATCGAGGCGACAATTGACGGCAACCAAATCAAGGCCATTGGCTACAATAGTTTTTGCACACTGGTTTCACCGGACAAAAAGTCCGAACAGATTCAAAGCTTCCGCATCCTTGATACTTATTTCAACCAAACCTTCCCTAACAATAAGGAAGTCGCCATCAAGCTCGCCGATGACAGCCCCGGCATGCTTTATCTGACGTTTACCTTGATGAATGATAAAGGCCTGCCAGTTAAATAATCCAATTGATCCCAAGTATGAAAACACGTCTTTTCCCCGCCATCCTGCTGGCCATTAGTCTTTTCACGCATTCGGCATTCTCAGCGGAAGATGTCTCCAGTCCCTCCCTGATGCCAGGCCGCTATGTTTTGATCATGAATGACAACCTCTATCGAATTCCAGTCATCGTCAACGTCATCAAAAAAGAGGAAGATTTACTGATGTCTGTGGAAAATCCAGAATATGCCGACACGGCAATCCGTACCCAGGATGGAAACGTCATTTTTCAGTTAAGCCGTACGTTTAAAGCCCCTCAAGCCGCAAATGTTAAGGAAGACCTATTCACTTTCGCAGGAGTAAATTCAGTGTATACTTCCGGCCTTATCGAAGGATCATTCAGTTGCCTTACCATCTTCCGCAAAGGGATTAATGACAATCCAACCACCCCTAACGTGCAAAGCGGTACCTTCATGCTATTCCCTATCGATAAGAAAAACTAGCAAGCCTTCGGCCCTCGCGCTTGATGAAAGAAAACTTCAGCGTCCGTCGAGTCGGAATCGGAGTATTGTTGATATCAAGCATCGTTTTCTTTGGTCTAGGGACTAGACCAGTAGTAGGGCCGTTGAGCATGCCGCCACCGGGTTGGCCTGGAAATTTCAACGATCTGCTACGTTGGATTTCCTGCGCTCGTTTAGAGCTTGTCGCATGGGTAGGATGCGGTGGCATCCTTCTCAGTGCGATTCTGATCTTCGGCGACAATCTGGTGAGGCACCTTCTTGCAAAAGCAAAGGCTGGACGAGAATAGTGCCCTTCATCAGGTGAAGACGGCCATCTTTCGGGCCGCTTCAAAACCTCTACCCTGCGCCTAAGCATCAGTTCAGCTGACGACGCCGCCGCGTACGCTGAAGCAGAAACCCCAAGCTAAGCCCCAAAAGAGTCATGGTGGAGGGCTCGGGGATGGCGGAGGTGGCTTGGCCTCGGAACTGGAGGAGGAAGTTATCAGTCCCATTGGCCGTGCTGGTCACGACGAAGTCGTCGGCAAAGGTGGCGTGGAAGCGGGTGACGGCCAGATAGTAGGTCCCCGCGAGCAGGTTGCCGTTGATGCCCTTGGCCGGATTTGAGGTGAAGGTCTCGTCACCGACGGTATAAGTCAGCGGACCGCGCTCGGGATCGGTCTCGCCAAAGGAAAGCTGGGCGTAAAAAACCGTGCCGGCATCGGCATTGACGGCCACAAGCTCGCCGTCGCTGCTGTACAGGCCGATGGTGGTATCGACGTGATGGTTGTTCGAGGGATAGCTGTCGATATCGAGGTAGAGCCCGTTGCCGGAGGTGATGGCTCCGGTCAGGGTAAAGGAAAACCACTTCACTTCCTGCGACGTCAGCGTCACTCCGAAAGAAGTGCTAGGCGTTTGATAATCCACCTGCTCATCCGTCGTGAGATTGCCCAAGTCGATGGCAATGGGAGCAGCCACAGCCTGAGTCACGAGCCAGCTCGCACCGAGGACGATCACCGCTTGGCGGCAAAGGCGGGCGGACAAACCGGAAACACGGCTAGCGGCAAGATCCAGCCCACAGGGGATATTCATGGCCGCATAAGCTCACCCCCCGAGCAGCACGTCAATACGAATGCGTAGGGTTGCGCACCGGGAACCCTTTGCAGAAAGGAAGACTCGACGCGCGGGGCGGTCTCGTTTTTATCCTCCCGGATGAACCGCATTGATCGTCTCGTCGCCATGGTGATGCTCCTGCAGAGCCGTCGCGTCGTCACGGCAGAGACGATTGCGGAGCACTTTGAAACGAGCGTGCGCACGGTGTACCGGGACATCTCCGCACTGGGCGAGGCCGGGGTGCCGATCGTCGCCGAGGCGGGCATCGGATACAGTCTGGCACGCGGCTATCACATGCCGCCCATCATGTTCACGGAAGAGGAAGCCGCCGCCCTGATGATCGCGGCGGAGATAACAGAACAGGTCGCGGATGATTCCCTCAAAAAATCCCTCGGCAGCGCTCTGCTGAAGGCCCGCTCCGTCCTCTCGGCGGATCGTCGCGACTATGTGACACGGCTGGAAAAGGGCCTCGGCGTGCGTCTGAGCCGGAATTCCCAGCCCACACCCGAGCTGATGGCCATTCAGGAAGCCGTCGTGCGGCGGCGCTGCCTGCGCGTGAACTACAATGCCGGACGCCGCGGCGAGATCACCGAGCGCATCCTCGAGCCCCTCGCCGTGCTCTTCTACTCGCAGCAATGGCACATCGTCGCATGGTGTCGCCTGCGGCAGGCTCTGCGCGATTTCCGACTGGACCGCATGGAGGGCTGCGAGATCCTCTCCGAGGTCTTCGAGGGGCATCTGGATTTTTCGCTGGAGGACTTCATCAGCCGTGAATGCGAGGCCGCCGAGCGCAGTCCCGCCATCATCGATGTCGCTCCCGATGCGCTCGACTGGTTCCGCTCACAGGCCCCTTCCCCCGCCGTGCGGGAAGAGACACTCCCCGATGGCTGGCTCCGCATCGAGATCCTCGCCTATGCCCCGCAGTACCTCGCACACTGGCTCATGAGTTTCGGCACGCGCGTCCGGGTGGAATATCCCCCCGCCCTGCGCGACCAGATCCAGTCCGAGGCCCGTGCTATCCTCGCGCACTACGAGTCTTAAAAAAGATTTTTTCCTCCTGACATAGGGTTGTCAGTAGCCCGTGTTTTCATGGCGTCGTGCCTGCGGAAAAGCTGCGGGCGATCCAACACACCTACTCTATGAAAACAAACGCCATCAACTGGTTCGAAATCTTCACCTCCGACTTCCCCCGTGCCAAGGCCTTCTACGAAGCCATCCTCCAGCGTCCCCTCCCCGAGATCGACAGCAGTTGCGGCGCAAAGATGGCCCTCTTTGCCGAGGGCGGCGAAAACAGCGGCACCGGCGGAGCCCTCACGAAGATGGACAACTCCAATCCCGGCCCCGGCGGCACCGTCGTCTATCTCGATGTCGAGGGCGACCTCGACGGAGTCCTCGATCGTGTCCCTGCCGCCGGTGGCAGGGTCGTGCAACCACGCCTCGCCATCCCTCCCCACGGCTTCATCGGTCTCATCGAGGATAACGAGGGAAATATTGTCGGCCTCCACAGCATGATCTGAGGCGTAACCTCTGCCAGACCGACTCGCGCAAACACCCAGCCGGGCCGGTCTGGCACACCCAAAGTCCTACTTATGAATGCACAAGACCTCATCGAGAGCCTGGCCCGGCATTTCAATACCCGCGACGAGGACAATCTCGCCGCCATTTTCACCGACTCCGCCGTCGTACACGATGGCGGGCAGGAATATCGCGGCACCTCCGCCATTCGCCGCTGGATCCGCTCCACCATCACCCGCTATGCCGTGCAGTTCCGTATCCTCACAGTCTCGGGCCAGGATCAGAGCTGGCTCTTTGACGCCGAAGTCTCGGGCACCTTTGAGGGCAGCCCCGTCCTCCTGGAGCACAGCCTCATCCTGGAGGGAGGAAAGATCCTCCGCTTGGATATATAGACAACGAAAACCTCAAGCAATTTCCTGAAGCGATGGCGATTGCTTATCACCGGGGTTTTGGCTACTGGGAGGTTAATTTCCGAACACTAAAGCCTATATGCTGCGCACGCCCATCCCCCGATGGATAGCAGGAGCGATCCTGATCACCGGTGCAACCCTCTTCCTCGCTCCCGACACGAGCCAGGCGCAGACACCGCTGACCATCACGGTGAGCCAGGGCGGCACCACCTTGCAGGACGCCATCCATCAGGCTAATACCTACACGCAGGGCCCCGTCACCATCAGCATCGCGGCGGATACCTTCACGGACAAAAAGATCACCCTCACCCGCCAGATGATCATCGGTCTGAATCAGGCCAATACCGACGGCGGAGATCCCAACTACGTCGGCCTCACCATCGAGGGCAACGGTGCCACCATCGACATGGATCACAAGGACCGAGCCTTCTTTGTGGCCTCAGGCACCGTCACCATCAAGGAACTTCACATCGACAATGGCAGGGCGCAGGGTGGCAACACCACGGCGACGGGAGGTGCGGGCGCAGGATTGGGGGGCGCCATTTTTGTGGCCAATCCCAGCACCATCCTGTCCCAAAATTCTACGGCTGGAGCCTCCTCTCCGAATCTCGTCCTGCCCGCCTCTCTTACTCTCGTCAATGTGGGATTTCACAACAACCGGGCCATCGGAGGAACAGCGCTGGGTGGAACCGAAGAAACAGGGGCTTACGGCGGCGGCGGCGGCATGGGAGGTCACGGAGGCAATGGCTTTACTACGGTGGTGACCGATGTCGCCGGACACCCCATCCATCCAGAATACTCCGGCGGTGGAGGCGGCGGAGGCTTCGGAGTTGGTGCAGACGGAGGGGATGCGTACTTCGGCCCCAAGCCTCCGACAGTTAATGGCAAAGACGGCGCTTTTGACCTACCATTTACCACAGGGTCGAGTACTGCGGGATCGGGCAGTTCTGGAGGATCGGGCACCTCTGGAGGATCGGGAGGCACAAATGGCGGCGGCGGCGGCGGAGCTGAATCCGGGTCAACTGCCTATTATGCCGGAGGCGGTGGTGGCATTGGAGGTGAGGCTAATACCGACACCACAGGCGCGGACGGCGGTTTTGGTGGCGGCGGCAGCGGTGCGCCTGCCAACAATGCCGGTAATGGTGGCTTCGGCGGCGGCGGCGGCGACGGAGGAGACGACGGTGGGGGAAATGGAGGCTTCGGAGGGGGAGCAGGAAGCTCGGGTAACGGCGGTTTCGGCGGTGGTACCGGAGGCGGTGGCGGAGCCGGATTGGGCGGAGCCCTTTTCGTTATGGACGGCGCCACGCTGAAAATCGTTCAGGACAATTCCGCCAACAGAGGAGACGCGACATTTGCCAATAACCAGATCGTGGCGGGAGTGACAACAAACGGGGCCGGCACAAATGGCTCCGCCTACGGCGCCGATATCTTCCTCGGGAGCGACATCACTCTGGAGGTCCATCAACAACTCGTCCTGAACAGCCTCGGCGGCGCGGGCAACATCTCTGATCCAAATGTCTTCGCCGACCCGAATGCCGATGGCGGCATCACCAAGACCGGGGACGGCACCCTCATCCTCGTCGGAACCAGTTACTACACGGGAGCAACCATTGTTCAGAAAGGCTCACTCATCTTAAACACCCTCACCTCCACGCAAGGCTACGCCTCCGAAACAGGCACCTCCCAGATCATCGTGGGGCAGAATCCCGGCGACAACGCCACCTTCCAACTCGCAAATAACAATATCCTCCGTCTCGGCGGCTTCTCGGCGGATACCGACGTCCCCATCCAGCTCGCGCAGAGTGCAGGCTCGACCGGCACCTTTATCATCGGCAATGGCACCGGTACCTTCGGCGCCGATCTCGGAGCCCGCTTCATCAATGGCGGCAGCGGCCGGGCAACCCTGGAGTTCCAGCAGCAGTACGCCTACGGAGCGAATACCGCGAATACGGTCTATAACTTCTACACCACCATCACGGGCTCGACGAATGTCGTGCAGAATGGCCTCGGCACCACGCGTCTCCAGCCTCTCTTCATCCCCACGGGCGAGACTCAGGCCATGAATACCTATACCGGGGGCACCTTCATCAAGCAGGGCACCCTGCAAATCGGCAGCGCCCTCGCCCTGCCCACTACCACGGATGTCTATGTCGAGGGCGGCACCTTCGATATCTACGGTCAGACCCTCACCATTGATGAACTTCACCTCACCAGCGGCAGCATCATCAATAGCGTGAGCGGCGTCCTCGCCCAATCCCTCACGCCCACCCAGACCACCACAGCCTCGGGCACTATCTCCGTCGCCCTCTCCGGCTCGGGAGGACTCACCCAGAATGGCTCGGGCACGACCACGATCACCAGCATCAGCGACTACACCGGCCCCACCACCGTACAGGCAGGCACCTTGCTCATCAATGGCCTAGGAAGACTGGTCAACAGCGATGTCACCGTGAAGCGCGGGGCCACCCTCGGCGGCGACGGTGAGGTGTCAAATGCCGTGACCATCGAGCAGGGCGGCATCCTCTCGCTCTCCGCGACCTCGTTCCAAAATCCCGGCGACTTCATCCTCGGATCACTCGATCTGGATACAGGCTCCCGAACGATTTTCCAGCTCCTGACGGCACCCTCCAGTTCCTCCGCCTCAGCCTTTGCCGGAAATCTGAATCTCGACAATGGATTCCTCTTCGACCTGAACACGAACGCCTCCTTCACCACCGGCCGCTACAATCTCATGGCCTACAACACCCTCACCGGAAACCCCGGGTCGGTCGTCTTCGGCATTGCTCCCGCAGGCTTCAACCTCAGCCTCTCCACTTCCGGAGGCGTCCTCCTCCTGAATGCAGACTATACCGGCCTGCAATTCTGGAATGGCTCTCACACCACCCCGAATCAAACCGTCAATGGCGGCAGCGGCGTGTGGAATACCACCTCGACGAACTGGACGGACGCCGAGGGCAACACAGCCCAGCCATGGAGCAATCTCACCGCCGTCTTCGCCGGCACAGCGGGGGATGTCCACCTCACAGGGCCGATCTCCATCGCCGGCATGCATTTTGCCACCACGGGCTACCGCCTCTACACGCTGGTGGGGGAAGGCGGCGAGTTGCAGGTCACTTCGCCCGACTCCGAGATCCGCGTCGGCAATGGCCTCTCCGCCACCCTCGCTGTCGGACTCACCGGCACGGGCAGCGTGAAGCTCACCGGCGGCGGCACTCTCATCACCACCGGCGACAACACCTTTACCGGTCCCCTCACCGTTCTCGCAGGCACCATGCAGATCGGCGACGGCGGCAGCACGGGCAGCCTCACCGCCGACATCGTCAACGAATCCGCCGTCGTATTTGACTACGCCAGCACCGTGGCCGCCAGCTATGCCGGGGATATCAGCGGCTCGGGCAACGTCTCTCTGAAATCCGGCACCCTGCGCCTCACCGGAGACAGCACCTACACCGGTGCCACCTCGATCCTCGCAGGCAAGCTCCTCGTCAATGGCTCCCTGGGTGCCACCGCCGTCACCGCCTATCGCAACCATACCCTCGGCGGCAGCGGCTCCATCGCAGGCACTGTCCAGATAGAGACGGACGCCTTCCTCACGCCGGGAGATGCCGTGGGCAAAATCACAGTCGGTGAGCTTTTCCTCGCAACCGCCTCACGCACAGTCTTCGAACTCAACTCCCCCTCCGGCACGCCGGGCGTGGACAGCGACCTCATCGACGTCCATGCCGATATCGACCATCTCGGCTCGACGGGAGACCTCAATATCGTCAACGACGCCATCTTCCAACTCGCAACGGGTGCTGCCTTCAGCAATGGCACCTACCGTCTTTTCAATTACGAAGGCGCTCTCAATGGCGACCTCGACCGCGTCATCCTCACCCAGGCTCCCGTGGGATACAATCTCACCCTCCAGTCCACCGCCACGGAGGTAAATCTCGTGGTGGATGATGTGGGCCTGCAATTCTGGAACGGCTCCGTGACATCCCCCGACGGCACCGTGCACGGCGGCGATGGATCATGGAATACGACGCTCACGAACTGGACGGACTCCACCGGCAACGATGACTTCACCTGGAGCGATCTCACCGCCGTCTTCATCGGCGCCGCAGGCGACGTGCATGTGGAGGATCACATTTCCATCGAGGGCCTGCACTTCGGCACCGATGGCTACCGCCTCTACTCCCTCGCAGGCGAGGATACCTCGCTGGACATCGAGGGCCGCACGGAAGTACGCATCTCACCCGATGTCACCGCCACCCTCTCCGTCCAGGTCCGCGGAGATGGCGGTCTGCTCCTCACCGGAGAAGGCAAGCTGGTCCTCAGCGGGGACAACACCTTCACCGGCGGAGCCTTCATCGCCGAGGGCACACTCCAGATCGGCGAGGGCGGCACCTCCGGCAATATCCGCGGCGACATCCAGAACTACGGTACCCTCGCCTTTGATTTCGGCCCCACCGCGAGCTTCACCTACGCCGATGCCATTCGCGGCAGTGGAGATGTCGTCAATCTCGACTCCGGCACCGTCAATCTCACCGGAAACCAGAATACCTACTCCGGCCGCACGATCATCGCCGCAGGCACCCTCGCCTCGGGAAATCTGGTGAACTCCCCGGTCTTCCTTCAGAGCCCCGGAGCCTTCAGTCCCGGCGGCACCTCCGCCCAGCAGATCACCGTCGGCGCACTGACTCTCCAGGGCGGCAAGCTGCTCTTTAATATCGGCTCGAGCGGTACGGACTCGATCACCACCGCTGCCGGAGGCACCACGCTCCAGGCTCCGACAGAGTTTGTTTTCGATAGCTCCGGCCTCACCAATGGCCAGCTCTACCCGCTCCTCTTCGGCCTCGCTCCCGGCTTTGACATCAGCCAACTCAGCCTCAGCGGACTCGGAGCCTACGGGGCCTTCCTGCCAAATACCGATGGCACCGCCCTCTACCTCACGGTCTATACCGGCGGCCTCCTCGCCGGCCCCATCATCCAGAATACCTTCCCCGTCGGCACCCCCGTCGTCGCCAACTTCCTCGTGCAGGGAGCCGTCACGACGGACACCCCGGCGCAGAATAACACCATCAACAGCCTCACCTTTGCCGACGGCAGCAGCCTGCAGATCTTCAATGATCTCATCGTCACCAGCGGCGGACTCATTGTACCCACCGGATCGACCACCATCACCGGGGCGAATCTCGTGACCCCCGGCAACCTCACCAAACTCGGCACCGGCACGCTGAATCTCTCGGCCACAGCCCTCGTCTCTGGCACCGCCTCGATCCAGGAAGGCTCCTTCCTCGTCAATGGCGCGCTCTTTGCGAATCAGGGCCTCATCGTCTCGCCCGGCGCGACCCTGGGTGGCGGAGGCTTGATCGTGGGCAACGTCTTGAACAACGGCATCCTCTCCCCCGGCAACTCCCCCGGCACCCTCTTCATCTCGGGCGATCTCACCATGGGCTCCGGCAGCACGACCCTGCTGGAGATCGAGAGCACCAGCGTCTTTGACCAGATCATCGTCGATGGCACAGCCACCCTCGGCGGCACGCTGGACGTCACCCCCTACGCAGGCAACGAATTCGCCTACGGCCAGCTCTTCCCCTTCCTGAGTGCGGACGAGGTGGCGGGCAGCTTTGCCACGATCACGATGCCCGAGGACTTCCGTGGCCGCATCCTCGTGGATGATGGCACGGTCTCCCTGCTCGTCGCCCCATCGAGCTACACCCAGGTGGCCGAGACCCAGAATCAGCGCAACGTCGCCGCCGCCCTCGATGGCTACATCCCGTCCACCAGTGGCGACCGCCTCGCGGTCAGCACCGCACTCGACTTCCTCACCGGGGAGCAGTACCCCGCCGCCTTTGACCAGATCAGCCCGGCCTTTTACCAGACCCTCACCAGCACCACCATCGAGCAGTACAACTCGCAGGGCCAATTCCTCCAGCAGCGCTTCGGCTCGGTCGCGCTCGGTCGCCAGGCGGGCTTCGCCGCCTATGGCATCGCCGCTCCCGTCGTCGAGGACTCCGGCAGTAAGAATGTGAAGGACGGCAAGGACATCCTCGCCATCACCCCGGACAACAAATGGGGCGTCTGGACTCTCGGCAATGGCATCTTCGCCCGCGGCAGTCTCGCCAGCGTGCCAAACTACCGCTTCAGCAGTGGCGGCGTGATGGTCGGCGGGGACTACGATTGGGGCGGCTCGCTCGTCACGGGTCTCTTCACGGGCTACCAAGGCACGGCCTCGCGCTTTGCTAATGGCGGATTCTCCACCATCAATGCCGTGCGCTTCGGAGCCTACGCCACCTACTCAAACAATGGCTTCTACGCCAATACCATCGTCGGCGGCGGTTACTCGGCCTATGACGTGAAGCGCCCGATCCAGTTTGGCTCCATCGACCGCTCGGCCCGCAGCGCACCGGTCGGCGCTGAGTTCACCAGTCAACTGATCACCGGCTACGACTGGCGCGTCGGCGGCTTCACCTTTGGCCCCGAGATCTCCGCCCAATACACCTACGCTGGAGTCGGCGGCTTCGGTGAGGAAGGAGCGGACAGTCTCGACCTCCGCCTCGGCCAGCAAAATGCCAACAGCCTCCGCATGTCCCTCGGTGCCCGGGTCGCCTACACCTGGCTCGTCACGGACAAGATCGCCATCATCCCGGAGTTCCGCATGAAATGGCAGCACGAGTTCCTTATGAACCCCACGGCCTTCAGCTCCGCTCTGGATGGAGGATCAGGCCCGGGCTTTGACTACACCACGACCGCTCCCGCACGCGATGCCGTCTTCGCCGGAGCCGGGGTGACCGTGCAGGTCGGGGATCGGTGGAATGCCAGCTTCTACTACAATGCCGACTTCAGCCGCAGCGATTTCAATAGCCAGATGATCTCCGGCGGACTCGGCATCAGCTTCTAGGCTTCGAAAAAAAGGGCGGAGGCACAAGCTTTGCCCCCGCCCTTGGAAAATGCGTTCGCTCAGACGAGCGAGGGTTTATTTATCCTCTGCCGGAGCAGCGGGCGTCTCGGCGTTTTGCCGGATCTGGAACTCCCCGACGAGCTGCTTGGCTACAGGATTTGACACCGCGAGCTGGAGCAGATCCTTGCTCACCGCGCCGAGCACCGTATCGATCTGCGAGATCTGCTTCTCCTTTTCGGAAAGCGTTTTGATATTCTGCTCGATCTGCGACCGTTGTTCGAAGGCCTGACTCAATGAGGATGCCTGGAGCGCGATCAGCGTGACAAAGAGGATCGTGAGAGGCCAGAAAGCGGAAAAAGTCGGTTTCATGGATTAGCGCTTGGCTTTCGTAGGGGTGGCTTCAGGGGTGGGAGTCGGTGCGGCAGGAGCTGGCGCAGGAGATGTCTCCGGAGCTTTCTCGCGCACCTGCAAGCCGTACTTGCCGAGGAAGGCCCGCATCTCCTCATCCGCGTGTCCGAGCGTCACCGCACGCTGGATGATCTGCTCCAGGATGCGTTGCTGCACGCGAGCCTTCTCCATCTTTGCCTGCAACTCGACTTGCGTCTTCGCCAGCGCGGCATTCGCCTTTCCGGCAGCCACGCCCCAGGTAGCCATGCCCGCAAATGCCACGGCCAGACAGAGGGTGATAAAAAATGGAATCGGATTCATAAAGTATTCAACTGAAGTCTCCGGGCCTCACCACACCGGAGCGTGACCAAGAGGACCGCAGAAGCCGACATATGAGCCAAGAGCACGACGCTTGGCAATCCAATATCATAGCCTCGACGCCCCGGAAAAAGAGCCTCTTGCCACAGTCTTGAGGTCCAGCCAATATGTCAGGAATTTCGCTCCAAGTATCCCTCTTTCACGATCCGCTCCGCCATGTTTGCCTTACCACGCTTAGCAAATCGGTTCCTCCTCCCTCTCGGCTTCATCGCCATGTTCAGCCTGATCGGGACAGCCACCGCACAGCAACCATCCCCTTCACCCTCACCCTCACCATCTTCATCCCCTGCCCCGACCTGGCCTCTCCCTCCCGCAGCGCATTTCATTGACCTCCTTCCAAACCCGCCCCGACCGGGTTCCTTCCGCGATCGCATGGACTACCGCGACGCCCTCGCCTGGCAAAAGCAGGTCACACCACAAAATCGCGCCAGCATCCAGGAGACCTACAACTTCGATGTCTTCTACTTCTCCCGCCTCTTCGGGCCTCGGTTCACGGCGCAGAACTACCCCCTCACCGCACGTTTCTTTAGCAAACTCTCCGCCACCGCGAATGCCATGGTCTCCCAGCTCAAGAACCACTACAAGCGACCCCGTCCCTTTGTCACCCACCCGGCGATCCACCTCCTGGTGCCGAACGAGCCCGGCTACTCCTACCCCAGCGGCCACACCACGCGCAGTCGGCTTAGCGCCATGGTCCTGGCCGAGTTGATCCCCTCCGCCAGTCGCGAGATTATGCGCACGGCCGAGGTCGTCGCCACGGACCGCATCCTTGCTGGGGAACACTACCAGACCGATGTGGAAGCCGGGCGCCACCTGGCCAAGCTCATCTTCCGTTCCCTGAATGCAGATCCCTCTTTCCGCCACGATCTGGAGACGCTGAAGGCCTCCTCCGAATGGACCCCCTCCCCCTCCCTTCACCCACAGCAACGCGAACCCATCCTTTGATCCCTCCGGCAACGAAGACACAAATACACCCACATCCCCGATGAGCACACTCACCACCATCAACCCCTACCTCGGCTTCAACGGCAACTGCGCGGAAGCTTTCAAATTCTACGCCGAGGTCCTTGGCGGCGAACTCATGCTCCTTACTTACGCACAGACTCCCATGGCCGAGGACTTCCCGCCCGAGATGGGAGAGCGTATCATTCACGCCTGCCTCAGCAACGGTGCCCAGCTCCTCATGGGCGGCGACGCTCCCCCGGAGCACGTTTGCAAGGCGGAAGGCATCACCATCAATCTCGGCTACACCGACATCGCCGAGGCCGAGCGCGTCTTCAATGCTCTCTCAGAGGGCGGCCAAGTCGGCATGCCCCTGGAAAAAACCTTCTGGGCCGACCGCTTCGGCATGGTCACCGACCGCTTCGGCATCCCTTGGATGATCAACTGCAACTGCACCAAGGAATAAGTCGATCCCGTAATCACTTCTCCGTCACCTCGACGGAGAAGTATCGGGTTAATCAAACGTCACGATCTCCGTGGGCAACATCCGGTTCAGCGGCATGGGCTCACGATCAAAGATCATCTCGAGAAAAGTCGTGGTCCGCGGATAGAAGAGGGAAAACTTCTCCCCCTCGACTTTCCAGTCCAGAAGCCCGCTGATATCGAGACTCGCCTCAGTCAGCCCTTTGATACTCGGCGTCCAGCTTGGCAGACCATCGGGCTGCTCATAGCCGGTATACGCCACATAATGAGTATTTGTGGCGAGCACCACTTTCAGCCAGAGATTATTAAATCGCTCAGGCTTGATCTTCTTGAGGTCCAGATGGAAACAGCGATAGCTGGAGTCCTTGGAATAGGCAGCCACGTCTTTGTCAAAGCCACTGACCTCCTTGAAAGACTCACCGATTTTCGTGAAGAGCTTGATGGCGTAGTCGGATATGCCATATCCCCGTTCATCCACCGCATGGGTGATGATTTGTTGGTATTGTGGTTTGTCCCCCTCGCTGGTCCACCACGCCTTGGCAGCTCTTTCATGCCACTCCGTGAATGTTGTCCACGAAGTGATCGCCAGCGCCTCACAGACGAGATCGATCAGAGGTGCATCCGGTCTGTCCATGATGCTGCCATGATCGGCCCCGCGCACCGGGACCACCGGACTATCCTCGTGTGTCCAGGGTGCGATGGTTATGCGTTTGGCCAGGGGTTTTTTCTGGCGCTTGCCAAAATCCAGCACGATTTTGCGCGTATTAAGCGAGGCCCCTGCAATGCGAACGACTCCGTCCGACCCCGGACCGGCCAGATGATTGCTGATAAAGCCCGTCTTATCACCGCAGAAGGCAAAAACATAAGGCGTCTCGCCATCTTTGCCGAAATGCTGGAGATCCCCGAAAAGGTCCAGATCAGAGAGATTCCAGACGTAGGAACTGCCAAGTTCCAGAGCATCCAGCACACCCACGCCAGCCTCCAGGAAGTCGGGACCAAGGAGCTTTTTCCCCTTGATGATGGCTCCCATGACTCCCCGCCCCTTTTTGGCGACAGGAGAGCCAAAGGTCGCCGGAGCCAGAGCCACGAGCCGCTTCAGACGGTGGATGCGTTCCGTACTGCAAGCCAGCCACTCCCGGATCACCAGCATCCCCGTGGAATGAACGATCGCATCAAAAGGCTCATCCGGCGAGAGCCCGGCGTGTGTCCGCAAAGCCCGGTCAAATCCCTCGGCAATATCGGGAATATTGATTTCATTCACCAGAGACTGCCAAGTCACAATGTGATTATTCGCAAAGCCCCGACTCTTAAGAATAGATTTCCAATTCTCAAATGCCCGACCTTCGGCAGAGTAACCGTGAATGAGGATGATAGGATTTGGCATGAACGGAAAGGTTGAGAGTAGGGAATGTTACTGATTCAGGCCACTGGCCGGCTATTTTAAGCCTGCTCGATGCGGCGCACGATACTGGCGATCTGTGGACCCCAGTCGGGATCGGTGGAGTAGTAGCGGTTCATGCCATAGCCCGCTGATCCGTAGCCCGCACCGACACAGGGGGCGGTGTGGTAGTATTTGGCGCCGGAGGTGAGATAGAGGGAATTGATGCGGCCGAGGACAAAGTCGATGCAATCCTCGCGGGAAGGGAATTTCCCGGCAGATTCGTAAGGCGAATCATCGAAGGCTCCCCAGCCGAAGAGGTTGTTCTTTTCCTTGTAGATCTTCGCCGTGCCCCACCCTGTCTCCAGGATGGCGTGAGCCACGATATAGGCGGCATGGATTCCATATTTCTCCGAGGCGGCCATGACGGCCGTACCGATGCCTTGGAGAGAGCGATTCTTGACAGGCTGCTTGGCGAAGAATTCATCGATACTCTTCGCCGTCACGGGCGAGACCGTCGTTTTCAGATTCGTTGTCTCCAGAAACCGGCCCCCAGACGCCGCCTCACCAGTCGTAGGCTTGACGGAGGCGGGCATGGCAATGGCCGGAGGGATGGCAGGTAGCGGCGCGGGTGGTGTGCCAAAGATTTCGTTATCCGCATTGTCCAGCAGCACATAGGGAATGACCACGTCATCCCAATCGTCTCCATGATACCGCTTGGCCAAGTCCTCCGCCAGGGAGATAAAACTCCCCCATTGCTCGGGAGGTATAGTCTGGCAGCCGATACTGGATGTACCATTGATTCCCCCACGATGGATATTGATGCCAAAGTCGGAGCCCGTGTCTTCGTAGGGGGGATTCCCATCACGGATCACGGTCACAGGTCCCAACCGCTGGCACAGCGCACGGTACTCGCCTTTGTGAAAATCAAACTTGTGGGCGTAGTAAAGTCCGGGCTTCAGCACGGCAACACCTTTCGTCGACTCCTTGAATCCATAGCCCTTCCGATAAATGGCTGGGTCGGTATTGCCGTTGTAAGCCACCGAGGCATGAGGGGAATCGATGAAGATGGCATCATCATAGATACCTCGATCATTCACTTCCTCTTCTCCCATCGTGTCTCGGAAATATCCACGGATGCCGATTACGATGAACGGGTGGTGCTCCCGCTCGATTTGATAATGCTTGGCGACAGCGCTCAGAAGCTGCTCACGAGTAGCCTTGGGCCGTCCTGGCGGTACAGTTGGCATATGCGGGGGTGTGGGATTTTATGGTTTTAGGATAAGGAGCCGCATCGAGAACCCCTCGATCAAGAAAACACTCATCTCTTTCGGCACCCATTTGATGACAAATCCACTGCGCTATAGATTAAAAAACAAAGTGTCCAGATTAAGTTAGCAACAACACTTTAAAGGCAACCCCATTAAAAATATTTCAATTCGTAACCACCTATCCGCATCCTTTTTACAGAAGATATATTAAAAAAATAAAATAATAATAAGTTATGGGAAGTTACCCCATGAGTCCCCCCTCAATACACAGACAACCACTTGCATTAGTCACACGACTCCACCTTGGCATATATCACAAATCACTCCCGCGCAGTGCCGACTGACATCCTCGTTCCACCTTTTCTATCGTGCGAAATAGGGACGAAGATTTGAACGTCCATTTTTTCGTCCCCTGCATTTTCATCCCTCAGATATTGCTAAGTCTTTTTGAAACTTAATCTTAGCCACACCACCCCTCGCTGGCACGAGGCCTGCGTGTATGAGGTCCAACCGACCACACACCATGAAACTCAAGACCATCCTCTCACGCCATGCCGCCTCCCGACTGGAGCACCAGGCCCGCATTCTCCGCCGCGCCCTGCGTGACCACCATCGCCGGGAACTCATGACTATCAACGCCATCGAGAAGCGCGCTCGCGGACTCCGTCTCTATGCCGCATGGCAGCGGAAGCTCCCTGCCGCGACACCACCCCGCGACGCTTGGACATGGCAGGCTGCGGAAGGTCGCTCGCTGGACACTGCATCGGTGGCTTGAAAGTTGCTCGCCTTTCATGAACGATATCTCCACACCATCCCGTATGGACACCACACCTCCGCTCCGACCGGCAGCGTTGTTTGCCCGGTTGGCGATCATCGGGATCATCCTCGGGTCCGTGGCTGGACTCTTTGCTTTCGTGGGGGGCTGGCTTTCCCCCTGGCAACTCACCCCGTCGCGCTTCATCGATACTTTTGAGCAGATCAATGGCCCTCACCCCGGCTTCCGGCGCAACCATGCCA
>Ga0351882_1043_pt1 | contig 44140 bp, 40 predicted proteins | sample BONcelFGM3001F13_FD_206762 | JGI IMG/M metagenome (GOLD analysis project Ga0351882, IMG submission 206762) | Enriched cells from coal bed in the Powder River Basin, Montana, United States - BONCAT cells FGM rep3 HSBNCT.FGM.300.1.F13 ... | reverse complement strand
ACTTCGCTCTCTCCAATCTTGGTGCCGTACAGATCGAGGGAGGCAAGCTCGCCGCCGCCGAAGTCGCCCTCGCCAAGGCCATCGAGATCAGCCCGAATGACTCTTTTGCCCACACCTATCTGGGAATTGCCCGCAGCCGACAGGCCCGCTTCCCCGAGGCACTCGAAGCTCTCAAGAAGGCCGTGGAACTGAACAACACGGATGCCGTCGCCTACAACTACATGGGCATCTGCTATGGACAGCAAGGCGACCCCCAGGCCGCCGAAGGTGAGTTCAAGAAAGCCATCGAGATCAATCCCGACTACGCGATGGCTCATTTCAATCTCGCCGTCCTCTACGCGACCACCAAGCCACCCTCCATCGAGCTGGCCAAGCAACACTACGAGCGGGCAACCGAGTTGGGTGCTCCTCCGGATGTTTCGTTGGAGAGACTGATCCAATAGACGCTGCCTGCGACCTCTGGCGTCGCAGCAGATTTTGTCTCGACCGTTTAGCCCTGCCCTGTAATTTTTTTCTATTCTCCATTTTCACTTCAGAGCCTTTTGCCCTCGCAAGGCTCACTATTTGCCAAAGTCATGAAACACCGTCTCGAACGCGTCTGCGAAATCCTTAAAAGAGAGCTCGGTACCATCATCATTCGCGAGATCTCGTTCCCAGTTCCCCTGGTCACGGTCTCGGCCGTTGATATCACTCCCGACCTCCGGCAGGGCCATGTACACGTGACGGCCATCGGCACGGAAAAGCAACAAGCGGACGTCATCTCCATTCTTCAAAAAAATCGCGTCCTCTTACAGAGCGAGCTCTCGAAGCGAGTCGTTCTCAAGAACACCCCTCACCTTCACTTCCGTATCGATACTTCCCTCGAGCGTGGTTCGAGAGTCCTCAACATTCTCGACGACCTCGATAGGGAAGGAAAATGAATTGCTCGTTTGCCGACATCTCCGCGGCCATTGACGCTGCGGACAAGATCCTCGTCACCTCGCACATGCGACCGGATGGGGACGCCCTGGGCTCGGTGGTGGCTTTTGCCCTGCCCTTGATTGCCAGAGGCAAGGATGTCCAAATCTGGAACGAGGACGGTGCACTCAGCAAATTTCAATATCTGCCGAAGCAGGAGCTTGTGACAAAGCCGCCGACCGATCCTGTGGACTTCGATCTCGTTATTTCCCTCGATAGCTCGGGGCTGAAACGTCTGGGCACGGTCACGGCTTCTCTGGGAAAAGTCGGTCGATGGATCAATATTGACCATCATGTCAGTAATGAGGTCTTCGGCGATCTGAACTACATCGACCCGACCGCTCCTGCGACGGGCCAGATCGTTTTCGAATATTTCCAAGCCTGCGGTGAACCGCTCACGACTGAGATCGCGGAGAATCTCTTTGTCGCCATCTCGACCGATACCGGCTCCTTCCAGTACGCCGGTACGAATGCGCGCACCTTCTTTGCCGCCAGTGAACTGGTCAAGGCCGGGGTCCGCGTGGAGGAACTCTCCCGGAATATCTACGAGAGCATGCCGCGTCGCCGCCTGGAGTTGATGCGCCATGCATTGAACTCCGCGAAATTTTTGTGTGAGGACCGCCTCGCCACCTTCAGCCTACCGCTGGAGACCATCCACGCTCTCGGTCTCCAGCCCGAGGATAATGAAGGCATCATCGACCATCTCCGCTCCATCGAAGGAGTCGTCGCTGCGGTATTTTTTGAAGAACTTCCGGAAGGAAAAGTGCGCGTGAGCGCCCGGTCAAAAGACCCTCGTGTCAATGTGTGCACGATTTGCGCGGCCTTTGGCGGCGGAGGGCATCCTCTTGCGTCCGGAGCCAGAGTGCGGGGCACCCTGGCTGAAGTGGAAACGAAATTTTGTGAAGCAGTCTGCAATGAAATCAGGAACAGAAATTGACGGCGTCCTCCTCGTAGATAAAGCGCCAGGAATGACATCCCACGATGTCGTCGCCATCACGCGAAGAGCACTGAACACCAAGAAGGTCGGCCATTGCGGCACCCTTGATCCGCTGGCCACCGGCCTGTTGATCATCACGGTCGGTCGCGGCACGAAGATTCAGGATCTCTTGATGAGCGAAGATAAGGAATACATCGGAACTCTCCGCCTCGGCGAGACGACCTCGAGTCAGGACGCGGATGGGGAAATCCTTGAGACTAAGCCCGTGGATGATTTTTCCGTGGAAGCCGTGGAGCGGGCCTTTGCGAAGTTCAAAGGGGACTTCTACCAGACTCCCCCCATGGTCAGTGCGATCAAGAAGGACGGTGTCCCCCTCTACAAGCTGGCGCGTCAGGGCAAGGAAGTGGTGCGCGAGCCCCGCTTCGTCCACGTCTATGCCCATGAGATCCAGGAGATGCGTCTGCCGGAGATTGATTTCCGTGTGGTTTGCAGCAAGGGCTTCTATGTGCGGACCTATGCCTTTGACATTGGTACGGAACTCGGCTGCGGTGCCCACCTCCGCGCTCTTCGCCGTACGAAGTCCGGCAAATTCAGCGTGCAGGGAGCCATCACTGTCGATGAACTCAAGACCCTCCCTCGCGAAGAAGTTCAGGCCCGCGTCCTCAGCCTGCCTACCGTATCCCGCTTGAGAGGAGCCTGACTCGTCCTACGGGACGATGTGTGTCCGATCCATGCACACCCTGACCTCCATTTCCGAACTCGCCAGTGTCCCGGGTCCCATCACCCTGGCCATCGGCGTATTCGATGGAGTTCACCTCGGGCATCAGGCTGTCCTGCATCGGGCCCTGAGTGATGCCAAGGCATCCGGCGGCACCGCTGTCGCGCTTACCTTTGATCCTCATCCGGCACGCATCCTTCGACCAGAGGCCGCTCCGAGATTGCTCACCTCGATGCCGCACAAGCTGCGTCTCATGCGCGACCTCGGGCTCAGTCACCTGCTGGTGCAAAAATTCGACCGGGAGTTCGCAGCCTCAGAGCCAGCTCATTTCCTTCAGTCGCTGACCGAAGCGTGCCGCCCCCTGCGGCAGATCGTAGTCGGGCACCAGTGGGCCTTTGGCCGCGGGCGCTCTGGAAACATCGAGATCATCCGGGAATTTGGAAGAACGGCGGGATTTCAGGCCGTGGAGCTTGATCCTGTCGAAGTGGAAGGCAGCATCGTCAGCAGCACCCGTATCCGCAAAGCCATTGAAGAGGGTGATTTTGCTGAAGCCCGGAAATGCCTCGGCCGCGAATTCACCATCCTCGGCACCGTGACCAAAGGGCGTCAGATCGGTCGCACGATAGGATTTCCCACGGCAAATCTCCGCGCGCACAACGAGCAATTCCCACCCGATGGTGTGTATGCCGTGGAAGTGCATCGCTCGGGAGACATATTACGCGGGGTAGCCAATATCGGCGTCCGCCCCACTCTGGAAAATCAAGGCGAACGCGTACTCGAAGTCCACCTCCTCGATTTCACAGGCGACCTCTATGATGAGGACGTGGAAGTGTCTTTCTCCCGCTTCATCCGACCCGAGCGCCGCTTCGCCGGCTTGGATGAATTGAAAGCCCAGATCGAGCAGGACGTCGCAGCCGCACGGGGCTGATACTACCTCGCCGCAGCGAGCGCCAATACATCCTCCCTCCCCATCCCTTCTTCGCGCAGCTTTTTGATCGATTTGGCCTCGTGGCGTTTGGCAAGACGTTTCCCACTTTCATCCAGCACGAGAGGACAGTGATAGAAGGCGGGCGCTGGCGCAGACAAGGCCCGGTAAATCAGCAACTGCCGGGCTGTCGAGGTCAGCAGATCCCCTCCCCGTACGACTTCCGTAATCCCCTGGGCGATATCATCCACCACGACGGCGAGCTCATAGGCGGGAATGTCATGCTGATTCCAAATCAGAAAATCGCCAAAATCCCTTTGTCCGACACGTCGCACCTCTCCACTGCGTCCATCCACAAAAACGATCTCCTCATCAGGCACGCAAAAACGCCAGTTCACACCTGCCGGCTTTTCCCATTGCATGGCCTCCTGCGGATTTCCCCTCCAGCTACGGGGAAAGACTGGTTCATCCTCATGAGGAGCGACCGACGCCTGAGCCACGTCCTTCCGAGAACGCCGACAGGGATAAATCCAGCCGTCGTCCCGAAGACGTTGCCAAGCCTGGAAGAAAGAAGCTCGGCGCTCACTCTGAAATACCGGCCCCTCATCCCAGTCCAGTCCGAGCCAGCAAAGGTCCTCCATCATTCCCGCCGCAAACTCCGGTTTGCATCGGGCTTGGTCGAGATCCTCCAGCCGCAGGAGGAGCCGACCTCCCCGGTCTCTGGCACGTGTCCACACTGTGTGAAATGTGGCAGCATGGCCCAGATGCAGAAAACCTGACGGTGTCGGTGCCATGCGCCCTACATAGGCGGAGGGATCAGCCTGAAGAGCCATTCTACACCGGCGGGACGACGGGAAACTCCTCAGGCTTCTCGTCTTCTTTTTCATCCTGATTCCAGCCAGCAAAGATTTCCGTGTCCTCAAAAAACTCCTGCAGACTTACCAGATAATGCGGGCGTGCCAGCACCCCCTTACCCGCATACTCAGGCTGGCAGTCCAGGCAGTAAGCCGCCAATTCCGCGGAAAGCCACTGCGGATCGCGATCCTGTAGCTTCCCCGCAAAATGCTGCGGCGAGTCATGAAAAGCCGAATGAATCCAACGCCGCAGGAAGCTGCCTTCCAAGACCTGGGCCGCCAAAAGGAGATTTTCAAATTTGGTCCCGACTTGCGCTAGCGCGGTCTCGGCGATCCGACTCCCCACACTCGATGAGCATTTCCTGGGCTTGCGGAAAAAAATCTGAGTACGGGCGTTTTTGAAATATTTATCCAGCGAGGAGCAGACCACGCCCTTGCCCGTCAGGGCCTCGACGCACTCGTTTTCTCCCGTCACGATCACGGCATGGGAGACGTGCAGATCGCTCAGTCGCGACCAGCGGGAAAAATGCGCCACGCCTTGCGAAGGAGAGCCTCCTTCGTGCACAAAACCGATGTATCCGGCCTTGTAATTCTCCCCGTAGCGGGGAAGGAGGGACGAGACTTTGATGCGGGGCTGGGCTAGGCGGGAGGCGTCGATCCGGCGCGCTTTGCGGGAACTCATGGCGGATATTGTAGGGAGTTTCTCTGACGCAGACAAGACCCTCAAAATCCCGGATGGACCTAGCCTCCATTCGAGGGCATCTATAGCCCATGCCCGATCTTTTAGTCGTCGTCCTGATTGCCTTGGGCGGAGTAGCCATTGGCTGGCTTGCCGCTCAACTTCTCGCCTCCAGCAGGGCCACCATCCTCGCCTCCAAGCTCTCCGCCTCCGAGGCCCGCATGACCGAGCTGGAGCAGCAGGGCGCAAGCGTTCGCTCCGAACTCGTACAGGAGCGAAATAAAGCCGACACCCTCGCCACGCGCTCAGCCACTCTCGAAACCGAAACACAGCATCTCCGCCAGAAACTCGAAGAGGAGACCGCCCGCATCGCGGAACTCCATCAGACCATGCGCGTGGAATTTGAGAACCTCGCCAACAAGATCCTGGAAGAAAAGAGCACCCGCTTCCTCGCACAAAATCAGGAGAGTCTGGGAGCCCTACTCGATCCATTGCGCTCGAAAATCGGCGAATTTCGCGACCGTGTGGAGACGATCCACTCCGAAGACATCCAATCAACGGCCGCGCTGCGCGAGCAACTTCAGAACCTCAAGGAACTGAACCGCCGCATGTCCGAGGAAGCCGAGGCCCTGACCCGCGCCCTCAAGGGCGAGTCGAAAACCCAGGGTTCCTGGGGTGAGCTCGTGCTTGAGCGTATCCTGGAGCGCTCCGGCCTCCAGCGGGGCAGCGAGTACGAGCTTCAGGCCGGATTTAAAGTGGAGGACGGACGTCGCGTGCTGCCGGATGCTGTCATCCACCTCCCGGAAGGTCGTCATATCATCATTGATGCCAAGGTCTCCCTCGTGGCCTATGAGCGCTCCGTCAATGCGGAGCATGAGGATGGTCGCAAGATCGGGCTGAAGGAACATGCACTCTCGATCCGCAGGCATGTGGATGAACTCTCCCGCAAGGACTATCCCGGACTCGCAGGGCTTTCGTCCCCGGATTTTGTCATGATGTTTGTCCCAGTGGAGCCTGCACTGCATATGGCGCTGCAAAGTGATTCCGAGCTTTTCGGTTACGCCTTCGATCGCAATGTCGTCCTAGTCAGTTCCTCAACACTGCTGATCGCACTACGGGCAGTTGAGAGTGTGTGGCGGCGGCACAAGCAGACGCAGAATGTCTTGGAAATCGCCAGACAGGCTGGGAATTTGCACGACCAGTTTGTCCTCTTCGTCGAGTCCATGCAGGATGTCGGCAACCGGCTCGATCAGGCTCGGGATGCTCACTCTCAAGCTCTCAATCGCTTGAGTACAGGGCGCGGAAATCTGGTGAAGCGAGCAATCGATCTTAAGAAGCTCGGTGCCCGCGCGGAGAAGCAATTCCCTGCCTCCATTGAGAAGATTGCGCAGGAGGATCTTTTCCTGGATCAGGCGGAGTGACGCGAGGGCGTCATCGCATCATCTTCTCTGCCATCTCGCCCAAGCGCCGGGCTGCATAGGCAGACAGAGCAGGCTTGAGCATGGGCAGGGCAAAACGGAAGACCGTGACCGCCAAGCCCAGAAGCCCGGCAGAACGAACCTTGGCCCCGACTTCCCCGGATTCGGAAGCCTTGCCTGGTTTGTTTACGTACTTTGTGACGGTGCGCGTGCGGGTTTTGGGACCTGCGGCGATCCATCCGAGGAGTGCGCTGCCACCGAGCCAAGCCAGGGGACGGCGGCGGATGGATTTGCGGATTTTTGCCGCAATATCAAACTCCTCTTTCAGGGCCGCAGTGTCGCGAGCGATGGCCTGACGAGAGAGGCGGAGTTCGGCGAGAGCTTGTTCCTTCGTCATGGGCGGATCTTGGAAAGCGCATCGAGATCCTTGCGAATCTCAACGGCAGTCTCCGGAAAGACGGGGGACTTCAGGTGGGTGCGGATATGCGCCACGCAGAAAACAGTGACGCCCAGATGGAGGACGGCGAAACCCAGGGCAATCCAGAACCAGCCGATCCCTAAAACGACGGCCAGCAGGAAGGCGATAAAGAGCAGGACAAAGATGTAACCAAAGACGGCAAAAATCAGCCCCACTATCACCATGATAGCCAGCCTGACATAAAGCGCGATGGCATCCTTGGACTCGATGCCGACGAGAGTCAGCAGAGCCTGAAGATGGCGCCCCAGGGAGCCGAGGAGACGCATAGCCTCCCCGAAGGCTCCCCCGGAAACCGACTCAGGAGCAGATAATGATGGCCCTGCCATGCAGATGGGAAACCGAATTAACGGCGAAGAATGAGGCCGAGCAAGAAGCCGACGCCCGCAGCGATACCCACCGCTTGGAGGGGATTCTGACGGATGTAGCTCTCGGCATCACCCTGAAGGGTCTGAGCCTGGGAGTTCACCTGATCCAGAGCGACCTGTACCTTGCCCTTGTAGGACTCGGCAGCCGTCTGGGCCTGGGAACGCAGATCATCATACGTGGCGGAAGCCGCGTCGCCCAGATCCTTGGCAGCAGCGGAAAGGTGTTCCTTACCGGCAACGTAGGCAGTCTGTGCGTTTTCCTTCACGGTTTTTCCGACCACTTTCCCTGCCTCGGTGGCAGCTTCCAGAGCCTTCTTGGCATGCTCAGCTCCGCTCTCCAATTTCTTTGCAGCTTCTTCTGATTTGAGTGTGTCGGTCATAAATATTGACGGGTTATTCGATTCAACTGTGGCACATCTCCTTCAGTTGGCAAGATAGAAGCGGCCCTGAGCGAGGCCTCAGGCTGCCAGTGTATCGTCCAGAGCGGTGAGGAGCTCCGTCATCGTCTCCTTCGTCTCATCACCCATGTTGGAAATACGGAAGGTCTTGCCCTTGATCTTGCCATAGCCGCCATCGATCACGAGCTTGTGCTTGTCGCGAAGGCGATTGTTCCAGGCCGCGATGTCCACGTCCTTGTTATTGGCAAAGCAGGTCAGAGACAGCGAGCGATAGCCTTCTGGTGCAAAGAAGCCGAAGCCGCGCGATTGCCCCCACTCGTGTACCAGAGCATTCAGCTCCTTATGGCGGGCATAGCGCTGCTGCACGCCTTCTTCAAAAATGTCGTCCAGTTTGGAAGCCAAGGCGTTAATGAGGGAGATCGCCGGAGTGCTCGGGGTCATATCCTCCGCCGCATTCTTGGCAAACTCCACAAAATCAAAGTAGTAGCCACGGCCTGCCTGGCCCTTAGCCCGCTCCAGAGCACGAGGAGAAACCGCAAAGAGCGACAGTCCCGGAGGCATAGCCAGCGCCTTCTGGCTGCCGGTCAGGAGCACGTCGATGCCGAGTTCGTCCATCGGAATAGCCTCTGTCGAGAATGACGAGACCGTATCCACGATGAAATGAACATCCGGGAATTTCTTAATGACAGCAGCGAGTTCGGGCAGGGGACTGCGCACACCGCAGGAAGTTTCATTGTGGATCAGAGTGACCGCATCAAAGCCGCCCTCCGAGAGCTTCTTCTCGAGGAGTTCCGGCAGGATGGGCTGGCCCCACTCCACCTGCAGGGCTTCCGCCTGAAGTCCGCAACGCTTGCTGACGTCGAACCACTTGTCGGAAAAGGCTCCGCACATACAGTTGAGCACCTTCTTGCCGACGAGGTTCCGCAAAGAGCCCTCCATCACGCCCCAGGCTGAAGATGTGGAGAGAAAAACGGGCGAAGAGGTACCAAAAAGCTCCTTGAGGCGGGGCTGAAGAGACGCCGAGAGAGTTTTGAAGTCTGCACTGCGATGGCCGATCATCGGTCGGCACATGGCCTGGAAGGTCTTGTCTGAAACTTCGATAGGGCCGGGAATGAACAGTTTGACGTGGTCGCGATTCATGAAAGTAGAGGGCGATTATTCCTCCCAGAGGAAATTTTCCAATCGGATTTTATTAAGACGTGCGCGAGCCTCCTCGGCACGAGGGCCATCAAGGGCTGCCATTTTCGAATAAACGGCGATCGCCTCAGTGTAGAGCTTCTGGGATTCCAAGAGCCGGGCTGCATCAAAACCGGCCCGATAAAACCAAAAATATTCCGTCTCCTGCCCCTCGCGAGGGGTGATGGCATCGTAAAAACAAGCCAGAGCGGCATCCGAGTTTCCCATCTTTTCGCAAGCCGACCCCATCTTGGCCAGGGCTTGATTCCGCCAATGGGGATCGTCGGTGGAGTCCGCGAGTGATTTCCAGGCCTCGATGGCTTTTCCGTAGTTCGCCGGATCACTGGCACCCATGGAGTTGTAGGTATCCCCTTTCTCAATCAGGACACTATTCCTGAGTTCCACCTCCGGGTTCGATGCCAGGATCTTGTCAAAGACGCCGAGAGCTTCCGTGGGGCGCTGGAGAGCATTGAGCAGCAGAGCTTGAGCCAGTCGGGCTCTCAGGGCGAGAGGGCCATCCTGGCGAGCCACATTTTCATAAAGCTCCACCGCATCCTCACGTCCGTTCGGGGTGAGAGAACGGGCCGCCGATTCCGCCGCGAGGAATTGTGCCTTCTCCGCCAGCGGGGAATCTGCAAACGCCGTACTGACCTCGGTAAAGACGATTCGAGCCCCGGCATAGTCCCCCTTGCGATAGAGCATTTCGCCGAGCTTCATGGTCACTTCCGCACGCAAGGGTGACGAAGGATATTCCCGGAGGAACTTCTGAGCAGATGCGATGACTTTGGCATCCGATCCCGCATCCCCCGTGTCCTCCAGAAAGACGCCGAGAGCGGCTGTCCGCTCAGCCTCAGCGATGGAAGTGGACGAGACCTTTTTCAGAGCAAGTCGTGCGGCGGGGAAATTGAGCTGCTGATAGTCCCACTCTGCGAGAGCCAGTTGCGCGGGAGCCGAGCCCCCGGCGGCCAGTTTTTCCAAGGCCTCGCGGGCTGCCGGAAGTTTCAAGGAAGCCATGCGAAGCGCCTCCGTCATCGCCAGGCCCTGATTGAGCCCGCCCTTGCCGAACTTCGACTCAAACTCCTGCAAAGCGGCATTCTTGTCGTCCTCCGTGCCAGCGAGCATCGAGCAGAGAGCGGCATTGTAGAGCGCATGCTCCTCCCCCTCACCTTGAGCGGCCGATAAAAATGCGGCGGAAGCGGCGGTGTAGTCCTCATTCGCCGCCAGAGCGAGGCCCCTCATGAAATCCATGTCAGGCCCCGAGTAGTCGCCCAGAACCGCCAATGCCGAAGCAGGCTCCCCCTGATGCAGGAGGGCCCCGGCCAGTTCCTTGCGGGCCGATGTGGCGAGAGGATAAGTGGGGAAAGTCGTGAGGAACTCCCTATAGAGCGCATCACTGCGATCGAACCGATCAAGGCGTCCCTCATTCCGGGCGAGATAATACATCGCCAGAGCGCGACGGGTGGAAGAGGTCTGATCATCCACCCAGCGACGGAGTTCCACACTCGAAGGCGACTCTTGCGAATCGTAGATCAGATCCAGCTTGGCGAAGACCTCCGGGAGATTGGGGTGACTGGGATATTTCTCGATGAAGCTCTCAAGGACGGTCTCTGCCGAGTCGCGATTCCCTCCGGCATCCAAGGCCGAGGCCAGGGCGAGAGCCACCGGGACAGCCAGATCGGAAGGCACCGCCTTGATGGATTCCAAGGCCTCCACTGCCGCCACATAGTCTCCCGCCAGAAAAGCCGCCCGACCGACCAGATATCCCTTCTCTGCCACTTCACGACCGGTCGCTCCCTTGATGGCCGCGAGGTTTCGCAAGGCGGCATGAGCATCCTGTAGGTCGAGATAGATACGGGCCAACTCCAGCAGAATCATGGGCGACGGGTGCGTCTCGGCAAAGGTGCCCAACTGGCCCAGAGCAGTCGTCTCGTGTCCCAGAGCCATCATGGCTCGTGAGCGGCCAAGCGCGCCCTGCTCGGCCACGATGCCCGAGCCCTGCGTCGCCACTTTTTCATACCAAGGCAGGGCATCTTTAAATTGCCCCTCCAACATCAGCGCATCCGCCAGACACAGCATGGCTTCCTGGGGCAGACGATCTCCGACGGGAGTCAGCACCTCGATCGCCTGCCGGGCTTTCCCCAGCTTCATAAAAGCCTGGGCCAGCAGAAATCTCGCCTCGACCTCCTTCGCGGGATCGAGTTTTGCAAAATCCAGATGTTCGAGCTTGTAAGCTGCCACAGAGGCCATCCCTGTCGACAACGCCTGTCGGGCGCTATCAACCATGGCGGAAGGCTCTTCCTGGGCGTTCAGGAGAACGATGCTGGAAGAAAGCAGGACCAAGCCCAGAGTGTGGCGCATCAAACTCATAGCACCCGTGCCAGATAACGGCCCGTCTCGCTGGTGGCATGGGCGGCCACGACCTCAGGAGTCCCCTGAGCGACGACTTCGCCGCCCTTGTCCCCGCCTTCCGGACCCATATCCACGATCCAATCTGCGGATTTGATGACTTCCAAGTTATGTTCGATCACGATCAAAGTATTGCGAGCGTTCCGCAATTTCATCAGCACTTCCAGTAATTTATGGATATCGGCGAAGTGGAGGCCTGTGGTGGGCTCATCCAGGAGATAGATGGTTCGTCCGGTCGCCTTGCGGGCGAGTTCCGCCGCAAGCTTCAGTCTTTGCGCCTCGCCACCGGAGAGTGTGGTGGCGGATTGCCCCAGACGCAGGTAACCCAGTCCCACATCCTGCAGGGTCTCCAACCGGGAGGAGAGCGCCGGGATATTCCGGAAAAAACGCGCCGCATCATCGATCGTCATGTCGAGCACGTCGGCGATATTCTTGCCCTTGTAGGTGATTTCCAAGGTCTCGCGATTGTAGCGCTTGCCGTGGCACACCTCGCACTCGACGTAAACGTCCGCCAGGAAGTGCATCTCGATCTTGATAAACCCATCACCCTGACAGTGCTCACAGCGTCCACCCTTGGCATTGAACGAAAACCGGCTCGCATCATAGCCACGCACGCGGGAAGTCGGCAGTTCACTGAAAAGATCGCGGATCGGTCCCATGGCGCCGGAATAGGTCGCGGGATTCGATCTCGGGGTGCGGCCGACAGGGCTTTGGTCGATGACGACTACTTTGTCGAATTGCTCTGTCCCGATGATGGCATCGTGTGCGCCGGGTTTTTCCTTTGCGCGATTGAGGTCGCGGGACAACGCCGCCCGGATGATGTCATTGACCAGCGTGGATTTCCCACTTCCTGAGACGCCTGTCACGCAGGTGAGACAGCTCACGGGGAACGAGACGTTGACGTTCTTAAGATTATTCTCGCGGGCGCCCTTTACCGTCAGCCAGCCATCGCCGATCTCGCCGGGCTCCATCTTGTCCTTCTTGCGGGGTTGGACGCGCTGGCGGGGCACTGGAATGCGAAGACTGCCTCGCAGGTACTGACCCGTCAGGGAATCTTCCGAAGCCAGAATGTCGTCCAGCGTACCCTGCGCCACAATCTCTCCACCACGAGGTCCTGCACCGGGGCCGAGATCCAAAATGTGATCCGCGCAGCGAATGGTGTCCTCATCATGCTCCACGACGATGACGGAATTTCCCAGATCGCGGAGCGAGCGCAGGGTTGCGATAAGCCGATCATTATCCCGCTGATGCAGGCCAATGCTGGGCTCGTCGAGCACATACAACACCCCGGCCAATCCCGACCCGATCTGCGTCGCGAGGCGAATGCGCTGAGCCTCGCCTCCACTCAGGGTGCCGCTCTCCCGATTGAGCTGGAGGTAGCCCAGACCCACCTCATTGAGAAACTCCAACCGCTGCCGGACTTCGCGCAGGACATCGCGGACGATATCCTCTTCCGCAGGCTGCAACTGCAATTGGGAGGCCAGCTGCAAGGCTCGTGAGATCGGGAGGGAGCAAAATTGATTAATCCCAAATTCCTTGCCCTTCTTACTCTTCAGCGTCACGGCCAGAATCTCAGGCCGCAGGCGCGCTCCCCCACAGGTCATGCACATCCGTCGCCCCTGATAGGCCCGCAGGCGCTTCCGGGTGAACTCGCTCTGGCTGGAATCGAAAAGCCGCTGCATCTGAGCCACGAGCCCTTCGAAGGGCTTGTTGACCACGCGATCCTGTCCCGACTTGATCGGAAGGGCTTCCTGACCGCTGCCGTGGAAGAGAAGATTCACGAAATCCTCGGGCAGATCTTTGAAGGGCACGTCCCGCGGCACGGGCTTGGCCTCAAGCAGAGCCTCAAGCTGCACGGCGTAGAACTGCTTCATCCGCTTATTCGCCACAGCCCAGGGCTTGATCGCTCCCTGGGCAATCGTCTTTGCCGAGTCCACCATGAGTTCGGGGTCAAAGAAAAGCTCGGTGCCGATGCCATGGCAGACCGGACAAGCGCCCAGATGGCTATTGAAAGAAAAATGCTTCGGTGTGAGCCGGGGCATGGTGAAGCCCGTTGCGGGATTTGAGTAATCCGTGGAGAATGCCTCCTCGATCCCCTCCTCCACGCGGAGGACGCTCATTTTGCCTTCACCCCAGCGTAGGCAGGTCTCCACCGAATCGGCGAGGCGCTGACGGATGCCGTCCCGAATGGCCAGACGATCCACCACGGCCTCGATGAGGTGGGCCTTTTTCTTATCCAGCTTCGGCTGAGTGGGAGAGCCCAGTTCCACGACCTCGCCATCGATCCTCAGGCGGACGAACCCCTCACGGCGCGCCTTTTCGATGACATCGCGAAACTCTCCCTCCTGATCCTTCACCAAGGGAGCCAGCAGCAGAATCCGCGTACCCTCCGGCAGCGCCATGATGACATCGCAGATTTCCTGCGGAGTCTGCCGCTTTACGATCTGCCCGGTATTGGGATCGTGCGGCACGCCGATGGCGGCGTATAGGAGTCGGAGATAGTCGTAAATCTCGGTCGTGGTCGCAATGGTCGAGCGCGGGCTGGCCGTCGAGGTCCGCTGCTCGATGGCGATGGCTGGCGACAGTCCCTCGATGTAGTCCACATCAGGTTTCTGCATCTGATCCAGGAACTGCCGGGCATAGGCCGACAAGCTCTCGACGTATTTCCGCTGCCCCTCCGCATAGAGCGTATCGAAGGCGAGGGACGACTTCCCGGAACCGCTCAAGCCGGTCACCACGACCAGCTTATTGCGGGGAATCTCCACATCGAGGTTGCGCAGATTGTGCTGCCGCGCCCCCTTGATCCGGATCATGGAATGATTCACAACATCGGGCATCGAGGTATGGTCAATCCATCAACCTACCACAACCCCTCGTCGGTGAGAAAGGTATTCTCACTTTCCGATGCGCTCACCGGCCTTGCTCAATGAATGGCGACTTCGAAATCCTCGCTGCGGACTGGGGTTTTGCCGGAGATGGCTGGAGTTTCCTCCTCCAGGGGTAACTTCATCAGCTCCATGGTCCCGTCGAAGTGCTCGACGATCACCGTCCCGCTCTCCACCCAATCTCCGGTGTTGTAATAGGTCGTCCCCTGCACTTCACGAATGGCAGCGGTGTGGATGTGTCCGCACAATACGCCATCGACATCAAAATCCCGGGCATAACGCACCACCGCCTCCTCGAAGTGGCCGATGAAGCTGACGACATTCTTGACCTCGGCCTTCACGTAAGCGCTCAGGGACCAGTAGTCCTTACCAAAGAGACGGCGGCCGAAATTCACCAAGCCATTGCACCGCATCAAGAAGGTGTAGCCGATGTCTCCCAAATGGGCCAGCCAGCCCATATTCTGCACCACGGTGTCGAGCTCGTGCCCGTGAATGATCAGAAGACGACGACCGTCGGCGCAGAGGTGGACGGCGTTTTTCTGGATAGAGATCCCGCCATAGGAACCGTAAAAGCGGGAGAGAAACTCATCATGGTTACCCACGATGTAGATGATTTCCGTGCCTTTGCGGGCGCGGCGCAGGAGCTTCTGCACGACGTCATTGTGATCCTGAGGCCAATAGATGCCCCGCCGTAGCGCCCAGATATCGATCAAGTCTCCGACGAGGTAGAGGGTCTCAAATTCCGCATCCTTAAGGAACTGGAGTAAGGCTCCGGCCTTGCTGCCGCGCGTTCCCAAGTGCACGTCGGATATCCAGCCTGTTCGAAAATGTTTCATGAGCCTGCGAAAAGTTGTTCACATTCTTTTCACAGGCAGGCCCCACATCCCAAGGGCGGGATTGTAACAATTTCGAGATATGCCTTAGTCCGGAGACCAAGGCGTTATCAGGGATTCTCTTAGCGCCGTGGCTTAGCCCCGCCTTTGGCAGGCTGCTCGTCGTAGGGACCGGCGGAGTTGGCCAGCTCGGCTTCATCCTCGGGGAGGAATGGCTTGAAGCGATGCTTGTCGATGGCCTTCATGTAGGCCTCGTGGGCGGAGACGTTGCCGGCGACGAGTTGCTCCCAGATCGCGTCGTCCATGAATTGCATGCCCTCGCTTTTGCCACCGACGATGACGTCCTGGAGTTTCTGGGTCGCGCCTTCACGAATGATGGCGGAGACGGCGCTATTGGATACGAGGATTTCGTTCACGGCCACACGACCACCCCCGTCGGCTTTCTTGAGAAGAAGCTGGGCGACGACTCCGCGCAGGGAGGCCGCCAACATGGTGCGGACCTGGGATTGCTGATCGGCCGGGAAAACGTCGATCATACGATCGACCGTCTTGCGGGAGTTGTTCGTATGCAGGGTGCCAAAGACCAGCAGGCCGGTCTCGGCGGCGGTCAGGGCCAGGGAGATCGTTTCCAAGTCGCGCATTTCACCGACGAGCACAATGTCGGCGTCTTCACGGAGGGCTGCCTTCAGCCCCACGGGGAAGCTTGGGGCGTGCTCCGGGACTTCGCGCTGGGTGATGATGCACTGCTTATTGCGGTGAACGAATTCGATCGGCTCCTCAATGGTGACGATGTGCCGGGAGAAGTTCACATTGATGTAGTCAATGAGCGCCGCGAGGGTCGTGCTCTTGCCCGAGCCCGTGGGTCCCGTCACCAGTACGATGCCACCCCGCATCTCGCCAAAAGTCTTGATGACCGAGGGGACGCCCAGTTCCTCCAAGGTCTTGATCTTGGTGGGAATGATACGAAAGACCGCGCCATAGCCATTGGCCTGCTTCAGGTAGTTGCAGCGGAAGCGATTTTCCGCGTCCATCTCGTAGGCGAAGTCGAGGTCACCGGTATCTTCATAACGCTGCCAGCGGGCAGGCGAACAAATCTCGCTCAACATGTAGCTCATCTCTTCGCGCGTCAGGATCTCCTGACGAATAGGGATGATCTCGCCGTGACGGCGGATCTTGGGGACCTGCCCCTCTCCCAGATGAAGATCCGAGCCACCGGACTCAATGAGGACATTAAAAAACTGGTCTATATAGGCCATAGGGAACGGGGTAGATTGATAATCCCGGATGAGGATTCATGCAAAGAAATATCGCCGCTGCGGAAAAACCGGATGTGTCTTCAACTATGTGCTTGGCAAAGCATCCCCTCGTGAAAAAATCGTTCCGCATGAGATTTCACCCCCAACTCCCCGCGCCGATGAAAATCCGGGGGAATAAAGGGCCCACCGCCGGCCGAGGAGCACGCCGGCTGCCTTGAAGGCGAGAGGTCGAGTCGTAGCCCGCCTCCTCGGGTTGGCGTGGCAGTATAAGTGGCGCTGCATGGGAATCCTCTCCCTGCAGATCCTCATGCTCATCCTGGGCATCGTGGGACTGGCTTTTGCCGGCATGGGCGTGGACATCATCCGCTACGAGATCGAGTCGCATACGTCTCCCCCCGAGTGGCCCCTGGGCCTGCGTCCTCCCGCCGACTGGCACGGATTGCCCCTCCTCGCGGCGCTGGCGGGAGCCATCCTTGTCTTTGCCTTCCTGCGAGCCTTTGCCAACGGTCTCTACGGCATCACAACCGCACGGCTCGTCCAGGGCGACATCGTCGTGGGGCTACGGGCCCAGCTTTACGACAAGATGCAGAGGATGGACTTCCGCTTCTTTGACAGCAACGCCAGCAGTTCCCTCATCAACCGGATCACCGGCGATGTGCAGTCCGTGCGCATGTTTGTCGATGCCGTGCTGGTGCCAGCGGTGATCATGGTGCTCTCGCTGGTCGTCTATCTGGGGTACATGCTCTCGATCCATGTCCCTCTGACCCTCGCCTGTCTGGCGCCCATGCCGATCATCTTGGTGCTGTCGATGTGGTTTTCCCGCAAGGTCCGCCCCCTGCACTTGGAAAATCGCAAGAAATTCGACGACCTCATCCTCTGGCTCAGCGAGTGCCTGAAGGGGGCCCAAGTGGTGAAGGCTTTTGCCTTCGAGCAGCGGGCGATGGAGAAATTCCAAGCCAAGAACCAGCTCTACCGTGAGCAGCAGCACCAGATTTTCCACACCGTCAGCCTCCTGGTGCCCGCCATCGGCTTCACGACGCAGCTCACGATCATCATCCTGCTGGCCTACGGAGGATGGCTGGTCATTCACAACGTCATCCCCCTCGGCGCAGGCATCATTGTCTTTGCCGGGCTGCTCCAGCAATTCAGCGGACAGATCTCGAATATCGGCGGCATCATGAACAGCGCCCAGCAGAGCCTCGCGGCGGCGGAACGTGTCTTCGAGATCCTGGATGCCCCCATCGAAATCCAGAGCCGCCCGGATGCGGTGAAGCTGGAGAGTCTCTCAGGGAGACTCGCCTTCGAGCAAGTGGGATTCCAGTACAACGAAAGCCGCCCCCTGGCTCTGACCGACATCAACCTGCACATCGCGGCTGGCGAATGCGTCGGCATCATCGGTCCCACCGGTAGCGGCAAATCAACCCTGCTCAGCCTGCTGCCTCGATTTTACGACCCCACGCAGGGAAGTGTGCAACTCGACGGGCACGATCTACGGGATCTCAATCTGGAGCGGCTGAGGGCCAGCGTGGGTGTGGTCTTTCAGGAAAGCTTCCTCTTCGACGCCACCATCGCGGAAAACATCGCCTTTGGCCGTCCAGAGGCCACCCGTGCAGAAATCGAGGAAGCCGCGCGCATGGCTGCAGCCGCACCCTTCATCGAGAGTCTGGAAAACGGCTATGACACCCGCCTCCGGGAAGGCGGCAATACGCTCTCGGGCGGACAACGTCAGCGCCTCGCCCTCGCCAGAGCCCTCCTGCACAATCCCCGCATCCTGCTGCTGGATGACCCCACCGCCGCCGTTGATACGCGGACCGAAGAGGAAATCCTCGCGGGCATCGAGAGCGCCCGACAGGACCGGACCGTCCTCCTCGCCACGCACCGGCTCGCCGCCCTGCGACACGTGGACTGGATCATCGTGCTGGAGGGAGGGCGCATCGTGCAAAAGGGCACTCCCGAGGAACTCGCCGTATTACCCGGCTACTACCAAACCCTCGCCACCCTGCAAGGAGAGCTGCGATGAAACACGAAGCTCCTCTCAACTTCGCGCTCATCCGTCGTGTCCTCGCCTACACATCCTCCGCGAAACGGACGCGCAACATCCTCTTTGGCATCACGATCCTCCGGGCCATGCAGTTGCCCCTGCTGGCATGGGGTACGGGTGCCGTCATCAATGGGCCGATCACGTCGGGTGACAGTGCGATGCTGGTACCCGCTGTGCTGGGATATGCGGCCTTTGCGCTCTTCACGGACATCACCTTTCGCTACCGCATCCTGCTGGCGCTGAGCTTCGGTGAACAGGTCATGACGCGGATGAGGCAGGACTTGTTTGCGCACTTCATGCGGATGCCAATGAGTTTCTTCACTCAGAATCGCACCGGCAGCCTGATCAGTCGTCTCACGTCCGATATCGAGGCGATACGGATGGGGGTACAGGACGCGCTCTTCGTCAGCATCGTGCAAGGTGGCCAAATGCTGGTGGCTGGAGCGCTGATGCTGTGGGTGGAGCCTCAGCTCTTCCTGATCGTGCTCGCGGTCGCGCCTGTGGTGTGGTTTCTCAATCGGCAGTTCCGCAAGCGACAGAGTGTGCTCCTGAGGAAGATGCAGGAGAGCTTTAGCCGCGTCACAGCTGTAGTAGCGGAGGCTGTCGGGGGGATCCGTGTCACTCAGGGGTTTTCGCGGCAAAGCGTGAATGCGGGGATCTTCCGCGAGCTCCTCGCTGATCACTCCGCACACAACATCGGCACGGCTCGCAACAATGCTCTCTACACGCCGCTGCTGGAACTCAATGCGCAATTTTTCACCGCAGCCCTCCTGCTGGCAGGCGGATGGCGGGCCCTCTCCCCGGAAGTGAACATGCCGATCGGGGATGTCGTGATGTTTATTTTCCTGGCGAACCTCTTCTTTCAGCCATTCCAGGTAATCGGGAATCAATACGCGGTCGCTCTCTCCGCAATGGCCGGGGCGGAGCGGGTCTTCGGCATGCTGGATACGCCTCCGAGTTGGGCGGACGCGGATAATGCGCGTCCGATCTCGCATATCCAGGGGCGGGTGGAGTTTCGCGATGTGACTTTTTCCTATGAGCCGGACAAGCCCGTTCTGCATGGGATCTCATTCACTGCGGAGCCGGGGACTACGGTGGCACTTGTGGGGCACACAGGCAGCGGCAAGACATCCATCATTAATCTCATCAGCAAATATTACCTGTGCGAGCAGGGAGAAGCGCTGATCGATGGTCGGGGCCTCACCACCATCACCGGCGAATCGCTGCACAAGCAGATGGGCATCGTAACCCAGCAAAACTTCCTTTTCACGGGTACGCTGCTGGAGAATCTGCGCCTCGGGAATCCTGATGCGACGGCAGAGCAGGCTCTCGAAGCCGCGGAGCGATTGGGGTGTCGCCAGGAACTCGAGACCCTCGGACTCAATCGCATCGTCTCCGAGCAGGGGGGCGGTATTTCGCTCGGGCAGCGGCAACTGGTTTGTATCGTACGCGCGATGCTGGCTGATCCTCGCATCCTCATTCTCGATGAGGCGACGAGTGCGGTGGATAGCCTCACGGAGGCAAGGATTCAGCAGGCGCTCGATATTCTTTTCAAGGGACGGACCAGCTTTGTCATCGCGCACCGTCTGAGCACCATTCGCAAGGCCGATCAGGTCCTGGTGATGGAGCAAGGAAAGATCGTCGAGCGGGGCCACCACGCGTCCCTGCTGGCTCTGAATGGACGATACGCCCAGATGTACACGGAGTTTCTCAAAACCGGGATCGGCGAGGATTGACTATTCCGGCGCAGGTTCTTCGTCGCTGGTGAAAAATCCGTCAATTTCCTCCAGGCGCAACCCGATGGGGCGGTAATACCACTCGTCCTCACCGCGATGGAGATCAATCCAGCCGATGGTTTGCAAAGCCGTGAGGAGGCGGGCCAGGAGCTTCGCGTCGCCGAAGTAGTAGCCGAGGGCGGGGAGGGAGGGTTTTTCCAGGTCGCGGATTAATTGGAGCAAGCGAAGGGATTCGTGGAGTTCGTAGTCGGAGAGCTTCAAGCGCGCGTCGAGGTAATCCGCCACGCTCAATGTCCAGATGGCGGGCAGGAGGAGCACCTGCCATAGAACGTGCAAGCCGATGACGGGGCGATCCTGGGCAGGCTGGAAACGATGCCACCTTTGACGGATGGCGGCGGCCACCAGCAACACGAGGGCGGCGGCTCCGGCTGCGGGGTTGAGCCACCGTGGCCATTCTGCGCTCTCGCCGATGCGCACGGTTTCCAACAACAGCACCAGGGCGACGCAGAAACCGTAGAAAAACACCCAGCCCAGCCAGGCCATCAGGAGCGCCCCGACCGCACTCAGCAAGCACTGCCGGTTGTGTTGCCGGAAGCGCTTCCGAAAGAGTGGGGGGAGGGTATTCACGACATCAGAGGAGGCCGGCCCCTTGGTATCCGAGAGGGTCGATTTCCACGGTGCCGAAGCCGATCTCGCGAAGTTGGTCGGCGATCTGGGCTGCGAGCCCCTCGAGGCAGGCGACTTCGTCGGGTGCGACTTGCAAGCGCGCCGAGGGCGGAGTGCCATCGAGGTAGCGTAGGCGGATCACGCGGAAGCCATGCTGGCGCAGGATTTCCTCCCCGCACTCGATGAGGTGAACGGCCTCCTTTGTCACGCGCGTGCCGTGTGGGATACGGGAGGCGAGACAGGGCTGAGCCGGAGAGTCGGCGGCGGGGAGATTGAGTTGGCGGGCCAGTAGGCGAATCTCGGCCTTGCTGAGGCCTGCCTGCTTCAAGGGGGCAAGGACTTGGAACTCGCTGGCTGCCTGCGATCCCGGGCGGAGTTGCGGAGGATCATCGGCATTCTCTCCATACGCTAGTGCGGCGTAGCCACGTTCGCGGGCCATCTGGTCCATCCTGGCAAACAACTCCGACTTGCAGAAATAGCAGCGGTCCGGAGCATTCGTCAGGTAGCGGGGATCGGCGAACTCGTCCGTCTCCACGATGTGTATGCGCGCGCCGAATCCCGCGGCGGCGGTCAGAGCCTGATCAAGGGCTTGTCGAGGCAGACTCGGGCTGTCGGCAATGACTCCCGATGCTCCGGTTCCCAGCACGCGCACGGCGGAGGCCAGCAGGAACATGCTGTCCACACCTCCGGAGTATGCGACCAGCAGAGGGCGATGGGACAACAGTTGTCGCTCCAGATCCTGTAGCTTACGAAAGGTTTCCTGGGGAACGTCCATCAGAGATTAAGCCGGGCAAACAAGGTATCCAGCGGCAACTGGAGCCCGATGAAGAAGTCTCCGAAGTCGGCATACTTGGCGCTCACCTCGTCAAAGCGCATTTCGTACACGATCGATTTAATCTCCGAAGTCGTCTTCGCGAAGAGGGTCACGCCCCACTCCATGGAATCGAGGCCGGTCGAGCCGGTGATCAATTGCAGGACGCGCCCGGAATAAGTCCGGCCCACGCGGGCATGGCCCCCCATGAGGGCCTTGCGGGTGTCGAAATCCAGCGCGTACCAATTCTGCTCCGGGGCACGACGCTTGCTCATGGGGTAGAAGCAGAGGACCGGCCAATCGGGGAGATTCGGCTGGAGACGGTCCTTGCCGTACTTTTCCATGCGCTTGCGAAAACCGACGAGCTTTTCGTCAAATTCCGGCGTGCCCTGCGTCAAGCCGTCCTCCTTTTCCAGCGAGGCGATGTACTCCGCCTCGGAGGTCGTGTACTCGCTCCGCTCCGTCATGGAGAGATAGCTGTACTCCGGCGTGAGGATGTCGGGACCCATGACGGTACCCAGACGCTTGGCAAAAGCATCGGCCACCTGCAGATCGGAGGTCAGTAGCATGAAACCAAGATCGGCCTTGGGGGATACGACACTGAAAGTCACCAACTGCGTCTCGGGCGTCGCCCGGATCTCCTGCACAAGTGCGGAGAGAGCGGTCTTGGCCTCAATCTTTTGACGGCTGTCGAGGACTTCCCATGGACCATATTCCACGCGGAAAAAAAGGTGAATGACATGCCTGCCTTCCGTGGGGAGGACTTTTTCGGGCGGATTAGTTTCCATCTGGGTCATCAATATCACTTCGCATGCCTCAAAAATGATTGCAATCCGCCAACGCCTCCTTAATTTTCGTTTTCAGAGAAGAAATTTTTTACCATGGCAGACGTAGCAAACAAATATCCGCAGAACATCGTTGGGAAATTCTACGTGGACGATCAGTGCATCGACTGTGATCTGTGCCGCGAGACGGCTCCCTCGAATTTCACTCGTGATGACGATGGTGGACACAGCTACGTCTTCAAGCAGCCCGAGTCTCCTGAAGAGGAAGCTCTCTGCAAGGAAGCCATGGAAGGCTGCCCAGTCGAAGCCATCGGTTCCGACGGAGAATAAAACTCCCTGACCGGAGTTACTGAGTCCCGGGCCAGCCATCATGCGCGCCGAAGAGATTCGCCGTCGCGTTCTGGCCGAATGGCGCGGCTTGCCGGGCCTTCCTGAAAAGCCGGATCGCTGCATCAGCGTCCAGGATGCTCTCAAAAAACTCCTGCCCAAGCTCGGCCTCTCGGCCCGGCTGAATGAGCAGGAAGTCCTCTCCGCATGGCGGGAAGTCGTCGGCGACTTCCTGGCTGACAACTCCCAGCCCTCCAGCCTGAAGGACGGCATCCTCATCGTCCAAGTCCTCCAGCCTTCCGTGCGGTACGAACTCGACCGCACGTGGAAACCGGAGATCCTCCGCAAGCTGAAGGACCGTTTCGGGGCCCGCACCGTGAAGGATATCCGGTTCCGCTGATCCGCGCGGCTAGAGTTTTTCCGTCTCGAGGTTCAGCCACGCCATCTCGGCCGGCGTGAGCGTGAGATCGAGGGCCCCGAGATTGGAATGCAACTCATGCAGATTCTGCGGCCCGATCAACGAGAAGGATGGGAAACTCCTCTGCAGGACGTAGGACCCCGCGATGTGGACCGGCAGCACGCCCTTTGCCGCAGCCAACTCATAGGCTCGTGCCTTCCGCTCGAAGTTATCCTCCGCATAGAAGGACTCGCTGAGCAACTTGTCCTCCTTGAGATGAAGCGCCGAACGATCGGTAAAGAACCCTCTCGCCTGACTGGACCATGCGAGGTTCGCCATTTGCCGCTTCGCCAGCCACTCCTGAGCTTCCGGTGCGCCCACGGACAGGCAGTCCACCCAGAGAGCCTTCACCATCCGAGCCAGGCTCAGTTGATTTGAGATACAGACGGGAGGCACGAGACCATTGGCCCCCGCATACTCGAGCGCCTCGTCCACTCTCTCAAGCGTCCAATTGGAAAACCCATAGGCATTGATCTCTCCAGTCTTGATCCTCCGGTTGATGACATCCACAAACTCGCCTACGGGAATCTCGGTATTGTCCCGGTGCATCACGTAAATATCAGCCGATACCATTCCAAGCCGATCCAAAGACTGCTCAAACTGGCGCTCCAGATTCACAGGATCGCAACTCGGCGTATGCGCCCCCTTCACGATCACCACCACTTCATCGCGGACGTCGCGATTTCTCACCCACTGCCCGAAAGTCCTCTCGGCACTGCCGTCCGCAGAATAGATCCACGCCGTGTCAAAGGCGTTGCCACCCTCGCGAACGAACTCGTCAAAAAGGATCGATCTCGCCGGCAAATTAGGCCTCATCATCGTTCCAAGGATGAGTTTGGAGATCGGTTTCTTCACCCCCTCCAGCTCTCCATAAGCCATGCGAGCTGTCGCGGAACGCCGCAAAGGACGCCGGTCCACCGTAGGCCAGTTCGAAGTCGGCAGCTCGATCTGGTACAGGAAAGACAACTCCTGCCTCCACCGATCCAGAGAGCACATGTTGCCAAGCGTATCCGCCCAGGATATCACCGGAGCTTTTCCTTCCTTCACATAGGCGGCGAAGGCCTCGATTTCATAAACGTACAGCGGCTTCGGCGCATCGTAGGCAATTTTCTCCACCTCCGTCGAACCGCGCGCCTGGAAGAGAAGCTCCCCATTGCAGAACCAGGGCGAAGTCACCGTCAAGGTGCCGGCTCCTCCGTAGATACGCACGTCATTGCGATGATTGAGCCGCACTCCCGTCGCGATCTGGGCAAGGATGTCACCGGGAAACTTAAGCACGGCCGCAGCCCAGGTATCCACACCAGTCACTTCATCCAGATGGCCCAGTCCTTTGATTTCCACCGGATCGGCAAAAGCCTGCCCCTTGGCGGCTCCCGCCACGATCCTCGCCATGGACATCGGGTAGCAGCCCACGTCGAGAATGCCTCCACCGCCGAGTTCATTCGCCTGATGGCGCCCTTCCGGTTTTGGCCCCTGATCGAACGCAAACCCGGCTTCCACCAGTCGGATGTCTCCGAGTTTTCCGTCACGAACCACCTCCGCGATTTTCAGCGTCTGCGGATGGCAGCGATACATGAAGGCTTCCATCAGGCAAACGCCCGCCCGTTGGACCACATGGAACACACCCTCGGCCTCCACAGCATTCAGAGTGATGGGTTTTTCGCATAGGATATGCTTACCCGCCTCTGCGGCCTTCACGACCCACTCCGCGTGCTGAGGGTGGGGAGTGGCGATGTAAACAGCCTCCACATTTTCATCATCCAGCAGTTCCTGATAGCTGCCATAGGCAACAGCCTGCGGCCATCTGGCTCCAAAATCCCGCGCCTTGTCCAGCGAGCGACTGGCCACGGCGACGAGGGTTCCGACTGAAGTATGATCGAGAGCTTCGGCGAAAGTTTTGGCAATGGCCCCGAGGCCGATGATGCCCCAGCGGAGAGAAGAGGGAGTAGACATGGGTAGGAAGAGTTTCCTGCTCATATCGCAGGATCCATTCATTTTGACCATTGTCAGGGCTGCTAAAGATATGGATGATCCTGTCACCTGCATGGCCAGCCACCCCATCTTCCATATTCCATTCTCCGTAGGGTATGCAGAAAACTGCCAGGAGAGCCCAAACGACGTCCAACGCCCCGGCGGCGCGGACAACTGGGTGCTGGAATTATCTCTGATAGGAACAGCGCAAGTGATCACACCCGGAGGCGACACCCTGACCATCGAGGAAGGCGATGTTTTTTGCTATCGCCCGACCACTCCACAGTTCTACTCCCTGCATCCCGAGGCCGACCGATGGCATCATTGCTGGGCATGCTTTTCTCCGGGCAGCAACTGGCTTCAGTGGCTGCAATGGCCGGAAGTTTTTCCCGGTCTGCTCTTCCTCCGCCTGCGGGATCACAGCATTCGTCGGCAGGTGGAGACCCTGTTCCATTCCCTGATAGAAATCAGCAATTCCCACTACCCTCATCGCCAGGATCTGATGCTCAATCTCGTCGAGCAGATCATCCTGTGGGCGGAAATGGAAAATCCGCGAGGCTCCAGTTACTCTCCCGATCTGCGCATTCGCAAGAGTCTTGCCTTCATCGACCAGCACCTGACGAAGCCGGTCAGTGTGCAGGATCTGGGACTGGCGGCAGGGCTTTCCCCCTCGCGCTTCGCCCATCTTTTCCAAGAGATCATGGGCCTCAGCCCCCTGCGCTATATCGAGAAACGTCGCGTGGAACTCGCCTCCAATCTCCTCCTCTCCACCACGGAACCAATATCCGCCATCGCGTCCCGTGCGGGATATGACGATCCGCTGTACTTCAGCCGCGTCTTCCGCCGCGCCACGGGCATCAGCCCCCGCCAATACCGCCAAAACGCGCAAAGACATCGCAACCCACGGGAAAAAATGGACTTACGAAAAAAAATCCGAGATTCATGAAGGAGTTATGATCAAGAATATCCTTCTCGATTGGTCGGGCACTCTCGCAGACGATCTGCGCCCGGTCCTGAAGGCCACCAACGCCATTTTCAGAGATTACGGACGCGACGAGCTCAGCCTAGAGCAGTTCCGCACCCACTTCCGCCTGCCTTTTTCCGGTTTCTACGCCGAGTTTCTGCCCGAAGCCACAGAGGAGGGGCTGGAAGCTCTCTACGAGAGATTTTTCCATGGCCTGCAGGATGAGGTGGAACTCCTCCCCGGTGCCCTCGACTTCCTCGACTTCTGTCGCGATACCGGGCGCCGCATCTTCCTGCTGAGCACCATCAAGACCCATCACTTCGATATCCAATCTTCCCGCCTCGGAGTGCGAGAGTACTTCGAGCATCCCTATGTGGAGATCATGGATAAGCGGGAAAAAATCCGCGAAATCATCCATGAGCGTCAACTGACCCCTTCGGAGACCATTTTCGTCGGCGACATGGTCCATGATATCGAGACAGCGCGTCACGGTGGGATCACGGGTGTCGCTGTGCTGACCGGATTCGATTCACTCGAGAAGCTCTCGGCCAGCAATCCCTCCATCATCTGCCGCGATCTCCCTGCTCTACAGCAAATCCTGTCATGAATCAGATCCACATTCGCGGGCTGCGGCTGGACTGCCATATCGGTGTCCCCGATGAGGAAAGAGCCTCCGTTCAGACTCTGCTGGTGGATCTGACCATCATCCCTCTAACCCCTTTTGACGCCCTGAATGACGACATCACCCATACCGTGGACTACGATGCCGTCTCCCGGCGGCTCGCTGTCATTGCGGCCGAGAAACCGCGCAAACTGATCGAGACTCTCGCCGTGGATTTGGCCCGCACGGTTCTTGCCGAGTTCCCTGCCGCAGAGGCTCTTGTGGAGATTCGGAAATTTATCCTTCCCCAGACCGATCACGTCGGGGTCTCCTATCGGGCCACTCGTTAACAGAAGTCCATTCTCCTCCGCAAATTTCTTCACTCGGAGAGACAAAAGCGCGTTTTAGGGTTGCTTCGGAGAGGCGGAGACGGGATATTGCCAGCCCTTTCACTGCCCGGTGGTGTAACGGTAACACAGAGGCCTTTGGAGCCTTTGTTCATGGTTCGAATCCATGCCGGGCAGCTTTTCCTCCTTCGCACCTGAGAGCGCTGGTCGCGTTTCGACATCTGCGTCTTCGGTTGGAGTGCTAGCTGTGACAGTCATCGCACCGCTCATTTCTGGAAAAGGTTTTTAATCTCGAACGTCTCCCTCCTTTTCCGGCATCCTCCTGCGTTGCGTCTTCCCATGATCCTTCGTCACACTCTCCCCTTCGCGTGCCTCCTTGGTCTCACTACAAGCTTCGCGTTCGCTATTCCGGCCCTCGCACATCCTCAGCTCACCGAAGCCGCCGCGCGTACGACAGCTCCGGAGAAAATAGTGGAGCTCGATCCTCCGGCGGAAATACCTCAAGGCATCCGCGTAAAACGCCTGCGCTTTGAGCTTCGCTCTGTGGAGACACCTGAGGGGCCAGTTGCCACTGAGATCTACGCGTTCCTCGCCATCCCGGAAGGGAAAGGCCCCTTTCCTGGAATCCTCGTTCTGCATGGAGGTGGTGGCCACGCCGAGGAGGCGAAGGCCATCGGCTGGGCCCAGCGCGGGTATGTTGCCATCGCCCCCGACCTGCCAGGCATCGCCAAGCCGGAAGCCGCCGCGGAGTCCCGCGGGGCATGGAAGGCCTCCTACGCCTTTGGTCGCTGGCGCGTGCAACCTGACGTCACAAATGACGCCATCTTCGAAGCCGTGCTGACGGGGTTAAGCGCCTTCAAGATCCTGCAGACTCAGCCTGAGGTCGATCGTTCACGTCTCGGCATCGTGGGTATTTCATGGGGGGGCTATATGACTACCATCCTCACAGGCCTGTTGGGAGACCAGGTCGCTGCGTCCTTCTCCGTCTTCGGCAGCGGCCACTATGACAAAGCCACCTTTGCCAGCGCCTTGAACAAACTGTCCGAAGCGGACCGCAAGACGTGGATGGAGAATCTCGATGCCGCCCGCTACGCGCCGAACATGAAGGCCACCTATTTCGTAGCCGCCGCCGCGAATGACTCCTTCTTCTTCCCACCCGCCGTCCAGGCCACGCTTAACGATATTCCCTCCGCCAAGAACCTCGTCTTTGCCCCGAATGCCGACCACAAAACATCCTTTCCCGGAGGACGGCCCCAGGGCGTCGAGACAAACTGGGCAGCTCAGGAAGTGGATTTCTTTAACTACCTCCTCAAAGGCGAAGGTCAGCCCCTACCCACCGTCAAGGTCACGCAACCCACTCCCGATGAACGCCGCGCCGTGCGCTTCCACGTGGACAGCAAGACGCTGCTGAAAGACGTGTCCATCCAGATCACAAATTCCGAAGGCCCCTGGAAAGGCCGCAAATGGGAAAAAATCCCCGCCACCGATCTCGGCGACGGCAACTACGAAGCGTTCATCCCCGAACCCCTGCTCACCGACGGATTCTGGTACGCCCTCGTCACCGACGACCGCCCCACCTCCGTCTCCAGCCTCATTACCCCCCTCGGCACCGCCGACCTCAATCGCGTACCCTGACCGAGATCCGGTCCGACCTTGCCTTGGCAACGATCACAGGTGTAAACGCTAAGGCTAAGGATTTCTTCTCATGTACAGCCTCAAGCCCGGACGTGGCCCGTCATTCATCGGTGGTGTAAGCGCTCTAGGCGCGGCAGCCTTCGGCATCTTCTGGACCATCATGGCGGTGCAGATGGGTGTAGGCAGCATCTTTCCTCTCTTCGGCGTCATTTTCGTGATCATGGGAATCGTCATGGCGATCTACAACTTCTCCAACGCGAGCCGCAAAAATCGCAACTCGGTTCTCGACATCACCTCCGCCCGGGAGGAACCCGATCCGCTGAATCAGATCTTCGGCACCACTTCATCGACGAGCACCAAGACGGAAGACCGTCTGCGGGACTTGAGCGAACTCCGCACCAAGGGCCTCATCACCGAAACCGAGTATGCCGAGCAACGCCGCCGCATCCTCGCCGATATCTAAGTCCGGCGAGGTCTCGGTCCGAGCTTGGCAGTTCAATATAGCTGCAAGCTCTCCCGCTGCACAGACACCTCGCCTGCATCAGCCCCATTCGCGGATGTCTCCGTCTCCGGCCAGTCCAGCAGGGCTTCCCTTTCCCGCTCAAAGATTTCATCAATGACCACGCGGGCCGTCGCGATGGAATTCACCAGTGGATCAATGGAGAGAGCCCTCACGAGCAGTTCGCGATCCCGCTTCATGATTGCCTCGATGGTGAGTTCGTGAATATCGAGGATCAGATACTGCAAGCCTCGCAGTCCGTAAGGCATGCTGCCGACCTTCAGCGGACGAGGCCCGTTGCGATCCAGACGGCACTCCATTTCTAGGAAGGCATCGGCAGGCAGGTTGTCCACCGGTTTGCCACCGTCCTCGACGCAATCGGAGTTTGTGCGGTTGATGAAGTAGGTGCGCCCATCCTCGATCACCATCGTGTGGATGACATCGGTGGCGTGATCGGATTTCAGCTTCTCGTGAAACTCCTGGATCGGTTTCTTCCCCGCGATATAGGCGTCGATTTCCTCCCAGACTTCCTGCGTCCACCGCTCCCGCTGGTCGCAATCAAAGACCGCCAGTGGCGGGATCTTTTCCTGGATGGCCGAGCGGCCCTGATAGAAGGGGACATACTCCTTCGTGTGGCCCGTACAGGTCGGCACGGCGCCGAATAGCTCACCGAGTTGCGCCGTGATATAGTTGTTGAACCGCCCCTTGGCATAGCCCTCGTCCAGTTCCCCCACCGAATCGCGCCGGAACGCCGCCGTGATGTCCGGCAGCACGTTCTTGCCACCCAGCTCGGCTTTCAGCATCCACGTGAAGTGATTCACGCCGGCGATGCGCATGTCGAACTCATCAACCCGCTCCACATCCTCTCCCAGCAGCTTGAGATAGCTGAGTTTCTTCGCCGGCATGTGATGCGTGTCGCAAAGGGCAAAATTCTTCGCCTTCGAATGCCTCATGAGGCCGATGCCCATCGTCGCGGAGGGGTTCACGTAGTTAATGACCCATGCCTGCGGGCAAAGCTCCTCCACCGTGCGGGTGATATCCAGAATCGCCGGAAACTCGCGCATGGCGTGAAAGATCCCGGCTGGTCCTATGGTGTCGCCCGAGCAGGAACGAATCCCATACTTCGCCCCCACCTCGCACTCGATCCGGCGGTAGTGCGAGTTCTTTTCCGAGAAGCTCAGCACCACAAAGTCCGCCCCCGGCAATGCCTCGCGATAGTTCGCATGGCTCTCGATCTTCGCACCGGAAGGACCGGCGGCAAGATGCGCCAGACGCGTGAGTTTTTCCAGACGACCGGCGTCGGTATCAACGAGACTCAGGGTGCAGCCACGCAAGCCGGGAAGATTTGCAGCCGCCCAGATGGCCTGGCGACCAAAGAAAAGACTACCCGCGCCGATGATGACAATTTTAGGGGATTTCATGAATGAGTTGCAGTTTTACAGAAACCATATTTCCCTTTTATGGCTTACTCCTAGAGGAGTAATGTTGTTTTATTAGCACAAATGTTGCGGTATTCAGATGGCAGCAACCATCGCAAATCTCGCATTCTTCTTAGCTCAGGGCCGCACGCGCCAATCCTCGCCGCGAGTGAGTCTCTCCACCTCCTCGGCAGGAATGGCGACACCGATGACTTCGAGTTCGTCCACGGCTCCGGTGAATCGCAGCCCGCTCTCGACCGGTTCCTGAAAGGTAAATTTCGGCGTGCGATGGGTGCGCTGGTAGAGCGGAGGGATCTCGGCTTTTACGCCGATCTCCGCGCCATTGAGATAGACCTTCGTGCTGCCGAGATCGTACACGAGGACGAGGTGATTCCACCCCTCCCGAAACGCAGCCGACACGCGGAAGCTCGTCTCAAATTCCGCCTTCCGAAACACAATCCCCGCCTCGCCATTCTCCCGCAGTTTCACGCTGAAGGGCGTTCCCATGAAGGCCCTCCACCCCTCTCCCGCAGACGCCTCCCTGCTCACCTGCAGCCACACGCTGAGCGTCTCCGCGCCGACCGGCGAGGATTTCGACCGAAAGCGGATGCCTTCTTCGGCTCCCAACCGAATCGCACCGCCCCTGTGTCCCTCAGCCAGCCATTGGAAATGACCATTCGCCTCCGCGTCGAAGCCCGCCGCATGCGACGCCCCTCTCTGGTACTCCAGCCATGCCCGCCCCGGTTGATGTTCCGTGCTGCGGTCATTCAGTCGCGGCCCCGCCCCTTCCTCGAAATCAAGGTGAAAATACGGCACCTGATCGCGCGACAAAGTCGCCGTGCGAACCTGCTCCGGCGTGAACGGATTGTAGGTCTTGTCATGGCCATTGCGAACGAAGTCATCAAAGGCCCGACCTGACTCGATCCACTGCACCGCCACCGCATCCTGCGTCTCGGACGGGCTGACCTTCACGGCATTGGACACCGCGACCTTCCCGGATTGCAGCAGCGCCATCGCATATAGAATCCGCGTGCCCTCAAACTCCAGGAATAACGGCAACCGCCGCTCAAATTTTCCGTCCCCCGGTAGCGGGTAATCCGCATTCGCCTCCGTGCCGTCATGCGTGAGACCGAGACTGATGGTGACCGGCTGTCCCTGATGGTCAAAGGTCTTCGTGACCCGGCGCTTCGTCAGTTCCTCCAGATTCGCCGACACTTTTCCCTCCGGCGCACCCAGCACGCTGAGTGACACTTCCGCGCCGGGAGCCACATCCACACGCGCCGCCCGCCATCCCCCACGCCGCCACCACGGCTTGCCGTCGATGAAGGCCGGAAAGCGCGCCGCATTCTCCTGATTGATCGCCACCATGCCAAAGGTCGGCGTCGTGTCGCGGGTGAAAAGATCATGCACATACCCATTCGAAAGCCGCAATTCGAGCGGCACATTCGCCGAGGTCTCGATCCGCAAAAACAGATTCTTCAACCTCTCATTCCCTCCAGCCGACGGCTCGCGAAACGCCCCCACGCTCCGCGAGCCGTCGTTGAGATGCAGACGCCGGATCGGCCCCAACCCGCTCGCCGTTGCCACCACTTCGGTCAGCGGACCAGCCGTGGCCTGAAGCTCCAGCGAACCCTGTTGCGAAATCCGATTCAGCGCGATGGCATAGCCCGTGGGCATGCGCACCAGATTGTAGGAGAGATGTGTCGGTGGCAGCAGGACCCGGTCGTGGATCATCCTCCACTCGCCCTCCCCGCTCTTGAGCGAAACCGTCACCCGTGGCTGCAACCCCTCGATGGAGCCCAGCCCCTTGCCGCTTTCCCAATCCAGGCTCAGGAAAACCTCTCCCTCGCGCCCCGCCGTCGAGGACTCGCCCTCGATCACAATCGGCTCTCCGCCACCCACCGGCGACCACTCCACCGGCGACCACTCCACCCGCGCCTTCACCGCCAGAGATTCACTTCCCGCTGGTAGTCCCACGACTTGGAAATCCAGCACATCGCCGTAGAGACACTCCCCCGGATACGCCACCACCACCTCGGGCTGCGCAAGCGGACTCCGCCCCTGCTCCAGCCGCCCCTTGAGGTAGCTCAGGATCGTATTGTAACCCCACACATTATGACTAGACGGCACCAGCAGCGTCTCGTTGCAGTCGTTCCACGTGATGTAAGTGAATTGCCGGTAGCCGAGTTCGCGCCACACCGAGAAATTATCGATCAGCGCCCGCACTCCACGCGACGGCACCCGCGTGGCCTGCGAGGGACGGTTGGAGTTATCATATCCCGCGCTGAATCCCGGCATGAAGAAAAAGCCCGGCGCCTCCGCCTGGATGCGCTGGTGCATGGCTGCCGCCGCGCGGGGATCCGTCTCCATGTCAAAGGTTGTCGCTCCTTCCCATCCGAGTCGCAACCACTCCACCGGCCCTAGCTTCAGTTCCCCCTCCGGCCAAGCCCTCCACCCGAGATCCGTGCGATCCAGCAGCATCTTGTCCGTGATCGTCGGGATCATCAGCGGATTCACTCCCCGCTCGGCCAACCGAGCGCGGAAGGCCGCCACTCCCTCCGCCGACTTTTCCCACTTCCCGGCAAAGTATGTGAAGAAAACCGGACGCCCCTCGCGCAGATAGAGATACGGATTCCCCTCATGCTTCTTCATGAAATCCGCGACGGCGTCCGCCGCCACGACAGGATCATTCTTCAGCGTGTCGCACCACTCCGGCGCGATGTAAAAGACCCGTCCCGTCTCGTCCTGAATCTGTCGAGCCGCTTCGAACATTTCCGGCGGCACCGTGCAGAGCATCTGGAAGCCACCGATCCCGCTCTCCATCGCCATGCGGATGTGCTCCTTGTACTCCTCGACCAGACTCACGTTCTGGGAGTTGAAGGGCCACGCATCGTTGTTCCCATCAAAGGAAAAATGGATAGCCGCGTTTGTGATCTGCGGCATGTAGTGCGCCCAGATCAGGACGGGCTCGACTTCCGTGGTCGCGGGTGTGGACTCGGGCACGACGACATTCTTCGTTTGAGGCTTGCAGGCAGCGAGCATGGCGATGCCGCCCAGCACGGCAGCCACTCTGCCGAGGGAACGGACCATCACTGCCCTTCCAATTTGAGTTTGCGAATTGCCAGATACGGGGCCTCGGTTCCAGCGTTCTTGAAGGACAAGCCGAAATTCAGCGTCAACTTGGTACTCGCCACCTTGTTCAGCGCATTCACGATCCGGTTCTTTTCCGACTCCGGCAGCATCATCAGGCTGTAAGTGTGGTCGTGAAATTCCCCGTCATTCGCGATCTCCAGCGGCAGATTGATGCGCTCGACGAATTGCCCCTTGTCATCATTCACCTCCAGCGTGACCGGCGTGGGCTGTCCGGCTGGTGCGGCGAGGGTGACATTCAGCAGGAGATTATCCAGATCCGCCGTGGTCACATTCCCGCCCGACCATCCGGCCATCGGCACCACCAGCGCCAATCCACCGAACTCCACATCGCCCCCCACCTCTCGCTTCACCACCAGAGCAGGCCCGGACGGCGTCCCGACCGCCGCACCATCCGTCAGCGACAACTCGTATGGCTCCTCCGCCCGGTAGTAGAGAAAGTACCGGTTCGGCTCCGCCTGATCGGCAAAGGTGTGCCGCACGCCATTGAACTGCCCGGCACCGCCCTTCAGGCTCACGGTTTCCTCACTGCCTCGGAATTCATGATCCACGTAAGCTTCGCCAGCCATGGCTCCGCTGGTCATCAACATAAGATAAAGGCCGAGAGGTTTTAGAAAACGGTAAGTTGGTTTCATATCGTTAAGGTAAAATTTGCATCAGCCCTCATGGCTGCCAGATGACGTTGTTTTTCCCACCCTGCGCGAGCTCGGCAGGCTTAAGGCTCTCCACATGCCCGTCGGCAAAGGCCACATTCGCCATGCCCTCGCCCTTGTAGTTAAGCGGACCCTTTTTCACCGCCGCAGGATTGCCTGTCACCTTGTTCGGATGGCGGAAGACAACTGTGCCCTGCCCGCCATTGTACGTGATGGCCTGGAGTTGGTCGGTGTTGATGGCGGAGTTGTCACCCACCAGCACTGTGCGCGAGGGCTTCTCCATTTTCTGAAAATACTTCACCGGCTCCGCCGCGCTATAGACCAGATACTGGTTCAGCGCATAGGTCGCCGCATTCGCTGGCAACTCATTGGTCGGCACGGATGGACACTGCCAGACCGTGCCGTGGGCTCCGTGGGTATTCGTCCGCTCAATCTCCAGATATGGCGCGACATCGTACTGCCACACATAGGGCCGCGAGCCGTTCCAGCCGGGAGGGATGGCACCATTATTGTCATTGGCAAATTGCCGTATGCCATTCGCGATTCGCGCCAGATTCGCCGTGCACTTCGTCCGCTGCGTCGCAGCCCGTGCAGAGGAAACCGCCGTGGACGCCAGTACGGCCAGCACCGCCGTGATGGAAATCACCGCGAGCAGTTCGATCAGCGTGAAGGCGCGTGGACGAGTCGGCATGGGGGGAGTGGAAAAGAGGATACCTCAGCGCACCCGGGCACGCACGCGCCAAGACACCGCCACCAACCCGAGCCCGAACAGCAGCGCCACCGAGGGCTCCGGCACATTGGCGATGTCGTTTTGCCTGATCGTCTCCAGTTGTCCCGTGGTCAGTACCGAGTCGTAGAGGCTCATGTTGTCCAGCATGCCGGCAAAGGGACGAGCCGTATTCGATAGCGAGGTGGCAAAGTTTCCGATGTCGAGGCCAGCTGCGGGATTGCCCATCGTCGTGCTGAGCGCCACGGAGGAGCCGAGTTGCGCGACGGCCGTCGTCTTGTTGGCCTGATAATAGGAGACCGACGAGCCATCCCATGTCACCGAGAAAAAGACCCAGCTATTGATCGAGGAAAACATCGTGTTGGTCGTCGTCGAGCGGTTGCTGATGACTCCGTTGACGGTGAGATCGATCGTCCCGCTGGTCAGTTGATTGGCCTTCAGCACGATCTGCCCATCCGTCGTGCGGAAGAGGGCCGCCGATGACGAGAGTACCGTGGAGGCATTGAACCACCCCGTGATCGTAAAAGCCGAGAGGGAGGGCAGATCGACACTACCGCTTGCGATGCCATTAAAGGTCGTCTGACTCGCTCCCATGCCGCTGTTCCCGGTCACGAAAGCCCGGTCACCGGCTAGGCCGGAAACTCCCGAGCTCGCCGCCCCCACGGATCCCGCACCGCCGATGGTCACGGCTGTCGTGATGCTTCCCGAACTGGGCTGCGTCACGGAGTTGGCATTGAAGTCGTATTCCAGCAGCACCGCGGCCTGGCCCGGCAGAGCGCATAGAGTGAGAGCTAAGACCAGTGTGGCGAATAGACGATTGGGGGACGTTTTCATTAATGAGTTGCAGGTTTTGCAAAACCATATTTCCCTTAATGCATGACTCCTAGAGGAGTGATGTTGTTTTCATAGGACAAATGTTGCAGTCGCAAAAAACCAGCGTTTACCGCTTCAATCACGAACTCCCGCCCTTTCTGCCGCTGGCGGTTCGATCCTGTGGCGATTACATCATGAGCCCCCAATCGCAGCTCGAGCCACCGATGCAGAAGTGGTTTAGCGAGGTCTTTTGGAGCGAGGAGGGAAGTGGGGAGTTTCTGCTAGAAAAGCAGTGGGTGCAAGTCAGGGACTCGGCCATCTTTTATCTCCTGCCCGGCGAGATTCACGACATCCGCCCCGTCAGCCGCAGGTGGAAGTACCAGTGGCTCACGCTAGATCACCAGCAGAGCCCCCTCTGGTTGGAAGCCATGGGCTTCACGAAGCGCCCTCTCCCCGCAAATCGCTGCCCCGGCCACCTCTTTGAGAAACTCCGCGAGGCTATGCGCAAGGGCACCCTGCGGGATGACCGAGAGGCAGCGAATCACGCCCACGCCATCCTCATCGCAGCCATCGAGGGCAGCCTCACGCCATTCACAAAGCGCCGGGCCTCCTGGGTCGAGGAGTGCCGCCAGCGTATCGATGACGGCTACGCGGACCCGCAACTCAATGTCGAAGCCATCGCCGATCAGATGGGAGTTCACCGCGCGACCCTCTTCCGCGCCTTTGTCACCACCCTCGGTATGACTCCGTCCCACTACCTTCAGAGCCGCCGCCTGCACCATGCCATGGAGTTACTCAAGCAGACGGACCTCCCCATCAAGGAAGTCGCCCTCAGCGTGGGCCTGACGGATGCGAACTACCTCGCCCGCCTCGTGCGCAAGGTCTGCGGCATCCCGCCCTTGCGCTTCCGTGCCGGCTACCGGCAAGGCCGAATGGATCAGTCCTGATCAAGCACTGCGGGGCAGGACTCCGGCTCGTCCGCTCGGGCAAAATTCCGGCGCATACACGAGGATCTCCGACGATACGCCATCGGCATGGAAGCGGACTTCCCACCGATCGCCGTGAAAACGGCTGGCCACCACTTCACCGACGAATCCTCCCGCAGAGCGAGCGCGCGATTCGGCCACGATGGTCAGAGCCCCAGGTCGTGCCCAGATCTCGTTTATGCCCGCAGGGCGGATAAGCCCCACACTGGAGAGCCCAGCAAAGGCATCACCGGGCAGAAAATTGCAGGGGCCGAAGAACAGAGCCACCTCCCGTGTGGCAGGCGCGGTGTAGAGGTCCTCGGGCGCACCGACTTGCAGGATGTGGCCAGAGTTGATGACCGCAATGCGATCAGCCAGATCCAGGGCATCATTCACGTCATGAGTCACTATCAAGGCCATCACCCCCGACTGCTTCAGGATGTCCCTTACCTCGCCGCGCATACGCACTTTAAGAGAGGCATCAAGACTGCTAAAGGGCTCATCCATCAACACCAGTGCGGGCCGCGGAGCCAACGTGCGTACGAGAGCGATGCGTTGCCGCTCCCCACCGGAAAGCTCGTGCGGCATGCGCTTTTCACATCCATTGAGTCCCGCCAGAGCGAGCAACCGAGTCACCTCAGAGCGCTTCTCTGTTGCCAAGCGACCATGAAGTCCGAAGGAAACATTCGCCTCCACCGTCAGATGGGGAAAGAGCGCGTGATTCTGAAAGACCAGGCCTATCCCCCGACGCTCAGGCGGCACGGAGGTGTGCGCGTCGGCCAGCAGGCGATCACCGAGGCGGATCTCTCCGGCATCAGGGGCCTCCAACCCGGCAATCATTCTCAGCAGGGTGGACTTACCCGCCCCACTCTCTCCGACCAGAGCGACGATGGTCCCCGGAGTGATCGTGAGGGAGGCATCTTCCACAACAGGCTGTGCGGAGGATGCGAAGCGCCGAGTAATTTGCGAGACGACGAGACTCATGATTGCCCCCTTTCGATCATGTGATTAAGCACAAAGACTCCGACAAGTCCGGTGGCAATGATCAGCAGGCAGGCGGGAGCCGCCTCGGGCAAGCGCCCTTGATCCACCAGATTAAAGGCCCGCGTTGCCAGGGTCTCAAAATTAAAAGGCCGTAACAGCAGGGTGAGAGGAAGCTCCTTCAGCACATCCACGAAGACAAGGATGGCGGCACCCCACAGAGCGGGCGTCAACAGCAGCAAGTCGATACGCAAAAGCGTGCGAAGGGGCGTAGCCCCCAGACAACGGGCTGAGGCATCCAGATCACCACAGACTCGTTTCAACCCGGATTGCGCAGGCAAAAAACCCACCGCCAGGAACCGCACGACACAGGCAAAGACCAGCGCCCCCACGCTACCGCTGAGCAGCCAGTTTGCCAGTGTTGCATTCCCTGCCGCACCGCCCAATCCATCGAGCCAGCCCAGTCCGCGCAATACACCAAGCGCGAGTACAGCAGAGGGAATGGCATAGCCAAGGATAGCCAACCGTGCACACCAGCGCATCAAGCGGAATGAGTGCAATCTCTCCGCGTAAGCCACCACGATCGCAGCCAAGAGCACGAGCATCGTCACGCCTCCTGCGAGAAAAAGAGAAGTGCCTATCTGCTGCAAAAACTCCCTATCCCAGACTCCGGCCCCCACCAGCCAACTCCAGTATCCAAGCCGCGACACCGGCAGCAGGAACCCCACCAACACTGGCAGGAAACATACCAGCATTGCTGCGATCCCCTTGCCACCGCGCAGCCGATACCGTGCTAGAGGACTTCCGCCTGTCTCCGAGAAACGACGCCGTCCCCGCGAAAGCCGTTCCAACCCCAGTAGCAGAAAAGTCACCAGCAGAGCCCAGCCTGCTATCCGCGCCGCCGAGTCGGGATCCCCAAAGGAAAACCAAAAACGGAATATCCCGATCGTCAGCGTCGGAATGCCAAAGTGCTCCACTGCGCCGTAGTCATTGATGACCTCCATCGCGACGAGGATCACTCCCCCCGCAATCGCAGGCCAAGCCAGCGGTAGCGAAACTCGGAAAAAAGCCGCAAGAGGACCACAACCCAGCATGCGTGCAGCCTCGATCTCCGAGCGACTCTGCGTACTGAAGGCCGAACGCGCAGCCAGATACACATACGGATAAAGGACCGAGGAAAAAACCACAATCACTGTCAGATACCGCAGGACATCATGTCCGGAACGGGCCAGGGAAGATCCCCCGGCTTGGCGCAACCACACGACGAACGGAATCAGTCGATCCAGCAGATCGCCATAGCCGAAGGCTACAACATAAGCCGGAAGAGCCAGCGGAATCACCAGCAACCAAGCAAACACGCGACGTCCGGGAAATTCACAGGCCGCCACCAGCCACGCACAGGCTACTCCGGTCACTCCTGTCAGCAGAGCCGTGCCAGCCAGCAGGATGAGCGAGTTCACCACATAGGAGCGGATTGTTGCTGCGGGAGTTTGTTCCCACCCCGGTCCGGCAGCCTGGAAGAGACTAGCCAGCACCATGCCCAAGGGCAGAGCCACTGTCAGGGCAGCGAGCAATAAAAAGATGCTCCATGGGCTCCAAGTCCAGAGTCTGAGAGGGATTCGGAAAGCAGAGCGAGGTCGCTCCTGCTCCGTAAGAATCAGGGCCATGCCGCCTTATTCAGCACGTCAACGGCCTCGGCATTCAGCGATCCGAGCTTCTGCACCGAGCCTCGATCCGCCCTGAAGGGACCAAAGGCCTTCAGCACAGGCGAGGCCTCGATATCAAGCGAGAGGGGGTATTCGTGATTAGCTGTGGCAAAGCGAGCCTGCACCTCGGAGGAGACGAGGTACTCCATGAGCTTGATGGCATTTTCCTTATTTCTCGAACTCCGAGTCAGGCCAATACCACTGACATTGATATGCGCGCCGCGCCCATCCTGATTCGGAAAAAAGACCTCCACGGCTTCTCCGACTTCAATATCCTTCGGGTCCTTGGAGGTTCGCAGGAGGCCGATGTAATATGTATTCACCAGCGCCGCATCCGCCAAGCCAGCCATAACGGCCCGCGCCTGGTCCCGGTCTCCGCCCTGAGGAGCGCGCGCCATATTTCTGACGAAATCCGTGGCCCATTGCTGCGCCTTTTCCAGACCATCCGCCTCGATGAGCGAGGCCACCAGAGACTGATTGTAAACACTGCCCGAGGACGAGGCCAGCACGCGGCCCTTCCACTTCGCATCAGCTAGGTCTTCGTAGGTGGAGAAATCTGCGGCCTTCAGGCGATCCTTGGGGAAAACGATGACGCGAGCTCGGACCGTCACCCCATACCATTGCTTGTCCGGGTCGCGCAGATCCTCCGGCACAGCCTTGTCGAGTTTGTCAGATGTCGCAGGTTGCAGGAGATTTGCCTCCTTCGCCCGCTGCAGTCGCCCGGCGTCCACCGTGAGTAACAAATCCGCCGGAGAGTTTTCCCCCTCGGCTTTCAGGCGCTCCATCAACTGATCCGCCGTGGCCTGCACGACGTTCACCTTGATTCCCGTCTCCTTCGTGAACTCCTCAAAGATCGCCTTGTCCACTTCGTAATGGCGATGGGAATAGAGATTCACCTCCCCCGCCTCAGCGGAAAACAGCGTCCCCCAGAGAGAGACACTCACAACCGACAATAATAGGCGCAAACGGAAAGCATTCATGGGTCAGGAAAGTGATCGCAGACCATCCCCGAACCGAGATTGCATCTCAATCACATTCTTAATCCCAAACAGGAGCACAAAAAATCAAACATTTGATTTACAAAGTATAAATATTTTGTAAAACGAAATCCATCCATCCCCCAAGCCGCATTGTGATATTACAATGTGATTACATATGCCATATCCCCTCCAAAATACTCCTTGCAATGAAAGGTATGACATATAAATTAAAGCCATAATTCCCATGCATCCCCCCGGTGCCCATTTTTACAACCGCTCAACCCAAGCTTTCAGTCTGGTTGAAGTCGTATTAGCCCTCGGCCTCTGCGCATTTGCCCTCATTTCGCTGGTCGGCCTTCTTCCCGTATCCCTCAACACCGCACGCGACGCGGTGGAAACCACACGCCGATCAAAAGCCGTTCAGCAAGTCGTCTCAGAACTCACCCAGAGTCGCTTCACCAACGTCTCCAACCTCTCGTCCAAGGAATGGGGTTTCGATTATGAGGGAATCGCCACCAATGTCTCCGGTGCGGGCCCGCTCTATTTCACCATCAAGGCACAAGTCGGCGACGCCACCCTTCCCCAGATCAGCACACCCACCGGCTCGCCAAGCCTGATACGGGTCAAGCTCATCGCCTCGACCCCCCGTCAAAATCCCATGCCAGGGGCCACGGCTGTGACCATTTCCGATATGGGATATTAAGCTCTTCTCGACCGGTGTCTTCCCCCCATACATTCGTCCCTCCACGCTCCGATCGAGCTTTCACCTTGATCGAGGTGATCGTTGCGTCTGCCGTGCTGGCCCTGATTCTGATGCTCCTTCTCTCCATCACGGATATTACGTCCCGGACATGGCGCGGCACCACGGATAAAATGCAGGCATTCGACGGAGCCCGAGCCGCTTTTGATCAGATCACGACTACGCTGAGTCAAGCCGTGCTGAATACCTATTGGGATTACGACGATCTCGCTGCTCCCACCAAATACGAGCGTCGCTCGGAACTTCAGTTCCTTTCCCTGCCTATGAAAGACTTTGGTCTCTCGGCGACCGACTATCCCACTCATGGCATATTTTTTCAGGCGCCCACCGGCACCGTCTCCAACAAAAGCACTCATGGCAATCTCCCGCTGGTGCTCAATGCCTTTGGCTACTTCGTCGAATACGGAGACGACTCTTTTGACAAGCCATCGTTCGTCGATGGACTCACCGGCACCGTTCAACCCCGTTACCGCTTTCGGCTCAAGCAGTGGAAAGTCCCGGCAGAGCAATTCACCCTCTACGAAAAAAGCTCCGGCGTGACCGGGCGCAACTTTCTCGGAGCCCAGACGCTGGATTGGATCGACTTGGACAATCCCCACGCCCGCCCGCTCGCGGAAAACATCATAGCCCTGGTCGTCTATCCCAAGAACACGGAATCCGTGAATTCCAACTCCACTTCCCTGACCTCTGACTTCTTTTACAACTCTCGCGATCGGACCAATGCCCAGCGGTTTCATCAGCTCCCGCCCGAGGTCGAGGTCATCATGGTGGCCATCGATGAGGCATCCGCCACGCGCGTCTTTCAAAACTCAGCCTCTGCTCCAAACCTGACGAACGGTCTTTTCAGTTCCGCCAATGGACCTCAGATCGAAGCCGACCTGCAGGCGCTCTCAAAAAAACTTACCAACGACGGAGTCCAATTCATCGTCCTTCGTACCACGGTGAAGATCCGCGGCGCTCGCTGGAGTGAAAGCTAAGCTCATGAAAACAGTGGTCCGCCCTTCACAGCACCTGGCCTTCTCTCTCATCGAGCTTCTCTTCGTAATCACGATCATCGGCGTTTTGTCCGTGGTCGCCATTGCCTCACTTTCCTCCAGCAAACGCAGCGCCGACCTGCAGACCGGAGCCTCCGGCATCATGGATTACCTTTCGCTGGCTCGTCAGTCGGCTATCTCGGGGAACCGTCCAGTGACAGTGAAGTTTTACGTCTGGGAAAATCAACCCTCTTCCTGGAAGACGCAAAATCCCACCCAGCGCGACAGTGTGCGCATGGTGCGTTCACACTTCGACGGCACAGCCGAGGAGGAAGTGGAAAGGGTGCTCAATTTACCGGAGTCATCGGCCCTGAGTCCCGATGCCACCCTCTCCTCCATCCTGTCGGATAGCGTCTCAGGTGTGGCGAAGTCCGATACGCGTGGCACCTACCGCTCCTTTCGCTTCATGCCTGACGGCTCCATTGATTGCAGCGGCACCGTCTCTCCCACCCTGACACTCCTCTACCGTGGCGATGCCGCCTCCACCTCCCTGCAGGGGAAGAACTTCTTCACCCTGCAAGTGGATCTACAGACCGGGATCGTGCGTTATTTCCGTCCTTCCTAAAGGCCATCTTCAACTCTTTTTGCCCGATGAAATTCCGTCATCCCCCCCACCAAGGCGCCGCTCTCATCATCGTCCTGGCCTGCCTCATCTTCGTCAGCGTCATCACCGTGGCCTTCCTCGCCAGCATGCGGTCCAAGCTCGTCGCCTCAAAGGCCAGCGCTAATACGACCGATGTCCGTATGTTGTCCGAAACCGCCGTGAATATCGCTATCGCACAGGTCAACGACGCCACAAAGGCCGCCGGCACAAGCGGCTCCGCATGGGCCTCCCAGCCTGGAATGATCCGCCTCTACGGCGGCAATGGACAGGCCTCCGGTTTCTACAAGCTTTACAGTTCCGACAACATGATCGGAAGCGGATCCTTTGACCCCTCGACCGACCCCGTGCCAACAAACTGGGAGGCGCAGGCGGCTCTTTTTACCGACCTCAATGCGCCCGTGAACGGCGTCTTTCCGATCTTCGATTTCAAGCAGGCGCAGACGCAGGGCGTTCTCTCCCTCGAAGTCATCTCGGCCCCTGGAGCCACCACCCAGGTACCTGCACCCATGCCGGTAAAGTGGCTCTACGTGCTGGCCGATGGAAGTATCCACGCCCCAGATGTGAGTAGCACCGCCACGAAAGCCGTCATCTCCCAAGCCTCCACTTCCAACCCCATTGTCGGACGCATCGCCTTCTGGGCGGATGATGAAAGCTGCAAGGTCAACCTCAACACCGCCTCAGTGGCTCTGTCTCCCCAGACGGTCTCAACGACCGCACCCTATGCATCGAATAGCTACACCACCTTTTGGGACACCCCTCGGTTTAACACACCGATGGAGCAAAACTTCGCCCGCTTCCAGCCTGCTCAGGGCGAGTACCAGCGCTACCCGGGACATCCCTCCACTGTCGGTCTGAATGCGGTCTTTCCCTCGGCCTCCACTCAGGAAATTGAAGACATCTTCACCATCGCTCCTCGCGCGGCCTACGATGGATCCAAAGGCGGCACCGTCAATGTCAACTCCGCACAATGGATCGACCGCACCTCCCTGGCTGACCGTCTCTACGCCTCGGTGGACGACGTCATCTTCCAGGACAAGCTCCGTTCCAGCGCCAATCTCCTCACCAACTCCGAAGTCCAGGCCTCCCGCTTCTTCGTCACCACCAGCAGCCGCGCTCCGGAACTCAACCTCTTCGGTCGTCCTCGCGTGTCCATCTGGCCGGTCGATACCTCGATCATCAACGCCACAAGCCCCCGCGTTACCACTCTGGATCGACTCCTCGCTT
>Ga0351882_1039_pt2 | contig 44462 bp, 33 predicted proteins | sample BONcelFGM3001F13_FD_206762 | JGI IMG/M metagenome (GOLD analysis project Ga0351882, IMG submission 206762) | Enriched cells from coal bed in the Powder River Basin, Montana, United States - BONCAT cells FGM rep3 HSBNCT.FGM.300.1.F13 ... | reverse complement strand
CGTCAAAGTACAAGGTGCCGTGCATTCCCTGGAGCAGGGTCGCATGGCTATTCTCATCAAGGGGGGCATGTGTGTTGCCGTCCTCATCGTCATTTCGCTGCTATACCTCTTTGTCCAATTCCGAGGGCTCAACTCCTCAACGGCAATGGATCAGGCACAAATCGCGCGAAATATTGCCTCCGGCGAAGGATTCACCACAGAATACATCCGTCCACTGGCGATCGGCAGGCTGAAAGCTGCCGGCAAAGCCGACGAGGCGATTGACGCCGGGAAGTTTCCTGATTTTTACCAGTCCCCGCTCTGGCCAGCGATCAACTCCCTTTCTCTCCTGACAATCAAGGGCTCCTGGCAGATGACTCGGGAAGATATTCTCTACGCCGGGGATCGCATGATCGCCTTTGTCGCAGTGGTCTTCTTCCTTTTATCCGTCGTCGTCTTCTACTTTGTCTTCTCCCGACTCTTTGACAAAACCCTCGCCCTCTACGCAAGTGCGGCTGTCCTACTGACGGATATCCTGTGGCAATTCTCGCTTTCCGGCCTGCCGCAGATGCTGCTGCTCTTCCTTTTTGGGGTGGCTTGTCTGCTCACTCTGCTGGCAGAGGAGGCTCAGGAAAATGACGCTTTTATTCCCACAGTCGGGCTTCTCGTGGGAACAGGCCTGGTCTTCGGCTTGATGATGCTGACCCATGGGCTCGCATTCTGGGTTTTCCTCGGGTGGTTGGCTTATACGGGATTCGTCTTCCGCCCTCGGGGGGTGATGTGTCTGGCTGCGGTCGCTGCGGCTTTGATCGTGGTATCGCCCTGGTTGGTGCGAAACTTCCAAGTGTGTGGAAATCCTCTGGGTATTTCCTACATGGCAATGTTTTACGATACTCCGCCCGAGCAGGGCTTCCTGCGCAACACGGATGCCCCGGGTATGAATAATCCCCTCGGTCTTTTCCGCAGAGGGTCGATCAGGCAGTTGGATGTCCTTTTCTCTTACTTCGGCCTGAATATTGCGGCTGGAGCCTTTTTCCTGGCGGCCTTCCACCGCTTCCGCAATCCGCGCACGTCCGCCTTCCGCTGGGGACTGCTGCTTATGTGGCTGATGGCATTTATCGGGATGGCCTTCTTCCGGGTTGAGGGAGCCGTTTCGTCAAATCAGATCCATATCATCTTCCTACCTCTGTTTGCATGTTACGGCTTCGCCTTCCTCATGGTGATGTGGTCGAGATGGGAGCTGGGACAGGGGCTTCTTCGGACCATCTTTATCGGATTGATCATTTTCCTATGTTCCGTGCCGCTATTGATGACGCTCTTTGCGGGGTCCAGCGGACGGGTGCAGTGGCCGCCGTATATTCCACCCTTTATCGGGATTTTGGGCGAATGGTTTGAGAAGGAGGAGATCATCGCCTCTGATATGCCTTGGGCGGTGGCTTGGTATGCCCAGAGGAGTTCCCTGCTCCTGCCGGAGAGCGTGCGGGAATTTAACCGCATGCATGATTATCAGGATTTCAAACAGCCCATTCGTGGACTCTATCTGACACCGATGACTGGTAATCAGCCGCTCTTCTCAGGGATTTACAAGGGGAGCTACAAGGAATGGGCGTTGCTCATCACCCGCCCACCTCAGATCAAGGGCTTCCCCCTACCCGCTTTCATGCCGCTTCCGATCGATGGTGAGTGCATTATCTTCGCCGACAGGGATCGTTGGAGCAAACCCCGGACTACGGAGTAATGCCGGCTAAAGACAAAGTAACGGAGCCACCCCTCTCCATCGAGAACGCTCTGGAGAGGATCGAGGCCCTGACGCAGGAGATGGAATCGGGAAAACTGTCCCTCGATGCCCTGATCGAGCGATACGCCGAAGGCACCAAACTTGTACAGATTTGTCAGGAAAAGCTGGACGCGGCTGAACAAAGGATCAAAGTCATTACCCGCAGCGCCCAAGGGCCCACCGGCCTGGCTGATTTTGAAAACGATCCCGAATGACTGAAACCCGTTTCCTGCAAGGCATTAAATCACCAGCCGACGTAAAGGCTCTCGACGAGAAAGATCTCCCGGAGCTCGCCGCCGAGATCCGGGGAGCACTGATCCGGGTCCTCTCCAACACGGGTGGACACCTCGGTCCGAATCTCGGGGTCGTGGAATTGACGATCGCTTTGCATAGGGTCTTTGCCACCCCACAGGATAAATTTGTCTTTGATGTCAGCCATCAAGGCTACGTTCACAAGATGTTAACCGGGCGGTGTGAAGAGTTTTCCACCATTCGCCAGTATCAGGGATTGAATGGCTTCCTTCTCCGCACGGAAAGCGAGCATGACTGTTATGGAGCCGGGCATGCTGGCACGGCCTTGTCGGCCGCACTCGGCATGGCAGCGGGACGCGATATGCTGGGGGGAGACGAGCATGTTGTCTGTGTGGCCGGAGACGCGGCTTTCACCTGTGGCGTTTCCTTGGAAGCTCTGAACAATGTTGCCTCGACCACAAAACGCTTGATCGTGGTCCTCAATGACAACGAATGGTCGATCGCCAAGAATGTCGGTGCCGTTGCCGAGTATCTCAACCGCATCGTAGCAAATCCCGCCTTTGCCCATCTGCATGAAAAAGCAGCACGCTTCGTGGAGTGGGTCGGAGGCAAACAAGCCCGCAATCTCGCTCACAAGGTGGAAGCGGGGGTGAAGAACCTCATCGCTCCGAGCGTCATCTTTGAAGACTTGGGACTGCGCTACTATGGGCCGATCGATGGGCACGATATCCCCACGCTGATCCAGACCTTTGAGTTTCTTAAGACTCAGAACGAGCCGGTGATCCTTCACATCCTGACCCAGAAGGGCAAAGGATATGCTCCGGCGCTTGAGAAACCGGATAAATTCCACGGGTTGGGCAAATTCAGCCCTGATACGGGCGAGACTGCCACCTCTCCGACTCCCACTTATTCAGAATTGCTGGGCAAGACTCTCGCGGACTTTGCCGATCACAACAACAAGATCACGGCCATCACGGCAGCCATGCCGAGCGGCACGGGTCTGGTCAGCTTTGCCCGGCGTCATCCCGAGCGTTTCTTCGATGTAGGGATCGCCGAGGAGCATGCCGCACTTTTTGCCTGCGGCCTGGCCGTTCAGAAGATGAAGCCTTTCCTGGCCATCTACTCGACCTTCATGCAGCGCGCCTATGACATGATCATTCATGACATGGCTCTGCAAAACTTGAATGTGGCGCTGTGCATGGATCGTGCCGGGCTTTCCGGCGACGATGGCCCGACACACCACGGCCTCTTTGACATCGCCTATCTGCGTCCGGTTCCGGGTCTCATCCATATGCAGCCGAAGGATGAAGACGAGTTTGTCGACATGCTTTGGACGATGGCAAATCATCATGACGGGCCGATCGCCATGCGCTATCCCCGAGGAGTCGGCATGGGCGTAACTCCGAAGGCCAAACCTCGCATTCTTGATATCGGGAAGTCTGAAGTCATCCGACACGGAAAGCGCGCCGCCATTTTCGCCTTGGGTAACATGGTGGAACTGGCCTTGGAAGCCGCGGATCATTTGGAAGCGCAAGGTATCTCGACTGCGGTCATCAATGCCCGCTGGATCAAACCTCTCGACACCGCGACGATCGACTTCTTCGCACGTGGCTGCGAGGTCATCTGCACGATGGAGGACCATGTCCTTCACAATGGCTACGGCTGTTCCGTCATGGAGCATCTGGCGGACTCGCAGATTACGACACCGGTGGTTCGTGTGGGCTGGCCGGACAATTTTATCGAGCACGGCACTGTTGCTATCCTCAGGGAGAAACACGGGATCACTTCAAAGGCGGCCGTCGAAAAAATCCAGGGAGTCCTTCAGGGGCACGAGGCAGCAGAGTCTGCCGCCTGAGAGCCGTGGCAACTACAGAAGCCATTCGAAAAGATGTAGCGGCGCGCTTACGCCGTGCGTTGGGAAAGGATGCTGTCGTAACTGATCCTGAGGCCTTAACGGCCTTGGCAGGAGACAAGTGGTTTGCCAGCCATCAGCCTCTGCTGGGAGTTCATCCCTCGTCTGCCGAGGAAGTCTCGCAAATCATGAAGGTGGCGGCACGCTATGATCTCCCGGTCACGCCGCGAGGGGCTGGATATGGATACGTGGGAGGCTGCGTGCCCGCTCAAGGCGGCATTGTCATTACCGCCGACCGCATGAAGCGCATCCGGGAAATCAGCTCGACCGATTTTGTCGCTGTATGCCAGCCGGGGGTTATCACCGGAGATCTCCAAGCTGCGGCCCGCCGCAAGAGGCTTTTTTATCCACCGGATCCGGCGAGTTTAAAAAACTGTAGTATCGGAGGAAACATTGCCACAAATGCTGGCGGCCCTCGTTGCTTGAAATATGGCGTGACTCGCCATTATGTGCTGGGACTGGAGGTCGTCCTCATCGATGGCAGCATCGTACGCTGCGGAGGCAGGACGCATAAAAACAAGACCGGGTTTGATCTGGTCGGCCTTTTCGTTGGCTCCGAAGGAATGCTGGGATTTGTCACTGAGGCGACGCTGCGGCTGCTTCCCCTCCCCCCCGCTCGAGCGACGCTCTCCGCAGGATTTACAACGATGCGAGCGGCGACGCGGGCCATTCAGGCCATCTTTGCCGAAGGCTTCCTACCAGCCGCCCTTGAGGTCGCCGACACATTCACATTGAATGCCGCCAGAGCGTATAAACCCGGAGCACACTTTCCTCCCGGCAAGGCGCATGTGCTGATGGAAATCGACGGACAACCAGAGAGCGTGCTGAGTGAGGCCCGTTCCCTGCATAGTCTCCTTCTGAAAGCGGGTGCCACGGAAGCTGAAACAGCCACCACCGAGGAAGCTTGCGAACGCCTCTGGGACCTACGTAGGGCTTTCTCTGCTTCATTGAAAGCCACCGGACTCAGGAAGCTGAACGAAGACATCGCCGTTCCTCGCGGCAAGCTGGTCGAGTTGATTCGCTTTGCCGAAGGGCTGCAAAAAAAATCAGGCTTTCCCATCGCCTGCTTCGGTCATGCCGGCGATGGCAATATCCATGTGAATATCATGGTTGGCGATTACGCGGATCCGCTTGTTCGCAAGCGCGCGGACGCCGCGCTTGATGAACTTTTCCAACAAGTGGTTGCTTGGGGAGGAGTCATTACCGGAGAGCATGGTGTAGGCATCGCTAAAAAACGCTGGTGGCCCCTGGCAGTTTCCGAAGCCAACCGTGATTTGCATGCGCGAGTTAAGAGGGCTCTTGATCCTGAAAACCGGATGAATCCGGGCAAATTTCTAGATCCCTGACTATTAGGTCACAGACCTGCGATTGACATCTGTCCCTTAGACAGATAGCAACCCCTTGCATGAACTGGAAACTGCCTTTTTGGGCCGTAGTTGTCACGGTTGCCGTCGCTGCCTGTGAAAAAAAGCAACCTCAACTACCTCCGACGCAGGTTAGTGTCGCGCCTGTTACTACAGGTAATGTCTCTGTCTATCGAACTTGGGTAGGTTTGCTCAACGGGTTTCAAAACGCAGAGATCCGCGCTCAGGTCACCGGCTATCTGCTTGCCCAAGATTATCAGGAAGGTGCCTTCGTCAAGAAGGACACGATTTTGTTTCAGATTGACCCACGCTCTTTCGAGGCCGCACTAGCCCAGGCTCAGGCGGACTACGCCCAAGCGGTCGCCAAGGCCCAACTGGCGCAGATCACTCTCGACCGTCAAACTCAACTCTACAAAACGAAGGTCATCAGCCAGCAGGAATACGATACTTCCGCTCAGGACGCTCAGGCCGCCATCGCCGTTGCTGCCGCCGCTCAGGCCTCCGTACAGTCTGCCCAAGTCAATCTGAACTACTGCACCATCCGCGCACCTTTTGACGGTATCGTTGGAACCGCTCAGGCGCAAATCGGTGATCTCGTCGGTCCGGGGGGATCCGAGACCGTCCTGACTCAGATGTCCCAAGTCGATCCGATCAAGGCGGTTTTCTCGATTCCGGAATCCGAGTATCTCCAAGCCGCTCCGCTCCTCCAAGAGCATCAAAACCAGCCCCTCAATGAACGCCCTTCCAAGCTGACGATGGCCTTGGCTAATGGCCTCGATCATACGGAAAAGGGGAAGTTCTATTACGTCAACCGGCAGATCAATGTCTCGACCGGCACAATCACGATTGAAGCTCTTTTCCCCAATCCGAAAAGCATCCTGCGTCCCGGCCTTTTCGCAAAAATTACGGCCCCCGTTAAAGATCTGGAAAATGCCATTCTGGTTCCCCTGATCGCAGTAGTGGAACTACAGGGCAGTCATCTCGTTTCGATCTTGAATGACGACAATACGATCTCATCTGTTCAGGTGAAACTCGGCCCCGTGGACGGCGACAACCAAGTCATTCTGTCCGGTCTGAAAGAAGGACAGAAAGTCATTGTTGAAGGCGTCGAGAAAGTTCGCCCCGGCATGAAGGTGACTGCATCGCCTTACGTTCCGACAACACTGAAGGCCATCTCGCCCTCCTCCGACCCCCATCAGGATACGCAAGATGCCATGGCAGAGGCCTCTCCTACGGCCACACCTGATGCGAGCACACCAGCCCCCACAGCCGCAACGACAAGCCCGACGACCGCACCCACTCCAACTCCGGCGGCCTCTCCTAAGAGCAGCAATCCGTAACGTTCCGCCCACGGACCATCTACCGCCACAACAATGTCAAAATTCTTCATCAACCGGCCCATCGTGGCGATGGTCATCGCCATCATCACGGTCATCATCGGTCTTGTTTCGATGGCGGGACTGCCGATCTCGCAGTATCCTAATATCGTCCCACCGCAGATTCAGGTCAGTACTACCTATGTCGGGGCGGATGCTCTGACTGTGGAAGGCTCGGTCGCCACGCCGATCGAGCAGCAGATGAGCGGCGTCGAAGGCATGGAGTACATGTATTCCATCAATGCCAACAACGGCATGATGACTCTGAACATCATCTTTGGTACCGATACGGTTCCCACGACGGATCAGATCCTGGCTCAGATGCGGCAGACTCAGGCCAGTTCCCAACTGCCTCAGGACGTTAGAAACTTTGGTATCACCGTCGAGCAAGCCCTCGCTTCCCCTCTCGGTGTCTTCGTTCTATACTCCCCAAAGGGCACCTACGACGCCACGTTCCTGGCAAACTATGCCTTCATCAATATCAATGACCCCCTGACGCGGATCAATGGTATCGGCAACGTCAATATCTTCGGCGCAGGCCAGTACGCCATGCGCATCTGGGTACAGCCGGATCGGCTAGCGACTCTGAATATCACCGTTCCAGAGGTCATCAATGCCGTCCAGGCTCAGAATAACGTCAATCCCGCTGGACAAATTGGTGGTGAACCCGTACCCGGCGGCCAGCTCTTCACTTACACTGTTAATACCACAGGTCGCTTGATCACTCCCGAGCAGTTCGGCGACATCATCGTCCGCGCCGATACTGAGGGCAATATCGTCCGGGTCAAGGATGTGGCGAAGGTCCAACTCGGCGCCCAGGTGTACAACCTGCAAGGCCGATTCAACGGTCAGAATGCCACCGTTATCGCGATTTACCAACTTCCGGGCTCAAATGCTCTGGATACGATGAAAAACGCCAAGGCGCTCATGGCCACGCTGTCTGAGGACTTTCCTGACGACTTCACCTACGCACTCGCCCTCGACACCACTTTGGCCGTGAGCGAAGGCATGAAGGAAATTGTGAAGACGCTCTTTGAGGCCATGGTGCTCGTCATCATCGTCGTCTTCATCTTCCTGCAGGGGTGGCGTGCCACGTTGATCCCGCTGATCGCTGTTCCGGTGTCTCTTATCGGAACCTTTGCCATCTTTCCAGTCCTTGGCTTTTCAATTAACACGCTCTCACTCTTCGGGTTGGTGCTGGCCATCGGTCTTGTGGTTGACGACGCCATCGTTGTGGTCGAGGCCATCGAGCATCATATCGAGGAAGGCCTCTCCCCGCGAGACGCGGCCTTGCGAGCTATGGAGCAGGTGCAGGGGCCGGTCATCGCCATTGCGCTCATTCTGACGGCGGTTTTCGTACCGACCATCTTCATCCCAGGCATTACGGGAGCCATGTACCAGCAGTTTGCCGTTACGATGGCCGTATCGGTCCTCATCTCGGCCTTTAATGCGCTCACGCTCAGCCCGGCCCTCGGTGCTCTACTTCTCCGTCCTCGTAAGGAATCGAAAGGGCCTCTGGGAGCTTTCTTCCGCTGGTTCAATAAGTTCTTTGGCCGCGTTACCGATGGTTATGTCAACATCTGCTCAGCCCTGATCCGTAAGCTGGTGTTGGGACTGGGATTGCTGGTAATCCTCGCACTCAGCGCAGGCGGCATCGGCAATATGCTGCCAACAAGCTTTATTCCAGAGGAAGACCAAGGATACGTCTTCGGCGTCGTGCAGCTTCCACGAGCCTCTTCGCTGCAACAAACGGCCGCGGCAAGTACCGTCGTGGAAAACATACTCATGAAGACTCCCGGCATTGAGCACGTGACCTCTGTCGTCGGGTTTAACCTCCTGAGCACAGTTCAGAGCACGTACACGGGATTTTTCTTCATCTCGCTCAAACCATGGGATGAGCGCACGACTCCACAACTTCAGGTGGGCAACATCATGAAGCGCATCAACTATGAGTTGTCGCAAATTCCAGGCCCTTCAGCAGCCTTCTCTTTCCCGCCGCCGGCCATTCCTGGCATTGGCACTGCCGGTGGTGTGACCTTCATGCTGGAGGATCGCACAGGTGGCGACGTAAGCTTCATTTCGGAAAATACGCAGAAATTCATCACCGCGGCCAAGAAGCGCCCTGAGTTTACCAGCGTCTTCACCACAGCCCTCTGGGACGTACCCCAGATCTATCTCAAGGTCGACGAAGCCCAGGCCATGATTCAGGGAGTCAGCCTTACGGATGCCTACGAGACCTTGCAGACATTCCTGGGAGGCTATTTCGTCAACTACTTCAACCGCTTCGGCCTCCAGTGGCAGGTGTATGTCCAGGCGGAGGGAGAGTATCGACGCAGCATAGACCAGATGGGACAATTTTACGTCACCAATAAGGAGGGAGATGCCGTACCACTCTCTTCCTTCGTGAAATGGGAAAACAGCTATGGCCCGGAATTTACGATGCGGTACAATATGTTCCGCTGCTCCCAGATCAATGCTTCCGTAGCATCTGGCTACAGCACGGGACAGGCGATGGCTGCGCTGGAAGAAGTCTTCGCCCAAGAAATGCCAAAGGGCATCGGATACGACTACTTCGGCATGTCGTATCAGGAGCAGCTAGCGGCACAGGGCGTGTCGCCCACCGCGATTTTCGCACTCTCTCTGGTCTTCGTATTTCTCATTCTGGCCGCACAGTATGAAAGTTGGTCCTTGCCTTTCAGCGTATTGCTCACGGTCCCAATCGCGGTCTTTGGTGCCTTCGCCGGCCTATTGATACGCGGCATGGAAAACAATCTCTATGCGCAGATCGGCCTGGTCATGCTCATCGGCCTTGCGGCGAAAAACGCGATTCTCATCGTGGAATTCGCCAAGGACGAATACGAGCAAGGGAAGTCCGTGTACGACGCGGCCCTTGCAGGCGCCCGGCTGCGCTTGCGCCCGATCCTGATGACAGCCTTTGCCTTCATCCTCGGTTGCGTACCGCTGGCAGTTGCAAGTGGCTCAGGAGCTGTTTCCCGGCAAAATCTAGGAACCACTGTCATCGGTGGTATGACAGCAGCCACCGTACTCGCCATCTTCCTCATCCCGGTATCCTTCTACTTCGTGGAGAAATTCTTCGCCAGTAGGAAGAAGAAGGAAGAAGCTCCAAGCGCGACATAGAGAGCTGCCTCCAGTGATCTGTGAGACAGTGAGATCTCTCAAAGGCCAAAATCAGGATATCGGAAGTCTCAAGCTGACTTACGATAGACTGTAGTGGGAGTTCCCAGTATGTCATGAAACAGAAGCCTTCTATGCCGCACAATCCCGAACCAACTCCCTCAATTCTCAAGGCTTTTTCTCATGCCTTCGGAGGAGGAAGTCTTATTCGGGCCGATGCGCTTGCTTCCGCAGGGCTGGGGGATCGATTCTTCGGATGGTTCTTTAAGAAGGCATGCGAAGCCTACGGAAAAATGGTTCTCAAAAACGTCTCTCGTCAGTGCAAACTGTCGGGCAGTACGTTATTGGGTTTCAACTGCCAGCTTAACAATGACGGACCTGCAGAGAATATCTCCATCGGCTCGAATACCATTGTAAGAGGTATTCTGAATGCCAGCCGTGGTGGAAAGATCAAAATCGGCAATAGCGTATATGTGGGTGACAATACCTGCCTCTACAGCATGGCCGAGATTGAGATCGGAGACGGCACTATGATCGCCCATGGGGTGAACATTTTTGACAACGACACCCACCATAAAGATTGGGCCCTAAGGAAAGCGGAATTCGAGAGGCTGTTTAAAAAGTCAAAACAACCGATTCCTCCTATCCGTTCCTCACCAATATCGATTGGGGAAAATTGCTGGATTGCTTCCGGAGTCTGCATTTTTAAAGGATGCAAAATCGGAGCAAGGAGCATAATCAGCGCCGGGACCATCGTTACCAAAGATGTCCCAGAGGATTCCCTAGCCTACGGTCAGGAGAAAATGTGCATTCGTAGTCTGAGCTGAGTCCTGACTTTAGTCGCTCAAAGTCGTCTGTATCAAACCTCGGTTAAAGACGTTTTCTAGCACGCACCTAACAGAAAATTGCAACCATTTGCGTTCGATATATTTTCTATTGACTTGAAAATTGAACTATATCAATTTCCTTGCAGTAGCCCAAACTTCCCCACAGGGGCTTTGCAACCCGAAGTCGAGTAAACCCTATCGCCACCCCAGAAACTCCAAGAAACCCCCACCCCATTCATCGCATGAACCCACAAAACCTCCTTCAATCCCGATGGAAGCCTTGTCTCTTGGCAGGAGCCTTGAGTTTCTTGGCCCTATCTCCCTCACAAGCCGACTGGCTGCCGACAACAGGGGGCACTTACAACTACGGGACTGCAGGCAACTGGACGGGAGGCAACATCAATAACGTCTTCCTCAGTTCCTCCTATAGCGGAACAGCGCAGACTGTAACCATAGGCTCGGATGGTATCTGGAATGCAGTGGCCCCCGTCGTGACCTCGCATGGAAATGGCACGAATCTCCTGATCCAAGCCAGCGGAAGCGATCGCTCACTGGCACTGACTGATATCAACTATACGGCCCTCACGAATAATGCCGCCAATCAGCTGCAATTCGGCACGATTACCGCGAACCAGAAGATCAATTTCACCCTCAGCGGCGATCACAGCATTCATGTCTCCTCTCCCCAAACAGTTTCCACTGACGTGGCCGTCAATAGCGTAATCTTCAATGGGGTACTGAGCGGGACGGGCGGCATCACAAAAACCGGGAATGGCTCCCTCTATCTGCAAAACGCGGCATCCACCTTCGCAGGTGATCTGAATGTGCAGGCCGGGCGAGTGGTTCTGACAAGCAGCACCGCTACATTGGCTACGCAAAATATCATCCTGGGGCGCGCGGATCTTCCCAACAGTTCACGCAATACAGCCTTCGGCACACTCATTCTGGGCAATGACCTTGCACCGCTGGGTACAAGCTCGGGAACGGCAGGGGCCAACAGTAATCGCATCTCGGATACGGCGACAATCCGCCTCCGTGGCGGCAGTCTAAGTCTGGGCGGTCCGGCTGACGGCAATACGCTGAGTGAGACCGTGGGAACAGTAGCCTTGGAAAAAGGCGCAAGTTCCCTTCTCATCTCAAGGGCGCGTGGCACAAACACCACCACACTGAATGTCACAAATCTCACGCGCACAGCAGGCACGACCCTGACCGTCGCTGCCACCGATAATGGTGCTCAGACCAAGGTGCTCGGCACCGACGGCAAAGTCACCGTCGGCACCATCAACGGGGGTGCAGTCGCCGATTCCCTGGTCAACGGCATCCTCCCATGGGCCGTAAATGCAGCAGGCGCTCAGGGAAACAATGTGTATGGCGACTTCCTAACGTATGACAACACCAATGGCTTCGTGGCCCTGAGTTCCTTTACCACAGATATCAACACGGCAACGAGCAGCTCGAATCTCAAATTGAGCAGCGGCACCTACAATATCTCGGGCAATCGCTCCGCAAACTCCCTGACACTCTCTGATGCCAATATCAGCAACGCGGGAGGATTCACTCTGACCCTCACGTCTGGTGCGATCAACCAATATACGGGATATATCGGCAACGCCAACTCGGTCGCAGCCAACCTGAACTTCAACGCACGTGAGGCGATCATCTTCGTGCAGAGAAACCTCGGCCTCACCCTCTCCGGGAACCTGAGCAATACGGATGGGAATGGGTTGACCTTTAACGGCATCGGCTACGCGCTGAGCGGAGCCACTCCTTACCTCCGCCTTTCGGGCACCAATACCTACACGGGACAAACAACGGTAAACAGTGGCATCCTGCAAATCCGGAGTGCCACCGCGTTGCCGACTGCCAGTGCAGTGGTCATCAATGAAGGTGGCGGTGTGGAACTGGGAAGGAACAATGTCTCCATGGCCTCGCTTTCCGGGGTGGGTTATGTGGAGTTCGCCGAGACCGGGACCGTCGGCAGCGGTTCCTCCACGCTGACCGTGGGCAGCGACAACACCGATACAGAGTACGCCGGCATCATTCGCAACGGCGGAGACGGCACCTACACCGGCAATGTCACGAAAACGGGCACCGGAAGTCTCACCCTCACCGGAAACAGCACCTACACAGGAGCGACGCTCGTCAGCAATGGCACTCTGATCGTCAATGGCAGCATCACCAGCAGTTCCCAAGTCACCGTGCAAAACGGTGCCACGCTCGGCGGCACAGGAAGCGTAAGTTCCATCATACTCGCATCAGGTGCGGAATTGGCTCCCGGAGCCGACCTCAGCACATTGCAAGCCGCCTCCCTATCCTGGAGCGGAGGTGCGACCTTGAGCTTCGAACTCAGCAGTACTACTGCGAACTCCTCGCTGCTGGATCTGTCTGGAGCTTTCACCAAAGCGGGACCAGGATCCTATGTCTTCGATTTTCTGGGCGGTGGTTTTTACAATGGCCTCACAGCCACTTCGTACACACTGGTCAACTTTGACATGACGGATTTCTCCGTGGGTGATTTCTCCTTCGTCAATTTGCAATCCGGACTGACGGGAAGCTTCCAGATCGAGGACAATGCCCTCCTCTTCAATGTGACTGCAATTCCCGAGCCAGCTTATAGTCTGATGATCCTCGGTAGCTTGACCGCGATGCTCCTCCGCAGAAAAGCATTCCGTAAAGTCCGCGCATAACCTCCCCTCTTCTCGAACCATGAAATTACCCCGCCCTCTACTCCTCACCACTGCTGTCGCGCTTCTTCAGCTCCCAGCGGCCCTCAGGGCCGAGAAGATCGAGATCCTGACCACGCCAACAGCAGATGGAGAGTTCTCCTCACCCACAGCTCTTGATGCTCCAGAGCCAGACCAAATGCGGGATCTGGAGCTCACGGCAAAGACCGGAAAATTCTACGGTCAATTCTATGCCGCCGTCTTCGAGTTTGGCCTCGCCGAAGAATACAACGGACGGAATCTGGAATCTGCCAAGGTGGAGTTCTCGACAAACCACACCGCGAAAGATGGTGAAAATGCCATCAGCCCCGTGGAAATTGAAATCATCGGCTACGATGGCGAAAACGCCAACGGCTCCGTAGAAACTGCCGACTGGAGCAGTGGAGCGTCCTTGGGCACAGCCATTGGCCGGGAAGAGGAAATCGCGGCTACCGGCAAACTCGCTCCCATTGATGTCACCGCTTTTGTGCAAAAGGCGATCAACGAAAAAAAGAAATTCGTAGGATTTCGCCTGGCTCCAAAGGATCTGACCGGAAGCCTCAAAGAGGAAGGACTCATTATCCGCACCTCCGAGTTCGGCGTCGATTTCCCAGGAAATGAACCCAAGCTGATCCTGAACTTCGCCGACTAGATCCCCTCCCCCACACCATCCATCACCGAAACCTTCCCCTTGGCCGGAGTACACCTCCGGCCTTTACCATGAAAAGACCGATCCTTACCTCCCTCCTTGCCGGAATCATCCTCTCACTCCCTACCCACTTGATTTTGGCCGGGGATGCCCCTCTTGAAACCAAACCGGGAGCAAATCTGCCCCGGACGATGAAACTCATCACCACCAGCACCCGGCAGAAGCGAAATACCGTCCGAGTGCTCTTCTACGGACAATCGATCACAGCACAGTGGTCAGGGGCCATGGAGAAGTGGCTGAGAAAAACTTATCCGAGTGTGAATTTCGTCTTCGGTCACAAAGCCATCGGGGGCTTCGGAGCCGCACGCTTGGTCAAGACGACCCCGACAGATGTGCTGCCTTTCTATCCCGACCTCGTCATTTTTCATGACTATACCGAGGATCCGGTGCCGTACGAGGAGATGATCCGTACCATGCTGGCAGGAACGACAACGGAAATTCTGATTGCCAATGATCATGTCACCAAGCCAGAGCAGATGACCGAGGAGACAGATCCAGCCAAGGTCAAACAGGAAGACTATATCCCATGGCACAACTACTATTTCCTGCCAGACCTGTCCCGGCGATATGGGCTGGAATTCGTCAACGTACGGGATGAATGGAAAAGTCACCTCAAGAGCCAGAGCTTGGAACCCGACAAACTTCTCAAGGATGTGGTGCATCTCAATGAGCCGGGAGTCGAAGTCATGCGAGAGATCATCTCGAAACACTTCCAATACGTGCCCGGTAAAGAGGCCTCTCCAGAAAAGGTCACCGAGTTTGAAGTCGGCAAGGACGTGCAGTGGGTGGATAACAAACTGGAACTGGAGTTTCAGGGAAACCGGGTGGACATCATCGCCAAGGAGGGCCCTCGCGCAGAGTCTGCCACGGATGTCCTCATTGATGGGAAGAAACCCTCAGAATTAAGCGGTACCATCGTCTTCAATCGCACCTCACAATATCCGGACACGTGGTGGCCTGCCGTAATGCGCATCGGATCGGAGACCGCACTCGTACCGGAAGACTGGACCTTGCGGATCTTTGAGGCCTCGGATGACATGAAGGACTTTAAATTTGAAGTGACGGGCTCTGTGACGGGACCGGACGGCACAGGTACAAGCACGGAGAAGTTCGTCTCCAATTCCAAACGCGTCATCATTGATCCCGATGACTGGCACATCGCTCGCGCACGGGACATGACCAAGAAGCCCATGCCGGAAGGATTTACCGTGACATGGAAAGCGGTGCCGCAGTCCATGGATCAATACAATGCTCCACGCGTAATGACGAACGTCGTCGAGACGGCGACCACTGTCGCTCAGGGATTCCCGAGCGGGACTCATCGTCTCACGCTGATCGCCCCTCCAAATACGACTCCTCCTGCGATCCAGTCCATCCGGGTTTATCGACCGGAAGTCCCGCAAGGCGCACCTACTCAGACCGCCGCACAGTAAAAGACTTTTTACCTACGGGAGGTATACACGACCGGCAGCCTCAGATGGGTTGCCGGTCGTTTTTCGTTAAAACGGCGAGAAGTTGATGCTCCTTCAACGATTCAAGGACTCAGCCGTGATCGAGATATCCGTACAGTAAAAATCGACCCGGTCTTTCACTCCATTCGCTGAACTTGTGAAACGAAATCCCATGGTATGGGTCCCTGTGGGCGGGAGGATGCGCTGGCTATACGTACCCCATTGACCAGTGGGAGGAGAGGAGCCTATGGGCTGCCAGCCGAGCCACTCGCCCTTGGCCCCGAGGAAATAAACACCGCCGCCGGAATTCGCCCACTTGAACTTCCCCTCGCCAACTCCCTTTACACGATAGGATACGGCATAGGCGGTATCAGGCTCCACAGGCAGGGATTGCAACCACCAGCCCTGAGCTTGGACATCTCGGGGAGCGGAAATCCAGAGAGCCCTCTGGCCATCGATCTCCACCGCTCCGGTCTGGAAACCTTTCCCGGCATCACCGGCATCATTTACGAAGTTCCAATCAGTAATCTTGCCATCCGTGGCGGGCTCAAATTTTGAGTTACGCAGGAGATTTTCCATCGTACCTGCTGCCCGCTGCATAAGGTAATAGCGACCGAAGCCGGAGGTATCGGAGCTATTATTCGCCGAGCCGTGCAGAGCCATCTGAGTCTTGCGTGTCATGGTTCCCGGACCGGCATCATCGATGACAAAATCCATGCCGATGCGAGTGCCGGGAATGAGTTTGAAGGGGGCATTCTTCCGAGGACGGATGAGACCCTCGATAATGTAGCCATCCGATGTCTGACGACTGACTGCTTCCACATCGATGGAGTCGCCATACCGCGCAAAGCTCTTCCGTAGCGCCGACTGCGCTTTATCCCCCAGAGTTGGCACAATGACATTCTGCTCCACACCGAAAGAGTATACAGGCGCCTGCTCCTGGAGAGGGCGTCCATCAAAGAAGAACTCCAGCGTGTCCTGCAAGAAGGCGCGATCCAGAGATTCCGGAGGCACGGGCTTGAAGGCCTCGTCTTTGACGGTGAGGAGGAAGTAGATACCTTGGTCAGGGCGCCAGGCGGTCTGCACTTTAAACGAAAGATCTTCTGGGCCCTGCCAGGTGGCGGGATCGTAATAGCCGACAGGAGGGCGACCCAGTACAACATTTGATGCCGTGTCAGAGATCTCTGCGGGAATTCCCTCCCAGTCCGCCGGATCGGCATTCAGGCTGATCTCGCGATCCAGAAGAGGTATGCCGCGAGCCACGCCCTCGGACGAGAATGATCTCTCCGACGAGGCAACCTCGCGACCCTCTTGCGAGAGTGTCACGGTGAAGGCATGGTCTCCTCGCTTTAAGGGTCCGGCCTTCAGGGTAAAGGGAATCTCGGCTTTCGCGCCTGGGTCGAGATTGATCACTTCCTCGACCGTGAAAGTGGATTGAGAAGAAGCCATCTTGAGCGATCCCTTGAGGGGGGCAGAAAAGAGATTGGTGACTGTGAGTGTACCCTTGGCCTCCTCGCCGGGACTGACGAGGGCGGGGAAGTCTTTGATCGCAAGGAAAGGCGCCTCGTGGAAGTCGGCAGGGACATCAAAGATGTAGATCGGCTCCATGCCGAAGGACACGGTGAGGAGATTGTTCTTGGCCTCCCACTGCAGAGGATTGCCAAGGTAATCCATGCCGCGCCAAGTACCGTTCCGATTTACGACGAAGGAGCGCGTCGCGGGGATATCCGCAAAGAGAGCGGAGGTTCGCTTCCCATCGGAAGCCGTGACCAGCACGCCGGCCGAGGAGGTGACTGAGAGGGGTATTAATTCGGCTGACTTCATGTTGGAAACCACAGAGGCCAGAGCGGCGTAGGCTACCCCCTTTAGACTCGGTGAGCCATTGGAAGCTCCGGAATGGGGGTAAAAATTTGATGCACCTTGAAGGATGAACCACTTCTCTACCCCGAGCGCAGCGTCGAGGAGGATGGACTGAATCTGCCAGCAGGCACCGACATGCTCAGTGACCATGGAGATGGCATCGGCTGGGACGATGACTATACCGTCTTCCTGCTGATTTCCGCGGGGATAGCGCTCGAGCAGTTGCTCATTCGTGAGGGAGCGACCATCAATGCGGCGGGGCTGATGAATACCGCCCTCGGAATTCCACATGGGAATGTCTTTGCCAAGGTGTTTGCGAAGGATTTCGCGGGTACGCTCGATCTTCTGCTGAGACTTCCAGCCGGAGATGGGAGAGGAACCGATGTAGTTGTGAAAGGAGAGGATATCAAAGTAGCCTCCGCCGCCAGCGGTCAGAACATCATCAGTCCATTCGGGGTAATTTGTGACTCCACAGATCCCCACAATGAGCGCATCAGGATCGATCTCACGAATGACATCGTGAGCGGTCTTCAAGAGCTCAACGTATTCCTTGGGGGTGATTTTGTGGGCATTGGGCTCGTTGAGGATCTCCCAGTATTTGACCTTGCCCTTGTAGCGCTCCACGATGGCCCGCAGCCATCCGCCCCACTCGGGGATTTCCGGTGAGGTGACACCGGGAGGATCGTAATAGGGCTGCACGGTGAGCATCAAATCGAGACCAGACTCGCGCACACGCTCCACGGCGATATCGAGATTTTCAAGGTTCGGTCGCCCGTCGGGATATTTCGGGATGTAGGGAATATTGCGTTCGATCTTGGCCCCGAGGGCGAGGTCTTCATTATGACGAGCAAAAATCTGGTGGCCGCCGAGGGGAGACGTCGAGGGGCGTTGGGCAATGGGAATGAGAGGCACCGTCGCGCCAATCGGAAAGGATTTCCCGGCGACAACTCCCTGTGCATTCTTAACGGTAACCTCGATCTGGTAGAGACCCCGCGTTTTAGGAATCGGGAGATCCCAAGTCAGGGAAGCTGGATCGGATGAAGGAAGGTTTTTTTGTTCCTGAAAGGTAGGCTTTTGATCAATGGCAGCGATGGTGACATCCACGGTGAGATCACCTGATGAACCAGGAGCGGAGACGGTGAGGGGCAGAGTCTCGCCAGCAGGGAAGTACCCATAAGTGTCACGAGGAATCTCAATGAGGATTTTGTCGGAGAGAGAGCGCTGCTCGAGAAAGGCAAGATGATGCTTAGCTTGTTCCTCGGCTGATTGCGGGGGCCGGGAGGATTGATACTGAGCGCGGACTTCTTCGGGAGAAAGAACGCGGTCGTAAATGCGGAGATCATCGCAATCGAAGAAAAGAGAGTTTCCTTCGGAATTGATGGCTCCGATTTTCAAGCCCCCCTGGCTCTCTTCGGGGAAAAGGGTCAGTCTCCCCTCGGGAGTGGAGATCTGCTTGAAGACCCCTTCGAAATCCTTCGTGCCGACGAGTTCGCCATCGACGTAGAGGCAGAGGGTATTTTTGTCGAGTACGGCTGTCAGTTGATGCCACACATTGGGGCTCAAGGGGGGAGCGCTGAGGGAAATATCGCCGCCTTCATTGGCCGGGCGACCTAGGCGGAAGGAAGTTTCCCAAGTACTGGCCTTGAGATTCCAACCGCTGCCAAAACCTGAACCGGAGGAAAAGAGGAAGGCATCGCGTTTTTCGCCCCGAGCCGAGTGGAGACGAATCCACGCCTCGACAGTGAAAACGCCTGTCTTCGTCCCGTAGAATTGGGAATTCATCACGCTGCCATCGGCGGACCGGATTTCCAGCGCAGGCTTGTCGGCAAGGCGCCCCTCGGTCCAGCGAGGAAGGTCGGTATTCGTCTGGGGGTGAAAGGACTTATTGAAGTACGGGTCAACCGTGGTGATGACCAATGTCCCCTTTTTATCACCAGCTTGATTCGGGACCTCATCGCTGACGCGGTCAAAGGCGTAATGGCGGATAAGCGAGGCATCGGCATTGGCACCGTGAAGAAGGGTTGTCAGGGAAAGGAACAAGGAAACAGAGAAACACTTCATAGGATCGGAAAAGCGGGAAAATTCAGAAATCAAGGATTCGGCTGCCAGAGATAGCGATTGGCAGGAGCAACAAGCCAAGCTTGGTCCTCGGAGGTGACGTGACCATCGGCCCAGAGGACATTACTGCGGCCTTGGTGGCGGTCGGCAGGGTGTGCATCGGGCCAGCCTGGATTAACAAGGTATCCCCAGCCTGTTTCCGGTTTTCCATCGGCAAGGAAAACACATTTGGAAGGATTCTTAACCGAGAATCGGGAGATGGGAGGCTGGAGAGTACCTCCACCACCAAGGTTTACGTAATTGATCCCATAGCTATACCAGTAATTCTTTTTATTAATCGTATTGTACTCAGCGTCACTCAGTGACCGTACGGGACAACGGGAAGGCACTTTTTCCTTGGCGATGGCATCCCTGGCTTTTGCCAAATCCCCGCCGTAATCCACATGCGCCACCATGCTCTCCATCCAGGAACTAACGGCGCCCCAAGCCCAAGGAAATTGGTTGTTGAAATCGGCGCTATAGGTATTCGACATGAGCCCGAGTTGGCGAAGATTACTCACACACTTGGCCGCTTTGGCATTGGCAATGGCATTGCCGATGGCGGGAGTGATCATCACGGCCAGTATGGCTATGATCGCCACCGCGATAAGCATCTCTACTAGGGTGAAGGCCCTGGCACAGGTACGAGATGAAAAATAATGAGGAGTGGCAGGTTGCTGCATGGGGGGACTTAAATTGGGGGGATCAACTTCTCACTTCACAATTGATCTCTTTCAATTTAAAGTCAAAATAAATTCCAACTCCCACTTTGGACTCAAGAGACAAACTCCCTAATGCAACATCGCCGATAAAGCCTGAGCAGAGGCAAAAATGGTTGCACGGCATATACGAAACCCCTCTATTGCGGTAGATCAATTCAAATGTCTCTGGCTTCACTCAAACCTATCTCCGGGCCCGCCCGGCGCAAGCAGTCGGCGGGAATCAATGCTCTCCTCGCGCTGGCCAGGAAGCTGGGACCTGGCGCAAAACTACCGACCACCAGAGAACTCGCCAAGGCACTCGGCATCACGGGTGCCACCCTCACACGTTGTCTGGAAAATCTCGAGAGCCGCGGCGTTTTACGATGCCTTCAGGGCAGCGGCATCTATGTGGAAAAAGGTGTCCTGGATCGACGGATTGGGTTGGTCTTCGGTTACAATATTTTCGCCGAGGAGGAATCCGCCTTTGGCGGTCAGATCCTGAAATACTGCGCCACAAGAGCTGCGGACAGGCACGAGTATTTTTCCTTTTTCCTCGATCTTCCCGTCATGAAAGGACTGATGAATGGCACGGAGGTGCCAGCGCATCAGGATCTCTCGGACGCCCTGAAACAGGGAAAACTTAACGGCATCATTCTCGTCGGACGTAACAGTGTGGAGCAGGAGGACTGGCTGCGTAGCCAAGGTGTGCCAGTGGCTTGCGCTGAAGCCCGACGCGGAGCCGTTTCCAATGTGCCGGGCATCGTTTGCTTCGATTACGAAAGCCTGGTTTTCCAGGGACTGGAGCGCTTGAAGCGGGCAGGTTGCAAACAAGTCGGGTTGCTGGCCGTCCTACGTGAGCATGAGGAAATGTTTCGCCAGGGCCTCCGCAAATTCAATCTCTCGACACACGAGAAGTGGATCTTTACTCCGCCGACGGAGGAACCAATTCCACAAACCGAACGACGCGATTTCCACACCCATGTGGCAAGGAAGTTTCTGGAACTGAATAATTGGAAAAAGGATAAAAACTCTCTGCCCGATGGCCTGATCATTACAGACGATGTGATGACAACTGGCGCCTGCGCTGTTTTCGCCGATGAAGGACTAAAAATCGGCGAGGATCTCATCATCTGCTCCCAGGCGAACAAAGGATCCGGCACACTGGATCCCCTGGACGTGCTGCGTGTGGAATTCGATCCCGAGGACATGGCAACCGCGCTCTTCGACGTGCTGGAGACCATGATGGATGGAGACGCTCTGCCGCCTTCCCCCCATCTGCTAACCCCCGTCCCATTGTCAGAAGAGACTGACCGTCAGGAGCCTCTTAAGGCAGGAAGACGAAAACATCACGCGTCTGGTAAGGCCTCACCCATCGCAAAAGAAGCTTCCAAGCTGGAGCGCATCGCCATCTATACGCCGATAGATTCCATTTCCGATCCAACCCGGTGGTTCGCGAAAACATTGATTGCGGAACTACAGCAGATGCTGGACAGCCAAGGCATCGAGTCCCAAGTATGGGTGGACTCAAGGCCAGCCGAGCAAAGAAACACTCTTTGGAAAGAGCTGGAAAACAGCGCGCACCGCGATGAAATCCAGGGCGTCATCCTCGTAGATGGTGACACTAATATCTTCGCCTGGGCAAAAACGCTCCCCATTCCGATTGCCGCACTCACATCGGAGGACCACCCGTGCGCGGCCACCTTCGACATGTGGCATATGTTTGAACTCGGAATGCAGAGCCTGGCAAAAAAAGGATGCCGGTCGCTGGGATTGATCACCGTGCATCCCATGTCCGAACACTACCGCGAATATTTCGATGTCATGATCGAAATGGCTTCGCGATATGGATTGGAGATTAAAAATCGATGGATCCGCATTCCCCGGCAACCGGGCCTGAGCGGATGGGATCTGGAGAGATTTGGATTTGAGGAGTTCCCTGCCCTCTGGAAACAAAAGGATCGCCCCGACGGCCTCATCATCGAGCCGGATATCGTAGTCGAAGGCGCTATCACAGCCATGCTGCAATTGCGCGTCAATCCTCCGGATGACATCAAACTCGTCCTGCATCGCAACGAGAAACATCCCTACCTCCTCCCCTTCCCCGCGACACTCCTCGTAACTAGTGAGCGTGAATACGCCAAAGCCCTCCTTGACCAGATCAAGCGCCAAGTGGAGGGGAAGCCCGTATCCCGCATTCTCGTACGGCATAAACTGCAAGAGTACGCCGGTGATACATCGACCCCTTCAAAGCTATGAGTAACCGCCGAGTTTACATCAACCAAGACGACTCCGCCTTCACACGCTGCCATCCACTGGAAGACATGACCGTTGAGGGAGCGGAAAAGCTCGTCGATTTTTATGCGCAAGCCTCCCAACTCGGGGGACTCGCGTTTTGCGTCAATATGCAGCGGGCTCTCTTTGACAGTGCCGTCTGGGAAACAATCACAGACCGTCTGGAATCCCGAGGCGATACGGCCTTGATCGCAGCCGTCGGAGAGATCGCCGGCACAGCCGCTTTGCAGGAAAGAGGGGTCGATCACTTCAAGGTGTGGCTGCAACGCGCGCGCAAGCATGGAGTGGAAGCCTTTCTCACCATGCGGATGAATGACTGCCATGGACTGGAAAGCCACGGAGGATTTGGCCGTGCTGATCGCGGTATCGATCAGGATCACTTTCACAGTCATGCCACGGAATTCTGGAAGGCAAACAAGCATCTCCGCCGGGCTCCGTATCGCTTTGAGCGAAGTTTCGAGGGCGCCTTTGACTACACGCATGAGAAAGTACGCAGTCACCACCTCGCCCTGATCACGGAACTCTTTGAGCGCTATGACATGGACGGCCTGGAGCTGGACTGGATGCGATGGATGTTCATGTTCGCTCCCGGCAAGGAGGCGGCGGGGCGAGACATTCTCAGCAGCTTCATTGCCCAAGTGCACGATCTCCGCAAGACCGCCGAGAAACGCTGGGGTCATAAAATCGAACTCCGCCATCGTATCCCTGCCGAGCCGCAGACCAGCCTCGCCCTTGGTTATGATGCTCCAGCCTGGGCACGCCACGGCATGGCAGATCAGGTCATCCTCTCCTGCTTCGGAGGAGTCGCAAATTTTGACTACCCCATCGATCTGTGGAGGCAGTTATTGGGAAGCAACGTCCGCATCCTCGCCCATGTGGAATCCTCCACGAATGCCTATCCGGGACAAATGGCCGTCGATTACCATTTTTCCTTCGGCTCAGCGAGTTCGGCCCTGAAACGCGGAGCCGACGGCGTTTATCTTTTCAACGAATGCTATCGGGAAGCCGGGCCTGAGCCTGAGCGGCGATTGATGCTGAAGCTCCTGAATACCTTGGGGAGCGAAGATACGCTCAATACTGTCGTTCGGCGACATGCCGTCAGCTATCCCCAATCACGCGCTCCCGGAGAGGCACTGCGGACTCCGCTGCCCATCCCAATGAAAAACCCGTACTTTGGCCAGGACGCTGGCCGCTGGGCGGAAAACATCACCGTTCGTGTTGATGTCGGCAGCAAACCAAAGAGCGCAAAATTTGTGCTACGACTGGGATTTTCTGCTGAGACAAACCTACAGGGTCTGGAAGTCAGGGTAAATGGCGCGATCGTCTCGCTGACAGCCGCACCGGCCTATCCCTGCTGCACCGTGGCAGCGTTCCCCGACAATTGCTTTCCTTCGATCCCCGCCCGGGCACAACGATTGATCCACCTTGAAATACCAGCCAGCACTTTGCTGGAGGGAGTCAATGTCGTGGAGTTCGAGCCGACCGGTGAGACCGGCCAGCTCGAATGGGCGGAAATTCTCGTGCTGCCCAGCTAGTCGCCGGAAATCCGGACAAGTCCCTTGAGGACATGACCACTTTTCTGCTCGGCCAGCGCATGAGGTAGATCTTCCAACGAATCCCAGACATGGGAACGCAGGAGAGAGGGATCGATCTTTTGATCCTTGATATCCTTGCACGCTTGCTGGAAGTAAGTGTCATCCGTGGGTGCCAGGTAGTGCACCGAGAAATCCCCCCCGACGGCTCCCAGCGGAAGCCGATACGCAAATCCCTCGGGTGCTCCATAAATGGCGGCATGTCCACCGGGTCTTAACCATGTCAGCCCCGTCTCGAAGACCTGCTGATTACCCGCGGCATCCAAAAACCAATCGGCACCCGGGGAAGAAAGAAGCTCGCGAATCGAAGCGGCGCTTTCCGGCCCAAAGCGGACAACATCCGTCACGCCATTTTGCTGGAGCCGGGCAAAGGCTTCCGGCCGGCGCGCCACACCGATGATGGCTTTTGCACCAGCGGCTTTCGCACATTGCGCCATGACACAGGCGGCAAAACCGGCCCCGCCAATAGCCACGGATTTCCCAGACAGATCACCCAGCTTCGTCATCCAACTCGCGACCTCGGACACACTGATGGCAAGCACCGCGTCTTCCAGGGAGAGAAACTCCGGCACAATGTGCTGACGAGCCGTATTGTAATCCGATGCCGGACCTCCCGGTAAGTCGCCTTCGCGAACGATACCGTACTCGGCAAAGCCCCCCCACGCGCTGAAGAGTCCATCCCGCTGTTGGCCGGGCCATATGGCCACAGGGCGTGTGACTCTGTCGCCGATGCGAAATTTGCGAACCTCGGTCCCCACCGCAATGACTCTGCCCAGACTCTCATGACCGAGAATAGCCGGGTACCAATCGGCGGGATGATGGGCTTGGCAGCCTTCGACAATGTGACGATCCGTGGTCCCGCAGAGACCACAGGCTTCGATTTTCACGAGAGCTTCGTAAGGACCGGGCTCGGGACGCGAGACTTCCTGAATCTCCAAATGACCGGGCGAAGTGACAACCGCAGCTTTCATTTTTTCCTCCAATCAAAGATGACGCCAAGGAAATCGGAGGAACCAGCACCAATCATTTCGTAAGCTTGGGCTGCGTCCTCAGGAGAGAAGGTGTGGGTAATCAACGGAGCGGATTTCAACCATCCTTTGGCGGCCCACTCTAGGGCTGCGCCAACGGCTTCAGCGCTGTGGGCACAAGGGAAATAGGCTGAGGGCAGACGCTGATGCAAGGCATTAAGATCGAGCTGAGCTGGTGGCGGATACCAGCCTTGGAAAACAAATTTCCCCCGGAGCTTTAGCAGAGGGAAGAGGCTATTCACGACCTGAGAGGAGCTGGACGTATCGATGATGATATCGAAGCTGCCGGGAGCAAGGTCCCCGATCGATTTCGCGACAGTGGCACCAAGAGACTCTGCAATTTTCAAACGGTCTTCCACGATATCCGTTACCGTAACGGAGGCTCCTTTAAGCTGGCAGACCTGAAGGGCGTACTGACCGATGACTCCCAATCCGCAGACAAGGACCTTTGCCCCCACGGGGACGACCGCCATTTCGATCCCACGCATAGCGACGGCACAGAGGCCGAGGAGAGCGGCTTCCTCAGCAGGGACGTCGGAAGGAACCTTCTCACAGTGATGGATTTCGAGATCACCATTTCCGCGTGCACCACAGACATCGACTACGGCATGGGAGACGTGGCTGCCCATCCAGCTCTTTCCTTCCACCTCTCCAGCCAGCCGGCTGGCAAAATAGTAAACCCGATCACCAGGGGCCCATCCCTTGCTCGCGGCCTGTGCTCCGGCGGAGGTAATGCGACCAACCGCCATGTAACCGGGGACACTCGGAAATGCAACGTCAGGACGCAGACCGAGGTAGGCCCAGCGTTCGGTTCCCACGGAAATTCCAGACACTTCAGTTTCGACAACGATATCCCGTTCGGTGGAGGCCGGGAGGGTGATGTCGCCAAGCTGAACCTGCTTGGGTTGGACAAAAATTACTGCTTTTGCGTTCATGTCGTCACCATAGATCCTCATTTCATACTATTAAAACGGGAGAAATCTGCTTTTGATGGGACAAAAATGATACGGAAAGAGTGGCTCGCCCTAATCTCCCCGCAGATCCATGTGATCTGGAGGGGGCGCTGGGAACCCGGTACGGTGGAGCCAGCGAGGATCCTGTACGACCACGAGTTGATCATGGTAAATCGGGGGCGCTGCTCCATGGAGGTCGGCCAGGAATTACTGGAACTCGAGAGCGGCGATTTTGTCATCGTGCCGCCGGGGGTCCTGCACTCCAGTCATTGCGATGAGTCAGTCTATCGCAGTTGCATCCACTTCGACTGGCTCCCCGCCTCGCGAGGAAGACATCCCGTCTGCTGCTATCACCCACGTAAACCGCGAAAAGACCTCATCATCCCAGCCCCGGAATTCCTCCCCAAGGGGATTCTCAGAGGGCGCTTCGCAGCAGATGCTCCTGCGCTCATCGAGACACTCTTCCACCGCTGGCACGCTGAGAAGCTGATGGCTCGACCGGTATTACTGGAATTACTGACGCTGCTTTTCCACCAACCGGAAACTCGCATGCAAGGGAAGGCCGAGCGGGAGACGCAGATCGCGTACACCGTGAAGGATCTGCTGGAAGCTCAGGGCGAGGAAACGGAGAGCATCCAGAATCTGCTGGCGTCCACAGGCCGCAGCTACGCGCATCTGTGCCGCATCTTCCGGAAGGTCTTCGGAACGACGCCGGTGGACTACCGGAACGCCCTCCGGCTGGAGAAAGCAAAAACGCTTCTGCGCGACCCCCGCCATACGGTGACGGAGGTCGCAGAAGCGTGTGGTTTTTCTGATCCCGGGTATTTTGCGCGAAAGTTCCGACAACAGAATGGCGTCAGTCCTTCCCAGTATCGCTAAAAACTTCCGAGGTATTGCGGATCAGGAGCGGAACTTGGCGAAGACCTCTCCAGCTTCCTCGAGAGTCTCTTTGCTGCCGATGTCAAACCAGGTACCGGGAACGGTCCAGGTACTGACCTCCATGCGTGGGTAGAGCCACTGCACGAAACGGCCTGGCTGATCGGGATTGTTGCCATCGGAGATGTAGGCATTCACGAGAGGCAGCACGTCCTTGCGGTAGTAATAAAGAGCGATACCGGTAAGAGTGCTGGTGGGGGTGGCGGGCTTTTCCTCGAAGTGAGTGATACGGCCGGTCTCGTCGGTCTCGATGCTGTTGTATTTCTTGATGGCGTCAAGGTCACCCACATCGTAAACGGCGAGAGTGGCTGGGAAGTTCTTGGCGTAGGCGGCAAACTCGGCCACAGGCTGGCTGAAGAGGTTGTCACCAGCAACCACGAGGAGATCGGAATTGAGGAGATTCTCCTTATTGATGACGTGGTGGATATCGCCGATGGCACCGAGCTTATCGGCGTCGGAAGTGGAGCCATCATTGACAATGGTGAAGGCGAGCTTTGGCTGGCGCTTGGTGTACTCATCGGCCCAGGCTTGGAAGTCCGCTGCGAATTTGTTGTTGGTCACAACATACACGCGCTCGATGTCGGGAATCGGTGCCAGATTGTCGAGCACCCACTCGATCATGGGTTTTCCCGCAACGTCGAGGAGAGGTTTGGCTTTGGTGAGCGTAAGCGGATAGAGGCGGGTGGCATATCCGGCGGCGAGGATCAGAATATTCATTCGGTGGGATAGATTGAACAAGCCGATGAAAGCGGGCAAGCAGGAACACTTCAGCGCCCGAGAGGTTCCGACACATTTACGCCCTGCGGCGGAGAAAAGGTAAAATCCCCCTCCCCCGGCTTGAGCGGACGTTCCTCGGAAAACTGAATCTGCGTATCCTCCCCCTGCGTGCCGCGGATCTGGATTTTTTCCAAATTGAGGCTGGCCGATAGCCAGACCGAGATGGATTGCACCGCCTTGCGCATAGCCCCCCGCAGAGGGGTCAGGTCCACCCGGTAGCCTCCATTGTTCTCCTCGATACGAATAGCGAACTGCTTCCCCTCATTCTGAAGATTGAGGGCTGCGGTGATAGCACGGAGAGAATCAGAGAGCAGGCGATTGCGGGCCAGCGGATACTTCTCCGCCTGGCGGACTTCTGGATAATAGAGCCACAGAGTCTGCCCGTCAGACACCGTCACGCTGCCTCCGGGGACTTCGCGTCGAAATTTATCCGGGGCTTGGAACCAAAGCGTCCCCTCCTCGCGAACCGGCTCGGTAAGCAACGGCAAGCGACGTTCCTCACGAAAACGCAACCTCACCCCGGAAGCTTCCGGACGTTGCGACAAACCTTGTAATAACTGAGCAGCCTCTGCAGAAGAAAGCTCTGCCCCCTGCAGGCCAGCCATGCCAAAAACCGCAAGGGCCGACAGGGAGATCAGGGCGAATCGCTGGAAACGGGAACGAATTGGTACCATTGGAGAGGATCTTTGGTGATTTCTGCAAAGAGGGATTCGGCTATGGCCCGCGTGCAGCGTGTAATTTCCTCACTGCGCTCGGTATGTGGGACACGCTGAGCCTTGATGCCAGGCTTGGCCACCACACGATACCCGCCCTGAGCAGAGCGATGAACAATAACGGGAACAACTGTGGCACCCGTCATAGCCGATAGAAGAGCCGGGCCCGTGGAGCAAAGGCTATGCCCATTTGGCAGGCGCACCGGGACGCCCTGCTCCTGAATCGGACGATCCGCCAGCACGGCGATAGCTCGACCGGGTCCCACGGCACGGGCCAACTGGAGAGAAGAAAAAGGATCACTCCCCACCTCCACGGTCTCCGTCCCCCAACGCCGACGCCACTTGGCGCGCCAGTTCGTTAGCGAGGCTGAAGGCTCCGCCAAGGTGGCTACGGTGAAAGGCCACCCGCGCCGCCCCAAAGTCACCGCCCCGATTTCAAAGAAACCATAGTGACCGGTCGCAAGAATCGCCCCTCCCTCATTGAGCGCAGCCTCAATATGCTCCAGCCCCTGCTCCTCAGAGCACAGCGCCTGCACCTCCTCTTCAGACATCGCCCCCACCGCGACATAGTCGGCAATGGTCGTTGCGAAATTGAGAAAGACTTCGGCCGCCTGCTTCTCCGACACCGGGGCCGTGGAAAGGAGGCTCAGATTTTCTCGGACCGTGCGCCGCACCGCAGGCTGGGTCCAGGCATAGAAACCCGCCACCAACCGACTCAGAAAATGAAACCCCCTCCTGCCCAGCAAAGGATAGAGCCGGGTGGTGAGTTCAAAAATGCGAGACGTATAGAGATGCCGATAAGCCCAGCGCTCCGTATGAGGACGAGAATCAGCCATCACTTCAAAACGTCCACCGAAGGAATGACACAACGATAGCCTTGCTCAGTCAGCCCCTCGAGAATGTGACGCAAAGCCAGAGGACGATGCCGGGAAGCCCCCCCCTCATGCATCAAAATGATACTTCCCGGTGCGACATTTTCCATCACCCTCGCAGCCACTCGCGAAGGCACAACACAGCACCCATCCGCCGCCGAGACCGACCACCCGACGACCGTCAGTCCCAAGGCCTGAGCCACCGGATGAACCGCACTGGAAACCATGCCCACAGGCGCACGAAAAAAACGGGGCGACTGACCGCAGGCTACCCGGATCGCGTGCTCCCCTCTCTCCATCTCACGAGCCACCATCGACCGAGGAAGCGCCCACCAGGTACTGATGGGGTGAGAGTAGCTATGATTTGCCACCTCATGGCCCTCCTCCACCATCCGCCGCACAAGATCCCGATGCCGATCTACCTGACGGCCTATGACAAAAAACGTGGCCTTCGCATCATGCTGACGCAGCAAGTCCAGCATGGCAGGCGTGTGGATAGGGTGTGGGCCATCATCGATCGTCAGCCACACCTCCCGCTTGTCGGTCTCAAATTCCGTGATGACCGGACCGTGCCAGGTCGAGTTGCGGGTCAAGGTGGGGTAGAGCCAGCAGAAATCGTGCAAAGCTCCAGCCGCCCACCGGCCTCCCCCCCGCAGCACGATGCGACCTAGCAACGCGGCAAATCGCGTTGTCAGCAGGAACGAACGTCCGGGATATTTTTCCATTTCCGTGAGAGAGTCCACACGCGCCAGAGCCGCGGAAGCAGACCAAGACACAACCGCAGATGCGTTCCTGCAAGCAACAAGTTATCTCGAAGATAGTTAAAATGCGTCACCCCCCCACCCTCCCTCGGAGGATACGTGACAGGAACCGGCCTGTTAATGGGACGAACTCCCTTCCAAAAAAGACGCACGGCGAGTTCCGTATCAAAATCGAATCTCCGCGCCGTGCGAATCGACTCCATGATGCTCAGGGAAACTTCCGCTGGATAGAGACGAAACCCAAAGAGCGAATCCTGGATACCTCCGCCAAGGGTCTCAAAATTCGCAAACCAGTTTCCCACCTTGCGGCCCCTCACGCGCTCCGGTGGCGCGTCCGCACCGAATACCGGCACTCCGAGGATCATGGCCCCCGGATGCGCAGCAGATAGCTTAAAAAATTCCGGCACACTGGCCGCGGGATGCTGCCCATCCGCATCCATCACAAGCGCATGCGTAAAGCCATCGGCGAGGATCTGCCTTAGTCCCAATAACACCGCCCCCCCCTTGCCCGAGTTCACCGGCAGTTCCATGATGCGCAAGCCGGGTTGGCCTGCGGCAAGAGACCTCACAGCATCTGCGCTGGCATCGGTACTCCCATCGATAACCACCAGAATATCCGGCCAGACAGCAGCGACAGCCCCCACCGTGCGAGCAAGCAGCGGACCGCTATTGTAACTCGGAAGCAGTACGATGCCTCGACTATCCCCATGTGAATCGCTCCCTTTCAAATCACAGAGGGGTCGCGATAACGCACATTATGACCATCATTGACGAGATGAAGTCGGAAGTACTCTTCCATACGGGCCGCCAGTTGCCCCGCCGACTCGCCTTCACGCGGCTCGATGAGAGCGCCCGCCCGTATTTTCATTTGGATCGGGAAGTGTGGCACACCAAACATGCCCACCGCCTTGGAAAAATAGGCCCCTTCCCGCTCGATGAATACCGTCTGAATCGGTGTGCGGGCATGGGTAGCGAGGAGGGAAAAGCCTTTCTTGAAAGTATTGACCGGCAGCAGGTCGGTCGTACGGGTTCCTTCCGGGAAGATCAGGAGATTCTGCCCGCTTTGTATCCTCTTGCTTCCCTCGCGGACCAAGGCGAGGCCCGAGTCATTCGTCACATAGCCCGCCAGGCGGGCCAGAGAGCTGTAAGCCGGATTCCGGGCCAAATCAGCTCGCATAATACAGACCGTAGAGGGCAGGAGGGAGAGAAGGATGACCGCATCAATCAAGGCCGGATGATTCGCCGCCACAATGCATCCCTTCACACCCTGCAGGATCTCCCGATCCTGGATCTCCAGCTTCAGGACCCCAGTGCGGGCAAAGAGGAAGAGGGCGACTTGGAAAAGCCGACCGATAGTTTTCTGCCACTGCTCGGCCGAGATGCGATTCCGCACCATCGCCGATAGGACATAACTGCCGAGATTTGCCGCCACGGCCACCCCGAAGAAAATAAACAGACAGCCAAACTGCCTGATCCGGTCCGCAAGCCTCGTCAGAAGAGGCTCAGAAGTGTCTGATGCGCCATCCGTTGCAGCGAGTGGGCGGCGGCTATGGAGGGGCATCAATTGCATCGTCCTGATCCTATACCGTGACACGCGGATAGAAAAAAGCGCGTTTTCTGTGAAGATCCCTGCATATTTCCTTCCATTATCGGTTGACACCCCCCTTATGACCGGACAGTATTGCCGATTCCTCAAGTTTATTCGAATGAAGACCTATTCCGCCAAATCCACTGAAGTCGCAAGAGACTGGTGGGTCATAGACGCCGCCGGACAACATCTCGGGCATGTTGCCGTGAAAGCCGCCAATCTCCTTCGCGGCAAGGGTAAGAAAATTTTCACACCGCATGTCGATACGGGTGATTTCGTTGTTGTCATCAATGCCGGCAAAGTCCGTATCGGTGGCAAGAAAGAGATCCAGAAGACATACATGAGCTTTTCCGGCTATGTGGGTGGCCACAAATCGGAAACCTTCCGTGATCGCCGCGAGCGTCGTCCGGAACTCCTGATCGAGCGTGCCGTCCGTGGCATGATTCCTCACAACCGCCTCGGCAGCGCTGTTTATCGCAAGCTGAAGGTGTACGGTGGCGAGGAGCATCCTCACTCGGCCCAGAATCCGAAGGTCGTCGCCTAATTTTTCATCGTCAATCTCGTAAACGCCATGTCCAACTCTTCTGAGATTCTCACCACAGGTCGTCGTAAGACCTCCATCGCCCGTCTTCGCATGTCGAAGGGGACCGGAACCATCAAGGTCAACGGCAAAGAATTCACTGAATACTTTCCCAGCCTCTCCACGCAGAACACCATCCTGCGCCCGTTGGAGATCGCCAATGCCGTGCACGGTTATGACTTCGACGCCAAGACCTCCGGTGGCGGCATCAATGGTCAGGCCGGTGCTCTGCGCCTCGCCATCAGCCGCGCTCTCGTCGAAGTTGACGACAGCCTCCGAGTCCTTCTCCGCGTAGAAGGCCTCCTGACTCGCGATCCGCGCATGAAAGAGCGTAAGAAATCCGGCCAGCCCGGTGCTCGTAAGCGCTTCCAGTTCTCCAAGCGTTAATTTCGAGATCCGCCTATTTTTACGATCCCTCCCGGAGGAAAATACCTACCGGGAGGTTCGTCAAAAGGGCGCGCGCTTTTCTCCCTCATATGCGCATTCCTCTCGAGTCCTCGGCCCGTTGGGTCCTGATCGGTGACAGCATCACTGATTGTGGTCGTCGGACCTGCCCTGAAGCCATCGGCTCAGGATATCCCCGCCTGATTCGCGACTGGCTTCTCTCTGCTTGGTCGCACAAAGCTCCCCAGATCATCAATACCGGTATCTCCGGTCACAAGGTCCCTGACCTGCAAGCCCGTTGGGACGAAGATGTCCTGGCTCACGAGCCTGCCTTGGTTTCCATCAAAATCGGCATCAATGACGTCTGGCATGGCTTGGGCGGACGCAACAATGGCACTCCGCACGCCGAGTTTGTGGAAGGCTACGAGCGCCTGATTGCCCGACTGAAGGAGAAATTTCCCTCGGTCATCCTTGTTCTCTGCGAGCCATCCGTCATCTGGGCTCCTGCACCGGAAGAAGGCAACCGGGAACTTCAGCCTTATATCGAGACCGTCCGTGCGTTGGCTAAAAAGCATGATGCTTACAGCGTGCCCCTGCACACGGCCTTTGAGCGAGCCAAGGCTTTGCGCCCTGACATCAGTTGGGCTCCAGATGGAGTCCATCCCTCTTCATCTGGGCATATGTTGATTGCACGGACTTGGCTGGCAACGCTGGGACTACTTTAGTCCACCGTAGCTTTTTTGTCCTTCCCTAAACCCTTGGAGGGATCAGCTGAGCGCTTGCTACCTCTGATTTTCGGACTTTTAAAGGGTAAATCTACCATAGATTCTCGAATCTTCCTGTTTACGCAACAGGTGGATCACGTATAGTCGTCCCTAGTATTATCCCCCATGAATACTCGAGCTTCTCTCCTCTCGGGCGTAGCGCTTTGCCTTTTGAGCGCAGTCACTCCAGCTTACTCCGCAATGGTGTACTACATGCCATTTGACAATGGCACGGATCCCAGCTTGGTAAATCTGGGCACCGCTGGCGGAACGGCTACGGTATCTTCTCCCGCCCCGACGTCGTCGACCAGTGTGCCAAACAACCTGGACAGCACACATTCCGAGCGATTCACAGCATCCACACAATATCTCTACCTTCCTGCCAGTACGGAAAATTTCCGGCTAAATGCGGCATCGCCTGTACAAAACATGACGGTCTCTATGTGGATGTATATCGATGCGACGACGTACAACTGGATGGATTTCTTCGGCACTCTTCGCTCTGCCTCTGGGGGGACGGCGGGATCTGGCTGGCTTTTCAGCATCGTGGGTGGCACCGATACCAACACGGGAAAGCTCCGCCTATCCACGCCTAGCGGCAACTTATTTTCCACCACCACAGTCCCTTTGCAGCAATGGGTCAACCTGACCATTACCTGGACAACAGCAGATGTGTCCGGCGGAAGGACGGCTTATCTGAATGGCACATCCTTTTTGAGCGGATACGGAGCGACTGCCGCCAACGGCAGCAATCCCATCACACTCCACGGAGCCGCGACAGCTGGCAACTACGACGATGTGGCCATGTGGGACACCATCCTGACCCCAGGCAAAATCCGCTCCCTCACCACGGCCCCCGGCTTGTTGGACGGTTACAATGCCGGAGTGATGAATACTCTCTTCACCCTCTTTGATACGACCACAGGCAGTTACTCGGTAAACGGCATGGACTGGGGCTATGATACGGGCTTTAACGTGGCGGGAAGGACACTCGGAGACACCTGGTACGACGGTGACACGTACTACATGTGGCTTGGCGGGAATGCAGGTAATGCCTTGGGAGTCTCCGCAGTCCCGGAACCCACGGCTCTGACCCTGCTCGTTGGTGTCGGACTCGGTCTGATCCTGCAACGCACTCGCGGGACATGGAATCGCCGCCAAGCCTGATATTCGCGACTCGCGTATTTCTGGCATTTGAAAAATGCGGTCATTCGTGTTTATTTACCGCCCCATGCGATTTTTCCTGCTCTCCCTACTGGCAAGCATCTCCCTCCTGCACGCTGCGGATCCGGTTTCCTTCCGTGTCAGTGATTTTGAATTTGAGCGTCCTGCCAACTGGCATTGGGTACCGGCTTCGTCACCGATGCGCAAAGCCCACTTGCAGGCACCAGGAGCTGCAGAGGACGCGCAGGCGGATGTCATCTTCTTTCACTTCGGCGCGGGTCAGGGTGGTACCGTGGAAGCCAATGTAAATCGCTGGGTCGCTCAATTTCAAAACGCAGAGTCCGCCACCTCAACGGAGAAAATAGGGAATACCGCGATCACCTATGTGAAATCGAAGGGCACTTTCCTGAGTGGCATGCCGGGAACATCCCCTGTGCCACTGGAGAATCAGGGTCTGCGAGGAGCCATCTTGGAAAGTCCAAATGGAGACGTTTATGTGAAGATGACAGGTCCTCTTGCGACCGTGGAGGCCTCGGAAGCGGCCTTCATCGAGATGGTGCGGAAGGCTGCCGGGCAATAGACCCGCATTTTCCTGCGAAGATTTGTTTGCTCAAATCGGCATTTCGCGTTTTCCTACATCTCTTATCGCCGACGTAGCACAGTGGTAGTGCAATCGATTCGTAATCGATAGGTCACGAGTTCGAACCTCGTCGTCGGCTCCAATTTTTTGCAGGGAGGACCAGATCGTGGTCCAACGGGGCTTCAGATAAGGGAGACTTTATCGGTATTGCATCCCGTGCATTCCTCGTAGGGCTCAAGGTGGACGACAATATCCACGACCTGCGGCTTTTTTGCACGGATATGATCTTTCACCTCATGGCCGATACTATGGCCATCGCGAACGGAAATGTCAGCGTCAACGCGGACGTGAAGCTCGATAAAGATACCGATGCCGCTTTTACGGACGCGGCACTTCTCGATCTCGCGAACGCCCTCCACTTCCTCGGCCAAGGCCCTCATTTCGTGGCTCAACTCGGTCGGTACGCTGCCGTCGAGGACTTCGTGGAGGGCGGCCTTCATGATGAGGCAGCCGTTGAAGATAATAATGACACAGGCCACGAGGGCCGCCCAGTCATCGGCCATTTCCCAACCAGGACCACCGATGAGGGCGATGGTGATACCGATGGCTGCGGCGCCGGAGGTGATCGCATCGGAAAGATGATGCCAGGCATCGCCCTCCAAAGCACGGCTATCCACACTCTCGCTCAAGCGTCCAACGACGCGGGAGAGTACGTATTTCACGATGACGACGCCTAGGAGGACGGGCAGGGTAAACCAGGCTGGCGCGTGGTGGGGTGTTCTGATCTCCAGTATCGAGTGATAGCCGATCACAAGTGCGGCGACGAGAAGAGCCGCTCCGGAAAACACTCCCGCCAGCGACTCAATCTTACCGTGGCCAAAGGGATGATCATCATCCGGCGGACGGAGCGATAGCTGGAATCCCACCCACGTGATGAGAGAGGAAAAGATATCCCCGGCGGACTCGATCCCATCGGCGACCAAGGCATAGGAATTGCCTACGAGGCCGACTGTGATCTTCACAGCCATGAGCACGATATTCACGCAAAGGGTCAATACCCCCAGCGCCAAAGCTCTTCCTGTATCAATCATCTGGTCCATTGGTTCACCGCCTGGTGGACGGCCTTTTTATCTAGCACATCCAGCAAGCCAGGTCATGGCATTTCCTTGCCCCGCAAAGGCTCTGGAAAAAATCTCGTGAAGGGGATGAAAGTCGTTTTTAGTTCATCGCGAGATGACCGTCCATGCGCAGGCAAAACGTCAGGGCAAACAAGGATGGAGCGCGATCGCCGTGCGCGCCTTGCTTTTTTCCCTCGCCTCGAATGCGGCGGTGCTCTCGGTCATCGAATTTGGCCTATATCTTTGGCCTGAGGGTCTGGCGGTCAACACACAGAATATTTTCTGGCTGGCGACGGGGGTGAATACGGCGGGGCTTCTTTTGCTGGGGTTGCGCTATTGGCCGGTGTTGCTGCTAAATGCCTTTCCGGCATGGATACTGGGCGGACCTCTGGCAATGAGTTTGCTGGGATCGTGCACGAATGCCCTGGAGGCTCTGCTGGCGGCGTGGATGATCTTGAGGCTGGGTGGTTTTGCAGGAAGATTTGATAGCATCCGCTCGGTGGGCGTGCTGCTGATCGCCTCGTTGATCGCTCCGCTGGTCAACACGATCGTCATTCCAGCTTACCTCTGCGCGGCTGGGATGTATCCTTGGTCGGAATACGGCAGAGCTCTAGGAAACTGGAACCTGTCGAATGGCGCGGCGATGCTCTTCATCACACCGCTGGCGGTGACGGTATTCCGAAGAGACTGGGGACGGGAAGGGAGAATGATCGAGCTCGTTTGTGCGGGGATTCTGGCTACGGCACTGAGTTTCATCGGATTTGATGCAACGCTGCATGGGGTGGGCATGAACCTGGCTTTCCTAGCCTTCCCAGCTATCATCTATATAGCTGCGAGATATGGGATCGGGGAAACGACCGTGGCTCTGGGACTGACATTACTGACTGTTTATGCGTCTCTGGCTCTACATGCTCCCATCAAGCCGAGCGCGGAAATCCCGGCGATGATATGGTTCCTGCAAGCCTTCTGCTGGGTGCTGGCGGCCACGGGTCTGCTTGTGGCGGCACTCGGCACGGAGCGGCGGGTGGCTGAACGTGCCTCGCTGGAAGCCACACTGACGGCAGAGAAGGCTAGGCTGGCGGCATTGCGCTATCAGATCAATCCGCACTTTTTATTCAATGCGCTGAACTCCGTGCGGGCCACGCTGCCACTCTCGGAGGCGGTTGCGCGAGAAATGATCACGGATCTCGCAGGGTATCTGCGATCCACGCTGAATACGGGCGAGGAGGAGATGATCGCACTCGGTGAGGAACTACGCAGTGTGCAGGAATATCTCCGGATCGAGGAGCGAAGATTTGGCGATCATCTCCAAACCAAACTTCGCATCGAAGAAAATGCGGAGAAGGTGGAGGTGCCTATCTTCCTCCTACAGCCCTTGGTGGAAAACGCCATCAGGCACGGACTGGAAGCCTCGCGGGATGTGTGCGTGGTGGAAATCACCGCTGGCTGCCGAGAGGAACGACTAGTGATTCAGGTCAGCAATACGGGACAATGGAAAGATCCCGGCGAGCGCAAGGGCGTAGGACTGGAGAATATCCAGCGGCGGCTCAAACTTCTCTACGGGGAGAAGGCTTCGTTCCAAATCGAGAAGGGCGAGAATGCCGTGGGAGTGCGTATCGAGTTGCCGGTGAACTCCTAAAAAATGCCTGGGGAGGGACTTGAACCCACACTCCTTGCGGAACCAGATCCTAAGTCTGGCGCGTCTGCCAATTTCGCCACCCAGGCTTGAGTGGTCGATAGAGCTACACCATGGGTATCGGGCTCGGCAAGCCCGGAGATTGGGTCTAGAGGCCGAGTTTTTTCAGGAGGGCCGGGAGGACGACGCGGCTAGAGAAGACTTCGGCCGCAATACGACGGGCGGAGGCAACGGCTTCATCGTAGTGTTGCTCGACGCGGCGCATCTGGCTGACGGCTTCGTCGGCATTGCCGAAGGGTAGCAGCCCGAGAGACTCAGGAACGAGAGTGCTCCATCCGGTCTCCAGTGCCACCACAGGCCGACCACAAGCGAGGTAGGCGACACTGCGGTCGCTAAACCAGCCGGTACGGGTGGTGACGTAACCTTCTTTGGCGATGCCGAGTTCGCCACGACTGGAGGCCATAAATTTAACGTAGGAGTCGATGTTCTCGCAGACTGTGCCCGCGTCGCAAAAGCGCCAGCCTTGGGCATAAAATCCGGGGTAGTCTTCCCAATCAGGCTGGACGTCGCTGGCGATGAGGATCTCGCCGCCAAGTTTCCGGGGAAGATCGATGAGGGGGAGGAAGCTGTCGCGCTTTGACCGCAGAGTGAGTCCATCGCACTCGACTTCCCCCACCCCATACCAGTGGGTGACGGTGGTCCACGGCTGACAGACGGTGATGCCGGCGGTGAGGGATTCGTAAAAGGGGATGTAAACAGGAGGGAGGGTAGGAATCCAGGAGTGGCCGGTCTGCGGGATACGACACTCGGGGCGACCAAAGGCAGCTCCGACGGTGATGAAGGCATCGTGGCCTTCGAAGTTCATATTGCACTGATAGGCCTTGGCCCAAGTCTGGGTATAGCCGGGATCGACATCGAGGTAGGCCTTGCAGCGGACCTTGTCGAAGAGATCGAGATGGGAGAACTGGCCAGCGTAGTTGAGGAAGAGAGAGGCGTCCTTGGCAAAGTCACGAAGAGCGTCCTGATCGGGAGAGGAGCCCTCAATGAAAAGACTGGCGCGACCAGTGAAGCCGTGATCGGCGACGAAGGCGTTCCACGAAGAGACATTGACACTGTCCTCGGGGGCGCATTTTTCACCCAAGGCATTCACACAGGCGTCGGAGGGGAGTTCTTCGACGATCCAGACATCCCAGCCCAGGTCTCGGAAACCAAGCAGCCAGTGGAGCATGGAGCACTGATGGCCCGCTGATTTTTCTGGATATTTGGCGTGAACGATCCCTGCAATCAGCCGTGGTGTCATAAATGTGCTGTGTCGATTCCTTCAAGAAGCTTGAGAAATCAAGCGTAATCCTCAGGAAGCCTGCGGATTTCTCTCGGGGAGAACTCCAGCAGGCTTCCGAGGGTCAATGGGTGGATTTAATTGCGGAGATCAGGGAGTCGCCGCGGTGGGAGCCGGACTTGCTCCCGGCATGGTGTGAGTGGGAGCAAGGAGGCTCTGATCGGCGGTGCCCGTGGAGGGCGGAGTCGTCATTGGTCCACCACCCATAGGTGTGCCTACGGGACTGGGCGCGGGAGAGACAGCCTCAGCGGGAGCTGTGACCTCAGGGGCTGGGGCTTCGGGAGTGGCTGGGCGATTGTCGCAGCCGATGAGGGCAACGCAGACAGCGGAGAGAAGGAGGAATGGTTTCATGGCGAAGTTAGTTTCAATAGATGATCGGATCCGGCTGAAGCGGATGATGTCGGGAAGTGCCCCTACGTCGGGATGGGGGATTCCACGGCTTGATCCATGCGAAAGGGGCGCGTATAGTCACCCCCCTGTCCAGCGCGGAGAGCGGGGACATTGTGTTCACTCATCATCACATGCTTGCCTTCTCAACTTGCTGGAACTCCGCGCGTCTTCGAGATGGCGAGGAGATGGCTCGTGAGATCTTGGAGATGGGATTTGATACGATCGAGCTGGGGCATGGGTTGCAGGCTCCGGCCGTGGCTTCCTTGCTGAGGGCGCAGGAGAAGATGGGGTTTCGCGTGAGCAGCGTGCATAATTTCTGCCCGTTGCCGCCGGAAGTCATGACGGATCACCCGGATTGCTATGAATTCACCTCTCATCGGGAGGAAGATCGCCGGAGGGCGGTGAGGCTGACGCGGCAAACCATCGATATGGCGGAGCGATTTGGGGCGCGATTTGTGGTGATACATGCGGGGAGGGTGAGGACGCTTTCGTACACGGGGCAGTTAAGAAAACTGATGGAAGAAGGGCATGTGCGGAACAAAGCTTTCGGCCGCATCAAGCTTGAAGCGGTGCAGAAGCGGGAGGAAGTCGGTGAAACTTATGTGCAGCGGGCACTGGACTGCCTGGCGGAGATCGCGGACTACGCGGGGGAGAAGGGCATCACTCTGGGAATCGAGAATCGGGATGATTACGAGGCGGTGCCGTCGGAGCGGGAGATGGCAAATTTTCTACGGAGGCTGGATTCAAAGAATGCGGTGTATTGGCACGACTTCGGGCATGCGCAGATCAAGCACAACCTGAGTCTGCTTTCCCATGAGCAGTGGCTGGATAAGATGGGGGCGCAAGTGGGAGGATGCCATGTTCATGATGTGAAGTGGCCCTTCTCGGACCATCAGGCACCATTTACGGGGGAGGTGAAATTCGAGGAATTGGTTCCCAAGCTTCCCAAAGAGTGTCTTTTCGTATTTGAAATGAATCCCCGCGTGCCAAAGGAGCAGGTCCTTGCTGCTGCCGAGCGCTGGCGGACCACCTTTTCCCAATGAAACGCATCCTGCTGCCTATCCTACAAACCGCCATCACGCTCTTCCTGCTCTGGTGGATCTTTCGTGACCCGACCAAGAGAGCCAGCATGGCGGAAGCGATCCGGACCGCAGATTTCATCTGGCTGCTGCCGGGGGTCGTGGCAGTGGGTATCGCCTTTTTGCTGCAAACCGAGCGGTGGCGGCAGTTGCTGAAGGTGCAGGGTATCCATCTGACGTGGCTGAGGACGTGGCGGATCACCATGATCGGCGGCTTTTTCAATCTCTTCCTGCTCGGAGCAACCGGCGGGGACGTGGTGAAGATCTTTTACGCCATCAAGGAAACAGCATCCAAAAAGAGCGCCGCTCTGCTCAGTGTGCTGGTGGATCGCATGATGGGATTGGTCGCTCTCGTGGCGGTCACGATTTTCATTTGCAGCTTCCGCCTCAATGAGCTGTTGGCCCACCCTTTCACCCAGGCGATGATGGGGACTCTGGCGCTGATCATGGGCGGCATGCTGGGCATGATCATTTTCGGATTTCTGGTGGACCGGCTGAACCTTTCGCGATTCATCCCCACATGGCTGCCCATGCATGGACGGATCATGGAAGTCTCGCAGGCCTTCTCGGTCTATGCCCGGGATCTGCGGGTGCTGGCGATCACCTTTGCCCTGTCTGTACCGGCCCACTTCTGCAACTTCCTGGCTTATTACTTCGCGGCCCGCGCCTTCGGGGCTTTTGCCGGGAAGGGCGGAGTGATGGATATTTTCTCCGTGATGCCCATGATCAACACGATCGCCGCCCTCCCGATCAGTCTGTCGGGAATGGGGGTGCGTGAGGGACTCTTTGAAAAAGCCTTCAACGAGCTATTTGGCACGCCAGCCAGTCTGGCCGTCATGATCTCCATGACAGGCTTCCTCATCACCGTCTTCTGGGGATTGATGGGCGGTATTGTGTATCTGCTCCATCGCCCGGAAGGCGGGGTGAAGATCAGCGAAATGGAAGAAGAAGTGGAATCGCTCGAGAAAACGATCGAAAATCAGGCGTAATGCCACTGCCCAAGGTCATCGCCAACTTTGCCATCTCGGCGGACGGGAAGGTCACGACGACAAATCCCGCTCCTGCCACTTTTACCTCACCCGAGGACAAGGCCCGGCTGCGATGGATACGCTCTCTGGGCGACGCCCTGCTGGTCGGCGCAAAGACGGTGGCGGCCGATACGATGACGATGGGACTTTCCGACCCCAAGCTCCAGGCGGAGCGCAGAAAACGCGGACAAAGCGCGGAACCACTACGGGTAATCGTGAGCAACTCAGGGAAAATCGATCCCGACTGGAAGGTCTTTAAGAACGACAACTCTCCTCTCCTCGTCTTTTCCACAAAGAAGATGAGCGCTGATCTCCAAACCCGCCTCGCTCCGCGGTGCGATCTGTGGCTTTCAGACAAGCCTCCCTTGAACCTCAAGGGCGTCCTGCAAACTCTGCGCGAGAACTATGGCATCAAGACGGTCATCTGTGAGGGAGGCCCAAGTCTTTTCGGTGCCCTGGTCAAGGAAGGCTTGATCAATGAACTCTACCTCACCATCGCTCCGGTGATTTTCGGTGGAAGTGCCAGTCCCACCCTGACTGGCAAGCCTACTGGATTTCTGGAGCCCCCACTGAGAATGAAGCTCTTGGAAGTAAAAGCTGGGACGAAGGAAATCTTCGCGCACTACAAAGCGCGGCGGAGTTGAGCCAAAAAAGAGACACCGAGTCTCACATTCAGAGACTTAATGTCCCATTATTGGGCCAAGCGTAAACCAGGCAAATACTGTAATACATTCATTACAAAAGGTTTGATAAGATCACTCCGTACCGAGAACACAACTTGCTCATAGATACGCAAAACCAATTTATGTCAAAAATACTCGGTATCGATCTCGGCACGACGAATTCGTGCATGGCTGTGATGGAAGGCGGCGAGCCCATCGTCCTGGAAAACTCCGAGGGAGCACGCACAACTCCTTCTGTTGTTGCGTTTTCCAAGACTGGTGAGCGTCTCGTAGGACAAGCCGCCAAACGTCAGGCCGTAACCAACCCCCAAAACACCATTTTCTCGGTCAAGCGCTTCATGGGCCGCAAGTATGCGGAAGTGAAAGGCGAACTCGGCCGTATCCCCTACAAAGTTGTCGAAGCTCCCAATGGTGACGCCCACATCGAAGTGAGCGTCGGCGGCGAGACCAAGCGCTTCAGCCCACCGGAAATCTCCGCCATGATTCTCGCCAAGCTCAAAGCTGACGCGGAATCCAAGCTGGGTGAGAAGATCACCCAGGCGGTCATCACCGTTCCTGCGTACTTTAATGACTCCCAGCGTAACGCCACCAAGGACGCTGGCAAAATCGCCGGCCTCGAAGTGCTGCGTATCATCAACGAGCCCACAGCCGCTTCTCTGGCTTATGGCTTGGAGAAGAAGTCCGACGAGAAGATCGCTGTCTATGACTTGGGCGGCGGTACCTTTGATATTTCTGCTCTGGAAATCGGCGACGGTGTCTTCGAAGTCCGAGCCACCAATGGTGACACCCACCTCGGTGGTGACGACTGGGACAACACTCTGATGGACTGGATCATTGACGAATTCAAACAAGAATCCGGCATCGATCTCTCCAAGCAGCCCGACGCGGTGCAGCGTATCAAGGAAGAAGCCGAGAAGGCAAAGATCGCCCTTTCCTCCACACAGGAATATGAGATCAACCTTCCCTTCGTCACCGCTGACCAGACCGGCCCGAAGCACATTCAGAAGAAGCTCACCCGCTCGAAGCTGGAGCAGCTGACCGACAGCCTCTTTGAACGCACCATCAAGCCCGTCAAGGACTGTCTGGCCGACGCCAAGTGGACGACCAGCACCGTGGACGAACTCGTGCTCGTGGGTGGTATGACCCGCATGCCAAAGGTCGTGGAGACAGCCCGTGCCCTCATCGGCAAGGAACCCCACAAGGGTGTGAACCCTGATGAAGTGGTGGCCGTGGGTGCAGCGATCCAAGGCGGCGTGCTCAAGGGCGACGTCAAGGACGTGCTCCTGCTCGACGTGACCCCGCTGACACTGGCCATTGAAACGGCTGGTGGCATCGCGACACCAATGATTCCTCGTAATACGACCATCCCTTCCCGCAAGTCGCAGATCTTCTCGACCTATAGCGACAGCCAACCCGGCGTGGAAATCAAGGTCCTCCAGGGCGAGCGCCAGCTCAGCCGCGACAACAAGAATCTCGGCACCTTCCACCTCGACGGCATCCCGCCGGCCCCGCGTGGTGTGCCGCAGATCGAAGTCACCTTTGACATCGATGCCAACGGCATTCTGAACGTGTCGGCCAAGGATCTCGGATCAGGCAAGGAGCAGAAAATCTCCATCACCGGTTCCAGCGGACTCTCGAAGGAAGAAGTCGAGAAGATGCAGAAGGACGCCGAGGCTCACGCTGAAGACGACCGCAAGGCTCGCGAGACCATCGAACTTCGCAACAACGCGGACAACCTGGCCTACCAGTGTGAAAAGCAGCTCAAGGAACTCGGCGATAAGCTCGACGAGGCCACCAAGAAGCCTCTCGAAGAAGGTGTCGCCAATCTGCGCGAGGCCCTCAAAGGCTCCGACAACGACGCCATCAAGGCCGCCTTCGAAAGCCTGCAGACGAAATTTCAGGAAGTCAGCACGGAGCTTTACAAAAAAGCCTCCGAACAAGCCTCGGCCCAGCCGGATGCGGGAGCAACCGCAGGCGGCACCCCGAATGAAGCCTCTGCCTCCTCGTCCAAGAACGACGATGTGGTGGACGCGGAATTCGAGATGGTCGACGAGGACAAAAAG
>Ga0351882_1041_pt1 | contig 44501 bp, 38 predicted proteins | sample BONcelFGM3001F13_FD_206762 | JGI IMG/M metagenome (GOLD analysis project Ga0351882, IMG submission 206762) | Enriched cells from coal bed in the Powder River Basin, Montana, United States - BONCAT cells FGM rep3 HSBNCT.FGM.300.1.F13 ... | reverse complement strand
AATTAATCCCCCAACAACCACAGTCGCTAGCGGACGCTGCACTTCGGCACCTGCAGAAGTTGAAACAGCCATTGGCAGAAAACCCATTGCTGCGGCTGAAGCAGTCAGTAGCACTGGTCTAAGCCTTTCACTTGTGCCTCTGATAATCAGTTCGCGAATATCTTCCACCCCTTGCTTTCGCAACTCTTTAAAGTGTTCGATAAGTACAATTCCATTAAGAACAGCAATTCCAAACAATGCAATAAATCCAACACCTGCCGAAATACTAAATGGCAGATCGCGCAACCAGAGCAACCAGATTCCACCCACAGCCGACAATGGGATTGCAGTATAAACCATAAATGCCTCACGCAACGAGCCAAAAGCCAAATGCAACAAAGTAAAGATCAGCAATAAAGCGATGGGAACGGCAATCATTAATCGGGTGCGTGCACTGCGCAGATTTTCGAACTGTCCGCCATACTCAACCGAATAGCCTGCCGGAAGATCAATATTAACATCGATCAGTTTTTGAATATCCTTCACAACAGATTCGAGGTCGCGTCCCCGGACATTTACGCCAACCACAATCCGGCGACGTGTATCATCGCGCGAAATTTTAGCCGGTCCACTTGAAAAAGTCACATCTGCCAACTCACTCAATGGCACCTGTCCGCCTGCAGGCAAAGGAACAAAAGTGTTGCGCAGGTGCTCAATGTCATCCCGGAAAGCTTTTTCATATCTGATAACCAGATCAAAGCGCTTCTCCCCTTCAAAAATTTCACCGGCTTTTAATCCGGCAAAAGCCATGGATACCACCTTATTTACATCATCAATATTAAGTCCGTATAAAGCCAGTTTTGTTCTGTTGTAGCGAATGTTCATTTCGGGCAAACCGGCAGTTTTTTCAACAATTACATCCGATGCTCCATCCACCGGCTCAATCAACGATTTGATACGGAGCGCGGTTTTGTTCAGATAATCGAGGTCTTCGCCAAAAACCTTTATGGCCACATCTGCTCTGGTTCCGGTAATCAATTCATTAAACCTCATTTCTATGGGCTGTGTAAACTCATAATCTATTCCCGGTATCACCAGCAATGCCTCTTTGAATTTATCAGCTAGCTCATCTTTGCTTTTTGCTGTCACCCACTCTTTGCGAGGCTTAAGTGTAATGATGATGTCACTTTCTTCCATTGACATGGGATCTGTCGGCACTTCGGCTGCTCCGATACGGCTGACGATCTGATCAACTTCAGGAAATTCTTTAAGTATCTTTTCAATACGGGTGGTCAATTCAATGGTTTTGCTCAGCGATGTCCCGGTTTTAAATACCGGCTGAATTACAAAATCACCTTCATCAAGTGTTGGAACAAACTCACCACCCATGCGTGAAAAAATAAATCCGCTGTAACCAAGCAATAAAACTGCAGAAATAATGACAAATTTCTTGTGGCTTAGTGCCCAGGTTATTGAAGGCTCATAAGCTTTATTCAGCAAAGCAAGAAATCTGGTGGATATATTATTTTTGTACTTAGCAGGTCTGAGAAACATTGACGAAACTACCGGTACATATGTAAATCCAAGAATCATTGTGCCCAACAATGCAAAAGTAAAAACCTGAGCCATCGGCCGGAACATTTTCCCTTCAATTCCAGACAAAGACAGAATAGGAATAAATACAATGATTATAATGAGCTGCCCGAAAACTGCAGAACGGGTAAGTTTCTTGGTTCCTTTCAGGGTAATTTTGTCGATCATCGACTGACGTTCTTCGCCATGCAGCTTCATAATTTCTGAACTGTTTCTGGTAATCTGAAATGCGATGAACTCAACAATAATTACTGCGCCATCTATTATAATTCCAAAGTCGATGGCGCCAAGGCTCATAAGGTTAGCATCAACGCCAAAAACATACATCAGCGAAAGTGCAAAAAGAAGACTCAGCGGAATAACCGATGCAATAACCAACCCTGAACGTAAATTTCCAAGGAGCAATACCACCACAAAAATCACAATCAAACAACCCAGAATAAGGTTCTCAGCAATGGTCATGGTGGTTTTCTTAATCAGTGCACTACGCTCAAGAAACCCGTTGATGCTAACACCTTCCGGCAAACTTCCCGAAATTTCCTCAACCCTTTTTTTTACATCGTTGATTACCTGATTTGAGTTGGCATCTTTAAGCATCATTACCTGACCAAGCACTTTTTCGCCTTCTCCGTTGGCTGTAATGGCCCCAAACCGCGTAGCGCTTCCAATCTGCACGGTTGCTATATCTCCAACCCGCACAATAGAACCTGACCGGTTGGCAACAACAATGCTGCTTAATTCCTCAACCGAACCTACCAGACCTTCGCTGCGGATAAAATAACTCTGGTTCGTTTTTTCAATATAACCTCCGCCAACAATACTGTTATTTTTCTCAAGTGCCGAATAGATCTCCTCAATGGAGATATTCATCGCTTTAAGTTGATTTGGATCTAAAGCTACCTCATATTGTTTGAGGTAACCGCCCCAGGTATTGACTTCAACCACTCCGGGAATGCCTGAAAGTTGTCTTCTTACCTGCCAGTCCTGAATTGTCCGCAAGTCAGTTGTTGAATATTGATCTTTATATTCTGGATCAACTTCTAAAATGTATTGATAAATCTCTCCCAAACCAGTTGAAATCGGACCCATAAAAGGTGTTCCGAAGCCTTGTGGTATGCTTTCAGTGGCCGATTGAATGCGTTCTGCGATCAATTGCCGGGGCAAATATGTCCCTATGTTGTCTTCGAAAACAATTGTAACTACCGAAAGCCCGAACTTTGAAATAGATCTGATTTCGACCAGCCCCGGCAAATTTGCCATTTCGAGCTCCACCGGATAAGTGATAAAACGCTCAACATCCAGCGTAGAAAGGTTTCGCGAAGTGGTAATTACCTGCACCTGATTATTGGTTACATCGGGAACCGCCCCTATTGGGATGTTCAGCAAGGCAAAAAGCCCGAATCCAGCCATGGTAGCTGTTGCCAATAACACAATCAGTTTGTTTTGAAGGCTGGATTCAATTATTTTATGAATCATACTTGAAACTTTTTGTTTTCTGTTAACATTTTAAAATTCATGCAAACATGATCATTATTTATAAGAAAAATCTCTTTTTCAACAACAATAGTTTTCATGGCGCAAATGAATCCATCCAAGCTTATGCTATCCTTATAAGTTTCTTCGGATTCATAGAGGATTTCATGCTCATAAAAATTATTGCGTTCGCTTCTACTGAATGTTACATGCAATTTATCAGTAAAAAACTTCATCAGATAGTAAAGGTAAGGAAATACAATTACTGAACTATCCGAATTGTGGAAAAATCAGAAAAATGTGATAACAGGGTTGTAATGCCGGATTATTAACCTGCATTCAAAAAAGAAATCTGACATTAAAAAATGCCGGCACAAAATACCGGCATTTTTGTATTATCACTTCGTTGGATCTTTTATAAAAATGAAACAGGGGATTTAAAAATCAGGAATTATCCCTTATTCTCAATTACTCCATTTTCAAAAACCGGAATTACGCTGGAAGTTCCGATCTGTACTGTGTATTCGGGTAATGGATCAACGCCCAGACCAATCAAACGTTTGTAATGGGAAGTATTGATCAATGACTCTTGAAGTTTGCCTTTATTGGTTTCCCAGATGGAAATTGACAAGTCTGCTTCATCACCCGTTTTCTGATATTTCCCCGACTGCATCAACAATGTAGTCAGCGCTCCGGCGCACAATGTATCTTCAAAACTGAACAGGTTCTTCCAGCCAGAGCATAAGATTACCACATTTTCATTCTGCATTTTTAGCCATTCAGTCACAGCAGGAATATTGGCGAAAGCTGCGGCAACCACCGGCCCGTTCGCCGAAGCCATTGTCATAGCCACAGTTCCGTTGGTGGTGGAATATGCGAGTGTTTTTCCTTTGATGTCAGGGGTTTTGAAGTCAGCTGCAGAATTGCCGTAATCGGCAAAAGGCAGTCGCAAACCCTCACGCTCAGCGGCTACCGGGAAACCCTGCTTTTTCAGGTTCTCCGCTTCGTTGAGTGAGGAAACAGGAATTACTGCATCCACCCCATTTTCAAATGCCGACACCAGCGAAGTTGTGAAACGAAGGATATCAATTACTACAGAAATATGCTTTCCACTTGTTGAACGGAATGGATAGAGTGCAGGACTTAAAATAACTTCGAGGGTTTTAGGCATAACATTTAGATGTTAATTAAATATAAATCGCAGACACGCAGTTCATTGCGTATCTGCGAATCAGGCGGAAATTTTCAGATCTGATAAACTACCCTTTATAGAAAGGCAATTTCACAATTTTTGCTTTAATCGCTTTATCGCGGATGCTGATAAAAATCTCAGTATCGGCTTTTGCCATTGCGGTGGGCACATAACCCATTCCGATTGCCTGCTTCAGCGATGGCGACTGTGTACCTGATGTTACTTCACCTATTACATTTCCATCGGCATCCAGAATCGGATAATGCTGACGGGGAATGCCTTTGTCAATCATTTCAAAACCAACGAGTTTTTTAGAGACACCATCGGTCTTATGCTTCAGAAGCGCGGGTTTGTTGATAAAGTCCTTCTCATCGGTAAATTTAGTAATCCAGCCAAGTCCGGCTTCAATGGGAGAAGTTGTGTCGTTGATATCGTTTCCGTAAAGGCAGAAACCCATTTCCAGTCGTAAGGTATCGCGGGCTCCGAGGCCGATGGGTTTGATTCCGAATTCAGCACCAGCTTCAAATACTGCTTTCCAGATGGCAGGAGCATCTTCATTGGCAAAATAAATTTCACATCCACCTGCACCAGTGTATCCGGTGGTGGATAGGATCACATCCTTAATACCGGCAAAGTTTACCTTCTTAAAGGTATAATACTCCATATCTTCAATCGGCGTATCGGTAAGTTTCTGCATGGCTTTCAGCGCAAGCGGACCCTGGATTGCAAGCTGTGAGATTTCATCGGAAGCATTATAAAGAGTAGCGCCCATTTTATTCTGGCTGGTAACCCATGCCCAGTCTTTATCAATGTTTGCAGCATTCACCACCAATAAATAAGTTTCAGCATTTACCCGATAAACCAGCAGATCATCCACAATTCCGCCTTTATCATTCGGGAAACAGCTGTACTGTACCTTCCCATCGGTAAGTTTTGATGCATCATTCGAGGTAACCCATTGCACAAATTCGAGAGCTTTCGGGCCTTTAACCCAAAATTCGCCCATGTGCGACACATCGAAAACACCCAAAGCCTTGCGCACTGTTTCGTGCTCAGCATTGAGTCCTTCATATTGAACCGGCATAAAAAATCCGGCAAATTCAACCATTTTTGCGCCTGCAGCTTCATGCATTGCAGTAAATGCAGTATATTTCATAACAATAGGATTTAAAGAATTTTGATGCAAACCTACATGTTATTTTGGAATTATCCGATCATAAGCACCAGAAATTAAGCATAAAAGAAATATTTTTAAAAATGTAAGTATGTGAAAAAATAGAGTTATATTTGCAACTTCAAAAACAATTCAACCAGCACTCATCTCTCTTTCACTTTTTATCAGGTTTAACAGATAATTCGGATCGATCCGGAGTGCCCTTCAATTCATCACATTTTTAATCCCACTTTCTTTCAGGATTGCAGCATTAAAAATCTATCATTTTTTTATGTACGATATTATTGAGCTTAACAGCAAGCTTCTCGAAGATCTTAAAGAGATAGCAAAAAAATTAAATGTTCCTAAATTTGACTCAATGGGCAAACAGGAACTAATCTACCAAATTCTTGATTATCAAGCATTAAATCCAACCAAAGAAATGCTTGACAAAGAGAAGGCAGCCAGAGACATCAGGGACAACAAGCACAAAAGGCAAAGAATCCCTAGTGAAAACCCGGGACAAAACAATCCCAGAGACCGCAAACCGGCTCAAGGCAGTCCTATAGCTTCCTCAAACAAGGATAAACCTAAAGATCAGGTTGCCCCAAAGGCTCCGGTAGAGAACAAACCAGTAGCTGCTAAACCTGCAACTGACAAACCAGCCGATAACAAACCGGTTGAAAACAAGCCAGCCGAAAGTAAAGGTATTCCAGCTGTCGTTCCCGGCAAGTCAGACCTTGCTTCAAAGAAGAAGCGTGGCAGACCCAAACGTGAACCGTTTGAAAACAAGCCGGTTCCTGTATCAGAATCAAAATCTGACCACATTGACGAGGAAGCCCTCAGGCTCAGTAATGAACCAATAATAGAGGACGTTATTGATGAACCGGAAGTAATCAGGGAAATAGTTACTGAAGTGGAAAATGAGATTTCTCAAACCGAAGTTCCGGTTGAAAACCTTGAAATTCCTTTACGTGAAAAGCCTGCAATGCCTTCGGTATTGCCTCCTCCTCCTCCACCGGTTGAGCGAATCACTGAAATGGAACCAACTCAGACGAGTCGTCCTGTTTTGGATAGATACGGTCGCGAATACAATCCCAGACAACAGCAGAGATATCCGGAGCGCAAGAGAGAAGAATACTCATGGGAGTTTGATGGTTTTATTTCAACCGATGGTGTACTTGAAATTATGGCCGATGGTTATGGTTTTCTGAGATCATCTGATTACAATTACCTGAATTCACCTGATGATGTTTATGTATCACAATCTCAGATCAAACTTTTTGGTCTGAAAACAGGCGATACTGTTAAAGGTACCATCAGGCCTCCGAAAGAAGGCGAAAAATATTTCCCGCTTATCAAAGTTGAGCTGATCAACGGCCGTACCCCTGACGAGGTGCGCGATCGCATTCCTTTCGACTATCTTACTCCATTATTTCCTGAAAAGAAATTTAAACTCACCGGTCATCCGGGAGCAAGTATGTCAACCAGAATAATTGATCTCTTTGCCCCTATTGGCAAAGGTCAGCGTGGATTGATTGTTGCTCAGCCAAAAACCGGTAAAACAGTTTTGCTGAAAGAAATCGCAAACGCCATAGCAGCAAATCATCCTGAAGCTTACCTTATTGTTCTTCTGATTGATGAAAGACCTGAGGAAGTTACAGACATGGCGCGCAGCGTAAGGGCTGAAGTAATTGCTTCAACTTTCGACGAACCAGCAGACAGGCATGTAAAAATTGCCAATATCGTACTTGAAAAAGCCAAACGCCTTACTGAGTGTGGACACGATGTTGTAATTCTGCTTGACTCAATCACCCGATTGGCCAGAGCTTACAATACCGTATCTCCTGCTTCAGGAAAAGTACTTTCAGGTGGTGTTGAAGCCAATGCACTACAAAAACCCAAACGTTTCTTCGGGGCAGCCCGTCAGATTGAAAACGGAGGTTCTTTAACCATTATCGCAACCGCACTTACCGAAACCGGTTCCAAAATGGATGAAGTAATTTTCGAAGAGTTCAAAGGAACAGGTAACATGGAATTGCAGCTTGACCGCAAACTTTCAAACAAAAGGATTTATCCTGCCATTGATATTGTGGCTTCAAGTACCCGCCGTGAAGATTTGCTTCTTGATAAAGAAACACTGCAACGCATTTGGGTTCTGCGCAACCACCTTGCTGATATGAATCCATTGGAATCTATGGAATTCCTGAAGGACAGAATGAAATACACCAACTCTAACGAAGAGTTTCTGGTATCAATGAACGGATAAAACCGAATTCTTATTCTAAAAAAAGCCCCGGACAACCGGGGCTTTTTTTAGTTTATGTCATGATATTTTTGCAGGCAAATGGCCGTTAGTAATCATGAGTTAGAATTTCATAATGTTGAACTCTATTGAACGGAATAGTGAAGCCTGCCTTGCACATGCATGACAGGCTTCAAATGAAAATCCGGATTAAGATTAAACACCCATTTTTGCCAAAGCATCCAATGAGTTTACGAGTAAAGCTTTGGTATAGCGATAATTATGTGCACCATAACTGTGATCGTAATGAACCAGCTTCAGATTCAGGATAATTCCCAATTGATCCTGTGTAAGAGTAGCAGGAACTGCTACATATCCTTCAACATCAAGTAGTCCCATTGCTTTGAGTTCTGTCTCAAGTTGCAGCTCAAGCGCAGCAATTTCAGCTCTGTTGGCATCAAACATAGATTTAACAACTGCTGCATCTGTATGGCATCCTGAAACGGTGCAACCGGTAAGCAGTTTTGATGTTCCGTTGTAGGTTATGCTCATCTGGTGTCCACCGGCTTTTAAGCCAACCGGAGCTCCATCCATATGACAGGTTACACAACCGTTGGTAACTGCCTGGGTATGTGGCGAATTTGAATAAGGCATCGGGCCAGCAATTTCATACGCACCTTTTCCAATGAACATATTAGCCTGAGGACCATAATGCGGGCCATACCTTTTATTTGTAATCTGAACAGGATCACCTCCCGCAACAGGATAAGGGGTAACTGCACGTCCCTGATGACAGTTGGCACAAGTATTTGAAGTACCGTAATTGTATTGAGCGGCTGGGCCGCCCATTACCATCGCAACTGCTCCACTGCCTCTTAAAGCATAATCAGCAGGTGAATAGGTTTCATGAATTTTATGACAGGTACGGCAATTTATAATTGCAGGTGAAGTAACAGCAGCAATCTGACCGCTATCAACCATAAGCCTGAAACCCTGACTGGTATGACATTGTGCACAACCCACAGCACTTCGGTCAACATTGGCGCCACTTCCGTGGGCTGAATTTGCAAACTGATGAACCTTTGTCAAAAGATCGTCAGAAAAGTCGTGGCATTTTACACAGGAAGCATCAGCGTTAAGCCCGTCTTCTCCATCCTTTCCTGAAGGTCCTTCGGGTCCGGTTTTCGTACAACTACTGATCATGACAAAACTCAACACAAAAAGTGCAGTTGTCGCTAAAGTAAGTAAGGAAATTTGTCGTTTCATTTTTTTAATTTTTGTGATTGTTTGTGTGATTGTGTGTGTGAGGTTTAATTAGTTTTACCTGAGTCTTCAGATGGTGATTCATTTTCAGATTCAGAAGAGTTATTTTTCTCATCATCATGTACTTCGTGATAACCGGTTATCATACTCTTCATGTTACTGGAAACAGAATGACCCACGGTAATGAAATACAAATGAATGACCAGGAAAATCGATATCAGGAAACCTGCAGCAACATGCAACAGGCTGGTAAGCAGAATTCCGCTGTATCCGAAAACATTTAAAATAATTGTTTCGGGGTATAGCAATGCCCAGCCGGTAATAAATGTTACCGGAGTGATGGCATGTTGAATCACATTGTATGTGATCTGCTGAATGGGATTGAATTTACGTTCTGCATTTACAGGAAATGGAGTCGGCTCCCCTCTGAAAATCCCAAACATATAATATCTGGCCTGCTGATAGAAGGCTTTTACAAAGCCCTGTTTCATAACGTAATGCCTGCCGATAGAAGTAAAAAGGATTCCCAGAAAAAAGTAAAAATAGGAAAGGGTCAGAAGAATTCCTGAAATGTTGTGGACACTTACCGCAATATCAAATCGTATTAAAGGATAATTGGGATTGGAATATTGCATGCTGATACCTGTAAGTATAAGAGCCAGCATCAGAACAGCATTTACATGATGCCAGATTCTTAACCAAAGCGGGTAGAGATATATTTTTTTAGTTGCCATGTTTTCTGTGCCTGTTTATGTACCTTAAAGTTGCGTGAATTGCAATCCCGATCAGTACCATGATAAAAATCACAATGCTGGCCACATTCAGGTAATAATTACGGTTTGCTCCTATCAGATAAGCTTCGTTCATTATAACGCCATTGTAAAAGCCGAGTTTGCTTCGTTTTTCAATTGCCTGATGCTTGTAAAGAGAAGCCATCAGTATGGAATTGGTTGAATGGCATTCCACACAGTTTCGCACCGACTGATCGGCAGGAAGCACCAGATGGGCCACCATAATGCTGTCGTTGTTTGCAGAATGACAGTCAATACATCTTACTTTTCTGAAATGAAGACTCTGGTTGGGCAACCAATCGTGACTCTTAATCAGATCGGGCAATTCCTTTTCAATAAGTACAGCATAGTTGTTGATGTTGCCATGACAGGTAAGACAAGCAGCATTGTTACGTGCTACCCTGTTTATAAGTTGTCCGGGCATTTTATCAGAAAGTCGGTAAGTATGCGGATTGTGGCAACTCCAGCAGGTGAATTCGTCGCCCAGCTCAGTTGCATGAATGCTTTTCAGATACTCCTCTTCAATGGTTTCAAAATGAAACGAAGCGTAGGTTTCGTCTCCGCCATGACAATCCATGCAGTTGTAGTTGGCTTCAAACTTCGTACTCACAGGATGAGGATGAATATTGTAATCGGCTGAATGGCAATCGGTACATTTAAATCCACCATGTGTTGCACTCTTATACTCAACAGGATCTATCTGTAGCTCGTTATGCATTTTCATTGTTACAGTTTCTCCCGAAACAGTATCAGTTATCTGATACCTATGCGAACTATGGCAAACAAGACATTGCAGGCTTTCTTCATCAATAGTGGCTTCAGGCTTATCGGCGGCCACAGTTGAAAAGAAAACAGCGAAAAGTACCGGTAGCATAAGCATACCCGAAAACAGGGATATTTTTGCTGCACCTTTTCTGAACCAATCTTTCATTGCATTTCCAACTTTAGTAATTTGAGCAAGTATTCAGTACTTTTAAACAGTACTGTTTCTTAAATTGAGATTAAAACCAGAGCTGAAAACTATTGGATTCAGCTCTGGCTTTTTTACCTATTTCTTCATTGCACGCATATAGTAAACCACAGCCCAACGATCGCCTTCATCGGCAATTTTCTTCTCGAAATTTGGCATTTCATCGCGTCCTACGAATGACTGATAATAAATATCGCCATCAGCCTGATCCTGAAAAGCTTTGGAAGAGAAATCTCCTGTACTTGTTTTCAGGTTCTTTGCTTTTGGACCATCACCAAGACCTTTAGTTCCATGACATGAGCGGCAATGCTGATTATATAATTCTTTGCCAACTGTATTAATCGAAGGATCTCCGGCCTTAATTGTGCTTTTCATGGCTTTATATTTAGCAGGAATAACCCAGGGATCATTGGCTTTCTGCGTCATGGCAAGATTTAGGGTAACAAATGCCAGAGCGGCCAGAACAATTAAAAGGAGTTTAAGTGAGTTTTTCATCTTTGTTGATGTTTTAGGTTAAAAAAATAGATTAGAAATTCCACAAACGGGTTATGTTTAACCCGAGAATGATGTTGCCTTTGAAAAATTTATTCTTATTGTACAAAATATTTTCCTGAGGGATAATTCCCTGCGAAGAACCAAGGTAAACATGAAAAGCATGCGTGCTGGTAGCAACTTCGAGACCTATGCAGATATTGGCTACCGGCGGCAAATCCTGTTCATCATTCACATCTTTGCGATACTCTGAAATTCCCTGAATCTGCAATGGGAAATCTCCAGAAATTATCAATGAACTCTGCGGTGAGAATTTATAACGACCAGCTAAAGAAATTGCAAACCGGTCATGATCAACCAATGAATCGGTTGAATTGTAATGAGTGAAAGATGGAGCAACCTGAAGTGATATTTTATCATTAAACCGTCTGGAGATCAATATCTGGGTAAAATACGACAACCTGTTGGTAAATTTATAGTTTGTCCCGAATTTTGAATCTGCACTGCCATCAATGCCAATGACTTCGTAAACAGAAACAGTCACCGGAATTTTGTTCGATCTGGTTTGCTGAAGTACATTATATTTCAACTGAATATCCTGCATTTTATTAAATTTTGTAGCACCGATACCCACCATCAGATTGTCCAGAATGCTGTAATTTAATCCCATTCTAATATTAGACGGAGCCCAGATACCATACAAATCGGTAATTCCATTTTCTATAGATCCGAACCGATGCTGAATAACCATTTCAAGGGTTTTTGAAGGCTGAAGGGTTGTGGTGGCGCCGTCAAAAAGCAATCCACTTTCAAAGGCAGCGCGCGCCGGGCGTTCTTTTGGCTTTTCAGCAATCTCTTCCTCCTGAGCAAAAGCTACGTTTTGCACCAGCAAAAAAACTATTAAGATCGCTGCAATAATTCTGAGTATATTTTTCATGGGTTCCATAAATTTTCCCTTGTCAGTAATTGATTGTTTAATTGTTCTTTGCTCCCTGCGTAATCCAGGCAAGAATGAGTTTTGCCTGAGCAGCATTTGAGTAATTTTTCATACTTCCGGTTGTCATGCTCTTATACAAAATGCTGTTGGCCGGATTAACTGTGTCAATCTGATTCAAGTCCATCAGACTTGCATATGCCCCACCAGGTGTCAGATCCGGAGGTACTGCCCCGGCTGAATGACAACCAGAGAAATTACAGCTCGTATTAAAAATCGGAATAATCTTTTCCGAAAACAATACTTCTTCTGTTACAGGGGTTCTGTCCGGCTCTACAACTTCATATTCACAGCCCGCTAAAACCAGCAGAAATAAAGCAGATAGTACCATTATAAAGCGTACTTTTTTAACGTGGTTTGTTTTCATAATCTTAAATTCAGTTTGACATATCAAAGAAACTATTTATATCTCTATGTATTTCTAAAAGATTAGTGATATATTTGCGTTATCAAAAGTGATTTAAGTCTGTTTTTGAATGACATAGATCATCACAAACATTGACTTACATTTTCATTGAATTATTTCAGGCTGGTTTTCACACCTGCCTTTTAAAAGAATTGTTTACTTTAAATAACAACAATAATGGCTAATATACTGCAAGCCAACTGCATGACGTGTCGGATGAAATCCGATATCTTTAATACGCTCAACGATTCAGAACTGCATCGGGTTAATGATTGCAGGGTAAGTATAAAATATCATCAGGGCGAAATTATTTTTAAACAGGGATCTCCCTGCCACGATTTTGTCTGTGTGACTTCAGGTCTGGTAAAATTATATCTGGAAGGAGAAGGAGACCGTAGAATTATTATTGGTTTTGCCCGTCCGGTTGATTATATTTTTGTGCCTGGAGCATTCAGCGACAAGCGCCATCATTTTACAGCGGTTGCCTGCGAGGAAACTACAGCCTGCCTGGTAGAAGTAGATATAATTCAGGATTTACTTAAAACCAATCAGGAATTTGCTTCAAGTTTTATGACAAAGGTAAGTGAGCAGGCGATACAATTATTTGATCAGCTTACCAGTTTTACTCAAAAACAAATGCCCGGCCGTATGGCGGAAGTTTTAATTTGCCTTTCGCAGAAAATTTATCAGTCGAATCCGTTTATAACTTCACTTTCAAGACAGGACATAGCTGACATGTCGGGCATGACAAAGGAAAGTGCAATCAGAATTATGAAAACATTCAAAGATGACGGACTGATTCTTGCAGAAGGCAATTCAATAGAAATTCTTGATTTTGCGAAGCTTGAGACTATAAGCCGCAATGGTTAAAAAAACAAGAATATACAGGTATTCTATTGACTATCAATAGGAAAACAGATTCACATTACTGGTTCCGCCGGGAAACACAGTAAAAGTATTTTCAATGGTGTACAATGCCCTCTCTGCATTTTTTGAGCGATAAATCACCCTGTAATTGCCGGGCTGCAACACAAGGGTTTCCTGAAGAATATTCTCCCTGAGATCATAAATCCACTCAAGTGTTTTCCCGCGCTCTACATATAAACTACCGAACCCGTTTACACTTTTACGGATTACAACAATACCTGGCAGTGGTATATCGATGGTGGTTGTTTTTCCCTGACTGATTTTTACATCACTCATATAAATTCTCGGAAGTGTCAGTATTTCAAGATCATAATTTCCGCAAAGATATTTTTTGTTGTCGCCAAAATTCTGAACATTAAGGGTTTTACTATTGCCATGGCGACGAACAACAGCAAACAGATTCTTTACAATTCTATCGTTTGATCCAACCCTTAAGTCAAGATAGCCCTGAGGAGTACTCAGGGTTGCAGTCATATGAGTTCCCGGGACAAGTGTAATACTGTCAAGATAAACCGGAGGTAATGTGTGTACCACCAGATCGTAGGTAATCATGGGGTCCATCACCAAAGTATCGGGAACACCACGATTATTCATTGTATGAATAAAATTGTACTTGATTTTTCCTGTAGCATGATCGTAAAACGTCATGTTTACATTGGTTTCAGTCGGTTTATTGTTGATATCCAGCAAATTAATCTGCATGGTGGTTGAGTTCAGGGCTTGAAGTATTACTGTATTCAGCGCTTTCTGAAAAGCAAGTTCGCTTGATGCATCAAAAAAAGTTCCTACACAATTAAAAGCATCTTTAAAATCCCTTCCTATACCAATAATAAATGGTTTCATGGCAATTCCATGTTTTTGCAATTCAATGGAGGCAGCACAAGGATCTCCGCCACACTCTTCAATACCATCAGTTATCAGAATAATTATATTCCGGCAATTCTCACATGGCGGAAAATCATGAACGACCTGTTGTAATGAATAGGCAATAGGTGTAGTACCTCTGGGCGTAAGATCCAGAATTTTGTTTTTTATGAGAGGGATATTTCCCGGTGCAAAAGGCACTTCCAAACGGGTATCATAACAATCGGGAGGTGGGTAGTTCTTTTGGTGACCATATACCCTCAGGGCAATTTCAAGATTCTTGTAGCCCGATAAGCTATCAAGCAAATTGACCATCAGCTTTTTGGCAATTGTTATGCGCATATCGCTTTGCCACCTGGCATACATACTCTGTGATGCATCAAATACAAATAGAATACGGCTCAATGGCTCTTTATCCTTGGATCCCGGTTTTGCAGATTGCTGTGCATGCAAAACCATCGGCAGCAAAAATAACAGAAACAGTAATTTTCTCACCATTGATGCTTTCAATTTCTCTTTTTTTTAAAAGCGTTTCAGCAGTCCTGTTTATTGTCAGGGCTTAAAATAATTTATAGAATGATGCGAAAATAGCCCATTTTGATCTTTGATCAGTCATATAATTAAAAAAAAATGAAAAACACTTATACCGATTAGGTGTACTTTTGCCGTTGTAAGGCTATGAATCACTTTTAATCAGTACGCTCAAATTGCTAAAACCAGGAATACCAATGAAGAAATCAGGTTTCTATATAATTCTTTTCGCAGGTTTATTCTGCTTTTCACCGTTTATACATTCACAGTCAGTTTTTATAGATCCCTCGTCAGCATGGGTTGATTCTGTTTTTAATAGTCTTACACCTGATCAGAGAATTTCACAGCTAATGATGATCAGAGGTCATTCAAACAAGGACGAGAAATACAATCAGGAACTTATTCTTCTTGCCAGCGAACTGAATATTGGCGGAATTTGCTTTTTTCAGGGAGGACCGGTCAGACAGGCAAATCTGACCAACCGCATTCAGAAAGCAGTGCGCACTCCTATGCTTGTATCAATTGATGGTGAATGGGGTTTGGGGATGAGACTTGATAGTGTCGCAAATTTCCCAAAACAGATGACTTTGGGAGCCATCAGCGACAACAGCCTGATTTACAATATGGGAACCGAAATCGGGCGTCAAATGAAAAGACTTGGCATCCACATAAATTTTGCGCCTGTTGCTGATATCAACAACAATCCACTCAATCCGGTGATAAATGCCCGCTCGTTTGGCGAAGACAGACAATTGGTGGCAGAGAAATCTTTCTGGTATATGAAAGGAATGCAGGATCAGGGTGTAATTGCGGTTGCCAAGCATTTTCCCGGACACGGTGATACCGGAAATGACTCGCACTACACCCTTCCGGTTATCGATAAACACATTTCTTCTATCGATTCAACAGAACTCTATCCGTTCAATTACCTGATTCAAAGGGGCCTCAAAGGAATGATGATTGCCCACCTCAGGATTCCTGCGATGGATACGGCAGCCAAATCAATTTCATCGCTGTCGAAACCTATAATTACAGGAATTCTTCGCGAAAAGATGGGATTTGATGGTATGGTAATTACCGATGGCATGGAAATGAAAGGGTTGAAAGACTATGCAGATCCTGCACTGGTTGAAGTTATGGCGCTTGAAGCAGGTAATGATATTCTGTTGCTTCCTGTAAATCCCCGGATGGCTTTGATAAACATCAGAAAAGCAATTGACAGCGGCCTCATCAGTCAGGAGTTAATAGATGCCAAATGCCGCAGGGTGCTGAAATGGAAATTCGAAAGCGGACTTTCGCAATACCAGGCTATTCAACTAAAAAACCTGAATCAGGAGCTCAATTCACAGTTTGCAGAACAAACCACTTTCAAGGCAAACGCTGCCGCCATCACACTGGTTTCTGACCCATCAGGATTAATTCCTTTGGAGGCGCTGGACACACTCAGAATTGCCAGTCTGGTAATCGGCGATCTTAGGTTTACCTCTTTTCAGCAAAGGCTTGATGATTACGCACCCATCACACATTTCAACTTGAGTAAAGAGCCAGGGAAAGCCGAGCGCGACTCAGTGATGCGTTTGCTGGAACCCTTTAACCTTGTGATTGCAGGGTATGTGCAAACCAGCGACCTGCCACAGCGAAACTTTGGAATGAGCCGGCAGGGAGCATGGGTGGCAGATTCAATATCAACAACAAAAAAAACCATATTGTGCCTGTTTACAAGCCCATACAGTATTGGAATGTTCACATGTGCCAACAATATGGCATCGGTTTTTGTCTCTTATCAGGATAATAAAACGATACAGGAACTTACTGCACAAGCCATTTTCGGAGGCATTCCAATCACAGGAAAATTACCGGTATCCTCCGGAACAACCTGGCTGGCAGGAACCGGGATAATCAAAGAAAACAGCACCAGGCTTGCTTTTGTTGCTCCTGAAATGGCAGGCGTATCTTCAGACAAGCTTAAAGAAGTGGATAAAATTGTGATGGAAGGAATCAACGGGCAGGTATATCCCGGAGCACAGGTGGTGGTAATCAAGGATAATAAAGTTATTTACCGGAAAGCATTTGGCAGTAAGACCTATGAATCACAAACTGCTTTACTCAATGATGATTTATTTGACCTTGCATCACTCACCAAAATACTGGCAACAACCCTTACTGTAATGAAACTCACCGGTGACGAATTATTGGATCCCGACCGAAAGCTTAGCCATTACTACAAACCTTTGCAGCATACCAACAAGAACCATGTAATCATCAGGGATATTCTTGCGCATCAGGCAAGATTTCAGCCGTATATCGCTTTTTGGAAAGCTGCAATGACAAACAAGGAACTCAATCCGGATCTATTCGGCAAACATTACAGCATCAATTACTCTCATCGTGTGGCTGATGGTATCTATCTGAAAGATGAATATCCCGAAGTAATTATCGATTCAATCATTAAGTCTCCTTTGTTATCAAAAACGGAGTATAAATACAGTGATCTTGGATTTATTTTACTTGGAAAGGCTATTGAGGAAATTACAATTCAACCGTTCAGTAGTTATGTACAACGAAATTTCTACAACAAACTGGGTCTGCGCACCATGGGTTTTCATCCCCGCGAAAGATTCAGTATAAGCCGGATTGTGCCTACCGAGAACGATACTATTTTCAGGAAACAACTGGTGCTTGGAGATGTGCATGACCAAACAGCAGCAATGCTGGGTGGCGTGGCCGGTCATGCCGGTTTATTTTCTGATGCTCTGGATGTAGGAATAATCATGCAGATGCTGCTTAACGACGGAGTTTATGGTGGCGATACCTTACTGAATGCAGAAGTAATACACGACTTTACCGGAGTGCAGTATGTGATTGAGAAAAACCGTCGGGGTGCCGGATTTGACAAACCTGCATTGTTCCCCACAGAATCTTCGCCTGCCTGTAAATCCGCATCAAAGCGCAGCTTCGGACACAGTGGATTTACAGGAACATACACCTGGGCCGATCCTGAAAACGGGCTGATATATGTATTTCTGAGCAACAGGATCCACCCTGATGCCGCAAATACCAAAATAACAAAACTGAATATCCGTACCCGGATTCATGAAGCGATTTATGAGGCCATCGAACATGAAAAACCAAAAGAAAAACTGTCAAAAAGCACTTCTGACTAAACGGCACGATTTTAGACCTTCGATTAATAAATAAACATTTCTGCAAAATTTACGGCAAACAAGAAATAAACCTGTAAATTTGACAGTATCAAACTTCTCAACCATGCAAAACGAATTCAGAAAGTATGCCACACGTCATCATGGCATCAGCAGTTTATCACTCGACCGTTTCACTTCACAGGTATCCGGATACATTTCGCCAACCATTATCGAAGAGCGCCAGCTTAACATAGCCACCATGGATGTGTTTTCGCGCCTCATGATGGATAGAATTATATTTCTGGGCGTTCCTGTTGACGATTATGTTGCCAACATTATTCAGGCTCAGTTGCTCTTTCTTGAGTCGGTTGACCCTAAGAAGGATATACAGATATACCTGAATACACCCGGAGGATCGGTATATGCAGGACTTGGGATTTACGACACCATGCAATACATAGCCCCCGATGTGGCAACCATATGTACCGGCATGGCAGCTTCGATGGGTGCAGTATTGTTATGTGCCGGCGCTCCCGGAAAACGCACAGCACTTAAACACTCCCGCGTTCTTATTCATCAGCCCATGGGAGGTGCACAGGGTCAGGCTTCTGATATCGAAATTACAACCCGTGAAATCGTGAAGCTAAAAAAGGAACTCTATGACATAATTGCAGAACACTCAGGTCAAACCTTCAAAAAGATCGAAAAAGATTCTGACCGCGATTACTGGATGACAGCAACTGAGGCCAAAGAGTACGGAATGATTGACGAAGTGCTTGTAAGGGGCAAAAAATAACAGTTTCTCTGTTGCTTTCCCCTTAACACTGACATATCGGAAAACCTGCAGCCAGAACCATACATTCAGAGCCATTAAATACTTCAATGGCTCTGAATTTTTCTATTTGTATTTCTTTTGGATTACGAATTGGCTTATACTTACTTAGTTTTCATTAACTTTGCAAAGAATAAGGCAATCAGGTAATTTTGATTGCCATTGCATTGATTATCATCTAATTATCAACATCACCATGCCTAAAAAGGAAGAAAGATGTTCATTTTGTGGAAGAGCACGAAGTGAAACCAATATGCTCATTTCGGGCATAGATGCTCATATTTGCGATTATTGTGTTGATCAGGCGCAGGAAATTCTGGTAGAAGAGACAAAAACCGGTAAGAAAAAAGACTTCTCTAAAGTTAAATTACATAAACCCTCCGAAATAAAGCAATATCTCGATCAATATGTAATTGGTCAGGATGATGCCAAAAGAGTTCTCGCTGTTGCAGTTTACAACCATTACAAAAGAATTGACCAGCCTGCCACACGCGATGATGTGGAGATAGAAAAATCGAATATAATTCTTATTGGTGAAACCGGAACCGGCAAAACATTACTTGCACGGACCATCGCCAAATTGCTGCACGTTCCTTTTTGTATTGCCGATGCAACCGTTCTTACCGAAGCCGGTTACGTAGGTGAAGATGTTGAAAGCATTCTTACCCGCCTGCTTCAGTCAGCTGATTATGATGTTGCTGCTGCTGAAAGAGGCATAGTTTTCATCGATGAAATTGATAAAATTGCCCGTAAAAGCGACAACCCAAGTATAACCCGCGACGTTTCAGGCGAAGGAGTTCAACAGGCTATGCTGAAGCTTCTGGAAGGTACCATTGTTAATGTACCTCCACAAGGAGGCAGGAAACATCCCGAGCAAAGGATGATACAAATCAATACCCAGAATGTGTTGTTTGTTGCCGGTGGTGCTTTTGATGGCATTGACAAAAAAATTGCTTCGCGCATGCAAACCAATGTTATCGGATATTCAGCCGGAAAAGAGCAGGAAGAGATTGACAGAAGTAACCTACTACAATACATAGCTCCTCAGGACTTGAAAAGCTTTGGACTTATTCCGGAACTGGTTGGCCGCTTGCCGGTGGTTACCTACCTGAGCCCGCTTAGCCGCGATGTCCTCATCAAAATTCTGACCGAGCCCAAGAATTCTCTGGTAAAACAATTTGTCAAGCTGTTTGAAATGGATGGAATTAAACTCTCATTTCAGCCAGATACATTCGAGTACATCGTTGACAAAGCCATTGAATTTAAACTCGGAGCCCGCGGTTTACGCTCAATGATGGAAGCCATTCTGATGGATGCCATGTTTGATCTGCCGACCAACGATTCAATCAAAGTTCTTGCAGTAACCCGCCAGTATGCCGAGGAAAAACTCAGCAGATCTAACATTTCAAAGCTTAGGGTTGCCTGAAGTAATGATAAAATTCTAAGGTTATTCTTTTGATAAGGTGTTCAAAGTCTTTTGCAACATTTAAGGCAGTTCTGCGTTTAAGAATTTCGGCATTGTATTTGCTAAATGACTGTAAATCTAAAATTCATAGGGGCATGAAACGCCTGATCATATTTACAACCTTACTGATCTCCTTCTGCCTTCAGTCCGAAGCTCAAAACATTGATCTGATTGTGGTTAGAGCCAAAGTTATTGATGGTGACACCATACCGCAAATGTACCTGCCCGAAGTCAATGTGCTGGGATATATTATTTTTAAAAGCCCTGCTGATCAGCGGCGCTTCGAAAAACTGGTAAGAAATGTAAAGAAAGTCTATCCCTATGCCAGGCTGGCAGGCATCAAGCTGAATGAGTACGATGCACTGATGGCTGGTCTCACCGAAAAAGAACAGCGAAAATTATTCAAAAGAGCTGAAGACGAGCTGAAGGCCGAATTTGGTGAAGAATTAAAATCACTGAACTTTACACAGGGAAAAATACTTCTTAAGCTTGTTGACCGGGAAACCGGAACACCCACTTATCATATTGTAAAAGAATTGAGAGGGAGTATCACAGCTTTCTTCTGGCAAAATTTAAGCCGGCTTTTTGGCTATAATCTCAAAGAAAAATACGATCCAGAAGGCAAAGACCGCGACATTGAAGCCATTGTGAAGATGATTGAAAACGGAATGATCTGACATTTGCATCGTTTGGCTCAATGCATAGATTCCAATTGATATCTGAAATCCTAAACAGAATTAAGCGGAGATCACCAAAAAGAAAATCAGGAATTAAACGCCCACCCTACTTTCCTCTGCCCTGAAGCACAATCAATACCGTGTAAATCAGGATTTTAAAATCCATGGCAAGCGACATATTTTCGATATAGAGAATATCAAACTTGAGTCGTTCAACCATTTCATCTACATTCTCAGCGTAGCCGTACTTAACCTGTCCCCAGGAAGTTATACCGGGTTTTACCTTTTGTAAAAGTCTGTAATGAGGAGCGCGCTGTATAATCTGATCAATAAAGTACTGACGCTCGGGTCTGGGTCCTACCAGCGACATATCACCCAGAAGCACTGACCAGAACTGAGGAATCTCGTCAAGTCTGACTTTTCGCAGGAATCTGCCAAAAGGAGTAATGCGTGGATCTTCCTTGGATGACAATTGCGGCACTCCATTCTGCTCCGCATCAATATACATGCTACGGAATTTGATCATACTAAAAGGCTTCCCTTGCTTACCTATGCGGGGCTGCCTGTAAAAAACCGGTCCTTTTGATGTCGCTTTCACACCAATAGCCACGCCAATGTATGCAGGTATAAGAATAATCATGGCAATGATTGAAGCACCAATATCGATTATTCGCTTTACCGATTGTTGCCAGGCAGGCATCAGATCGGGCGAAATCTGCAGCAGAGGTGCATGAAAAATAGAAGTGGACCGGATGGTGCCCAAAAGATAATCCTGCATATCCGGAATTACCTTTATCACAACATTGGTATCTTCAACCTCAGTAATGATCTGTTCAATGGTTTTTACCTCTGAACGCTCTATCGCTATGATTACCTCTTCCACCTTATACTCCTTTATTATCTGTTTTAAATCACTTATCTGCCCCAGATGCTTCAGAAACATCTCAAGTTTATAGTCTTTATAGGGTGCAGCATTTACGAACCCCACAAACTTGTTTCCACTTGATTTTTCCTGATTTTCAATTTCATTATATATTGAAATGGCATTGCCATTGCTACCAACGATGATTGTGCTGAATCCTATGGTTTTGTGATGAATTTTATAGGCAGTTATGGATGTGAGTATCAACCGCAGCAGGTATGTAGGGATAAAATGAAGCCCGAACAAAACCAATACCGATTCGTAATAATTCCTGTATGATACGATGGTATCATCAAGAATAAGTGCGAAAAAAAGTATAATGACTCCTAAAATGGTAATCTGAAGTGTTTGTCCCAATTCCTTAAGACGGGCTTTGCGGTAAATCCGTCGGTAAGTACCTATCATAATGTAGAGGCATAACCAGAAAATAGGGATAAATATTAATCCGTAAATAAGATTGGGATCTTTGTAAATGACTTCAGGATATTCAAATACATTTGGATCAATGGTGTATTTCCTGTAAATGAAGAAAAGTCCCCAGGCCAGAATGGCTGAAATCAAATCGGCAATTACGTAACGTGCTACTTGTAAATTTCTATTCATTTTACCGTATTAAAATGAACCAGTTTCAGGTTATCAAGCAATATGGTGGCCTGTTCGTTTCCTTGGTCAGTCTGAGCCCCGATAAATATTCTGAACTCGGTAGCGCCAGGTGTATCGTATTTTGGAACCGTAAGGTTTACGTAGATTTTATTCCATTCATCACTTTTGTTCAGCACCAGCAATGGTCGTTGAACCTGCATGCCATTCGTTTTATAAAATACCCCAACAACGATCGAGTTGGTGGTTTTAAAATTCATTTCCAGAAAAACTTCAGAGCCTGCAGCCGGAAATTCATAGGTTTCGCGGGTAACAACTTCAAAAATGGAAGTATCAGAAGTCAGCTGAATTAAACCTGAAAAAGAGTTTGATTCTCCCGGCATAGAAAATACAAGAGCGGGATCGCTGGTTCGCTGCAATGCTACGGTGCTTTTGGATGTGGTGTCCATTGTCAGCCCTGATAGCTCAAAACCTTCCAGCCATGGGAAAGTTACATTGGTTCTATAGCGTGTATTTATGGGAGAAAGCGAAACAGCACTGTCTTTTACCAGCCTAACTTGTCTGGTTACCGGAAGCAGGTATGGGTAAATTGCGCGTGTACTGGCAATTCCGTTGATTTTTATGCCCGGACGAATGGTAATATTCTGGTTGCCTTCGGTAAGAATCGGAACCCTTGCCGGAAGCTCAAAGGCACCTATGAGCGTTTCATCCACATAAACCCAGGCATCTGAAATTTTATGCGATGCAGTACCCTGCCCGTAGTCGGTGGTGATGCTGAACTGGTCAATGGTGACATAGGATGGCACCAATACCGAATCTTTATCATTATCACAACCGGATAATAATACAGCTAGTAAGCATACTTGTAAAAATGGAAATACTGAACGTAAACAACCTCTCATAATAACCCGATTAATCCATTATTACCTTAACGTGAAATGAACGCAGACAGCCTGCGATTATTGCCTGAAAAAGTAAGAATTATGAAAAAAAAATTAACTATTGACCCTGAGCTTTTTACAAAACATTTGAAGCATTTTTCATCTTCTCAATAATTCGGTATGCAAGGTCGAGAGCAGCGTAACCATCATTGATGGTAACCGGAGGCGGGGTGTTGTTTATAATTGCATCGGCAAAACTTTCCAATTCGGTTTGTATGGCGTTGATATTTGTGATTTCTGGTTTGTCAAAAAGTATTTGTTTGGGCTGCTTTCCTGGTCCAAGGTCGAGTATCATGGCCATTGGATCGGCAGTTGCAGGATCCACGCCTTTCATACGGATGATTTCAGCAGATTTTTCGAGAAAATCAACCGCAATGTATGCATCGCGCTGAAAGAATCTGCTTTTACGCATATTTTTCATCGATATACGGCTGGCTGTCAGATTGGCAACACAGCCATTATCAAACTCAATTCTTGCATTTGCTATATCCGGGGTATCGCTTACCACAGAAACACCACTTGCACTTACTTTATGTATGCCTGACTTTACGATGCTCAGCACGATATCAAGATCATGGATCATCAGGTCGAGAATAACCGGAACATCGGTGCCACGCGGATTAAACTGCGCCAAACGGTGTGTTTCGATGAACATTGGATTGTCGATAAACGGAGCCGCAGCGATAAATGCCGGGTTGAAACGCTCAACATGCCCAACCTGAACCTTAACACCTGCTTCACCGGCAAGTTCTATCAACTCGCGGGCTTCTGCCGGAGTGGTAACGATAGGTTTCTCAATAAACACATGCTTGAATTTCTTCAGCGACCTGGAAGCGCAATCAAAATGCGAAAGTGTCGGTGTAACAATATCAACCACATCCACGGCATCAATCAGTTCATCTATTCCTGAAAAAGCAGGAATCCCAAAATCTTCAGATACTTTTTTTGCATTTTCTTCATCTGCATCATAAAATCCAACAAGTTGGTATTTAGCTGTTTGCTTGATGCACTTGAGGTGAATTTTTCCTAAATGGCCTGCTCCGAGAACTCCGATTTTAAGCATATTGCAAATTTGAATTGATGGTTGGTTAGTAAAACACTGCGAAATTACTAATTTTGACCACAATTCATAAAAACATAAGCAATTAGATGACCGGGAAAATATTTACCGATACATTTCGTCACAAAGGATTAAGAAAGAAGCTGGTAGAAGTTGTCAGGCAAAAAGGCATTACCGACGAAAATGTGCTGAAAGCAATGGAAATTGTTCCAAGGCATTGGTTCTTTGACTCCGGGTTTATGGAATTTGCTTACGAAGACAAGGCTTTCCCGATCGGGGCGGGACAAACCATTTCGCAACCTTACACCGTTGCATTTCAGACTCAGCTTTTGCAGGTTAAGCGTGGTGACAAGATCCTTGAAGTCGGCACCGGGTCAGGATATCAGGCAAGTATTCTTTATCAGATGGGTGCCAAAGTGTTTTCGATTGAACGCCAAAAAGCACTTTATTCGAAATCAAAAATCATGCTGCCGGAAGCCGGTTTTATGATAAAGGTTTTCTTTGGAGATGGTTACAAAGGATTGCCAACCTTTGCTCCTTTCGATAAAATAATTGTTACTGCAGGCGCGCCATTTATTCCCGAACAACTCACCGCTCAATTAAAACCTGGCGGGATTCTGGTGATTCCGGTGAATGAATCGGATGCCCAGACCATGACCACCGTTACAAAGCTTACTGATTGCACGCTTGAAACCATGCAGCACGGCCGATTCAGGTTTGTACCCCTGTTAGGCGATAAGGCGCATGAATAAATAATTAATTAAAAGTCAGGGTTTGACTGGATTTTGCCTTGTTTTTGCTTCCAATTAGTCAAACCCTGACTTGCAAAAAAAATTATTTCAGAATAACCTTAATTTCAGAAACAATCTCAAGTGCAGTTGTGATGGTATTCAGGTCGTTGTAAAGTTTTCCATCGGCACCTGAGTGGTGACTTCGGCCAATGACTGTCAGAGGAAATTCCTTTTGAGTTGAATCCGTATCGATTTCGGCGGCATAAACCAATGCAGGCTGCGAGGAAGTTTTGTAATCAGGCTCATCAGGATATTTGCTGTTGGTCCAGTGTTTGTTCCAATCCCAGGTTTGATTGATTTCCATAAGCACCCTGAACTTTCCTGAAATCATCTTATCGGTTCTGGTATTGAGATTAAAGTTTCCCTTTGGCGTTGCGCCTGAGTAAGCATCAGCAACTTCAAAACCGGGCTTTGGCATATAGTTGCCGATGTCGTTTTTTACATTTCGTTTGTGCGCCCAGTAAGGCAGAGACGCGGGGCGCGATATTTCACCCGCCATCCAACGGCCGGTCGATTTGTCGCCATAAGCAAAGTATCCCTTAGCAATGGATTGGGCGACGTAAAGTGTTTGAATGTAATTTCCGTCCATATCCTCAACCCATATCGCCATCAATGGATGGTTGTGACTGGAACCTTTGGTAAACTCAATGCTCATTTCAATTCCTTCACCATTTGGATTCGTCTGAAAAACCAGATGTTCCACCTGCTTTTCTTTTTTTCGTTTCTGTGCTGAAAGATCAGGAGAGGTGAAAACAAATATCAGCAATGCAGTAAGAAAAAGAAGCAGCGTTTTTGATGTGTTCTTATGTTTTTTCATGTCAGATAATCTCCTTTTTGATTAAAATTCTACAATAATTCCGATGGTAGGCAGAACTGTACCTGACTCATTTACAACCTGTTTAATCTTATACCTTTCAGGAGGTCCCACCAAAATAATATCGTTGCCAAAATCATCGGTTTCGGTGATAAGATTTGGTGCTCCTGCTTGCTTGAAGTTGTAAAGGTTCTGAACATCAACATAAAGATTCAACGACCATTTATTAAAGAAGTATTGTTTATCAATCCTCATGTCCAACTGATGAAAACTACCTGTACGGAGGGTATTGAACTGATTGTAATCGAGGTAACCCTGACGTCGGGCATCCCACGCATCGCGCAGTGATGATCTGTCCAGATCCCATGGGGTATATGGATTTCCACCGACAAACCGCCATTTTGCGCCAAGGTTCCAGTTGCGCTTAAATTCCTTGCTCATGGTCAGGTTAATGAGGTGGCGGTTATCCCATGATGAAGGGATAAAGTCATCTTTAAAATCCTTAAATTCGCTTCTGACGAAGGTATAAGAGAGGATTACATCAATCTGGTCCATGATTTTATCGCGCATATACACTTCAAAACCATAAGCCCTTCCTGTTCCGGTCGAAGTGACCTCTTCGTTTCCGAAGACACCGAAATCACCGCCTTTGTTGGCCAGAGAAATTGAATCGGTTACCGAAACGGGATAATTTGCATAATGCTTGTAAAAACCTTCAATGGTCATTTTTGAGGCTTCGCGGCGGCGATACTCAAACCCTGCAACCAGATGATTGGATGCGATATACTTGAGATTGTTGTTTTTATTTACCAGTTCACCTGCATTGTTGCGATAGCCAAGGGTTGTGTATGCCGGCTGCTGAAAATACCTTCCTGTGTTGAAGTTAAAGAAGAACTTATCGGTAATTGCCCATGCTGCCGAAAACCTTGGCGAAAGCTGATTCAACGGATTCGACATGTTTGATGAATAGTTATTTCCATCGGTGCGAAGACCCATGCTTAAAATAAGTCGATCGTTACTGAAATTACGGCTTACCTGTGCAAAAAGATGATATTTAAACATATCGATTTCCGAACCGTAATCTATTGATCTCAGCGTATCTTCAGCCAAAGGAATAAAAACCTGCTGAAAAGTATTTGTATTGAACTTTGCATACTCACCTCCCGCACCTGCGATAAGTTTGTAGCCGTTTATTCGTGAAGAGTTTTCGTACCGGAATTTATTTTCGATCTCCTGAGAGACATAATCGAGGGTTTTGGGCAGATTCTCATCGTTGTTTTCGTGTTTGAATGCTTCATTGTTGAGCATATTCCTGCTGAAAACCCAGGTATCGAATGATTTGGCTCTGAAGTGTTTATAAACAGCACCAATGGCATAATTCCACTGATTGTTCACCGGGAGGTAATTGAGGATGTAGCGCTGATCTTCGGTCGGGTCTTTGATTCCGGTATTCAGACTGAACTGATCTATGGCGCCGATTCCGAGAACGGTGAGTTCGTTTTTCTGGTCAAATCGTGTTTTCACTTTAAACTGAAAGTCATTGTATGTCGGAAGAAAAGGAAGTCCGATAACCCCGAAAAGAAACTGCAGGTAAGATCTTCTTGCCGAAAACAGGAAAGTGGTTCGCTCACTCAACGGACCATTCAAAGCCAGAGAAAGATCAGAAGCTCCCACCGAACCTTTGATGACCAATCTATCCTTGTTGCCATCGATTTGTTTCATTTCAAGGATTGAACTCATTGCATTGCCACGGTTGGCCGGGAAAGCGCCCGAATAAAAATCAACTTCCCGGATAAAATCCACGTTAATAATTCCGACAGGCCCACCTGAAGAACCCTGAGTAGCAAAATGGTTGAGGTTTGGAATCTCCATACCATCGAGATAAAATCTGTTTTCGCTGGGACCTCCGCCACGAACAATTAAGTCGTTGCGGAATGCAACGGTTGAAGCAACGCCCGGCAATGCCTGAATTACTTTACTGATGTCGCGGTTGCCTCCGGGATTCCTTTCTATATCGCCAATGCCTAGTGTCCGCATTGAAACCGGGCTTTCCTCCGTTTTACGAAATGGCGAAGCTTTAACTACCACCTGCTCAAGCTGAATGGTGGTTTCGCGCATGGGAATGTCGATGAAAACTGTTTTGGCATTGGTCACCTGAACCTCTGCACTGACGACAGTTTCAAAGCCAACAGAACTTGCTGCAAGCTTAATAAATCCGGGTGTTACCCCTGTAAATAGAAAGTTCCCGTCAAGATCGGAGGTTGACCCGATGTTGGTTCCAAAAATTACAATATTGGTGAATGGCAGGGGTTCGTTATTTTTCTCATTAAAAACCCTGCCCTTTATTGTACCATTTTGGGCTTCAGCAATATGAGCGACGAACAGAAGCAATAAAAGAGAGATAAGGCACTTCTTCATTTCTATTTATTATTGATTTACTTTGTTTAACTTTTCAAACAATAATCATAAACATAATAAAACAACAATGGTTCAATGGAGGATAATTATTTCACAATTAAATTATCCTTTCGTCAAACAATCTATTTTTCAAGCAAATTCAACATCTTAACAATCAATTCTGCATTCATTTCCGGGGCATTCATACCATTGAGCCATTTAATTTCCAGCCCTCTTTTTTCCATCCTCCTGAACCAGGTCATCTGCCGCTTGGCAAACTGATGAATGGCGGTTTCAAGCTGTCTGAACATTTCTTCCTGAGTGATTTTTCCTGTGATGAACAGGGTGATGTACCTGTATTCCAATCCGTAATAAATAAGATCATCGGCAGCAATGCCATTGTTTAACAGTTCTTCCACTTCATTCAACATACCGTTTTCAATTCTCTCTTTTAATCTCGATGAAATTCTACGGCGGGTTTCATCCCGGTCAAATTCAATTCCGAAAATCAGGTTATTGTTTGCATTGGCAAGCTTTTTACGAAATGCAGCTTCATCATCAGAACCTTTTTGGGCACGTGAAATTTCAATTGCCCTGATTGTTCTTTCGCGATCGGTGGTATCGGTGGTATTGTGAAGTTTGGAAATCGAATTCAGCAATGCAGTCAGATCTGCATCGCTCATTTCTGCGGCTTCTTTTCGGAAGGCTTCATCAAGCGGGCTTTCAAGAAGTGAATACAATCCCAAAGCAGTTTCGAGATACATACCACTGCCGCCGCAAACAATGACAGACTTCTTTTTCCTGACAATCAGTGATCGGGCTTTTTCAAAATCGCGGTGATAATCGAAAATGTTATAACGGCTTCCGGCATCGGCAATGTCGATCAGATGAAAAGGAATCTGAATGCCGTCAACAGTATAGTCATCAATATCTTTTCCTGTGCCAAGATTCATTCCGCGATAAACCTGCCGCGAGTCAGCCGAAATGATTTCGCCTCCGGTTATCTGAGCTGTCAACGCAGCAATTCTTGTTTTCCCGGAAGCTGTTGGGCCGAGTATGATGATCATGGGTTTCTTTTTCATGCGAGTTGTATTTCTGATTGTAAACTACGTTCTTTTTGAAACATAATATTCCGGATGCTGTTCAAATCATTGATGGAACAATCCGAAAAATTACTAAAATCGGGCAAACCGGCGATATCTTCAGTTGAGAATAAGGCTGAATTTAAAAACTGCCATAGCTTTTCTTCATCGCTTTGCGGATAGTTATCTTTGTCGGATTTAAGAAACTGAAGAATTCTCAAACCGTCAAGCCTTTGGGTACAGGCTTTTACGAATGCCTCAGCCGAAGCTGAATTGTTGCGCAAGGTACCCCAAAATGAGTTGCCATCGATCATCTGATCAATAAAATACTGCATAGGTACTTCAAAATCTGCGGTATAAAGATCGGCGAAAGCCTTAAACGTATCGGCAACTTTTAAAAAGCTGTCGCCGGAGTAAATGGGGTAACTGTCCCATTTGCCGTCTCTGCCGCGGATCATGGCAGGGCCGGTTCCGAAATAAAACGGTCAGAAAAGCGTGCTTCCGGATGAATGACTGCATCGCAATGGACAATTATATTTCCGGCTTTCCGCAATTTCTGAATGAAATAAAAATCTTCGCCGCTCAGTTTGGGAGTGAGCCCTCCTACCCTTTTGTAAACACCTGCTTTACAAGCCATACCGGAACCAATGGCTGAAAAACAATAAGGATTCCGGAGCTGAAGCATATGTAATGCGTAATTCCTCATGTAAATTTCGTAGCGGAGGATACACCTGTCGGCAGTTTCATCGCCTGTAAGTTTGTGGTAGTATGGCACTGAAAGACCAGTAGCTTCCGGGGAACGGTGAATCTGATCAACTACAGCACTGAAATAGTTTTCGGGATATCGTGTATCGGCATCCATACTCACAATAACATCATCAGCATCAGCAAGATTGGCAGCAAAATCCATTGCGGTTTTTCTGGCCCAGCCCACACCATGATGTTTTCCTTTCCAACCAAGCCCAATGCTGCTGCGGTCAATTACTTTTATGCGACTGTCGGCTTTGGCTTCTAAAAAAGCAATTGTACGGGCATTATCTTCGCAGATATGCTGTTTATCAGGAATTTGCCACCATTCATCGGGTTGATTCACACAAACCACTAGCATCCAATCCGCAAAATTCTGTGCTTCCAGATCAAGAAGTAAAGCAGCGATATTCTCCGATTCATTTAAAACCGGCAAGGTTGCGTAAACTTTAAGAGGCTTACTTTTGTTAATTCTTTTGTATGTAAAAGTTTGCATATTTATTGCCTGACTTTACGCCAGTTTTAACGAAATGCAAATGTAATCAACCTGCGTATGCAACCGAATGAAGTAACAGATAAACTCCCACGCCATTTGATGGGACTGATTATTGAACAACCTTACAATTCATACACTGCTCAGGATCATGCAGTCTGGCGGTATGTGATGCGCCAGAACATCAGATTTCTCAGTAAATATGCGCATGGATCATACACAGACGGACTTCGGAAAACGGGGATAAGCATCGACACCATTCCCCATATGTATGGAATGAACCGGATTTTGAAAGAGATTGGCTGGGCTGCAGTTGCGGTGGATGGATTTATACCGCCAGCAGCATTTATGGAGTTTCAGGCCTACAATGTATTGGTCATTGCAGCTGATATCCGACCGATCAATCAGATAGCCTACACTCCGGCTCCGGATATTATTCATGAAGCAGCGGGACATGCTCCCATCATCGCCGACCCTGAATATGCAGGATACCTGAAGTTTTTTGGTGAAATCGGTTCAAAAGCGTTTTCATCGGCTCGCGATTATGAGTTGTACGAAGCAATCCGCCACCTTTCCATCCTTAAAGCTGATCCTTACACAAAAAATAGTGACATCTGTTCTGCCGAAGAGTACCTCTCCTATCTTGAACAAAGCACAGGTGAACCCAGTGAAATGGCGCGCATCCGGAATCTGCACTGGTGGACAGTTGAATACGGGCTGATCGGCGATGTTGACAATTTCAAGATTTATGGCGCCGGATTGCTTTCTTCGATCGGCGAAAGTATGAATTGCATAAAACCTAAAGTCAAAAAGTTGCCTTACACAATTGATTCTGCTGACTTTAGTTTCGATATCACCACCCAGCAACCTCAACTGTTTGTCACCCCTGATTTCGGGCATCTTAACACCGTACTTAACCAGTTTGCCGATGAAATGGCTCTACGCACCGGTGGTGTGAAAGCCATTAAGAAAGCAGAAGAATCCGAAAATACTGCAACAGTTGAATTGTCCTCAGGACTTCAGATTTCGGGAACTTTTAAAAATTCCATCATTAGAAATGGGAAAGCGATTTATCTGAAAACTGACGGACCTACAAGTTTGTGTTTCGAAAACAAGGAAATCAGCGGGCACGGCAAATCATACCATGGTCATGGCTTTGGCAGTCCGGTGGGAGCACTTCAAAACGGATTGAAATTGCAGAATTTGAGCGCCGCCGAATTTGAATCCCATGGTTTTAAGACAGGTTCACGTGTAAATCTTGATTTTGAAAGCGGGATTAAGGTAAGCGGGATTTTTGAATATACCATCAACCGGAAGGGTAACACGCTTTTGCTGGGATTTTCGGATTGTACTGTAACTCTTGGCGAAGAGGTTCTTTTCAAGCCGGAGTGGGGCATGTTTGATATGGCTGTGGGGGAAAAAATCACCTCAGCTTATCCGGGTCCTGCTGACCCTGACGCTTTTGATTATCATTTTGAAGCTCCAAAGGAATTTACGCATAAAATTGAGCACAGTTCGAAAGCCCAATACCTCCATGCATTGTACCGGAAACTTCGCGAAGCACGGGAAAACATTCATACAACCATGGATGCCGAAGCTTTTACAATGGAGATACTGACTGACTTTCCTGAAGAGTGGCTGTTGCTCACCGAATTAGCTGAATACCTTTCCGACAAGGGAATGGCAGAAGACTTGCAGATGAAGATTTCCAATCATCTGGAAGATTTAAAAAAGAAAGATCCTGAGCTTGAAAGGCTGATAGTTGATGCGATGGCATTTATGGTCGATTATCATTGAAACCAATCCGTTTTGATTGGCTTTGATTAGCCTAATCCGGACAAACCAGAACCAGGCAGGTTTTAAAAGGTAAAAAAAATATTTTCTGTTGAACCCGCTAACCCCTGACAGGGTTTTGCTGCCAATGAAAAGGTTAGCGTGCATCTGCCGGGCTTCCCATTTTGAAAGGGCTCGTAACCCTGTCAGGGGTGGTCTTTTCAGGTAAAAATATCGCGCCAAAAATAGCATCAATTTTAACGATAAGGCAACTAATTCGAATATCATAAAGCAAGGCAAGCTAATTATCCTTACATTTGGGCAATAGTTATGCACTCCAAAGCTAAGCCGGCTTGCATATTACTTTTCGATCAATTGAATTTATGGAACTCCCCCTACTTAAAGAAGTTGTTATCATTCTTGGATTATCGGTATTGATTATTCTTGCTTTTCAGCGGATAAAAATGCCTTCGATACTTGGTTTTCTGATTACCGGCATGGTTGCCGGCCCCAACGGATTGAAACTTATCAGCGCCTCGCATGAAGTTGAGGTACTCTCCGAGATGGGCGTGATTTTCCTTCTGTTCATTATTGGCATTGAATTTTCGATAAAAGGCCTGGTAAAAGTAAAGCAAACCGTTTTGTTTGGCGGTTTTATGCAGGTGGGTGGCACCATAGGATTGACATTTTTGATAGCCCTGGTGCTTGGGCTTACTGTTCCACAGGCCATTTTTATGGGATTTCTGATCTCAATGAGCAGTACAGCCATAGTGCTTAAATTGCTGCATGAGCGCGGACAGATGACAACCCCACATGGAAGGATTGCGCTGGCAATTCTGATTTTCCAGGACATTATTGTTGTGCCGATGATTCTCATTACGCCATTATTGGCCGGCAATGGGGGCAATTTATGGATGACTTTACTGATTCTTCTGGGTAAGTTTGTGTTGATTATTGGTTTACTGATTGTATTGGCCCGTTATGTTGTGCCGCTTCTGCTGCAGCATGTTGTAAAATCACGAAGCCGCGAGCTTTTTATTTTAACCATTGTTGTCATTTGTTTTGCCACAGCCTGGCTCACTTCTTCGGTGGGACTTTCGCTGGCATTGGGTGCATTTTTTGCCGGACTGATTATATCTGAATCTGAATACAGCCATCAGGCTACAGCCAATATTCTCCCGTTTCGTGAAATATTTATCAGCTTTTTCTTTGTTTCGGTGGGTATGTTGATTGATCTGGGCTACTTTTTCGATCACTTTCTGATTCTGATTCTTTTTACTTTGGGTGTCATTCTGCTTAAAGCTTTTGTAGTTTTAATCTCTGTACTGGTGATGCGCTATCCAATGCGGACGGCGCTGGTATCGGCATTTACATTATTTCAGGTAGGTGAGTTTGCCTTTTTGCTGGCAACCATCGGAATGCGGAACAGCCTGCTGACCCAGGAGGTCTATCAGAATTTTCTTGCCATTTCGGTGCTTACCATGGGCTTGACTCCATTTTTAGCAGGATATGCTACCACCATGGCCGACTGGATGATAAGAGCCTTGCTTCCTTCCAAAATCAGGTCCCGTTTGATTAAGTTTCAGAACAAAAAGAAAAAGCCCGAGGAATCGCTGATTTCAAAACTCCATGACCACCTGATAGTTATAGGATTCGGAATTAATGGCCGCAACGTTGCCCGCACTGCCAAACAAGCTGGAATCCCCTATGTTGCAATTGAGCTTGATCCGGAGGTATTTAAACAAGCCAAAGACGATGATTATCCCATTATTTATGGTGACGCAACCGACGAGTTGATCCTTCATTTTGTTCATGCCGCGGAAGCCAGGGTTGTTGTGATTGCCATTTCAGATGCAGATGCCACAAAAATGATTATAACCAACCTGCGTCATATAAGTGAAACGGCCCATATAATTGTACGAACGCGTCATGTAGATGAAATTGAGAGCACATTACAATTGGGCGCTGATGAAGTAATTCCCGAGGAATTTGAAACTTCAATTCAGATTTTTACCCGCGTTTTAAGCCGATATCTGGTGCCTTTTGATAAAATACAATCTATGGCCAGCCACATAAGAGCACGAAATTACGAACTGCTCTCAAAAAACAACGATGACAATGATTTTCCAACACATTTGCAACCGCAGGTCCCCGATATGGTTTTTGTAACCCTGCCTGTTCATCGTGCTTCAAGTAAAATGGTTGGTAAAACAATTATCGACAGCGAACTCAAAAGCAAATTCAATGTTACGGTGCTGGCGGTTCGCCGCAATAATCGCTATATTACACAGATCACGCCTCAAATGAAAATTGAGACGGATGATATGCTTTATCTTTTCGGAAGTCCGCAGAAAATTGCAGAAGTGAACCGGTATTTTATTTTGGAATAAAAAATATTTTTCCGGTAAAATCTTTAAGAATTATTTCGAGAAAACATACTGAATAATATTCGCTCCCATCCTTAGCGCTTTCAGGCGGGTTTCTTCTGAATTATTGTGTACCGCAGCATCTTCCCAGCCATCGCCAAGATCGGTTTCGTAAGTGTAAAGACAAACCAGCCTGCCTTCCCAAATTAACCCGAAACCTTGTGGTGGTTTGCCATCGTGCTCATGAATTTTGGGAAGACCTCCCGGAAATTGAAATTTCTGATTGAAAATCGGATGAGAAAATGGCAATTCAATAAACTCAAGTTCAGGAAAAACTTTTTTCATCTGCGGACGGATGTAAGGATCCATTCCATAGTTGTCGTCGATATGCAGAAACCCTCCGGCAAGCAGGTAAGTGCGCAGGTTTGCGGCTTCCTGATCGTCAAATAAAACATTGCCGTGCCCGGTCATATGCACAAACGGGTAGTTGAAAATATCCTTGCTTCCGGCTTCAACAGTTGCAAACTCCGGATCGATGGAGGTACGCAGCTGTGTATTGCAGAATTTTATCAGATTCGGCAATGAAGTTGGATTGGCATACCAATCGCCTCCCCCTTTATATTTCAGAAGTGCAATCTGAAGCGGTGCAGCCGGAGTCCAGGAAATACCGATCAGCACAATAAAAAAAAGTATAACAGCCAGATAATTTTTCATAGGCCAAAGATAAGCTTATTCGTTCAGCAGATTAACAATCATACAGGCAGAAAGTGCAGCAGTTTCAGTCCTCAGCCGTGATTTTCCAAGCGAAACAGGCACAAATCCCCGGTCTTTTGCACTTGCAACTTCGCTTTTGCTGAAATCGCCTTCAGGACCAATAAGAACCAAAACGTCTTTACCGGATGTATATGCATCTTTCAGGTGAAGGGTAACGTTATCATCAATCCAGGCCATAAACAAATCATCAGGCAGATTCTTACTCAACATAAGGTCGCTGAAAGAAACAGGTTCGTGAATTTTGGGAATCCACGCTTTCAGTGATTGCTTCATGGCCGAAACTGCAACTTTCTCAAGCCGGTCAACGCGTAACCTTTCGCGCTCAGAATGATCGCAGTACAGCGGAATAATTTCATCAATTCCAATTTCGGTAGCCTTTTCGATAAACCACTCGTAGCGGGCAATATTTTTGGTAGGTGCAACCGCTATCGTAAGCCTGAATGGTTTACCGGGTTCAGCCGTAACAGCGGTCAGCACGACGGTGCTCTTTTTGGGATTGGCATCTTCGAGCAAAGCATCGGCAAAATTTCCGATTCCATCGGTAAGCTTAACCTTATCTCCTGGTTTCAAACGCATTACCTTAATATGTGCAGATTCAACATCGGTCAACTGATGGTGGATATCTCCGGCATTGAAACTTTTCAAAAGGTTGATGCCTGGATGGTAGAAGAGATGCATTTTTTAAGAATTTAAAGATTCAAGGATTCAAGGATTCAAAGATTCAAGGATTCAAGGATTCAAGGATTCAAAGATTCAACAATTCAACAATTCAAAGATTCAAGGATTCAAGGATTCAACAATTCAAAGATTCAAGGATTCAACAATTCAACGATTTGAAAATTCAACGATTTGAAAATTTGAAAAATTGAACGATTTGACGATTTGAAAAATTGGAAATTAGAAATTACCCTTCGACAAGCTCAGGGACCAGAAATTGGAAATTATCCTTTACCGATCTTTCCACCGGTCCACCTGCAATCTGAGCGTATCCGACTGCCCAAAAATCAGGCTGCGATCCGGAATGTCTCTTCCTGAAATGGTCGTTTCCACACTTCTCCAGTTTCCGCGGGTAATTTTGAAGGTTACACTTTCATCTTCAGCAGTTAGCCGAAAATATCGGCGACCTGCATTGTCTTTCCTGAACTCATAACTTTTATGGCCGGGATCCCAATTGTTGAAACTGCCTGCAATAAAAATCTGATCGGAATCATAAGTGTCTGCAGGAAGTTTATCAAGTAAAACAACCAGACTTCTCATTTTTTTTGCATTCGTAGTTTTCCATGAGGTAACCTGAAGATACACTGTATCGGCATTGTCGAAACATATTTCCCGGTTATCAATATCCTTGTTATCAGCGTTGGTTTCAACGGTTTCCCAATTGCCCATGGTTATTTTATAAAACATGCATGATATGATTTTATCCAGAGTGATGAAATAATTGCCATGCGAATCCTTTTGAAAAATAAAGTTGATATCTCCGGGATTCCAACTATTAATATTGGAGGCGAGATAGAAAACAGCTTCATCCGGCGTATTTGCCGGTAAATTTTTCAAAACAATTGTTTTTTGAAGGCAATTCATAGGTTCTGTATCGCCCCAGGCTTCAACGCGATTGATTGATATTTCGTTTTCGCCGTATTGCAGACTGCGGTTTTCGATATCGTATCCGCAACCATTTTTCTCAACGGTTGTCCAGTCGCCTCTGGTAAATTTATACTCCAGCTTTCCTACACCGCGGGGAAGTGAGATCACATATCTGCCTGCAGAATCCTGCTGCATCCGGAAACGGCTATCTCCCGGGTCCCAGTTGTTAAAGTTTCCGGTGATAAAAATGGCTGAACCGGGCGGCGTATTCTGAGGTATCTGCTCTATGATGACCTGCTGCCGGAAACATGATGTTGCCGTCAACAACATAAAAAGCAAAGCGCCAATCAGAAAAACAGGTTTATATTTCGGTGAAGTTTTCATTTGAGTTAATTTATTTGTCAAGCCATTCAATAAATGACTGAGCTTTGGCCCTGCTCACATAAGTTGGTTCGGGCGAAGCCGGAATCATCTCAACCAAAAGGCGACCGTTAAAATAGCGACTCACTTTGCCAATGCCTGAAATATGAGCAATCACACTTCGGTTAAGGCGCGTAAATACAGCCGGATCAAGCAGTTCCATAATATGATCAAGAGTATAATCAATAATATACCGGTGGTTGGTTCTGGTAATCAGAAACACTACATTATCCTCGGCATAAAACCATGAAATTTCATCAATGCTCAAATGCCGGATCTGATCCCCTACCCTTGCGATAAATCTCGATTTATATTCCTTTGTAACGGGTTTCAAAAGCAGTTCAAGCTTCGAAATATCAAAAGGCATCTGAACACCAGACTGATAAGACTTTCTGACATCCTCAAATTTATTCAGAGCAGCTTGCAGATCCTCTGTTTTTATCGGCTTGAGCAGATAATCGATGCTGTTTACTTTGAATGCCTGAATTGAATACTCATCAAAAGCTGTGGTAAAAATCACAGGACACATCACTTTTTCCTGTTTGAAAATTTCGAAACTCAAGCCATCCGAAAGCTGGATATCGAGAAAAATAAGATCGGGGACCGGATTTTCTCTCAGCCACTCAACCGTATCTTCAACCGAATCGAGGCAGGCAATCACCTCAGTTCCGGTTGCGACTTTTTCAAGCAGGCGAATCAGTTCCTGCTGTGCAAATGGCTCATCTTCAACGATCAGTACTTTCATAGGTTTCAGATTAGAGGCAGACTTACCTTGTATTCTGTTTCAGTTTCAACGATTTCGATGGACTGTTTGCTCAGAAAACCATAGCGACTTATGATGTTTTTTAAGCCTATTGAAGTGGAAGGCATCGTTACCGGCTTTCGCTGAAGGTTATTACTTACATTCAGTGTGAGCCCATTTTCATCGTAAACATTAATATGCAATGGCTTCCGCGAAGAAACAATATTGTGCTTCACCGCATTCTCAATCAGCAATTGAAGCGTCATGGGCGCGATGCGCATGTCGAGCGACTTTTCGTTGATGTTGATATCAACTGTCAGCTTTTTATCGAAACGCAATTCATACAGATAAACAAAAGCTTTGATAAAAACGATCTCCTCTCTGAGCGAAATGGTTTCGCGGCTTCGGTTTTCAAGCACATAGCGATAAACATCCGACATGTGACGAATAAATAAGACAGCTTTCTCACGATCTTCATAAACCAGCGACGAAAGGGTGTTCAGGCTGTTGAACAGGAAATGTGGATTTACCTGTGTGCGTAAGGTTTCAAACTGAAACTCAGCATTTTCCTTCCTGAATTTCTCTACTTCAGCCAGTCCGGTCCGGTAACGGTTTACCAGAAAAATTGCAAATTCGGCAAAAGCAGGAATGGCAATCAGAAAAATTGAATAATAAACTGCAGTAATTATTTCGTCGGCCAGTTGAATGAACTGTACTTCAATCAGAAATATATTTATCAGAACCCGGATGCCGATTATAAGCGGCAATAAAAGCAAGGTATTGATGGTTACTTCAATAAATAGTCTGCGGGTCGGGCCTTTCTCCCACGGTAAACGCCGGTTCAGAAGTTTTTTTAACTGCAGTACACCTTCAAATAAAATAACCGTCAGCAGCACAGCGCCAATGTATTCATTAAGCGGCCTGATCAGTTCGTAATACCGGTAAACCATTCCAAACCCAAGGTCAAGTAAAAACTTGAGAATCAACCCGATCAATGTCATGGCTGGTATTCTTATCAATGGGCTGAAAAGTCGTGAAGACTGCATCCGGTGTAGCTTATAAAGCCTCAAAGGTAATAATTTGAGAGATAAACTGAATTTACCTTTATGAAGAAGGTTGTTGAAATTATCTGAATTGTGTTCAGCCATTAAAATAACGCCGGATAATGACCCGGCGTTAAAGAAATTCTGGAAGGTTGAATTATTCATGGCGAACATTTTCAGGGTTGGAAATGCACTTCTTACTTGCTGACTTTCATTTCGGAGATTATCTCGCCGTTTTGCTCAACCTTTACAATGTAGTTTCCTTCGGGAAGTTCGTTCATATGGAAACGCAGGTAACGCGAACTCTGTTTTTTTACTCTGGCTTTAATCAGCGGAGTTCCTGATTCACTGGTTACGCTGATTTTGACAAGTTCGCCGGGAGTTTTGGCTACATAAACGTCAACACTTTCTGTATTGGTTTGAAAAATGTGAACTTTGGCTGATGATTTTGTGGTGGTTCCATCAGGTGAAGCGTTCAGATTGAGTGAGAACATCATTGCAATTGCTGTGGCGACGATCAGGGTTTTCATGGCTTTGTGTTTTAAAAGGTTTTGTGTAAAAGGTTTGTTTTCAATTGATAAGGCAAAGATAAAGCGCCACCATGAGGTGCGAAATGCATTTCGTGTGAAGTGTAGGATAAGGAATGTGAAGTGGATTGTGGGAAATGTGAAATGTAAAACAGGAAAACCGTTTTGAGTTCGGAATGCTCAATCTTCGGGTTTTTTAACTGTTTTCTGACATTCAAAAGTCAGATTTTAGAGCTTAGCCTGATTAATTCATCAACTTTTAATTTTGGGCTAAAGCCCCCAGATACCACCGGTTTTGAGTTACCCCGACCTTAAGGTCGGGGTAATTCAAACGGCTATTTATAAGGACTTTAGTCCTATTTATGAATTAATCAGCTTAGATGAATCAACGACAAACCACAAAGTGATTTGTCGGTCAACAGCGACAATATTGAAAATATTTTAACCTGGGAAAACCTGCTGACAGGTCTGTTTCCTGTCTGTTATAAACTGAACCTTACTTTGCTGAGATTGTTTCCATCAGCACATCTGTAAACAGCTGCTTCAGCGAAATTCCCATATATGCCGCCTGTTGGGGAACAATACTGGCCTCGGAAAGACCGGGAACTGTATTTACTTCAAGAAAATAAAACTGCCGGCCCTCGCGGAAATCTGCCGGAGTAAGGATGTAGTCAAACCTTACAATTCCCCTGCAGTTAAATCTGCGGTAAAGCATCAGAGAAATAGCGGTGCATTCCTCAGCAAGTTCCGGACTGATCCGTGCCGGGGTAATTTCCTCAGACTTACCTTTATATTTTGCCTCGTAATCAAAAAATTCGTTTCGGGGAATGATCTCGGTCAAAGGCAAGGCAATCAGCTTTTCATTTTTCTCGTAAATGCCACAGGTGATTTCCACACCCGGAATGTGTTCCTGAATCAGAACTTCATCATCTGATTCAAAAGCAAATGAAATTGCCGGCAATAAATCTTCCTTTGTTTTCACTTTTGTAATGCCAACGCTTGAACCATTGCTGTTGGGTTTCACAAAACATGGCAAACCGGTTACTTTCAAAATAGCATCAACATCGGGTGTTTCGCGCTTGTGCAGATAAACTGTGGATGCTGTGCGGATTCGACTACAATTTACCAGTTCGTTGCTGAAGAACTTATTGAATGTTACGGCTGATGTTGCTCTTCCACAGGTGTTGTAAGGGATTCCCATCATATCAAGATAGCCCTGAAGTTTGCCATCTTCGCCCGGTGTGCCGTGAATGCCGATAAATGCAGCATCAAAAGTTACCTTTCCTGTGGGAAGCATCAATGAAAAATCATTCAGATTTACTTCAAAGGATTCGCCTTCTTCAGAAGTATAAACCCACGAATCAAGCCCTATATTAATGGCATAAACATTAAACAATTCCTTATCAAGGTTCTTGTAGATGACTTTTCCACTTTCAACGGAGACTTCATATTCGCCGGAGTAACCACCGGTAAGCAGGGCTATGTTTTTCTTCATTTGTTCAGTTTGCGCTGTATAACGTTGGCAAATTTAATCACAAAGGGGATAAAAGTGTAGCGTGGGATAAATTATTAATGCAAATCACTGAAATAACGGCCATTCAGGTTCTGATTTCATTCAAGAATTCTATATCAATGACCGTTAAAGCGTTTAAACACTTCGACTCCTCTCAGTGTGACATTCATGTCAGGGTATCATTGCTTCTTTTTAATAAACTAATATTCAACTATATACAATGTCATCCTGAGCGGAGTCGAAGGACTTTTTTATTTTAGCATTCCCAACCGAGACATTATCTAAACGACATTAAATCCTTTATCTTTGTGGTGTTGTGCATCACATGAAAAACAAATTAAATAAAACCAACACCATGAAAAAAATCCTGAGTCTTATGGTAGCCATCGCTTTGTTTGCATCCTGCAATCAATCGGGTCAAAAAGCGGAATCCACACAAGAAATCAATGTAGCCGCTGTCAAAACCATTGAATTACATGTTACGGGCATGACCTGTGAAGGTTGCGAAAATACAGTTATGGAAGCAGTTAACGGATTGGAAGGTGTAACGGCCAGCAAGGCATCTCACCTTGATGAACTGACTTCGGTAAGCTTTGACACTACCCTGGTAAGCATTGAAAAAATCAGCGAAACCATCAATGAACTTGGATATAAGGTGGTTGACGGGGAGTTATAGATAGTCGTACTGCCCATTTTTCTTTGTGGCCATAAATAACATCTGGGTCGGTAATCTTTGGCAGGTGCTTTAGCCTTCTAATTCTTTTTAATCAAAGAGATGGTTTTGTTAACAAGGTAGATATGCGCAATATTGTGTATAGGAAGTCGTTAGCAACTATTTTTAAATAAAATCTGCCATAAACAACAAAATTCAAACATTTGTACTTATATTTGTACTCCATTATGTACAAAATAAACAATACCATGTTAACAACAACAATTTCCGATTTCAGAAAAGATATCAAACGGTATCTTGATCGTGTGACTGATAACTTTGAAACCCTGATAATTAACAGAGGCAAAGACAGTGGTGTGGTTATTATGTCGTTGGACGAATATAATTCGCTCAATGCTACCTATCATGAGTTATCATCTAAGGCAAATGAAAAAAGATTAGATTCAGCTATTGAAAAACTAGGCAGAGGCTCATCTTTTGAGAAAGACCTTATTGAAAAATGATATACATTTTTGTTGATGAGTCCTGGGAAGATTATTTGTATTGGCAAAAGACCGATAAGAAAATCTTGTCCAAAATAAATGACTTGTTGAAAGATATTTCACGAACTCCTTTTTCTGGTTTAGGAAAACCAGAACCGCTGAAGCATAAATATAAAGGGTACTGGTCGCGCAGAATTGATGGCGAACACAGACTTATCTACAGAGTGAATGATGATGAAATATTAATTGCAAAATGTAGATTTCATTACGACTGAAGTTGAATAAAATTAGCAGCAAACAAAGGCCAAACACTTTCGGGAATATGGTTGTAAGAAGAAAGAATATACATTTATTGAAAATTCTGCTGGACGGAATGATATTTTTTCAAAACTGTCCGCCAGTGTTTAACTCGGACGTTGGCAGCAAGCAAAGATTAAGGATGAAACACTACCTGATAATAGTTCTGACAGCAATCTCTTTTTCCGTAGCAGGACAAAAAAGTATTTATTTATATTTTAATGATGCGGGATTTTGCGGTCCTGGGCCATTAATTACTGAAGAATTAACATTATTTTCCGACAGTTCTTTCGAATACTTTGCAGGTAGTCAATATCCAAATATTGGTATAGAAGCTTCAGGTCATTTCTCGAAAAAAGAATGCTACATATCATTGAAATACGAGAATATAAAAATTGATACTCTAGATAAAAGTAAAGAAACAACAATCATTTTTCTCATCTCAGAATTTAAAGTAATAAGAGATAAAGAATGGATCGAGAATAAGGGTGGAATGCTGATTGAATTTGGGAAACAATTTGGATCAAAAACAAGAATACTTGAGCCAAGAAAAAGAAGAGTTATAACAACTAATACAATTGATTATATGCAAGTTAACAAATAGCCAGCCGCTAATCAAGTAGCCAACCCCATCTTTAGTTAGCTATCGGAGCGCGTCTCATACGCCAATATATGTGTGGGCCAAGTTTACAGTCCCGAAATTTCCGGATTAAGATACAGGGCAAAGAAATTCACTATATTTGGAACGAAAAAATGATTTGTACTTTCCCTTAAAAGAGGGTGAGGGAATGGAGGAGATATATGCAATATTGCTCACTACACTCATAATATGCAAAAAAAGAAATTGACCTTAAATCAATGTAAATACCCATCATCAATTACTCACAAACCAAATTCAAGCCACTATTATGAAATTAATCAGATTAATAATATTTTTCGTATTGGTTCTTTTTTCTTGCTTTTCGTTCGGACAAGTTATAGAAACAAAATGTTATAATGACAGCGTGATTAAAATAAATAAGAATGAACAATTTGAACTATCATTTGGTGCATGTCATGATTGCGGTGCCAGATGGTTTCTTGAATCCATTGACACAACAGGAGTAAAACTAATTAATACAATAAACAAAACTAATCCATCATTTACAGGTAATCCAAGAGTTGGAGGAAGTGTCTTCGAAATATGGACTTTTACAGGAATTAAGAATGGTGAGTATAAATTGCTATTCTACTACAAGAGATTTGGCAGAATAATTCAAAAAAAAGAATTGCTAACAATTATAATACAGTAATTTCAACCTACCAGAACTATTACAGAATATTTTTTGCACATAATAAAGACTAAACGCTTTCGGGATCATGGTTGTAAGGAGAAAGATTGTACATTTATTGAAAATTCTGCTGGACGGAATGATGTATTTTCAAAACTGTCCACCAGTGTTTAGCATCAACCTTTATAGGGCATTTTAA
>Ga0351882_1040_pt1 | contig 44533 bp, 33 predicted proteins | sample BONcelFGM3001F13_FD_206762 | JGI IMG/M metagenome (GOLD analysis project Ga0351882, IMG submission 206762) | Enriched cells from coal bed in the Powder River Basin, Montana, United States - BONCAT cells FGM rep3 HSBNCT.FGM.300.1.F13 ... | reverse complement strand
GAAAAGTTGACGAAGAGCTTGTTAATACTGCTGTACGCAGAATTCTTAAAGTGAAATTTATGCTTGGACTTTTTGATGATCCCTACAGGTATTGCTCGCCCGAACGGGAAAAAAGCCATGTTATGACTCCCGAAAACCTGGCAGCCGCCCGCGATATGGCCCGAAAATCGGCAGTGCTCTTAAAAAATGATGGCAACCTGCTCCCCTTGTCCAGAAACCTGAAAACAATTGCAGTAATTGGACCTCTAGCAGATGCTCAACGCGACATGATCGGCAGTTGGTCAGCGGCAGGCGACTGGGCTAAATCCGTAACCTTGCTCACAGGCATCAGGGATGCCGTTCCGCAAAGCCGTGTCATCCATGCAATGGGCTGCACAACCGACAAGTTCAGCCGGGACGGGTTCAAAGAGGCTGTTTTAGCTGCCCGCCAGGCCGATGTTGTGGTCCTTGCCCTGGGTGAAAACTATTGGATGTCGGGTGAAGCCGCAAGCCGCGCAGGTATTGATCTGCCTGGGATACAGCAAGAACTGGCTGATGAAATTCTAAAAACAGGTAAACCAACTGTTGCAGTCATTTTCGGCGGAAGACCTCTTACTATCAACAAATTGAAACAAGATGTCCCTTCAATTCTGATGGCCTGGTTCCCCGGCACTATGGGCGGCTATGCATTAGCTGATATACTTTTCGGAGACTATAACCCTTCAGGCAAGCTTCCCGTCACCTTCCCGATGCACGTCGGTCAGATTCCTATTCATTACGATATGCGCAACACAGGCAGGCCATTCGACGCCAACAACAAATACACCAGCAAATACCTGGATGTATCCAATGAACCCCTGTACGTCTTTGGACATGGACTTAGCTACACAAGCTTCGATTGGTCAGAAATCATGTTAAGCGCTTCAACCTTAAATGAAAACGACTCTATCAAAGTTAGTATCCAGTTAACAAACACCGGAAAAATGGCCGGCACCGAAACCGTTCAGCTTTATATTCATGACCCGGTAGCTTCGGTGGCCCGCCCTGTAAAACAACTCAAAAAGTTTATGCAACTCACGCTCGAACCAAGCGAGTCCGGGCTGGCTGAGTTTTACCTGAACCAACACGACCTTTCATTTTTCAGGGCCGACATGAGCTTTGGTCCCGAAAAAGGCGAATATGTGGTCATGGCCGGACCAAGTTCCAACACCATTAGATCGGCTAAGATTGAACTGAAATAATTATCATACATTAATTTATACCTGATCTGTACATCATAACATTCTATTAAGCATATAGTTTAATCTATTTTTGCTGTAAACCAAACACGCAAAAGATGTTGAGTGAAAATGAATTATCATCGATAATTGTTGATACAGCTTATCAGGTTCACACGCAACTGGGGCCTGGTTTGCTTGAATCTGTTTATGAGAAAATCCTAGTATTACGAACTAACCAATAAAGGTTTGATTGTTAGCAAGCAGAAAGCTATTCCGGTAATCTGGAATGAATTGAAAATGGAAATTGGTTTTCGGGTTGATTTAATTGTTGAGAATAAAGTTATTATTGAAGTTAAATCCGTTGAGTCAATTGCTAAGGTTCATCCCAAACAATTGCTGACATATTTGAGATTAACCGGCTTGAAACTTGGTTTATTGATCAATTTCAATGAATCATTAATTAAAAATGGAATTACCAGGATTGTCAATAATCTTTGATCTATAATAGAAGACTCTGCGTGATACATATTGAGTAGCTCTCGCAAGGGCGCAAAGACGCAAAGAATAAATCTAAACCTGGCGACTCTGCGGCTCTGCGTGATACATATTGAGTAGCTCTCGCAAGAAGCAAAAAAATCCATACTTTTACTAATCTATTTGAGATCAGCGACAATTTTTGCCTTCTGCACACCGATCACACTATGAAATCGTTTGAATCAAAAACTTTTGGTGTTTTTTTAATCTTATTCTCTTCGATCTGCTTTTCATTGCAGAACAACCTGATCGTAGCTCAAGAACTTAACTCCTACAAAAAAACCATGTTCAGGCTGAACAGCGACAGCCTTCCTTATCGTATATTGTTTCCCGAAGAATATCATGTTGGTGAACGTCTTCCGGTTTTCATCTTCCTCCACGGATCGGGAGAGCGTGGCTATGACAATGTTAAACAGCTTATACATGGAGGCCTGCAATTTGCCTCAGACAGCACCATCCGTAAGACCCGCACTGTGGTAGTCTTTCCACAATGTCCTGAAGAGGGTTATTGGGCAAGCGTTATCAGAGGCTTCGACAGCATCGGAACGAGAACCTATGACTTCAGACCTTTTGAAGCGCCCACCCCTTCAATGGCCATACTGATGAAACTGGTTGATTCGTTAGTTCAGGAATCCTGGGCCGACACCACCCGTTTTTATATAGGCGGACTTTCGATGGGTGCAATGGGCACTTACGAACTGCTGCACCGCAAACCGGGCCGTTTTGCTGCTGCCATAGCCATTAGCGGTGGAGCCGATGTCTCCATTGCAAATTCTTTTGCCACCGATGTTCCTCTGTGGATCTTCCATGGCACTGCCGATCCGGTTGTTTCAGCATCATTTTCGGTGAGTATGGCCGAAACCCTCAAGAAACTTGGTGGACAGCCAAAACTAAGTCTTTACGAAGGTGTGGGCCACGATGCCTGGACACCTGCTTTTGCAGAGCCCGGGCTGTTTCCATGGTTGTTTTCGCACCAGAGAAAATAGCTTATTCCTTTAGGTTTTTGTCGTTTAAAGTAATCACCGAAATCCTTTTTTTCCCGTCCATGCGAACCATCAGTGGCTCTTCGAAACGCACATGCCTGTACCAGTTGGTTTGTTTGACCAGTTCCTGCTTCTGAAGCAGTTCCCAGCTAATGAAACTTCGGGAAATTTCAGGCTGCACTGTGAAATATCCTACGTTCATGGAAGTCACGTTGTGAAAAAAATGTGATCCCGAAGAGGCATCGAGGGGGAAGTCCTCCAAACTTGTTTCCACAATCACCTTTGCGTTTGATATCTGTGGCCAGTTGACCGGGACTCCGATCCACTTATCACGTGTGCCCCACCGGCCAGGTCCAATAAGCAAATAAGGCAGTGAATTGACCACCATTTGCTCGTTAAGCTGACTGATCTCCTTGGCCATTTCTTCTGTAAACCGCTTGTCAAATTTTTCCTTGTCAACATAGATAACATCCCTGATGTTGCTGATCAGGCCGTTGCCCATACCCTTTTCTGAAAAGAGCAAAATATCCTGCTGCCTGATTTTGTCCATGTCCACCACATAATCATCGGCGCTACCGATCAGGGGTTTGATTTGCAGTAAATAAAATGAGCATCGTCCGCTTTCGTCCCTTTCCAGATCAAGTGCGTATTCAATTTCAACAGCAGTGCCCATAGCTTCCTTCACCACATCCAAAACCACTTCAAGCGTTTGTGCCAAAGGTGTATAGTTGTACTTCAGTATGTTGGCAAAGTTGACAATACGTGGCCCGGACTTACTGATTCCGGGATAAATGGTATTGTTGTCAGCACTGAACACCGAGGCACAATGACGTAAGGTTCCGTGTTGTTCGGCCACACTGATATCAAGGCTCTCAAGGCCAGCCATGTCACCATCAAGAAGGTTTGGTTCAGTGCGTGCCAGATCAACAGCCAGAAAATTAACCTGCGAGTTTTTATATTGATCTTTGGGCGAGTTGATATCAAGATTGGGATAGCGCGGCGAAAAGCGATAGGCTTTATTACCTTCGACCACATATTTGCCCAAACCAAGTGCTGCAATGGCAAAACCTTCTTCGGGTTTCATATGTGCAAAAGGATAATAATTATAGGACTGGGCCACCCCACTTATGTGCGGGTAGTAATACTGCCCGTATTGCTTCCCGACTAACTCCTGAATCACTACCGCCATCTTTTCCTCTTCAATTTTATAATGTATGGCATTGACATATCCCCGGGCAACATCCGAATAAACAGAGGCAAACACCAGTTTTATTGCATCGGCTAATTGTTCGAGCCGAACCTCGATCTCCGGATGGCTGTTGGGCAGGATATAGGTTTCAAAAATACCGGCAAAAGGCTGCGCAAGGCTGTCTTCGAACAATCCTGAAGAACGGATAGCAAGGGGTTTGTTGATCAGTTGAAGCAGTGAGCGAAGCCTTTTCATCAGAGTTGGGGTGAGTTTACCCTGAACGAAACTTCTTTTGATTACCTCATAATCCGATTCACGGATGACCAGTTCGTGAAGGTTGTTCCGCTCAAGGAACAGCTGAAACTCTTCGGTTCCTATAAGTGATGTCTTTGGTGTACGGATGTTGATATCGGGAACATGCTGGGAAAAATCATAGTTATGGATCAGGGTATTTATGAATGCAAGTCCGCGTCCTTTACCTCCCAATGATCCGTCTGCCAGGCTTACGATGTTTTTTTCGTCACTGATGGCCGATTCTTCAAAAGGTATGATTTTACCAACGTTCTGCTCGTTTCTGAATTGCTGGATCATCTCGATGAGTTCACGACGAAGCTCTTCGGGATTTTCATAGTCGGTTACTTTTTTTGGATTAATAATTTTTGCAACCCTGATTTCGCCACGGGCCATGAGCCAGAGAGAAAAGTGGTTGCGTCGGGCATGATACAGCAGCGATTCTGCCGGAATAGTCCTAAGATTGGCTTCAAATTCCTTAAGTGTCCTGGCCTGAGCAATCTGCCGCCCAAAGCGGTCACGATAAATGAAGTTGCCAAAGCCGAGGTAGTGGGTGATAAAACTTTGGAAATCCTGAGATAGGGTTTCACTGTTTTTATCAATAAAAGTGGATTTATAGCGATATGCCACTTCCGAATTAGCCGGATCGGAAGATTGTATGATGGTGGGCAACTCACTGATCATTCCTTTTGCAAAACGCACAAGCTCCACTCCTGCATTTTCATCCTGAATGTCATTCCGGTCAAATTTCATGTCAGTGATCAGGCAGAGCATATATTCACGAAACTCTCGGAGTATCTGGCATGCTTCTTCAAAAGTGCTGGCAAGCAATATTTTGGGCCTTGCCCGCATCCGCAATACTTTGTATAATTCATCGGTGCTTACATCATCAATGATCCGTCTGGTTTGCTCCATGACAATCTTGTACAGCATGGGCAAATAACGCGAATAATACTTTGGCGAATCCTCCACGAGCAAGATCACCCGTACCAGTCCCACACGGGTGTCGTTGCCCACATTAATGCGGTCTTCAACCATTTTAATCATTGAGAAAAAAACGTTGGAATCCCCGTTCCAGCTGAAAATACGATCAATTGACAAAGTATTCTTCGCCACATTCTGGAAGTAGGCAATCTCTGTGTTGCTGTTGAGCAAAAAGAAAATTGGGATGTAAGGAAACTCCTTCTTGATTTTGCGGCTTGTTTCCACAGGGGTTTTCTTGTCCACGCTTACCATAAAAATGATCAGGTCGAAATGTTTGGCCCTGAGCATCTCAAGTGTTTCCGAAAATGTGGTTACACCGGTAATCCTGGGAACTGAAGTAAGGTTCAACTGATGATAATGCCCCAGAACGTGTTCAGAAAAACGTCCTTCTCTTTCGATGGAATAGGCATCATATAAATTTGAAACCAGCAATATTTCCTTGACCTTAAAGGTCATGAGGTCGTGATAAATATCCCGGTCCGAATTGTTTTTGTTCAGAAACTTCTGAAGCAGTTGCCTGCTGAGGGCCGAAGGTGTTTCTTGATCCTGATCGGCAGACATTGCTTGTGGTTTATCACCGAGGATAACTTTTCCTGTGAGCAGGTTAAGGTAGCCACTGATCATACTGGCGAGGTTGAGCAGCAGGTCACGCTCTTCTTCGAGGAAAGGCCCTTCGTCACAAACAGGAAATTCTTTGGTATAACAAATCTCGATGCTGCCTCTTTTTCCGTCAATTACCTCAAACTCCTGCGACTGTCTCCAGGGTGTGAGCGCAAAATTGGGCGAGAGATATACATCTTTTCCAAATATGATTCTTGCCCCGGTGAAGGCCGGATATTGCCAACCGTCGGGGAGTATCATGCAAATATGTTTGAGGGTTTCTTCCGGACCTTTATTCTCCCGAATGATCTGGGTGGTACGGTTCAGTGTAGCAAGTTCTTTAAGCCGCTCCAGGTTCTCAGCCCTGAGCTGTTCAAACCTGCCGCCGAGGTCTTCTGCTGGCATCATGGTTACAGGAAAATTACTTCCTGCAAATGTAGTGGTTTGAAGCAACAAAAAGCGACTTTTCCTGAGCTCCTTACCAATAAAAAACCTCTGTACGGGAACATCGGTTTACATTCAAATTATTTCTGATGCCACAACTGCTGCTTCGTATAATGCTTCGCTGTCAAGGCCATGTGGAATGCCTTTATGCTGACAAAAAAACATTAAATCCTGTGTACTCAGGTTACCCACCATTTCATCAGCAGCCGTCGGACAGCCGCCCAGGCCGTTCATCACAGTTTCGTAGCTTCTTACGCCGGCTTCCCATGCAGCTTCAAGTTTAGGGTAACTCAATGAAGGACGTGTGTGGAGATGTAGTCCGAAATCCACATCTGGGAAGGCCGGAATTATGGTTTCGTAAACACAATGTATTTTGTCCGGTGTTGCATCCCCGAGTATGTCAGAAAGCGGCATGCGCCTTACACCCAACTCATACAACAAACCAGCTTTGTCCTGCACCATTCCGACACTCCAATCGTCTCCGTAAGGATTACCCAGACCCATTGAAAGATAAATGACTGCATCCAAACGCCCCTGTGCCAATTTCATAATTTCTTTCAGGGTTTGCAACGAACCTTTTTCATCTGTGTTCAGGTTTCTGCGTAGAAAAGTAGGTGATACCGAAAATGGATAGGATATGCAGTTCACCTGAGAATACTGAAGCGCCTGTTCTACTCCTCTTTTGTTTACGACAAGCACCATAATTTCGGGTCTTTGAACTGGAAAAACCAATTGATCCAACACTTTGCCCGTATCCGCCATCTGTGGAATGGTTCGGGGCGAGACAAAACTTCCTGCATCAAGAGTAGAAAAACCCACCTGCAGCAACGCATTGATGTATTTAACCTTATGTTCTGTGGAAATTGAGGTCTTGATGCCCTGCATAGCATCGCGGGCCGTTTCGGTAATTTGAATCATATAAGTCTTTTAGCACAAGTTTACGAAGAAACCAGTAATTGATTTAAGCTATTCTTAAAGGATGGCTATTTCACACAGATGATGAGCACAGTAAATATTTCTCTACACTTAACTATTCCCGCCCGGAAAGTGATTTGGGTATTCTGCCCTGATTGATGGACTCGGAGCGCAGCTTGCGTCCCACAATTCTTTCAACCATTTTGCCTGTTTTCAGAATACGGTCAACATCGAGGTTGGTTTCGATTCCCATTTCATCCATCATCACCACCATGTCCTCGGTGCACACCAGGCCTACATTCAGTGAATCTTTGTAATAATACTCACCTGTTCCTGAAACCGGTACGCCATCAACAAAATTTGCCGGCTGGCCACCTATCCCACCCATGGTTGATTCATAATTGGTCATTCCGGCCTGTAAGGCTGCCAGCACATTGGCAAGACCAAAACCGCGTGTAGTATGCAGATGTACAATATGTTTGTGCGGATTTTGAACTTTGTCGAGCAACATGCTGAAATACCTGTAAATCCTGTCAGGGGAAGCAGATCCGTCGTGGTCGGCATGTTCAACATCACTAACTCCAATATCCAACCAACGCTGGGTAAATTCAACAGCACGCTCCAACCTGGTCGGCCCTTCGATCGGACAACCCCAGATGGTGCTCACCGTTCCGTTTACTTTAAGGCCGGCATCAAGGGCTTTAGGCACCCACTCTTCTGCCATCTTAAAATACTGATCAATGGTTAGCCCTGAGTTTTTATATTGATGCGACTCGCTGGTACTCACCATCAACAGAATCCGGTCAGCACCAATACCTTCCTTGCGCGCCTGAATTGCTCTTTCAATTGCCTTTTCGCGTATGGTAATGGCTGTGAGTGAAGCAGCAGGCAACAGATGTGCAATTCGCTTGCTGCCCCTGATGAGCCTGAACAATTCATCAGCATCTTTGAACTGAGGCATTCCTGATGGATTGCCAAAATTGGTTACTTCAATATGTTTGAACCCGCAAAGCAAAAGCTCTTCTGCCAGCCAAAGCTTGGCTGCTGTGGGTATAAACTTCTCTTCGTGCTGGAAACCATCTCGAACCGTGATGTCACCTATTACTACTTTCTTTGGATAGTTCATCTTGTTGTTTATTTGGTTGGATTTCTATTAGCTACAATTCCTGCGCTAAAATATGTAGATTTTTTCATTTGAACAAACTGGTTGATTGCGTGAGAATAAAGTTAAAAGAAACAATAAAACAAATGGACATAAGTGAATTATTAAAACCATTTGCCTTCGTGATTTGTTTTTTAATAACTTTACGTCCGATCAACACAACATAACCTACCAATTTTTGAAGGGTTGGTCATCAACTGTATTTAAAACAATTTCAACATACTTGCTTTGTACACTTTAAAAACCAAAATTGACACAAGTTCAGCTGAATTCAAGTTTAACCGTCAGGTTTTCCTTGAAATGATGGATCAATTCCGGTCTGTTCTAAGGCAATCAACTCAGGGGGGCAGCAACGAAGCGATCAACCGGCACATTGAGCGTGGTAAACTACTCGCGCGTGAACGTATCAACCTGCTTGTTGACCCAAACACCCCTTTTCTGGAACTTTCGCCGCTTGCTGCGTATGATTTATACGACAACGGATTCCCGTCGGCTGGCATTGTTACGGGGATTGGTGTAATCCATGGAAGGGAAACGGTGATTATTGCCAATGATGCTACGGTTAAAGGCGGCACTTATATGCAATACACCATCAAGAAACACCTCAGGGCACAGGAAATAGCCATGGAAAACGGGCTTCCCTGTGTATATATGGTTGATTCAGGCGGTGCGTTCCTCCCCGAACAGGACACCGTATTCCCTGATCGCGACCATTTCGGGCGTTTCTTTTATAACCAGGCAAGGATGTCGGCAATGGGACTGGCCCAGATTGCCATTGTGATGGGCTCCTGTACTGCCGGAGGTGCCTATGTGCCTGCCATGAGCGACGAAACCATCATCGTGCGCAATCAGGGGACAATATTTCTGGGCGGACCACCTCTAGTTAAAGCTGCCACTGGTGAGGAAGTCACAGCTGAGGAACTCGGAGGTGCCGAAGTGCATACCTCTGTTTCAGGTGTGGCCGACCATCTGGCCGAAAACGACACTCATGCTATACAGCTGTGCCGCAACATCTTCGAAAACCTGAAACCTGCCGAAAGACAACAACTCGATATCCTTTCTCCTGCCGAGCCACTCTATGATCCTGAAGAACTTTATGGAATTGCACCGGTGGACCTCAGGAAACTTGTTGACCCCCGCGAAATCATCATGCGTATGGTTGACGAAAGCCGCTTCCACGAGTTCAAATCACGCTATGCAACAACAGTAGTAACAGGATTTGCACACATTATGGGCTTCCCGGTGGGTATTATAGCTAACTACGGCGTATTGTTTTCCGAATCGGCACTCAAAGTTACCCACTTTATTGAGCTGTGCACTTCCCGGAATATCCCGCTTGTTTTCCTGCAAAACATTACAGGCTTTATGGTAGGCAAGGATTTCGAAAGGGGCGGTATCGCCAAGGACGGTGCTAAAATGGTCCATGCTGTTTCCAATGCCAATGTGCCCAAATTTACCGTGATCTTTGGCGGTTCATTCGGGGCTGGCAATTATGGAATGGCAGGAAGGGCTTTTGGCCCCAGACTTCTGTTTATGTGGCCCAATGCCAAAATTTCGGTAATGGGAGGTGAACAGGCTGCCAACGTATTGGTCACCGTTAAAGCTGACCAATACCGCGAAAAAGGCCTTGAAATGCCAACCGAAGAAGCCGAAAAACTCAGGAAAAACATACTGGCCAAATACGAGCGCGAAGGATCGGCCTATTACAGTACTGCCCGCCTGTGGGATGATGGTATTATTGACCCCGTTGATACTCGTAAAATCCTCGCCATGGGAATTGCAGCCTCACGTAACAAACTCTTTCCACCACAACAATATGGTGTATTCAGAATGTAGCCTATGAACGATTTCGCAACTATTGAACTGGAAACAAATGGCCAATCCGTAACCATATGGATGAACAGGCCTGAAAAGCATAATGCACTCAATGCTTTAATGATAGAAGAACTAAGTGATGCCCTGAGCCAGTGTATTGACCGGCAAGATTCAAGGGTGATCATTTTACGGGGCAGGGGACGCTCGTTTTCTGCGGGAGCCGACCTCAACTATATGAAAGAAATTGCCGGTTTCGGACACGACCAAAACTATCAGGATGCCCTCAGGCTGGCCTCTCTTTTCGAAAAGGTATATACCTGTCCGAAACCTGTCATCGCTGTTGTGCATGGCTCATCTTTCGGGGGTGCCAACGGGCTTTCAGCTGCCTGCGATATAGTGCTCGCTGATACAAATACCGTATTTGCATTCTCTGAAGTAAACATAGGCATCACCCCGGCTACCATCTCGCCATATGTGATCAGACGCTGTGGTGAAGCAGCCGCGCGCGAACTTATGCTCACCGGAAGACGCTTTACAGCCGAGGAAGCCTACCGGTTTCTGCTGGTAAACAAAGTTGTTGCCCCCGATAACTTAGAATCAGAACTGATGCAATACGTTGATCTGATGCTTAGCAGCGGACCAAAAGCTGTGGAGCAATGTAAAAAACTTATTCGCGTAGTCTCGTCAACAGCGCAGGACACAGGCGAAATGATGCGGTTCACTGCCAACATGATCGCTGCACAGCGTGCCTCAGCGGAAGGTCAGGAAGGCATAAGTTCATTCTTCGAAAAAAGAAAACCAAACTGGGTTCAATCATGACTATGACTTACCGCAGCATCGAAAAAGTGCTCATTGCCAACAGGGGAGAGATTGCCGTAAGGATCATCCGCACCCTGAAAAAAATGAATATTGCCTCAGTGGCCGTCTTTGCCGAAGCCGACAGGGATGCCCTGCATGTTGAAATGGCCGATGAAGCCTGGTCGTTAGGCTCGGGGCCGCTCAGCGAAACCTACCTGAACATTTCAAAAATCATGCAGCATGCCGCCAGATCAGGCGCCGATGCCATTCACCCCGGCTATGGTTTTCTTTCAGAAAATCCAGGCCTTGTAAGCGCCTGTGAAGAAGCAGGCATCGTTTTTATCGGCCCCGACAGCAACTCAATTAAACTCATGGGCAACAAAATCGCTGCAAGGGAATTTGCTGTCTCATGCAACCTGCCTGTTACCCTCGGTGTAACAGGATCAACTGACGAAATCCTCCGGAAGGCCCACGAAATCCCATTCCCGGTGCTCGTAAAAGCTGCCGCCGGTGGTGGCGGAAAAGGCATGAAAATCGTCAGGGAAGCCGGCGGATTGGCCGAAGTGCTTGAAGCAACTTCGCGCGAAGCAAAAAATTATTTTGGCGATGGATCCGTGTACCTCGAACAATACATTGAAGAGCCAAGACATATTGAAATTCAGGTGCTCGGAGATAATTACGGCAACATAATCCACCTGTTTGAAAGAGAATGCTCGGTTCAAAGAAGATACCAGAAAATAATCGAAGAATCACCTTCCCCTACCCTGACTCCTGAGGTTAGACAAAAAATGGGTGATGCCGCAGTCACCATCTGCAGCAGAATAGCCTACAGAAGTGCCGGAACGATCGAATTCCTCGTGGACAAAAACCTGAACTTCTACTTCCTCGAAATGAACACCCGGATTCAGGTCGAACATCCTGTTACTGAAATGGTTACTGGTATAGATTTGGTTGAGGAACAGATCTATATCGCACGTGGCTATGCGCTCAGGCACAAACAGCACGAAGTACAACAAAAAGGTCATGCAGTCGAATGCAGGATTTATGCCGAAAACCCATCTAAAAATTTCATCCCTTCACCGGGCTTGATTACCTTATACCACGAACCATATTTTGCCGGGCTGAGAATTGACAGCTCCATCAACAAACCCCAGCAAATCCACAGCTTCTTCGATCCTATGATCAGCAAATTAATCGCTTACAGTGAGACAAGGGAAGAAGCGCTTAAAATGGCATCAAATGCCCTTGAAAACTATATCATACATGGGATCAGCACCAACATTACCTACCTGAGGCAAATGCTCATGCATGCTTCGTTCAGGGAAAACAAAATCAGCACAAGGTTTTGCGACGACCACACAGAGGAACTCCTTACACAGATTGAAGAATCCAAAAAAAACATTCATCCGCATTGGCCGGTCCTCTCTTTTTTGCTGTACGACCTAAACAAAAAAAAGCTTTCAGGCGTTGACAACCTATGGGAGGAGATCGGGTTCTGGAGGCATTCCATGAATATACCTGTTCGAATAGATGAGGCCGAATACCTTGTAGAACTGACAAAAGCACCAGATGGTGGCTTAAGCGGATCAATCAGCGGCAAGGCATTCAGCATAAGCCTTTTGAAGCTTTCCGGCGGAAAGATGCGGCTTGAAATTAACGATAAGATGATCGAAGTATTTGTCTCCGAAAATGATGAAGGACAAACTCAACTTAGCCTGCACGGCCACATGTTCAATCTGTTCAGAAAAGACCGGTTAAATGATTCAATTGATTACTCAGCCGTTGATTCCGGTAACGAAACAGGTAATTTGTTTGCCCCAATGCCCGGAAAAGTAATCAAAATACATGTGAAAGAAGGGCAGGAAGTTAACCGGGGAAGCATACTTATGGTGGTGGAAGCCATGAAGATGGAAAACAACATTGTTGCCTCCACGCACTCCCGCGTCGAAAAAATAAACGTCAAAGAAGGTGAAATGGTTGATACCAAAACACAATTAATACACATTTCTGTTATTGAATAAAAAACATAATCATGAACTTTGATCTGTCACAGGAACACGAACTTATCCGGCAAACCGTCAGGGATTTTGCCGAAAGGGAAATAAGGCCCATAGCCAAAGACCTCGATGAGAAAGCAGAGTTTTCTCCTGAACTTACCCGAAGAATGGGTGAGCTAGGTCTGTTTGGTATGTATCTTCCCGAAAAATACGGTGGGCAGGACTTAGACACCTTATCCTATATTATCGCTGTGGAAGAACTCGCCCGGATTGACGGCTCACAGGCGGCAACCCTTGCAGCACATAATTCATTGGGTATAGGCCCGTTGTATTATTACGGCACCGAAGAACAAAAGCAAAAATACCTGCCACTGCTGTGCTCGGGAGATGCATTATGGAGCTTTGGGCTTACCGAACCCGGTGCTGGTTCTGATTCACGAGGCTCTAAAACAACAGCAGAGCTGATTGATGGCGAATGGGTTATCAACGGTTCAAAGATTTTTATCACCAATGGAGCCTCCGACCTAAGTATTGGCTGCACCGTACAGGCCGTTTCGGCCAATATTGACGGCAAAAAAGAATTCACCACCATCATTGTTGATAAAGACACCCCCGGTTTTACACGAAGGGCTATGCACGGAAAAATGATGTGGCGCGCCAGTGATACCGCTGAACTTTTTTTCGATGATTGCCGTGTACCTGAATCAAACCTCCTTGGAGCTGTCGGCGAAGGCTCCAAAATCATGCTGGCAACTCTTGATGCCGGCAGGCTTTCCATCGCAGCAATGGGTCTGGGTGCTGCACAAGGCGCCTACGAACTGGCAATGGCTTACGCAAAAGAACGGAAACAATTCGGACAGCCCATTGCCAAATTCCAGATCAACGCATTCAAACTGGCCGACATGGCCATGAAGATCGAACTTGCACGCAACCTGCTTTATAAAGCCTGCTGGCTCAAGGACCAACACAGGCCGTTTGCGCTGGAATCGGCTATGGCAAAGCTCTATTGCTCCGAAATTGCAAAAGAAGTTGCCGATGAAGCCGTTCAAATTCATGGAGGCTATGGCCTGATGAAGGATTATGAAGTCGAACGCTTCTACCGCGATCAGCGCCTGCTCCAAATCGGCGAAGGCACTTCTGAGATCCAAAGACTGGTTATTTCACGGTATATAGGTTGTTAATCAGTGCCCAATGGAAGATAAAACTGCCCGGGAATACACCAACGGTGAAATCACCGTCATCTGGAAGCAACACAAATGTATCCATTCAGCTGTATGTGTGAAACGCCTTCCGTCTGTCTTCAACCCTGCACATCGCCCATGGGTGGTCATTGAGGGTTCTGATACCGAATCAATCAGAGAAACTGTTGAACAATGCCCCTCTGGTGCATTAACCTACAGAATGAATGACGAAGCAGCTCAACAGGAAAACAAAACCCCATCGCTTCATCATACCCAGATAAAAGTAGTGCCAAACGGACCACTACTGATCAACGGACCGGCAGAAATCATTGACCAGCACGGCAATAAAGAAACCAAAACTACTATATTTGCCCTGTGCCGTTGCGGGGCATCGCACAACAGGCCCTATTGCGATGGCACACATAATTTCATAGGATTCAAGGACTAACCACCACAATAAAATGAAAAAAGTAGTAAAAAATGCCCACGAAGCCATTCAAGGCATCACCGACAACATGACCCTGATGCTCGGAGGTTTTGGCTTATGCGGTATTCCCGAAAATTGTATCGCTGCCCTCGTGGAAAGCAATGTAAAAGGACTTACCTGTATCTCGAACAATGCCGGTGTGGATGACTTCGGACTCGGCCTGCTGTTGAAAAAACACCAGATCCGTAAGATGATCTCGTCCTATGTAGGCGAGAACGCTGAATTTGAACGTCAATTGCTGAGTGGCGAGCTCGAAGTGGAACTCATTCCGCAAGGCACCCTGGCCGAACGTTGTCGTGCAGGCGGGGCCGGTATCCCGGCGTTTTTTGTCCCGGCAGGCTTTGGCACCGAGGTGGCCGATGGAAAGGAAATCCGCGAATACAATGGAAAAATGTATTTGCTCGAACACGGGCTTGTTGCCGATTTCGCCATTGTAAAAGCCTGGAAAGGCGACATCTATGGCAACCTGATCTACAGGCATACCGCCAATAATTTCAACCAGGCTATGGCCATGGCCGGCAAAATTACCATTGCCGAAGTGGAAGAACTCGTTCCGGCAGGAACACTCGACCCGAACCAAATACACACTCCGGGGATTTTCGTCCAGCGTATCTTCCAGGCCAGCGGCCTCGAAAAAAGGATTGAGTTTGTTACAACCCGTTCATAACCAAAAAAATAATCTACTATGCCACTCGATAAAAACGGAATAGCCAAACGCATCGCACAGGAACTTCAGGATGGCTTTTATGTGAACCTGGGAATAGGAATACCTACGTTGGTTGCCAATTTTATCCCCGACGGGATGGAGGTGATCCTGCAATCGGAAAACGGATTGCTGGGCATCGGGCCTTTCCCTGTAAAAGGAGACGAAGACCCCGACCTGATCAATGCCGGCAAACAAACCATCACCTATACCAAAGGTGCTGCCTTTTTTGATTCATCCACCAGTTTTGCGATGATACGCGGAGGACATATAGACCTCACGGTGCTGGGTGCTTTTGAAGTGTCGGAACAAGGCGACATCTCCAGCTGGAAAATTCCCGGCAAAATGGTCAAGGGCATGGGCGGCGCCATGGATCTGGTTGCATCGGCCAAGAACATCATTGTAGCCATGACCCATACCGACCCGAAAGGCAACTCCAAACTGCTCAAAAGCTGCACCTTACCGCTCACAGGAGTCGGCTGCGTGAAAAAAATCGTCACTGACCTGGCTGTGTTGGATGTTACACCACAGGGCTTTAAGTTAGTTGAACGTGCCCCGGGAGTAAGTGTAGAAGAAATCGTCAGCAAAACAGCCGGAAAGTTGATTGTTGAAGGGGAAGTGCCGGAGATGAGACTTTGAGAAATGATTGTTTGGTCCTTTTGGACGATTAGGTAAATTTAACGATCAACTTTCACCAAAGTTGGTAAATTACTGATTATTATGCAAAGTGTTGTATTGTGAGATTGAATGTTTCAGTTTTTTCCAAAGCATTTATATTCTGATTGGAAGTACTAATTGAAATGCAAAAGTTCAGAATAGATGTAGTTATCAAAAGCTACCCTAACAATGTATATTCCTGATCTTATATCGGACAAATAAATGTGTTGCAGTCCAAAGTTAAAGAAACTTTTCATCCACATGCAGTCCTCATTAATTTTTTAACCAATCACCCGGAATGTAATTTTCGAAAGGTTTAAAGTGCTCATATGGTTTCTCTTGCAAGCCGGAGTTCATGTTGGGTCGTCCCTAACTCATGCATTATTGGTAATCGGCCTTATTTCAATGTTTCTAAAAATTGTCGTGCTGTCATTACTGGTAAATTAGACGCTTTAAAGTCTTTTAAATTCCTGGTAATGATTAAGTCCTGACCGTTTTCGATTGCAGTGAAATATTGAAGACCATCCTCAAAGTCAGAGAATGAATTATCATTTAATGCTAATCCAACTATTTTGTCGTCAAGAGGTAAAATCTTAACTATTAAGCTGAGCTTTCTTAATATTTCCTTTGCTTTCTGTGAACTTATTTGCTGTAATAAGGTAAAATTCGTGTTGGCAACTGTCAACGAAGATATGTTAAGCTCAAAAATATTCTGATCTGCTAATGAAAAAAGAATCGCTGCTTCCGTGTAAAATGGTTCTCTGCGTGATAGAAGGTCAATAACAATGTTGGTGTCGATAAAAAGTCTTTTCATTTATACTTTTCCATTAGATAGTCACCATACTCTTTTCTATAGTCAAAATCAGACGGCAAGTCAATGACTCCGCTCAGACTTTTCACGAGAGGCGTAATGGATGTGTTGTCTTTATCCTCATTCTCTCTGGTTAAGCTGTCAAGATATGATTCAATCATCTTTGAAAGACTAATCTTTTGTTTGCTTGCATACATTTTCGCTCTTTCGATTACCCTTGCATTAAGTCTTAATGTCAATTTTGTTTCCATATTCATCAAAGTTACGTGCAAATATACAAAATATGTACGTCATGTCAACATATATCGGTGAATTTCTGTTCTAAGTCTTTTTGGCAACCATATGCTAAAAGCACCTCAAAATATCGTAATGACGAAAAGTTATGACTTTAAGTCATGATAATATTAAGGTGCTGTTTCAGATGTCTGGGCACAACTACTCTCCAACCGTAGCCCAACAGCCTATATTCCTGCGTGATAGGGCGGTCTATTTCCTGGTGATCAACCTTTCATAATCCTCCACCGTGCCGTTGTTCAGGCAGGTTTCGATAATTCTGTGGCCGAGTTCGGAAAGCTCAGGGGTTCTGTATTGTTCCAGTTCTTTTTTGAAAAACTCTGTCAATATAGCCGCTCCTTTGTCATATCCTTCCATGCCCACTTCAGGCTGCTTGTAGGTCTTCAGGAAGCGCGAAGGGATTTTGGAGCCTTCGATGGTCAGAAACTCCAGTTCATAACCCAGCAGCGGGCACCTGGCCTGGCCGATCTGGTCGGGACGAAGCTTTGAGTTCCCCCTACGGGTAAGATACTCCCGCATGAGTAATTGCGCCCTGAAGCCAACTTTCCATACACCTACAAATTGATTGGGGGTAAGCACATATCGGGTGTCGGTCTTTTCCGCTATTTGCTCAAGAAGAAGGTTGGCATGACGCACTTTTTTGCCGGTAGCAAATGGCCAGTAGGAACCCACCCCTTCGCTTTCCATTCCTTTTCCGGTGCTGATAATACTTGGGTTTGCATGTCCGCGTGGCGAGACAAGCCTCCACAACCACGCCAGTGAAGGCGGAAGGAAATGAAACAGTCCGAGGATTCCATAAGTGGGGTTCTCGGCAGTGCAGGGAGGAGTGCGCACACCAAAACTACGAACATCAATATGCACCGGATGATCCACGGCATCAAACAAAGTCCTCGGCACGATCACCCTTGGGTTCGGACAGGGTTTTCCGGGCTCATCTTCAGTGTGGTTCCATATCAGCGCTGTTCCTCCCGGATGTGTTTTTATGTTCAGGAACAAAAGGGGCTGGGTGGCATTGATGGTAACTTTCTCCAAAACAGGATCAATCCCATAGCCGGTTATGTTGTCTGTGCGGATAAACCATGAGTTTTCAGCATCGAGCAACCGCAAACGACGGCTGTCGGTTTGCAGATCGGGATGCACTGTGGCCATATCGTCACATACGGGTCTGATCTCGCAGAACCGGGGGATCTGTATGCTTCTCTGTTCGCCCGTAACACTGTTGGTGCCAATGAGCACTTCCCCGCTTGGTTCGCGGACAATATGCTGCAGCATTTCGCTCTTGCCTCCTCCGCTGGCACCTTCGTGCATGAAACGGGTGATGTTGTCATACGGACTGATGGATTCAACCGCCGAACAGTGAGTGGTAGCCCAACCCTCATCTTCGCCGATGGTCAATAATACTCCATAGATACCCTTTTTGGCGCTCGGTCCGGGATACAGGTTATAAGCGAAAATTTCATACACATTTCCCAACCTGTTGTGCACAACAATCTGTTTTCCATCAAAATGCGTATGCCTGAATGGCGGAGCGACATAAATAACTGCATACACCTGTACATCGGCAGGAATGTCACTTAACCTGAGTATCGGCTGAAGCATTGCCAATCCCATAGCAAAAAAACCTGCATTGGCAGGCGCAATTGCCATACCATACCTGCTGCTTTCCAGCAAACCGATCCGAAAAAAGAAAACAGCCAGATCCTGCTGCCTCAGCCATTCGATTGTTTCAGCGCGCAAGGGATCAAACGAACCGCCAAAACGCTCACTGTACTTAGTTTTGTCGGTTGGTAAATCATCTGCTATTACCATTGTATCAGGATCGCGGCGGCGCATATATGGCTCAACATAATTGGCAGATATTCCGTTTGTGACCCTGTGTATTATTGCTTCGGTTACTTTGCCTCTTCCGGCAACTTCATAGGAAACTTCATAGGAGAGCTTGCCCGGCCCCCCAAGACTGGCATCCACCAGGTCTTCATAAGCTTCAAATACATTCACAGATTGCTCACATGAATCAATCAGGGCCAAAGCTGTTTCGGGGATGCCGAAGGAAAATTTTGGTTTCATAAAATTTATATATTTTATTGAATTACTATGCTTTAGAAAATAAATACATGCCAACAAATATTTGTGGGCAAAGTGTTATCTTAATAACAAAGATAAACTCAGTTAAGTTCAGGAAAGGGTTTTATGGCTGGAGGTAATGGTAAAGGTTGCCTCAAACGGTTGCAACAAAAGCACTAATAACTGATATATGCCGTCGAATGTGCAGGAAGATCAAACCAAAAAACTGTCTCCCCGTCCAGTTCCTTGATCTGCGGTTGCCTGCCATTCACCCTAACATGGGAAGCATTGACAATGAAACTCAGCCCTTCGATGGACTTGTTGCCGGGATTGTACACGCTGACAGTAGTATCCGATTGCCTTTCAATTACTAATTGCTGAACAGCAGTGTAATAATCGAGATAGCTGCTGATGGTTACCGGCAAAATCTGTCCTTCATTACGATACCGGGCAAGTTTTTGCAAAGCCCTGTCAAAGCCTGGCATTGCCACAGCTTTTGAGTATTCGTCCATCATCCAGAATCCTTTTCCCTGTCTGGCCCAGGCCGGATATACATGGTTGATCCACAAACTCCGGTGCCTGATCAGTGCCTGAAGGTGGTCTTCAGAAAAGAAATAATCCCACATGGGATCTTCCGGCACTTCGAGTGTGCCGGTAGTTGACCAAAACAGCATATTTGGAAATCCGTTCACGTGATTGATGTATCGGTAGGGGAAGGCATCACCAAAGCCAGGATACGGAATCATAAAATGGCCGCCAAACATCCATTCCTCAAATGGCCTCACTTCTTCATAATAAGGATTCCAAAAATATGTAACCCCGAACTCCTCCCACAAATCAGCCATGAAATAATCTGATTTCCTGTTGAATCCATCACACACAGCATTCTCCCGGTTAAACTTTTGGGCATTGTTATAGCCGTGGTCAATCCATGTGGGCGAAACAAAATGATGTTTCATAAACTGCAGCGCTTTTCTCACAGTGTCTCTGTTTTCGGTAAACTGCCCGGCTGTGTGCAGGCATATTTCGTTGCCCTGTTTATGCAGCTGTTTCAGAAAATCAAAAAATTCACTATCGCCTGTAACAGAGGCATGAAGGCCAGGAAAAAGGCCTTCACTGATTGTTGCATTACTCACTGAATCAGGATTATGCCAGAATACACTTTTGGTCACCGGAATGTTGTATGCCGTAAAACCCCCAACTGCCTTTTCGGCTAACTGAATATCTTCATGTCCGAAATGAACAGCTCGCTGAGTCCGCAGATCGGTATAATCTGCATGCTCTGTCCAGATGATCGCCGCCTCATATCCATGTGGAAAAGGCATCAGGCGCGGAAGTTCGGGCATTGACTTTCCGATAAAAAATACCAACTCGGCGTTGAGTTGATCGCCATATCCATAACTTCGTGCGGAACGGTCAACAAATACATCTTTTTTATTGCTGGCCAGAGGATAATGGAGCTGCGGATGGTCTGCGTCGTAGTCAATGTTCAGGATCAACAATCGGGCTTCGGTATGCAACTGCATGGATACAGGTGCTTTGGGATAAAAAACATGAAGGCTTCGTTCGCCCTCACCTGCCGTAAACCCACCCCCTGAACCCAAATAATACTCAGTTTGAAACTGCATGGTATCTGTCTTGCCATTAAGCCTGTACACCCTTGTCGGTGTATCAGAAAATGGCAAAACAACACTATGGCGGCCCAATCCCTTTATCTTACCCGAAAAAGAAGTTATACTAACCTCGACACGGTTTGTCTGGCTGGTCGTAATCGTCAATCTGTTGCGAAACCATCCGCTTCGGTTTTTGAGTACCGTTATCCGTGTACCATCATTGGTTTCGTATTGTCTGTAAACCCGCCATCTGGCATTGTAACGAACGGATTTATTATTCTTTGAGGCAGAAACCATTCCTATCGGGCCTGTCAGCAACCTGCCCTTTCGGTCGACAAATGCCACCAATGATGAACCAGGATAATAAAGCAATTCGAAAATCCCATGCTGCGCCAACACCCGCGGTGACCCCTTAAACTCTGGAACGTTCAGCAGAGGGATAAATGAAGGTAAGCGCAAAATTTCAATGTTCACAACCAGTTCGTCCAGATCAACGGGGATATGTGAAGGGTTCCAGAAATATGTTTTTATCCGGCCGTTTAAAGTCATGTCAGCCGGAACTTCGGTACTGCTTTCAAATTTCATCCAGTCCATTGCATTGGCCGGAACTACCAGGCTATCAGCCTTCCACACCAGGTTTTTGGCCTCATGGCTCATATCCGTGACAAAAAAGCACTTCTCTTTTTCAGCAGGAAAACGATACCAGAACTTAATCCCAATCTTAAGATTACGGCCTTTCAGGCTATCGGGCAACTGGTATTCAAACACATGGGAAAACTCCGTGCCTTTAGGCAACCGGCTTAGGTTTTGTCCGGAAAAGGAAGTCGGATCACGGGTTGGAAAAACCAACAAAAAAGAATCACCGGCATCCTCATCTTCAAAACCCGTTGAAAACGTCTGCGAATGAGCAAACATGCCCGCATAAAACACGAAAAAGATGCATGCCCAATACTTCATCGGGTCTTTCTATTCGTATTCTTTCACCTGCACTTCTCCCTTGAGGACACGCAAAGCATTCACCGCGTGGGCTTCCAGATCGTTCACCGAAGGATAAAGGGCAATAGGCGCTAACTTTCCAACCCTCTTCTTCACATTTTCGAGGAACAGTTCACTGTTAAATATATTCCCTGAAAGCACTATTGCATCCACCTCGCCTTCGAGCACCGCATACAGGGATGCGATCTCCTTGCTTACCTGATAGGCACATGCTTCGGAAATAAACAAGGCCTTAGGGTCGCCCGAGGCAATCATGGCATTAATCATTGGGATGCTATCGGTGCCCAGATAAGCAGAATAACCTCCCTTTGAATTCAACATTTCGAGCACCTCAGTTTCAGTGTGCTTGCCACTGAAACATAGCTTAACGAGCTGGCCCGCAGGCAAAGTACCTGATCTTGTGATCGAAAAAGGCCCTCCCCCATCGAATGCCTGATTAACATCCACTACTTGTCCCTTCTGGTGAGCCCCAACCGAAATGCCCCCCAAACCCACATGGCATACAATCAGATTAAGCTCTTCATATACCCTGTTGACTGATTTGGCATACTTTCTGGCAAAAAATTTATGGCTCAATGCATGAAAAATGGACTTTCGCTCAAACATTGGGTGTCCTGTGATCCTTGCCAGATCAGACAACTCGTCAACTACTACCGGATCCGCCATATAGGCTTTTACCCCGATCATACGGGCAATATCATAAGCTATCAATCCACCAAGATTGGTCTCATGCACACCCATGATCCCCACTTTCAGGTCTTCGACCATTTTCTCGTTAACGAGATAAATACCAGATTTAAGTGGTTTTACTAAACCACTACGAGCCATGACAATCTCTACTTTATAGATGTCAAAATCGTTCTTTTTCAACTCATTCAATACTGCATCGCGCCGAAATTCAACCTGATCAGGAATACATGCAAATGAAGCAAGTTCTTCTTCCGGATGCCTGATTGTCTTCAGGAACATCGGTTCAGCGTTTCGATAAATGGCAATGCGTGTGGCCCTCTTTTCGGGATAAACCACCAGAATCTTCCTTTGGTCCATTCAATATTGGTTTTAGTCCGACAAATTTAATCGAATTTATACCGAAATACACAACCTCATTAATCTTAATGTCGGGATTGAACACTTTTAGAAGCCATATCCATGGAATTGAATCATTATTAAAGTCCATTTTGAGCAAACAATCCTGTCTTGTCCGGACATTTCAAAACCTTTAAATGATCACCTAAAACATCTCTTTGAAACTGAATTCTATTGCACAAATGCCTCAGGGATGACAACAAAAGCAGCATAACCCGGCATCACTGCTTCATCAAAAACCTCCATACCTGCTGTGAATCTGTACACTATAAACAGGCATAATGAGTCATCTATTTTCATGCAGCCGATCGTTACAGAAATAACCCTAAATTCATCCTGAATACCCGAAACACCCTTGGCATTTCGAGGAAAAATTGTAATTTTGCGCATTCAATGTTAAAACTTTAACAAACATTATTTCTTCAAAAACAGAAGCCCTATGAAAATCACGAAGCTCGACCAGATGTTTGATGTGTTGAAATCAAGTCCTAAAAAACGCCTTGTTGCTGCCTATGCCAATGATGACCACTCCATCAGTGCTGTGAGCATGGCAATAGATCTTGGCATTGTTGAAGGAACCCTGGTCGGTGACCGCGAAGTGATTGAAAAGATATGCAGCGAACACAGGATTAACGTTGGCAAATTCACTATTGTGCACGAGCCCGACGAAATGAAAGCCGCCTATAAAGCTGTCGAACTGATCAATCAGGGAGATGGCAACCTGCTGATGAAAGGCCTGGTGAGCACCGACAAATACATGAGGGCCATACTCGACAAAGAAAACGGCCTCATGAACAAAGGTGCCATCCTGAGCCATGTCACAGTGATGGAAAACCCTAACTACCATAAGCTTCTTATCGTTGGTGACGTAGCTATTCTGCCCGCTCCCGAACTGGCCGAAAAAGTTGCCATTACCAATTACCTCATCCATACTGCCCATTCCCTTGGGATCGAAAAACCGAAAGTTGCCCTTATCGCTGCATCTGAACTTGTTTCGGCCAAAATTCAGGCAAGCATAGATGCTTCGGTAATTTCTAAAATGGCCGACCGCGGACAGATTAAAGGTGCCTATGTTGATGGCCCCCTTGCGCTCGATGTTGCCATTGACCAAGAAAGCGCTGATATCAAAAAAGTTGGCGGACATGTGGCCGGCGATGCTGATTGCCTTGTATTCCCAAATATTGAGTCAGGCAATGTGTTCTACAAAGCCAACACAAAATTAGCCAATGGGGAACAGGGAGCCATTGTGGTTGGAGCACGCGTGCCCGCCGTTCTTTCATCAAGAGGCGACAGCACCAAAACGAAACTCTATTCAATTGCTTTGGCAGCACTGACAACACGCTAATTAACAATCATATGGTTCAGCCGGAAGAACTTAGAATATTGACCATCAACCCCGGATCCACATCCACCAAGTTTGGCGTTTTTGTGGGCACTGATCCATTGTATATCAAAAACATCAGGCATACCAACGAGGAGCTTGAGCCGTTTGAAAAAATCACTGATCAGTTTGGTTTTAGAAAAGACCTCATTCTAAAACAATTAGAACAAGCCGAGATCAGCCTCGAACAAATCAGGGCAATAGTTGGACGCGGCGGACTTCTGAAACCGATTGAATCAGGCGTTTATGCTGTTAATGATGCCATGATCCGCGATTTGCGCAACAGTCCATTAGGCGAGCATGCATCAAACCTCGGCGGACTAATTGCGCATGATATCGCTCTTTCCTTGCCCAATGCTTCTGCTTTTATCGCTAATCCGGTTGTGGTTGATGAACTTGACGACATTGCACGAATTTCGGGCCATCCACTCCTCCCCCGGATTTCTATCTTTCATGCACTCAACCAGAAAGCCACTGCACGGCTCCATGCCAAATCAATCATGCGTCGCTATGAGGACCTGAACCTGATTGTGGTTCATCTGGGAGGCGGCATCACGGTCGGTGCGCACAAAAAAGGCCGCGTGGTTGACGTAAATCAGGGATTAGACGGCGACGGGCCGTTCTCGCCCGAACGCACCGGAAGCCTTCCGGTTGGCGAACTGGTACGCCTCTGCTATAGCGGAAAGTACACCCAGAAAGAAATCCTGAAAATGATCAAAGGCGAAGGTGGTCTCGTTGCCTATCTTGGAACCAACAGTGCCTATGAAGTAGAACAAAGGATCCAGAAAGGCGATCAATATGCCAAACTCATTTATGATGCTATGGCCTATCAGGTTTCCAAAGAAGTTGGGGCTATGGCCACAGTGCTTCATTTTCAGGTTGACGGGATATTGATCACAGGTGGAATAGCGCACGACAAGTACTTTGTTAATCAGATCATCGAACGGGTGCACCGTATAGGACCAATCCACGTGTATCCCGGCGAGGATGAACTCAAGGCACTTGCCATGAACGGACTCCGGATTTTATCAGGTGAAACCGTGCCAAAAGTGTACGAATGATAGAAAATAAGCAGAAAAAGCTATAACGACCCCGGCGGGGTCGCATCTTTCAAAGATCAGATTTCCCCCCCTGCTTCCGCGCGAACTTCTCTCACCGAAGGTAATCTTTCGCGAGGCAAAAAGCCAGAAAGTTTTACCCTCCCGCTGCCGCGCGAATCTTTCGCGTGGCCAAGAAAAGATAAGTTATATATTTGTCTGTGATGAGCCGTACCGCAGAAGATTATTTATACAGTACCGCAGTGGATTATGTAGGAGAAAAAGGAATTCTGGAAAATGTCATTGTTGTTAAGTAGTGCCACGCGATGAAATCGCGCGGGAGCGGGGGATTCATCAAGAAGAGTAACAATTAGATATAAAGTAAGAGGTTTTGATGGATCATCATCAGGGGATGCTACGAGGATTACAACCTTAAAAGATTCTGTTAGAACAAGAAAAAAATTAGAAAGTGATAAAAATAATCATATATTTAAATAATTGTTCACATTATGAAAAATACTAAATATCATGTACTTATATTTATAATATTAATCTTAATTATTACGAATGTATATTATTATGTACAATTCAATAATTTAAAATTAATGTATACTAGTGATTGTAATAAATCGCAATTGAATTTTTATGGAAACGATATTTCTTCATTGGCAATTACTAATGCAGATTATAGCAATAGAGAAGGTTACTTTGTCAATATGCATGACACAATTCTATTGAATCATTATCTTAAAATTGGATTGTTTGGTGACTCTATCTATGATAGTAAACCAAAAAGTTATTTTTATGAATTTGTTGATTCTGACTCAAGTATCTTATTATTAGATAGCTTGTACAACTATGATTTTAGAGATTTTCAGTATATTATTAAAGATACGGCCAGTAAACTATTCTTTTTTGAAACCTATTATCCATTTGAAGATTCAATCATTTCGTTTCGATCTGTTTTACCAATCAGAGTAAAAGATGCTCATGGAAGATTAAGCCAACATTTCTCTAATGAAAAAATCGATTATTTACTTGACATCTCAATAAAATAAAATTGCAGGCCAACGATTATTATCCCCCTCCGCTGGCGCGGATTTGCAATCCTTGCCTATAGAAAAGCAAACTTCCGTTCATAAGAAAATTATTGAAAATTGTATACCAGTGTCAAAATCAGATGATCAACATATTCAATAATTGATTAGTTTTGGTTCATGAGCCGAAAGTATAAATTCCATAATCCTGATGGAGCCTATTTTGTCCCTCTGCTGCCGCGCAATTCACGCGATGCAATCGCGCGGGAGCCGGGTTTGGGACTGAACTGCTTGAAATGATAGATTTCATCTATTGCTCTTACTACTGAACTCCGCTGCCGCCCCTTTTACTGCGCAAATCTGCCAGTATGTAGTCGTAACACATTGTTATAAAGCCTTTTTTAGGATCCAAAGCTTCTCTTCTTTCCTGAAGTCTCAGTTTTCTATAAGTACTTACTACTGCACGTAATTATGTCCGGATAAGTAGTGACTGTAACAACAGTATGTAACAAGACATAAATATTTCAAAATAGTTTGCATTAGTAATATAAAATAGCTTATATTTGTAATATTAACTTTAAAGTATTGAGATAATGATACTTAAACAAGATATTGAACTTGCTATAGTGGCGCAACGCGACCAACTTATAACAAAGAGCGGCACTATAAGCCGTACATTTCTGGATGATTTTAAAGCTGTAGGTAACCACATCGAAGTAATATCCGGTGTTAGGAGGTGTGGCAAAAGCACGTTGATGAAAAAAATCATACAGAATTGTTATCAAAAAACAGTCTGGTTCAATTTTGAAGATTCACGCGTTCACGGCTTTGAAGTCAGCGATTTTGGTAAACTGGACGAGTTAATGGGTCGTGGTATTGAAGCCTATTTCTTTGATGAAATACAAAATGTACCTTCATGGGAAATTTTTGTTCGTCAACTGCATGATCGTAAGGAAAAGGTTTTTATAACAGGTTCAAATGCTGCATTGCTTAGCAAAGAACTTGGCACAAGGCTAACCGGCAGGCATATACGCCATGAGCTTTTCCCTTTTAACTATACAGAATTTCTCCATTATCGGAACCTTGAACCTGGTTCATCATCATTCAATAGTTATGTTCAATTAGGTGGATTTCCCGAATATCTGGATGCAGCATCGCCCGAAATATTGCAAAATTTGTTGAAAGATATCGTTTTCAGGGATATTGCTGTAAGATATGGCATAAGAAATACAGCTAGTCTTATGGATATTACGCTGTATCTTATTTCGAATATAGGAAAGGAATTTTCTTACAATACGCTCCGTAAGATATTCTCAATAGGATCAGCAAATACTGTTTCTGATTATCTGACATGGCTTGGCGACAGCTATTTGCTGTTTTTTCTGCCACGGTTCAGTTGGTCAGCAAAGAGTATTGCCATGAATCCGCGCAAAGTGTTTTCAATTGACACAGGTCTGGTCAATGCCAATACTTTAAGCTTCAGCAAAGATAGAGGACGATTGATCGAGAATGCTGTGTATTTATTCTTGCGACAGCATAAGACTGATTTATATTATTTTCGTGAAAAGCTTGAGTGTGACTTTGTTGTGTTTAAGGATAGAGGATGCAAAATGTTGATACAGGTTTGCGAACAACTCAATCATGATAACCTGAAAAGAGAAACAGAAGGTCTGGAGGAAGCAATGAACTTTTTTGGATTGAAAGAGGGATATATTTTAACCCTTGATCAGTCTGATGAGATCAGTTTACACAATAACCATATACATATTCTACCCATTTATCAATTTTTTACTTCTGGTTTAATTGATAATCTTTAACATCCATGAATAAAAGAACCAATGAAGGCACTCCTCTTGCCTTGCCAGTGAAAGCAAGATTTCGATAGAATTTTTGTGCTTGCCCCTCCGCTGCCGCGCGAACTTCTCTCACCGAAGGTAATCTTTCGCGTGGCAAAAAGTCAGAAAGTTTTACATTTGATTTATAAGCGTAAGTGCCAAAAAAGATGATGTTGCTTTTGTTATTCAGCATTCCAATGTACCGAAACAATAATTTCATTCCTCCTGCCAACAAGTTGGTAGGGTGGATTATAGCCCAGAAATCTGGCATTTCCATAAGTGGTTATCCCTTTTTCTTCCAGTAATTTTTTGAGCCTGGCCGAATAGAATTCCAGATCCTTATCAGATGCAAATCCGCCAAATTTAATTACAGCAACGTATTCATCAGCGGTTTTATGAATGAGCACCTCAGGATTATTGGGTTTTGGCAGCATATCTTCACTGTAAGACGATGGCATAACAAAACTCATACTCGAACCTGTATCTTTGATATTCATGTGAACCGGTGCAGTCATCGAAATGCTGGTATTCGTCTCGTTGCCTCCGAAAATATAGCCGGCCAGTTTCCGAAAGCCCGATCCGGATAAATCTTTGTAGGATCTGGCATCAGAATGAATGGTTGCAACAGTTGCAGAGGGGTAAAATCTGATTTCTAAATCCTTGTCTTTCAGGATAACAGTATACTTTTGCTCTTCCGTTCTATTAGCCGCCATAATTGTGTAAGACTGAATTATTACGATCACAACAACAGCAACAACAAATACTAAAACAAATAATTTCATGTATTTCTTTATTATACCTGATAAACAGGTGGTATAATGTTTTGTTCAACTTGTGTGCCAGTGGATGAAAAATGAGATTTGATGCTTGCATAATACCACCGGATACTGATTTGTTATTGGCGCATAATCCATTTCAATGTACTTTTGGCACAACACAATCTTGTATTTTGATAATACACCCGATGATACGCCCGATTACCTTTATTGTCAGCATTTTGCTTTCAGGCCTTCTGCTCGCCTGGCTGCAGTCGCCCGGTCAGGGTCAACGCAATTCATATATTGAAGCGAATGATTCCACAACCCTTGCGAACCTTCCCGAGCTAAAGCTGCATCCGGGGTTCCAAAACACCGAACTTCCATCTGAAGTGGACAATTCTGTGCATCCATTTATGAGGCCTGTCTTCAGTCAGACAGGCGCTTCCTGTGGTCAGGCAGCATCTGTAGGCTATTTGTTCACTTATGAAATGTGCCGGGCAAGAAACCTCCCTGCCACCGAAAGCAGCAATCAGTTTCCCTCGCATTTTGTGTACAATTTTAATAACTATAACAGTTGGTTTGGTGTAAACTACAGGCACAGTTTTGAGGTGCTCAACAAACTAGGAACCCCAACCCTGGCTGATTATGGCGGCATGGCCATTGATGAAGACGGTGTCATCTGGATATCCGGCTATGAGAAGTATTATGAAGCCATGAAAAACAGGGTCAGAAGGGCATACAGAATTAATGTCGGCAACCAGGAAGGATTGCTCACCCTAAAGCATTGGTTAGCCCATCATACTGAAGGATCACCCTACGGCGGACTCGCCAACTTTGATGCTGCAAGCCCTTGGGGATCAGGTATGCAACAATTGCCTGCCGATAGTCCCGAAGCCGGTAAAAAGGTTATGGCATATTTCCCGCTCAACTATGCCACACACGCCATGACCATTGTAGGATACAACGACAGCATCAGGCTTGACCTGAACGGAGACGGATTATATACAAACCATCTTGATATCAATAATGACGGACTGGTTGACATGCGCGACTGGGAAATCGGAGGACTTAAATTTGTCAACAGCTATGGAAGTGACTGGGCCGACAACGGCTACTGTTACATGCTGTACCGGACACTGGCCGAAAACGTTTACTACGGAGGTATCTGGAACAATCAGGTCTATGTGGCTGAGGTGCGCGAAGTTTACGAGCCTAAACTGACCATCAGGTTCAAAATCAGCCATAATCAGCGCGAGCAGATCAGATTAGTAGCTGGTGTGTCCACTGACACCTCAGCAAAAATCCCTGAATTCAGGATGTATTTTCCGGTTTTCAACTTTCAGGGCGGGCCAAACTACATGCAGGGCCATAATACACATGACAGCCTTAAAATCCTTGAAGCAGGTCTGGATATAACACCATTGCTTGATCATATAACGCCCGGACAACCCGCAGCTATTTACCTTCAGATTGACGAAGACGACCCAGGCAATATGGGATCAGGTCAAATCATTGAATATTCAGTGATCAGCTATACTGACACTTCGCCGCTTGAACATGCTTCGTCAGAAGTTCCTGCCGAAATCAAGCACAATGATGTTACCTATCTCAAAGTGTTGGCAACAAACTCGTTCAGCAAACCCCAGATCGTAACCGAAGAAATACCTATGTATGAGCCCGGCCACCAACTTCAGGCCAATGGCGGCACTGAGCCTTATCGCTGGAACCTCGAAACACCCTATTACGAGCAACGGCACCATAATGAGTTTCCTCAGGTGCATGATTTTCAACTGATCCCCGAAATGCCTAACCAAAAATATGCCAGGCAAAGTCTTCCTTTCAGTTTTCCTTTTTACGGCGAATCCTATGAGGAAGTTTTTGCCCATGTTGATGGATTCCTGATGTTTGATCCCGGTATTTTTCCCTGGCCCTATTATCAGGATACCTATCTGATGTTCAGGACTGTCAGAAATATTTCCGGATTCATGTTTCGTCCGGTCCGTTACCAACCCGAGTCCCGCTCTGATGAAGGGATCTGGTACCGGGGCGATGCCAGCAGAGCTGATTTCAGATGGAAACAACCGCTGTTGTTCAGCAACAACCAGCTTGGTTACGCCGAGTTTGCACTGTCATTATATCCTGATGGGACTATTGAGTTCTATTATAATGACATTACTGTAGATGAAAACATTACCTGGTATGCCGGCGTTTCATCCGGCGACCTTATTGAATTCCAGTTGATTAATGGCAGCCAGAATGGGTTTCTGCCGTCAGGCACCGCCAGGCGTTTAAGTCCGCAGAAACACTCCCAAGGCCTGAACCTTTCGGAAAATGGTTACCTGAACGGACTGGACAGCATTGGCAACAATCTGGAATACATTACAGTAAGAGCGACCGACGATATGGGCATCTCCGCCACAAAAACATTTCAGGTTTCAGATGTACTTACCTACACACTCACTTATACAACCGCAGATGGCCTGATTCCCCGGGCCGGAAGTGATCTGACCATCAGTATTGAGGTTACAAACCACACAGCATCAGACATCGTATCATTGTCAGTCGAAATGAGCAGTACTGACGAGTTCGTCATTCTGAGCTCTGACGAACTTTCCATCTCCAGCATTCCGGCAGGCGAATCCATTAGTATCAGCAACGCCTTCGAACTCTCAATAAGTGTCATCTGTCCTGACCGCCAGCAAATCCCTCTTGAGCTGCACTTCAACAATGCACAGATTGACCTTACCGGACTTGAATGGCTGCGGGTTTATGCTTCTGACCTGACGCTGCTTAAATGGCAATTCGAAGATGATGACAACCAGTACCCTGATCCCGGAGAAACAGCGCCGGTATCTTTCCTGATCGGGAACCGGGGATCTGTTTCTGCTCAAGAAATAAGCCTTTCCCTTTCAACAACAGATCCATACATCACTCTGATTGACCCCGGTGAGTTTGTCATGAACACCATCGAACCGGGACTGTCCGGGCAGGCAATTTTTAATATATCTATCAGCAGCCAATGCCCGATTGATCATGAAGCCATTATAACCCTAAGCTATTTTCAGGGGGATAGTCTGATTAAACACCAGCAGATCAGCATGTTCATCGGACAATATCCTGTGCTGCTCTACAACAAGGCAAAAAACGACGAGTCAGCCCAGCGGATCAAACAAGCACTCGACGAAATGTTCCTTCCTTATCTTTATGTGGAAAGCCTGCCGGAGCGCCTCGACTTGTTCCGTTCGGTGTTTGTTTGTCTCGGATCAGGAAACGACTACACATCGCTCACTGAAATAGAGGGTGAGAAACTGGCAATGTTCCTCGATCAAGGAGGGCGATTATATATGGAAGGGAGTTATGCATGGAATTTCAGCATACAGACACAGGCACATCAAAAATTCAGGATTACAGGTTTTGTGCTCAATTCACCCCTAACTCTTTACAACATCGAGGGTTTCAGCGATCAATTTGCACAAGGACTGTCTTTTCCATTCAACGAAGTCCATGATTTTCTGTTCATTGGCATTAATCCGCTCACACCAGCCTTTCCAGTGATGCATCCCGATTCCGATCCGGCGGTCAATACCATGATTGCAAACGAACAATTCGATTACAAAACTGTAGGTTCACAGCTTGAATTCAGAAATTATGGATTTGAGCAAGATGCAGAAGAACGTTATGAGTTATTGTATCAGATTCTTAGCTTCTTCGACATGCAACACCTCATCACCCGCCAGAATGAGAAATACGGACCTTCGGGACGCTCTGACACACCGGCTGCATTTCCCAATCCATTCACCGACCAAACTTGTTTTGATATTGTGCCCGGAATGCACAACAGAACAATCCTGACGATCAGCAATCCTCAGGGCACAACAGTGCGTCATATCCAGACTGAAGCAGGCACTTCCGGTTACAGGCTATGCTGGGATGGACGAAACGATGCGGGTATTCCAGTGCCCAAAGGCATTTATTTTGCAACAGTGGTTGGACATGGCATATATTACACCATGAAACTTATTAAGAATTAAGCAACACTGCCGGACAGAATTCAGAACTACTGTCTGTTTTACTGTTCAAATCACTATCTCAAATCCTAAATGTTTCGCTCCGGACTATAAACATTAATGATTCTTATTTGATATTGTATATCAACACTTTATAAATAGTCCAGCACGGGCTGTGTCCCGCCACCGAATTCTTGACCGCCCTTTTTTCCAGTTTCCGGTAATGTAAAACAAAGCTAAGGGGTTGTTTAAAAATCCTGCAAAGCACCTTGCTGACTGATACCAGAGCGAGGCAATATTTATCTGGAGCTGTAGGCAGAAAAAAGCCAACAATAACGTAAATTTGCATAAGAAACCCTGATGATTGCAGACCCAACAGGAAACTAAATATCAATCTTAGCTAACTACCGCTATGAAACTAATATTTTACCTCAGGTACAAGAGTGAGTGGGGGCAGGTGATTTGCCTTACAGGAAGTGATCCGGCGCTTGGTTCGTGGAATGCTGACCATAGCCTGCAACTGGAATATGCAGGGCATGACCTTTGGAGGTTAGAAATCAATACAGAAGTAACCGAAAGGGTTGAATATAAATATCTTATAAAGTCCGAAAACGGGCTTATCCGATGGGAATCAGGACCAAACCGTTTGTTGGAACCCGAAGAAGGCAGAACAATGATTATCCGCGACAGTTGGATGGTGGACATGGATCCTGACAGGGCCCTGCTCACAAAAGTGTTCACTGAAGTGATCATGAAACCATCAAGCCTCCTTCCATTCAGTCCGGCGCAGAAAAATCAGGCTGCAATCAGGCTGGTGATGACGGCTCCCCGCGTAGGTCCGGGATATGCACTGGGTGTGTTGGGCAATATTGACCCTCTCGGACGTTGGTCGAAACCACTGCTGATGAGTAATATGAACTTTCCGCACTGGCAGGCCGACATACCGCTTAACGAACACACGCGCCATTTGCGCTACAAATATGTCATCATCGAGCTGAGCTCTGGCAGCATCAATACATGGGAGGAAGGATTCGACAGGGAAGTTGATGTTGAAGAAGCCATCACTAATCAGGCACTTGTTGTGCAGAGGGATGCAGGCTTTCGCTATCCGGTCGGCAACTGGAAAGGCGCCGGTGTAGCCATTCCGGTGTTTTCATTGCGAACCAAGGAAAGTTTTGGTGTCGGTGAGTTCAGCGACCTGAAAAAATTAGTTGACTGGTGTGTTCGCACCGGAATGAAAATGATACAAATCCTGCCCATTAACGAAACAGTGGCAACACACAGCTGGCTCGATTCATATCCCTATAAATCAATTTCCGTCAAAGCACTGCACCCTATGTATCTGAACTTAGAGAAGATGGGCAGGCTTCGTGATGAAACCCTGATGAAGGAATTCATGGAGAAGAAAATACATCTCAACAAATTATCATATGTTGATTATGTTGCAGTTACTAAATACAAAGCCAGGTATTTTAAGCTCATTTTTGATCAGGATTGGCCAAAAGTGAGCAAATCCAAGGCATACAAGGATTTTTTCGCTGCCAACAAAGACTGGCTGGTATCCTATGCTGCTTTCTGTTACCTGCGCGACCGCCACAACACCAGCAACTTCAGGCTTTGGGAGGGCTATTCCACCTATAACAGCGAACAAATTGCCGAACTCACCGATCCCAGGCGCGACTTCCACGAACACATTGCCGTGCATTATTTCATTCAGTATCACCTCGATCTTCAGTTGAAAGAAGCTGTTGACTATGCGCACCAACACCGCATCGGAATCAAAGGTGATATCCCCATCGGAATCAGTCCCGACAGCATCGAAGCCTGGACTGAGCCAGAGCTTTTTAACCTCAACGGGCAGGCCGGAGCACCACCCGATGATTTCGCCATCATGGGGCAAAACTGGGGATTCCCAACCTACAACTGGGACGAAATGGCCAAAAACGGGTTTCAGTGGTGGAAAGGCAGGCTAAGCATGATGGAAAAATATTTTGACGCCTACCGGATTGACCATATTCTGGGTTTCTTTCGCATTTGGGAAATCCCTCAAAACGCACTGCACGGACTTCTTGGCTATTTCAAGCCCGGATTGCCGCTCAGCGTTCAGGAAATCGAAGGACGTGGCATATGGTTCGACTACGACCGCATGGTAAAACCCTATATCAGAGGACATTTTTTACGCGATTTCTTTGGCGAATATGCAGATGAAGTCAGACTTAAATATCTGAACGAACTGGAATACAACGTTTTTGAGTTGAAGCCAGAATTCAATACACAGAAAAAAATACAGGCCTGTTTCACCCCTCAGGGCGAAACCCGAAACATCACCCTCAAAGAAGTCATGATCCGTGATGGCCTTATGGGACTGCTGGATGAAGTGTTGTTTATCCCAGACCCATACAGCGAAAAACCCGCCTTTCATCCCAGGATAGCCTTCCATTACACCTATACGTACCGGGAACTTGACCATCAATTGCGCAACAGGCTCAACGAATTGTACATTCACTTTTTCTACCGCCGTCATGATGAATTCTGGAAACAACAAGCGATGAGCAAATTACCTGATATAGTCAGGGCGAGCAATATGCTGGTTTGTGGCGAAGACCTTGGAATGGTGCCCGATTCTGTTCCCGAAGTTATGGCACAATTGAATATCCTGAGCCTCGAGATCCAAAGGATGCCTAAAAACCCAAAAATAGAGTTCGGACATCCTGCAGATGCACCTTATTTAAGTGTATGCACAACTTCAACACATGATATGTCAACTGTCAGAGGCTGGTGGGAAGAAGACCGTGAAAAAACCCAACGCTTCTACAGAAATCTGCTGGGGCACAATGACCTGGCGCCCTTCTATGCCGAACCCTGGGTGTGCCGCGAGATCATCAACCAACACCTCCATTCGCCGGGTATGTGGACGATTTTTCCTATTCAGGACCTGATCGCCATGGATGGAAGCATGCGTTGGGACCAGACAGATAAGGAACGAATCAATGTACCAAGTAATCCGGAAAACAAATGGCAATACCGGATGATACTCTCTTTAGAAGAACTGATACAGGCTGATGAATTTAACTCGCTGATTCTGGGCATGGTGCATATAGCCGGCCGTGATGCCGACTATTAGCCTTTTAAACCATACAGATCTGCAATTTTTCTGATCAGCACCTGTGCCATACGCACATTTGATTCGTGTGTCCAGCCAGCAATATGCGGGCTCAGTACCACCCGCTCTGAAGCAGAAAGCCGCCTGAACACTTCAGATGCTTTGCCTACAGGCAGGTCTTCGAACGATAGCTTTTCATATTCAAGCACATCAAGGCAAGCGCCGAGCACCTTTCCTTCCTCAATCTTATCAACCAAATGAGCTGTGTTCACAACCGGACCGCGGGCAGTATTCACCAGCCATATGGGTTTCCGAAATCTCTCGAGATATTCGTGGTTGATAAGATACCTTGTTTCAGCTGTGAGGGGTACATGAAGACTCAACACATCAGCCTCTTCAAAAATGGAGGTCATATTACTTTCAACAACCAAATCACTGCCAAAGCCATGTTTGTATTTATCGTAGGCCAATATACGAGCACCAAAACCCGAAAGTTTGTGCGCAAATGCACTTCCTGTGTTTCCGTAGCCAATTATTGCAATAGTCTTGCCACCAAGTTCATAGCCCCTGTTCTTTTCACGCTGCCATATACCCTTACGTACCTCGCGGTCAGCTATCATCAGCCTGTTCATCAAAGCCAGCAGCATGCCAATGGCCTGTTCGCCAACTGCGTCACGATTGCCTTCAGGGGCATTCAAACAAACAATACCACGTTGTTCAGCAGCCACAACATCAATATTTTCAATACCTGCACCAACCCTGGCAATAAACCTCAGCTTTCGCGCACGATCCAACAGCTCACTGTCCACCGGAATTTTACTCCGGATTACTATTCCCTCATACTCAGAAACAATATCTAAGTACTCCGACCTTGTTGCATTGGGAAAGGTGTCACATGCAAAACCCAACCCAACCAATCCATCCTCAAGGGATGGATGAGCAGTATCAACGAATAACACCTTGATTTTGGGCATACTAATCTGCCTTTCTTACCAACGAACGTTCTTTGCGTATGGTACTTCTAACAGCCTCTTTCAGCGGTTCAACTGCATCCCTGAGCATCATCCAGTCAGGAGGAAAGGGAACAGCCCTGTTGCCCATCATGATTCTGGTTTCTTCGGTAATGGCACGCAGGTCGCCATGAACCACAGCATAAGCATGCCTGAAGTGCATCGTTGTTGTAATGGGAGTAACCAGTTCACGTCTGTTCGTCCACATATTAACATATTCAACCTGCCCATTAACAGTCAATGACTTACCCATGACTGTTTCATGAACCAGGGCTTCGATGGTTTTGTAGTCAGGAATTTCTATTACTTTTCCCAGACTGTCAAGTACTATATGGCCCTGTTCATCACGCAGTGGTTTGGTTCCGGATTCAATTTTTGATTTTTCAGTAAACGAACGTGTCTCGATCTTTTCTGGACTACTGATGATTTCTTTGAGCCTTACATAAATGGTGTAATCGTATTCTTTTCCATCCAATTCATGAAAGTCATACTGCACAAAGTCAGCTTCGTCAAGATTAAAGCTCATCAGCCGGGTCTCGAAATCATCAGGCAGCGGTAACCGTGAGTCATTTGAAAAAAGAATCAGCACCTGGTTTGTCCCCTGAAGCAGGGCTTTTCGCATCAACTGGTCCATATCGCGGTATGAGCCGTATTTACTGAGTTGTATCAGCTGATCATAAGCTTTACGGGCATCACTTCGGTTTTTGGTACTGAGCAGTTTGACAGCCGATGCATACAAATACTCCTGAGCCCCATTTTTGGCAGCCCTCATTTCCTCTTCAAGAGGAAGAACTTTAAAATCAATACGTTGTTGAAACGAAACCGGAATTGTCCTGATCAATTGCTGTCGTCTGTACATTCCTTCATATAAGGTATAAACCTCGGACCATACATCAGGTTGTCCGGATTTCTTCAACAGCATGATCCGGTCATGATCTAACTGGTTAGCAGTATGATAAGCTTGTTTCAACCATGCTATTTCCTTGTCATTTGTTTTGCCGTTCCTCATCTTACGGCTGAGTTTCTCAATCGCCTGATCGTACCTTTGGTTCTTGATCAGCCTTGCCGGACTGCTGCACGAACTAGCCAGGAGCGCTGCAAGCAGCATAAAAATCAAGTATCTGATACCTGTTGATCTAAAAAAAGAAATGTGGTGCATAATGAAAGGGGTTTCTGTTTGAAATGAGGAAACAAATTTCGCACCACTTTTTCATATTTGCAATTAATATCTTAATTTCGGCGGTTCAAGCCGGAATAACACTGCGGTTGTCACTATTTTAGTAACCATTTCTTTATGTGGACTTTTATCATCAGGCTCATTCTCAGAAACCGTCCTGCCATTCTAATCCTTATTGGTTTGTTTGCCATTTTGATGGCCTGGCAGGGATCAAAAGTCCATATGAGCTACGAAATGGCCCGAATGTTGCCGTCAAGCGATTCGACCATTATTGTTTATGAACGTTTTCGGGAAGTTTTTGGGCAGGATGGAAGCGTGATTTTCGTTGGATTAAAAGATGAGAAGCTTTTTGAACTTGAACATTATAATGCCTGGTACGACCTAACACGACGTGTGAAGGAAATTGAAGGCGTGGAAGAAGTCGTTTCTGTCGCCCGTCTTTTTCATCTGATCCGAAACGATAGCCTGAAAAAGTTTGATTTTGTGCCTGTTGTATCAACTCCTCCCACAAGTCAGGAAGAAGTTGATTCGATAAAACAATTGATCTACAGTCTGCCATTTTATGAAGGAAGGCTTTTTAATTCGGAAAGCCATGTGAGCATGATGATGATCACACTTGATAAGGATGTGCTCAATACCAAAAATCGTGTCGCCCTGGTCCATGAAATAACGCATGAACTTGAAAAATTCGAGCAAGATTTTGATGTAACTCTCCACTACTCAGGCCTGCCTTACATTCGAACAGTTACCAGTGAAATGATTCAGCATGAATTGGTGCTTTTTATCATACTCGCTTTGGTTATTGCTGCAATAATCCTGTTCGTTTTTTTCCGTTCGTTCCGTACTGTCTTCTTTATCATTTCGGTGGTCTTGATCAGTGTGCTGGTTTTGTTTGGAACAGTAGCCCTGCTTGGCTTCAAAATAACCATCCTCACAGGCATTATGCCTCCCTTATTGATCGTTATTGGTGTCGAAAACTCAATATTTCTGCTCAATAAATACTACAATGAGTTTTCCATACACGGAAACAAAATCAAAGCGCTGGCCCGCACCATCCGACGTATTGGTGCTGCAAACTTCCTCACCAATGCAACTACAGCAGCCGGCTTTGCTGCTTTTATTGCAACCGGAAACGAATTACTGGTTGAATTTGGAATCATCGCATCCATCAACATCATGTTTGCATATGTCCTGAGTCTGGTACTTATTCCTGTCATTTTCAGCTACCTGCCTGATCCAAAGGCCCGTCATGTAGAGTATCTCGAAAAAGGAGCCGTAAATAGCATCCTGAAAACTATTGTCTGGGTAGTATTAAACCACCGGACCAAAGTCTATATCATTACAGGAATTATGCTGTTATCAGGTGCGCTGGGCATGCTTCGCCTGAAAACAACAGGAAATATGGTTGATGATATTTCAAAAAAAGACAAGTTGTATACAGACCTGATGTTCTTCGAGGAACATTTTAAAGGGGTGATGCCTTTTGAGATTACTGTGGACACAAGAAAAAACAGAGGTGTTTTAAGATCATCTACCTTGCAGAAAATTGAACAACTGCAGGACACTCTGGCTATGTATCCTCAATTCAGCAAACCTTTAAGTGTTGTCGAGGTTGTCAAATTCTCGCGACAGGCCTTTTTCAGGGGCAACCCAGCATATTATGGGTTACCAAACCAGCAGGAGCGTAATTTTATCCTCTCTTACGTTCCCTCTTTGAAAAGCGATAAGCGAACAGTGATGAACAGTTTTGTGGATACAAGTCTGCAGGTTACGCGCATCAGCGTGCAAATGGCCAATATCGGCACCAACGAAATAGACAGCATCCACCAGAGCCTCAACCCAAAAATCAACCAAATCTTCCCGGCTGAGGATTATGATGTAAGTCTTACAGGAAGTAGTATGGTATTCCTGAAAGGAACCAACTACCTGGTGCACAATCTGCTGATGTCATTGGTATTGGCAATTGTAGTCATTGCCCTGCTGATGGCCCTTACTTTTTCGTCTTTCAAAATGATTGTTATATCATTAATTCCCAATATTATACCCCAAATACTTACCGCTGCAATGATGGGCTACGCCGGTATCGCGATCAAGCCCAGCACCATTCTTATATTTAGTATTGCACTTGGAATCAGTGTAGATAACACCATTCATTTTCTCTCAAGATACAGACAGCAATTGTTACTGAACGACTGGAAAATTAAGGAATCAGTGCTTGCTGCCCTGCTCGAAACCGGATTCAGCATGATTTATTCAGCAGTAGTGCTGTTTTTTGGCTTCGCCATATTCATTTTATCTTCTTTCGGAGGCACTGAGGCACTGGGATACCTGGTTTCATTCACCCTATTAACGGCAATGCTTGCAAATCTATTTGTTCTGCCTTCGCTGCTGCTGACCCTCGACAAATATATTCTCACACAGGCATTTAAAGAGCCTCTTCTTGAAATACTTGACGAAGAGGGCGACATTGAACTGGATGACCTGGAAATTGAAGAGCTTGACAAGAATTTACACCCTGACCAACTACGTTAATAACCTATAAACCTCAAAAAACATGAAAGGAATCATACTGGCCGGAGGCTCCGGAACAAGGCTTCACCCACTTACGTTGGCTGTGAGTAAACAACTTATGCCCATCTATGATAAGCCTATGATTTACTATCCATTGTCTGTTCTTATGATGGCCGGGATCAGAGAAATACTGATTATTTCAACCCCGCACGACTTGCCACATTTCAGGCGTCTGTTAGGAACTGGCGAATCGCTGGGTTGCGTATTTTCCTATGCCGAGCAGGCGGTTCCCAATGGCCTGGCACAGGCTTTTGTTATTGGCGAAAAGTTCATTGGTACCGATAAAGTTTCGCTGATACTTGGCGACAACATCTTTTACGGAAGTGGTTTGCAGCAATTGCTTGTGGACAATAACAATCCTGACGGAGGTGTTGTTTTTGCATACCATGTTTCTGATCCTGAACGATATGGGGTAGTAGAATTTGACAATAACCTGAAGGCTATCTCCATTGAAGAAAAACCTAAGCAGCCCAAATCAAATTACGCCGTCCCAGGCCTGTATTTCTACGACAATTCAGTGGTTGATGTTGCCAAAAACATAAAACCCAGTGCCCGGGGCGAATATGAAATAACTGATGTAAACAGGTTTTATCTGGAAAACAGTTCACTTAAGGTAGGCATTCTGGGTCGTGGCACAGCATGGCTAGATACCGGCACATTTTCATCCCTTCTTGAGGCTTCTCAATTTGTTGAAGTAATCGAAAACCGTCAAGGCCTGAAGATTGGCTGCATCGAAGAGGTTGCTTATAATAAAGGTTTTATAAACAAAGAACAACTGGCCGAATTGGCTCAGCCTCTGTTAAAAAGCGGTTATGGGCAGTACTTGGTAAACTTAATCAGGTAGTGTTTGTTATATAGAAAAACATACATTTTACCATTATGGACAAAATCCGTTATTTCGGTGACCGTATTTCTCAATTGATCGGGGCGCTCGACTTCCAAAAAGAACCGCCTGAACTGTATGATCCCATTGCCTATACCATGAATCAAGGCGGGAAGCGGCTCAGGCCCCTGCTGACCCTCCTGGCTTGCGACCTGTTTGGTGGAAATATTGAAAAAGCATTGTACCCGGCTTTGTCCATCGAAGTCTTTCATAACTTTACCCTGGTGCATGACGACATCATGGACAAAGCTCCGCTCAGGAGAGGGAAGGAAACGGTGTTCAAAAAATGGAACCCCGACATCGCTATACTTGCCGGTGACACCATGTTTGCGTTGGCATATACCTATGCCCTGAAAACGGATGCTGAAATAGTTCCGGAAATACTAACTGTTTTTAGCAAGGCTGCCATCGAAGTATGCGAAGGACAACAATATGATATGAATTTCGAACAGCTTCAATCAGTCAGTATTGAAGACTATATCAACATGATCCGCCTTAAGACAGCAGTTTTGTTGGGTGCAAGTCTCGAGATAGGAGCAATTTGCGCTCGCGCCAATACCGAAGATGTGCGTAATTTATACAATTTCGGCATCGAACTCGGCATCGCGTTCCAACTGAAAGATGATCTTCTGGATGTGTATGGCGACACGGAAACATTCGGCAAATTCAAAGGCGGCGATATTGCTGCCAACAAAAAAACCTATTTGTTTCTGAAGGCTTTGGAAAAAGCAGGCCCTGAACAGCGCGATCAACTGCAATACTGGTTTAGCCAACCTTCTGACCGGGATGTTGAGCTCAAAATTAATTCTGTAAAAAGCATTTTTGATTCAATAGGAGTGCAGGCGATAACCGAAGAGATTATGACCGGATATTTCGAGCGGTCACTTGGTTTTCTCAGCCGCGTTGAGGCAAAAACGGAACAGAAAAAAGATCTTGTTGAGTTTGCAACACGACTCTTCAACCGCACACATTAGCCGGATCCCGAAAGAGTTTCTTTTTCATCGTGCAGTTGTTCCCATTCTGCCACCTGCGTGTCAATCTTATTTTTAAGATCTTTATACTGACTGTACCAGTTTTCATTGATACTTATATGCGGGTATAAATCAGGGCTTTGAAGAACGCTGTCCATTGTTCTTAGCTCCTTCTCTAATTGGTTGATGGTATTTTCCAAAGCTTCAATCTGTCGCTCAATTTTCCTGATATCCCTCTCAAACTTCTTTTTGTTTTCATAGTTCGTCTTTTTTGCCGAAGGCTCGGCTTTAGCTTGTTGCTCCCGTTCATAACTGCGGTTTAGCTCAAGCTCTTCAAACTTTTCTATAGCACGGCTTTCGAGGAAGTCATAAACATCACCAAGATACTCCCTGATTTTGGGTTTCCTGAACTCAATTACTTTCGATGTCAGGCCTTGCAGGAAATCGCGGTCATGTGATACGAGAATAAGTGTGCCATCATAATCGAGCAATGCATTCTTCAGTATATCCTTGGACAGCATATCGAGGTGGTTTGTTGGCTCATCAAGAATAAGCAGATTGGCAGGCTTCAGCAATAATCGCGCGAGTGACAGCCTCGATTTCTCACCTCCTGACAGCACTTTGACTTTTTTATCAATAGAATCGCCACCAAACAGAAATGATCCCAGTATTGCCCTGATTCTGGGACGCACCTCACCAAGGGCCACCTGGTCGAGTGTTTCAAAAACTGTGAGCTCCGGATCAAGCATATCACCCTGGTTCTGTGCATAATATCCTATGACTACCTGATGGCCGTGTTTTAACTGACCTTCAAAATCAAGAACCCCTGCCATGATTTTTGACAGGGTAGATTTTCCTTCTCCGTTTCGGCCGACAAAGGCGATTTTTTCACCCCTGAGCAAGGTGAGGTCAATGTCGGACAACACCTTGAGTAATCCATAGCTTTTACTGACATGTGAAAGCTCCATAATTACCTTACCTGCATGTGGGGCAGGTGGAAAGCCAAAATGAATGGAGCTGTGATCGAAATCCTCAATAGTTACCTGATTGATTTTTTCCAATTGTTTGATCCTCGATTGAACCTGTTTGGCTTTTGTTGCCTTATACCTGAACCGTTCAACAAATCGTTCGATCTCGCGCACTTGTTTTTGCTGGTTATTAAATGCAGCTTGTTGCGTTTCGATCCTCTGTTCCCTCAAATCCACATAAACTGAGTAGGAACCTTTGTAATCCCAGATTTTACCCTGACTGATTTCGATTGTGCGGTTCGTGATATTATCAAGGAAAGCTCGGTCGTGCGAAACCATCACGATAGCACCATAATAGCTTTTCAAAAATCCTTCAAGCCACTGAATAGATTCAATGTCGAGGTGGTTTGTGGGCTCATCAAGCAGCATCAGCGAAGGTTTCCCCAGAAGAAGTTTTGCCAGTTCGACCCTCATTTGCCATCCATTGCTGAATTCATACATTGGCCTTTGAAGGTCGCTTCGTTCAAAGCCAAGACCGAGGAGCACTTTTTCCGCTTCACCCTCCTGGGCAAACCCTCCCATAAGGTTGTAACGTTCATTCAGATTTGCAAGACGTTCGATGAGCCTGGCATATGCTTCGGAATGGTAATCCTCGCGCATGGCAACCTCTTTACCCGTTTCTTCAATAAGTTGTTCCAATTTATTTACCTCTTCGAATGCCCTCAATGCCTCATTGAGCACAGTTAATCTGCTTTTGTGGTCCATTTCCTGAGGAAGATAACCAATGGTGATGTCATCAGAAATGACAACCTCACCGCCACGTGGCTTTTCCAATCCACACAACAGACGCAGCAAGGTTGTTTTTCCCGCACCATTTTTACCTACCAGCCCGATGCAATCCTTTGGCCGGATCAGAAAAGTGATCTGAGAGAACAGATCATCACCGGTGTAATACATGGTAAGGCTTTGAACAGAGATCATATCACAAAAGT